>Ga0207875_100321_pt1 | contig 26648 bp, 22 predicted proteins | sample CeladaPassage60A_FD_187476 | JGI IMG/M metagenome (GOLD analysis project Ga0207875, IMG submission 187476) | Cellulose-adapted microbial communities from the Joint BioEnergy Institute, USA - Passage3 60A (SPAdes) (version 2) | ecosystem: Engineered > Bioreactor > Continuous culture > Unclassified... | reverse complement strand
TGACGGACGGCTGTGCAAGCGGGCGACTGCGGCCGCTACCCTAAGCAGGGAAGCCCTCGTAGCTCAGGGGATAGAGCACCGCTCTCCTAAAGCGGGTGTCGTAGGTTCGAATCCTACCGGGGGCGCGCAGGTCACAGGCCTTTTCGACCCCTCGCCGGACCTCCGGCGTGGTGCGCGTATGGCGCGAAACTTCGTTGCTGTGGTGCATGACTCGCACCACGAGCGCCGGTCCGAGTCGTCAGCGCAGCCGGATCGAGACCCTCCCCAGCGATGCGCTGCGGGTCGTCGTGTGCGCGGGGACCGACCGGGTGACGGGCAAGCGTCACTACCTCCGCGAGGTCATCCCTGCTGGTCCGAAAGCGGCCGACGAGGCCGAACGGGTGTGCGGCTTGTCAATCAGGCGAACGAGCACGCAATTCGCGAACCCGCGCCACGGTCAACGAGCTCGTAGACCGGTACCTCGAGCACCTGGACGTCGAACAAACGACCCACAAGCAGTGCGAAGAGGGACATGTCCCTATCCCTGGCCAGGATCCCTCTCGTTGCGGCTGCGTGTGATCACGTTCGGCTAGGGCGGCTCTAGGTCGGCGCGGACACCTTCACCCCATCGGACTTCACGACCGGAACACCTGCCTCGGCGAGAACTTTCGCGAGATCCCGAAGGCTCCATAGCTCGTACTCGTGCGGCATGGCTCGTAGTCGTGCGGCCGAAGCTCTACGAGCCGCGACAGCACCACCCGTGCGCGTACTCGCTTTCCGCCGCGTATCACCTTGGCGATGTCAGCCAAGTGATCGACCGGCGCGGCTTGGCGGCGAGGCGAAGAACGTCGACAACGTCGAGAACCTGAGTATCGCACGGGTCGACCGCAACAACTCACGCGATTCATCCCCGTCGAACGGATCTACCCTGCAATCCTCGAGGAAGTGGAGACCGCCGAGTGACCGATACAACCCCGCAGCCTGCCATAGCGGCCGCCGTCATCGTGCACGAAGGCCGTCTCCTGCTCGTCCGTCGGCGCATCAAGGAAGGCAGCCTGTCTTGGCAGTTCCCAGCTGGCGAACTCGAGCCGGGCGAAGACCCCGAAGACGCGGCGGTCCGCGAAACTAGAGAAGAAACCGGACTCGTCGTCAAGGCAACCAAGGTACTCGGCGAACGCGTCCACCCTGCCACCGGGCGCACGATGATCTATGTGGCCTGCTATGTGCTCAGTGGTAAAGCCACTGTTGCCGACGAGGATGAGCTCGACGACATTGCCTGGACCAACCGCGACTCCTTGAACAACTACATTCCTCATCCTCTTTTCCAGCGAATCAATGACCACCTTGCCAAGAAGCTCGAATAATCTTTTCCCACAGGCTGATTCAATTTACACCCGCAAACCAGCTACCCGTAGTCAATCTGTGAAGCACACCCAGTAGAGCACTTACTCGAATCACCATCCTTGCACCTGTACAATTTGGCCTTCAGGGCAGAACTCGTCCCAACTCCAAGACTTTCGTACTGTCGTCCAGCAGGAACTTCTGTCCATTTGTCCGGGTTCCTGTGAATGCTGCTCTCATGAGTGGTTCGGCGCGGCCGGGTGATGTCGACCCTCCTTCGGTCATTACCATCCGGTACGGGAGGTGATGATCGCTAGTGTGGTCACCCGTTGGCCGGCGCGGTGCGGCCTTTCTGCTCCTGGTGCAGGCGGTCGGTGCCCGGCATGAGCAAGGAAACGGAGGTGCCGTGAACCTGTTTCGGCGGATAGCTGCCTTGCTTGCAGCAGTCGTAGCAGCGGCGACACTCAATGCCGGCTCAGCGGCAGCGATCGACAATGTCCCCTGTGGCAACCGCGACGACTTGATGAAAATCTGGTTGCACATGAGTGGAGGCTCGCCGGAACCCTACTGTTTCGCCAACGGCGGCGAGTATCACCTGCGGGGGCTTGGCTGGTGGGTCACCAAGATTTGGACCGGCAACAATCGTGTCCAATGGTATGGCGACGGCCGGTGGCAGCCCGCTCAACCGATCGGAAAGTGGACTACGTTCAGGTGGCCCAATCACCCGGGCGGAGTAAGAGTCGAAGGATTTAGAATCCTGTAAGAGCGGTTCGTTCGGGGCCGGCGGGAGGGTGACCGTCACCGCCCGCCTACCGGCCCACCGATTCGATCGCACCTGATCACCGTCGGCAAACACTCACAATAGTTGATCTTTGTTGATGCTGCTCCACTCGAAATAGGTTGTGTCACACGCACGAGCGCGTTGCTTTCGCCACGGCCCTCGCCGATACCGGCACCCAGTCTCGAATCGGCCGACGCGCCCCACACCGCTCAGGGCTTCTTTGATGTTGGCGCGACCAGGCATCGGCCAACGCGTCCGACTGTCCTCTTGTCGCCGTACCTCTTGTCGCTGACCGCGGCGGCGGCTTCCCCGACGAATCGCCGTGACCGCGGCGGCTTCTCCGACGGATTGCTGCGAGCGCCGCGGCGAGCGATCTTCGGCGCGCGAGCACGGAGAAGAAAGGCCGCGCCTGAACTCCTACCGTGCTGCGCGCCGAAGCTCCACCGGAAACCGCCGGCGTCCCGCCGGAGACTTCGCTATGCAACCTGGTCGACCCACTCGACCGCTGCCTGGAAGAACTCGGTGCGGTTCAGGGCAAGATTCAGGTCGTGACCGCCGTTGGGAAGCAGGAAGAAGTCGATCGATTCCGCCTGCGGGAACCTGTGTCGTTCGGCCGCCCGCAACGTCGCCATGTCGTGGCACGGCTTGAGTCCGCAGAAGAAGACCGTGTCCTTCGTACCCATTGCGAGCATGACCGGCGCGGTGACGAGCTCCGAATGCGGGCCGAACGTCGGGAGCGGGAACGTGGCGAGCTCTCCTGCGGTGATCACCGTTCCGTGCCGGCAGTCCTCGGCGACAACGGCCGGATCGTAGTTGCCGGGAGCGTAGAAATTGCGTTCCCGCGAAGCGCAGTTCGCTCCGAAGTCCCCGAGGGGCTGGTCGGCCAGGTCCGGGGAGACCATCGGGGCGGGCTGAAGTACTTTGCCGGTCGCCAGATCGGCCATGAACTTCACGCTGGGCGTATGGGTGAAGCCGGTGAGCATGAGTCCGTCGACGTCACGGTATTGGGCGGCTTCCTGCAGCACGATGATCGACCCGAGGGAATGCCCGACCGTGATGACTTTCCGGAACTTCTTGCCGCCGATCTCGCCGCGACGGAGCTTGCCGGCCACCTGATGCACCGTGGCCGCATCGGCCAGCACGGTGACGACGGCGGACGGCAGGCGGTCACTGTTGCCCGTGTTGAAGCGGTCCAGGGCGAACGTTGTCTGACCGTGCTGCGCTGCGTACCGGGCGTAGGAGTAGCCGGAGATCGGGAAGTCCCAATAGGTGTGGTCGTAGGTCGAGCCGGGCACCAGGATCTGCACGGTGTCGCTGCCGACGCCGGATGACGGGCCACACAACGTGCCGGAAACCATGTGTGTGCCGACAGCACCGAGCGATATCGGCACGCGATGCTCGGAACACGTGACGTCGGCGGCGCCAGCGGCTGGTGCGGCGGTCAGCGTTCCGCACAGCAGAGCCACACCGGCGATCACCGATCCGAGGGAGCGGAGGATCAGTCGTCTCATCGGGGTGCCTTTCTCGTGCGCGCCGGGATGAGCCATCAAGAGGCCGATCACGGCAGGGTCGGGGAGGAGCGGCCGAACGGCCGGACGGCAACCAAACATACGGTAGGTTGATTTGCTCCGAAAAGAGCACTAGGGCACCCCAGGGAGAGCATCACCCCTTCGGATGAATGGCCTGATACCCGCCTTGCCCAGTCCTGATGTGATCCGGTACACATCACCATTCAAACGGCCGGTAGGTACCGTCTGCGCGCCCAGCCGTGCAACGGCGCACGCGAAAGGATGGTCTATGAGCGCACCAGCAGGCAGGCAGTTGGAGCACGGTCCCGGCGCGGCTGCGAAATCGGTGGCAAGGCGACGTTTCCTGACCTACCTGGTCGCGGCGCCCGTGCTGACCGTCGCGGCAGAACGCTCCTTGAGCGCTTTGGCCACCCCGACTGCCGCGGCAGCGATCCCGTCACCACCGCAGCCTGCCAACATCATCGACATCGGCGAGATCGTCGTACTCGCCACGCGGCCCACCGCTGCCATCGGCTTCCAGATCCGCGTCAACGAGGACGGAACAGTCGACGTGTCGATGCCACGGGAGGAAGTGGGCCAGGGCCTGAGCACCGTGGCGGCCATGCTCGTCGCCGAGGAGATGGACGTCCCCCTCGGGAAAGTCCGGATCTCGCTCGCCGACGCGCGCCCCGAGCTGCTCTTCAACCAGCTCACCGGTGCGTCCAGTGGTGTTCGGTCGATCTACCACCCGGCGCGCGCCACCGCAGCGGCCGCACGCGCCAGGCTGCTTGAGGTGGCGGCCCGCCGATGGGGTGTCTCACGTGACGAGCTGACGGTCGCCGACGGCGTCATTCGGGCGCGGGACGGTCGTACGACGACATACGGCGACGTCACGAAGGAAGCCGCACGGGCCGACCTGCCGGAGCTGAAGGTCAAACCCAAGACGAAGAACCGCTCCCGCTACATCGGCAAGCCGGCCAAAAGGGTGGACGGGCGCAAGATCGTCACGGGCGCCAACACCTACACCCTCGACGTCGACGTTCCAGGGGCCAAGCCGTGCATCGTCCGCAGGCCGCCCACGATCAGCGGCACCGTGCGCTCGGTTCGCAACGTCGGTGCCGTCAAGCGGATGCCCGGTGTCGTCGCGGTGACCACGATCCCGTCGGGTGTGGCCGTGGTCGCTGACACGTTCGACTACGCGCTCAACGCCGTCAACGCTCTCGACGTCGACTGGGGCCCGGGAAGCATCGACAACCTCTCCGACGAGAACGTCCGCGCCAAGCTGCGCGCCATGGCCCCGAAACTCGACGTGCCCGAGGTCGGCGTGAAGTCGATCGTCGGCGAGTTCGACTTCGCGTTCGCCACCCACGGCGCAGTCGAAATGAACGCAGCGGTGGCCGACGTGCGGGACGGACGTGCCGAGGTGTGGGCAGCCTTGCAGGCCCCGGTCGTCGCGCAGGAGGAGATCGCGCGAACGCTCGGCATTCCCATGAACAAGGTCGTGGTGCACGTGATGCCGAGCGGCGGGTCGTTCGGCCGTCGGCTGTTCCACGAACCGGCGGTGGAAGCGGCGCTGGTGTCGAAGGCCGTCGGCCGTCCGGTCCGGTTGCTGTGGCACCGCACCGACGACATCCGCCACGGTCGTGTTCACCCGGCCAAGCACCACCGCATTCAGATGACCTACGCCGCCGGCAATGTGGTCACCTACCAGCACCACGTCACGTCGGTGTCCACCGACATCGGCCACGGCTTCGGCGACGTGCTCACCGCGAAAGTCGCCGACATCCCCATCGCAGGCAACGCCTCGATCGCGCAGGTCGCTTTCCACACCATGATCCACTGCCCGTACAACTTCGGCGTGGTCACCGAGACCCTCTCCGAGTGGACGCTGCCGATGCACACCGGGAGCTGGCGTTCGGTGTGGTCGGTGACCACGCGGGGCGTGGAAGAGGTCATGGTCGACGAGGTGGCCGCCGCGCTCGGCAAGGACCCGGTGGAGTTCCGCCGCCGCTTCCTCAAGACGGCCCGGCAGCGCGCGGTGCTGGACAAGGTGGCCGAGGTCGGGCAGTGGGGCAAGCCGATGCCGAAAGGCTGCGCGCAAGGCGTGGCCGTGCACGACGAGTCGAAGTCCTGCACCGCCTGCCTGGTGGAGGTCGACGCCCGCGACCCTAAGCATCCCCGGGTGACGAAGGCCGTGATCGCCGTCGACCCCGGCCTGGCGGTCAACCCCAGCGGAGTCGAGGCGCAGATGCTCGGCGGCCTCACCGACGCCATCTCGCTGGCGTTCCGGGCTCGGCTGCATCTGGTCAAGGGCCGATTCCTGGAGGGCAGCTTCGCCAACTTCCACTACGCCCGGCAGAAGGACAGCCCGCGGGAGGTGCAGGTGATCGTGATGCCGCCGACTACCGGCGAGCCCGGCGGCGTCGGCGAGCTCGGCCTGGCTGCACCGTTCGGCGCCGTGGTCAACGCCTATGCCAGGGCGACCGGCACGAAGCCGCGCAGCTTCCCGATCTTCTCCGAGCTCGACTTCACCCCGTACCCGCCGAGCACGCTTCCCCGACCGCCTATGCAGGCGCCGCCTGCCAAGCCGTAAGGAGCCGCCATGCCGAAGCACACGTTCGTCCTCAACGGCAAGAAGGTCACCGTCGACGCGCCGGACGATCACTCGCTGCTGTGGGTCCTGCGGGACATGCTGGGGGTCACCGGACCCAAGTGCGGCTGCAACCTCAACGTCTGCAAGGCCTGCACGTGCCTGATCGACGGTGTCGAGTTCACTCCGTGTGCCACCCGCGTGGCCGACGTCGCCGGGCGCGAGATCACCACGATCGAAGGGCTTGCCGACGGCGACAAGCTGCACCCGGTGCAGGAGGCGTGGCTGGAGTACGACGTCTCGCAGTGCGGCTTCTGCCAACCCGGTCAGATCATGAAGGCGGTCGGCCTGCTGAACCGGAAGGCGACGATCACCGACGACGACATCGACGAGATCGAGAACGTCTGCCGGTGCGGGTCCTACGCCAGGATCCGGGAAGCCATCAAAGCTGCCGCAACCAAGATGCGGTGAACATGTCCGCCGGACGGAGCCGCGGCGCCTCGCCGCGGCTCCGCTGTTTTCCCATCCCGACGTGGCTCGTTGTCGGCTGCTGCGGCACACCCCGTCGCGCTGCCTCGGCCTTCTCCCCGGATCTCGGTTCGCCTCGCCCCCGTGATTCGCCGTCGCAACCCCGTGGCCCGGGCTTCGGTCACCGAGCGTCGGCGCACGGGTCGGCCAAGGGGCGACTCCGCCACGGGCATTTCCTGCGCACGGGTCGAAGGCGGCAAGGCCGCCTCCCCGGTGCACGACCCGCGCAGCTCGGCCAAGGGGCGACTCCACCACTGGCATCTCCTGCGCACAGGCCGACCATGGGACAACTCCACCGCTGGCATTTCGACTTACCAGTCAGTTAGTCTCGGGCGAGCTGATCGCCGTCGCCCCGGGGGAGCCCGTTCAGTGTCGATCCCCCGCGGGCGATCGGCGCTTTCGAGCCACGAGAAATGAGGGCGTGGTGACGGAACCTGTGACACATCGACCGGGCAACCGGTGTGCGTCCGGCGGCGATGCCGTCGAGCAACGCACGGAAACGGGCTCAGGAGGATCGCCGTCGGGCGGGCTGCATGCCGACATACGACGGGCGCTCACGATGTCTCCGGAACACCGATCGACCGTCGTCGACGGCTGTGTCATCCGCTGGCTGGCGTGGGGCGAGCCGCGTGGTCCCGCGGTGCTTTTCGTGCACGGCGGCGCGGCGCACAGCTGGTGGTGGAGTTTCACCGCCCCACTGCTGGCCGACCGTCACCGGGTGCTGGCGATCGACCTGTCCGGGCACGGGGACAGCGGCCGCCGCGAGCGGTACTCGTTCACGACATGGGCGGCCGAGATCAACGCGGTGCTCGACGTCGAGTCGAGTACCGACCCGGTGCTCGTCGGACACTCGATGGGCGGCATCGTCGCCACCGTCGCGGCCGTGCACCGGCAGGGCCCACTAGCCGGGTTGGTCCTTGTCGATGCGCCGCTGTCGAACGCGCACATCTCCAATTTCGACGGCGAGCACGGCACGCTCGGCCGGACCCGGACGTATCGGACCAAGGACGAGGCTGTCGCGCGATTCCGGCCGCTGCCTCCGCAGCCAGTGACGTCGGACGAGCTGGTCGCGCACATCGCCCGGCACAGCGTGCGGAGGACCCCAGACGGCCAGTGGACGTGGAAGTTCGACCCGAGCGCCTTCACCAGGATTCAGCCCGACCGCCCGGCGGAGCTGTGGAGCCTGATCCATCGGTTGACCTGCCCCGTCGGGGCCATCGTCGCCGAGCGCTCCACCGTGGTGATTCCGCAGGACCGCGCGCGCCTGACCGGACCGCAGGACGGCAGCCACCCGCGAATAGCCTGCCAGCTCCTCGACGGCAACCACCACGTGATGCTCGACCGGCCGGTGGAACTGGTCCAGGCGCTACGTGCGCTGCTCGACGAATGGTCTGACGGCGCGACGGACGAAGGAGGGACGGCGTGAGACGTCGGCGTTGTGTCGTGACGGGGGCTGGCTCGGGAATCGGAGCAGCCGTGGCCAGGTCGTTCCGCGAGGACGGTGAGGAAGTGCTCGGCGTCGACCTCGCCGGTGCGGACATCGACGCCGATCTCGCCGGGCAAAGCGGACGGGAAGCCGCAGTCGCCGAGATCGCCACCCGGTACGACGCTGTGGACGTGGTTGTGGCGTGTGCCGGGTCGGCGCGTCCGGTGCCCGAAACCGTCAGTGTCAACTTCTTCGGGGTCGTGCGCCTGCTGGAAGGCTTGCTGCCGCGGTTGTGGCGGGCAGAGCGTCCCCGTGTCGTCGTGATCACGTCCGTCGCAGCCGTGCACCGTGCCCTGCGGTCGGTCGTCGAGGCATGCCTGACGGGTGACGAACACGCGGCCGTGACGGAGGCCCGGCGCGCGGTAGACACCGGGAAAGCCGCCGGCATCTACACGTCGTCGAAGCAGGCGCTGGCCCGATGGGTACGCCGCAGCGCCCCGACATCACAATGGGCCGGCAACGGCGTGACCCTCAACGCGGTCGGCCCTGGCGTCGTGCTGACACCGATGATCGAAGACCAATGGCGTGACCCCGTCGGCAGGAAAGCTCTGACCGAGCAGGTGCCGATGCCACTGACCGGAGAGCCGGTCGACGTGGGACAAATCGTCCGCGCCGTACGCTTCCTGGCCGCTCCGGACAACGAAGCGATCACCGGCCAATGCCTGTATGTCGACGCGGGCGCCGACGCGACCTTGCGTACTGATTCCTGCTGGTGAGTGCGGCGGGCGACGACGAACGACCTGAGTCACCCGGCTGACACGGCAGGCGGCTCCACCTGCGCGTTCCCGCGGGTGCACATGCGGCCTTCGGCTCCGGCAAACGCGAATCCCGGCCCGAAGCCGGGCCAAGTGTGGACGCAGCCCGGCGCCGGCCCCACGGCGCACGCGCACCCGGCGCGACGAATCACGGTGACCGTGGTCCGACCCCGGGGGAACCGGGCAAATCACGTCGACGGGGCAGTTGACCTGGATCACATTGCTCCTATACTCCTTAACAACCAGACGGATGGTAGGTACTCCGGCGCCCGATCGCGGGCGCCGTACGCCTCAAAGGAGTGGCGAGCATGACGGGTCAGTACGACGGAGTGCGACCGGAGCCGAAGTGGGTGCGCGCCGAGACGATCGGCGACCTGCTGGACAGCAGGGCGGAAAAGCTGGGTGACAACGTCGCCCTGGCCTTCCCCAGCGAGAAGACGACCTACCGGGAGCTCGCCAAGCGGGCCGAGGAGTACGCACGCGGCCTGCTTGCCCTCGGAGTCGACCGCGGTGACCGGGTCGGCATCCTGCTTCCCGCCGGGCCAGAGCTGGTGGCCTTCCTGTTCGCCGCGGCCAAGATCGGCGCGATCGCCGTGCCGGTGAACTCCCGGTTCAAGACGGTGGAGCTGGAGCACATCGTCCGCCACTCCGGCATGAAAGTCCTGCTGACCACTGCCACCGAGATGAACTCGCCGCTCGAGCTGCTCAAGGCGACCTTCGCCGAGCTGGCCGGTGCCGCCGGACCCGATCTGGACCTGGAGTCGTTGCCCGAGCTGCGGCACGTCGTCGTGCTGTCCGGTGCCGGACCGGACGACCGGTTCGCGCGCGGCGTGGACGAGCTGATCGCCGCCGGCGAGTCGGTGCCGGTCGAGCGGGTCGCCGAACGCCAGCGTTCGGTGCGGCTGCGCGACACGATGATGCTGGTCTACACATCGGGCACCACGGCCGCCCCCAAGGGCGCCATGCTCAGCCACGAGGCGGTCAGCCGGCTGACCACGGGCATCGTCGAGCGGCTCGAGCTGACCGGCGACGACAAGGTGTGGACCGCGATCCCGCTGTTCCACGGCGGTGGCATCAGTTTCCTGATCAGCACGCTGAGCGCGGGCGCCACGTTCGTCCACCCGGGCTTCTTCAACCCGGACACCACGCTTCCGCTGCTGATCGAGAACAAGGTGACCGTGGCGCTGGCCGCGTTCGAGACCATCTGGCTGCCCGTGCTGTCGCGCTACCAGCCGGACGAACACGACCTGTCGTCGATCCGCGTCGTCATGGTGGTCGGCGTCGAGGAGCGGCTGCGGCAGATGTCGAAGGCACTGCCGTGGGCCACCCAGGTCTCGTGCGTGGCGATGACCGAGTCGTGCGCGTTCCTGTCGCTGCACCGGCTCGACGACCCGTACGAGGTGCGCATGACCACCGGCGGCCGGCCGATGCCCGGCATGGAGGTCCGCGTCATCGACATCGACACCGGCAAGGACGTTCAGCCTGGCAACCAGGGCGAGCTGCTGTTCCGCGGACCGAACATGTTCGACGGATACTTCCGCGACCCCGAGCTGACCGCCGAGGTCATCGACGAGGACGGCTGGTTCCACACCGGCGACATCGTGCGCTGGGACGCCGACGGGCAGATCACGTTCGTCAGCCGCGTGAAGGACATGCTCAAGGTGGGCGGCGAGAACGTCGCCGCGGCCGAGGTGGAAAGCCACCTCATCACCCATCCGGCGGTCAAACTCGCGCAGGTCGTGGCGGCGCCCGACGAGTACTACGTCGAGGTCCCCGCGGCGTTCATCGAGCTCAAGGAAGGTGCGCACGCGACAGAGCAGGAGATCATCGAGTACTGCATGGGCAAGCTGGCGACTTACCGGGTGCCGCGGTACGTCCGGTTCGTCACCGAGTGGCCGATGTCGGGTACGAAGATCAAGAAGGTCGTGCTGCGCGAGTGGATCGCCACCGAGCTGAAGGAGAAGGGCATCACATCCGCCCCCAAGCTGCCCGGCGGTGTGATCAGCCCCAAGGCCGAGGCCGCTTCTGCGTCCTGAGCGTGCTCGCCGGGCCGGCCCGGCCGCGGAGGGGCGTCAGCCCTGAGCCGTGGCGGCTGTCCGCCAGCGCTCCCGGGCGGCCAGGCCGGCCTCACTCGCGATGCCGCGCACAGCCATGTCGGCGAAGTCGGTGGCAATCCTCTCCGGCGAGTACGGGCCGTCCGGCTTGAACCACCGGTAGAGCCAGTTCGTCGAGCCCAGGATGAACAGCGCAGCCAACTTCGGGTCGACGTCCTCGCGGACCTGACCGCGTTCGCGGGCTTCCTCCACCAGGCCGCGGAACACCGACTGGTACGTGTGCCCGCCGCCCAGCACCTCGGCGCGGCGTTCCTCCGGCAGGGAGGACAGCTCGTGCAGGAACACCGTCGTCGGAATGAGCGTGCGGCACGTGTGCACGACGTGCCCGTGAATGACGTTCTCGAGGCGTTCGAGCGGCTCGCCCGGGCGCTCGGCGAGCTGCCGCACGATCGACAGGCCGCGTTCGTGGACCGTGCTCACGACCTCGTACAGCAGGTCCTCTTTCGACTGGATGTAGTAGTAGAGGCTGCCTTTGAGCATGCCCACACGGTCGGCGATCTCCTGCAACGAGGCCTTCTCGTAACCCTTTTCGTAGAAGACCTGCGTGGCGACCTCGATGAGCTCCGCCCACCGTTCCTCACGCGGCTTTCGCTCGGCGGCGGTGCGCCTGAAGGTGCGTTCCGCCCTGTCGGGCATCGTGTGTCTCCTTGTCTTCGGCATCAGCACGTGCGTCCCGCGGGCCTGATCGTCCCCGATGAGCTGCGTGGAGCGCTGAGTCCGCACCGATGGTAGAGCCCTGCTGATCAGCTTGCCGGTCAGGTGGGAATCCGCGCTTCGAATAGGAAGGGAAGGACACTCGCACGAACGGACGGCCGAGGCAGACATCGCCGCGCAAGTCGCGCACGGCCGGTCCGGCCACCCGCCGCCTCGCCCGATGGCCGGGGGTCGGCGCGGCCACGTGCCGGGGTCTGCCGGGCTGCCGACGCGACGACGAGCGAACGCCACTGCGCCCGCCGCCGTGCCGATCCCCGATTTCTCGACATTCCACTAAACTACCAGACGGTAGATTGGTTTGCCCCGTCGAACCTGTTGACTTACCATTCAGTAAGCACTCAGTTGTGAGGACACCGTGCGCGAACGCTATGGAATGCTCAAAGTCGCCGTGGAGGACGGCATCGCCCTGGTCGGGCTCGACCGGGCCGACAAGCTCAACGCGCTGCCCTGCGAGTTCTGGACAGACATCCAGGATCTGCTGACGGACGCCGAGGCGGCCGAGGCTGTCCGGGTGCTCGTCCTCTACGGCGAAGGACGCTGCTTCTCGGTCGGCGGCGACATCAACGGGTTCGGCGAGCTCTCCGACATCCCCGCTCGCCGCCGCTATCAGGAGCTCGCGTTCGCCGCGTTCCGCGCACTGGAGAACTTCCCCAAGCCCACGATCGCCGCGGTGCACGGCTACGCGCTCGGCGGCGGTTGCGAACTGACGATGGTCAGCGACGTCGTGGTCGCCGACCGGACCGCCGAGTTCGGCACCCCCGAGGCGTCCGTCGGGCTCATGCCCGGGCTCGGCGTGGTGCGCGGCAGGGCCAACACCAACTTGCACTGGATGAAGTACCTGGTCTTCACCGGGGAACGGCTGTCGGCGGAGGACGCCCGGCTGGCCGGGCTGGTCAACTTCGTGGTCCCCGACGGGCAGCACGTCGAGGAGGCCAAGCGCCTCGCTCGGCTGATGGCAGCCAAACCCGCCACCGCGCTGCGCGTGGCCAAACGCATTCTCAGCCGCGGCAGCGACGAGGGGTACGACTACGCCGTCGAGGCCACCGCGCTGCTGCACAGCACCGAGGATCAGCACGAAGGCGTCGCGGCGTTCCAGCAGCGCCGGGCGCCCAAGTTCTCAGACAGGTAGGTCGATGGTGAACCCGAATCCCGTCAGCACGAAGGAACGGCTGGAGGAGCTGTACCGGCGCAAGGAGATCGCGCTGGGCATGGGCGGGCCGGACAAGATCGCCCGGCACCACGCCTCGGGCCGGCTGACCGCGCGGGAACGGCTGAACCTGCTGCTGGACGAGGGGTCGTTCTACGAGATCGGCCTGCTCGCCGAACCCGAGCTGCGGCACGAGCGCCCGATTCCCGCCGACGGCGCCATCACGGGATTCGGGCGCATCGACGGGCGCAAGGTGTGCGTGATCGCGATCGATGCGACCGTGCTGGCCGGCACCACCGCGCCGATCAGCATGAAGAAGCAGGGCCGGATCGCAGAGTTCGCCGCCCGCAAAGGGCTGCCGCTCGTCCTGCTGGTGGATGCCGACGGTGGCCGCATCCCCGACGTCATGGGCTGGCGATTCTCCGGCTTGCCGTTCGACTTCAGCACGTTCCTGCAGGTGCCGGAGGGATATCCGGAGATCCCGCGGCTGGCCGCGGTGCTCGGGCCCGGTTACGGCGACTCGGCGTTGCACGCGGGGACCGCGCGGATCGTGGTGATGACCGAACAGTCGTCCATCGCGCTGTCCGGGCCGTCGGTGGTGGCTTCGGCGATCGGCGAGCAAGTGACCGACCAGGACCTCGGCGGGCCGGAGCACGCGCAGGAGGTGGGTACGGCGCATCTGGTGGTGCCGACCGAGAAGGAGGCGTTCGACGCGCTGTCCGCCTACCTGTCGTACCTGCCGAGCAACGCGGCCCGTCCGGCTCCGCTGGCGCCGTCGGTGGCACCGGCTCGTTCCCCCGAGTCGCTGCGCGACGTCGTCCCGTCCAATCCGAAGCAGGCCTACGACATGTTCGAGGTCATCGAGGCCGTCGTGGACGCGGACACGATCCTGCCGTGGCGGCCGGAAGCCGGGAAGGCGGCGATCACCGCGTTCACCCGGATCGGCGGCCAACCGGTCGGGGTGGTCGCCAACCAGCCGCGGTACGGCGCGGGCGCCCTCGACGCCAAGGCGCTGGAGAAGGTGCACGACTTTGTCGACATGTGCGACACGTTCAACCTGCCGCTGCTGTTCCTGCAGGACGTGCCCGGGCTGATGATCGGGGTGCAGGCCGAACGGCAGGGGATCGTGCTGCGCTACGAGCGGCTGGTGGCGCGGCTTGCGCGGGCCACGGTCCCGAAGGTCGTGGTGGTCGTGCGCAAGGCCTACGGCGGCGGGCACTTCGCCATGGGCGGCCGCCCCACGAAGCCCGACCTGCTGGTGTGCTGGCCCACCGCCGAACTGGGGTTCATGGCCCCGGACACCGGGGTCAAGACGGTCAACCGGCGCAAGCTGGAGAAGGCCGAGGCCGAAGGAGGCATCGCCGCGCGACGCAAGCTGGAGGCGGAACTCACCGCGGAATGGATCGACGAGTCGGCACCGTGGGAAGCTGCTGCACATGTGTACGTCGACGACATCATCGATCCCGCGGACACGCGCCACGTCGTGCTCACAGGTATCGAATACGGCTGGGGCGACCGGGATCGGGTGAGCTCATGACCAGGACGGCGAACGGACCGCGGGCCGCGGCGGGCTCGCGGCGCAAAGAGGAGATCATCCGGATCGCCACCGAGCTGTTCCACGAGAAGGGCTACCACGAGACGTCGCTGGACGACATCGCCGAACGTGTGGGATTCAGCAAGCCGGCAATCTACTACTACTTCAACAGCAAGGACGACATCCTGTTCGAGATCGTCGACCGCATCGTGGCCGACGCGCTGGAACGGATCCGGGAGATCGCCAACCGGCCCGGGTCGGCCGCCGACCGGCTGCACGCGCTGCTGACCGAGAACACCAAGGTGATCCTGGAGAATCTCGAGGCCAATACGGTGTTCTACAACTCGCGCGGCCTGCTCACCCCGGAACGGGAACACGACGTCCGTGAACGGGAACGCGAGTACACCGCGGTGGTCCGCGACCTGTACGTGGAGGGCGTCCGCGCCGGCGAACTGCGGGACATCGACCCGTCGGTGGTCACCGCGACGCTGCTGGGCGCCTCGATCTGGACGTACCAGTGGTTCGACCCCAACGGGCGGCTGCCCAAGGACCAGGTCGCCCGGGAGGTCGCCGACCTGCTCATGAGCGGGGTGCGCGCGTGAGCACCGCCACCGAGCACCCCGCGCACTATCTCGCCGGGCCGTTCGCACCGGCAGCATCCCGTGCCGTGATCACCGGTGCCGGCAGCGGAATCGGGCGGGACATCGCGGTGCTGCTCGGCCGAGCCGGAGTGGAGGTGCACCTGGTCGGCCGCCGTCGTGAGCCGCTGGCGGAGACCGCGGCGGCCATCGGCGGCAACGCGCACGTGCATCCGGGCGACATCCGCCACGCGGACCGGATGGACGAGGTCTTCGCCGAGATCGAGGCGGCGGGCGACCCGGCGCCGATGCTGGTCAACGCCGCCAGCGGCGCGTTCCTGGCGGCCGCGGAGAACATCTCCCCGCGCGGCTTCGCGACGGTGGTGGACGCCAGCCTCAACGGGCCGTTCATCGTGCTGCGCCGCTGGGCGCGCCCTCTGCTCGAGCGGCAGATGCGGGGCGTCGCGTTGCTGGTGTCGAGCGCACTGGCGGCGCGCGAAGTGCCCGGGGCCGCGCACTCCAGCGCGGCGAAAGCGGGCCTGGAAGCCCTCGTGCGGTCGGTCGCGGTCGAGTGGGGACCGCGCGGCCTGCGGGTCAATGCGCTGGCTCCGGGTGCCTTCGCCACCGAAGGGGCCACGGAGGGCATGTGGAGCCACCCGGACGTGGCGGCCGCGGCGCGGGCGGCCATCCCGCTCGGCCGGTTCGGCCGCCCCGACGAGCTGCGCTGGGCCGCAGCCTTTCTGCTCAGCCAAGCCGCGTCCTACATCACCGGGGCGACACTGGTCGTCGACGGCGGGTGGCGGCTGTCGCCGCACCCGTTCGGCACCGTGTTCCCGGAACGCAGGCGGGCGTGACCGCGGGTCGCCCCACCAGCAAGCCCGCCCCCGCTACGACGACTTGCGTTCACGACGTGCCCGGAATCGGCGTCACTGACCGGAAAGCACGGGGATGCCGGCATCCGAGACGCGCGGCCGGGGGCCAGTGTCCGACACTCGTCGCCGACCGTCGGCGACAAGGCCGCCAGCACCAGGCGTGGCCACGGCGCGGGAGGTGACGGACGGCTACTGCTCGATACGTGCGACTGCGGCGCCCTGCTCGACCACGTCACCGGGTTCCCGCTCGATGCGCACCGTGCCCGCGCGGTGCGCGCGTAGCACGTTCTCCATCTTCATCGCCTCGACGATGCACACTTCGTCGCCGGCCTGCACCTCGGTGCCGTCCGCCACCAAGAACTTGACCAATGTTCCCTGCATCGGCGCCAGCAGTTCCGGGCCGTCATGGATGACGTCGCTGTCGCGGGCCGCTCCGCCACGGCGACGCGGGGGCACGGCGGCCGTCCGGTCGTCGGTGTACGTGCGACCGTAGACGGTCACGTACAGTGGCCTGCCCCCGATAGTCAGCTGGACATCGCGGACCGTTTGCGCCTCGGTGGCCGTTCCCGTCATGATCTGCAAGCTCTCCCCCTCCGCCGGATCCTCCTGTGGCGCGGCGAGCGCGGACAGGTCCCACTCCGACTCCACGGTGACTGTCCGGTGCCGCATCGCAGCGAAATCCGGGTGGTCGATCGCGAACTTGTGGAACGCGGCCGTCGTCGGGATGCCGCGGACGGTCAGCTCGTCGAGGGCGGAACGCAACCGCCTCCGCGCAGACTCGCGGTCGCGGTGCCACACGACGAGTTTGCCGATCATCGAGTCGTAGCACGGCGGAACCGTGGCGCCGCTGGTCACGCCGGTGTCGAACCGCACCCACGGGCCCTGCGGGATCACCAGCTCCTCGATCGTCCCTGGGGTGGGCACGAACCCGCGCGCGGGATCCTCGGCATTGATGCGGACCTCGATGGCGTGGCCGGTCAGTCGCACCTCGGACTGCGAGAAGCCGAGCGGTTCTCCGGCCGCGATGCGCAACTGATCCTGCACCAGGTCGACACCGGTGACCAGTTCCGTCACCGGGTGCTCGACCTGCAGGCGCGTGTTCATCTCGAGGAAGTAGAAGCTCTTGCCGTCGTCGCTGACGAGGAACTCGCACGTGCCCGCGTTCACGTAGCCGACGTGCTTGGCCAGATCAACCGCCGCACGCCGCAGCGCTTCCCGCACGTCGAGCGGCAGGTCAGGAGCCGGGGCCTCCTCGACGAGCTTCTGATGCCTGCGTTGTAGCGAGCAGTCCCGGTCGCCGAGGTGAACCACCGTGCCGTACCCGTCGGCGAGCACCTGGACCTCGACGTGCCGAGGTCGCTCCAGGTAGCGCTCCAGGTAGCACTCGGCGCGGCCGAACGCCGCCTTGGCCTCGCGCTGCGCTGCCTCCACCGCATCCCGGAGCTGAGCGGCATCGCGCACCACCTTCAGGCCACGGCCACCCCCGCCGAAGGCGGCCTTCACCGCGATCGGATAGCCGTACCGGCGGCCGAACTCCTCCGCCTCGGCCACGTCGGTCAACGGCTGGTCGGTGCCCGGCACCACCGGGACACCGGCGTTGCGCGCGGCCTGGCGCGCCGACACCTTGTCGCCCATGGTGGCGATCACGTCCGCCGGAGGGCCGACGAACACGAAGCCCGCGTCCGTCACCGCCTGCGCGAACTCGGCGTTCTCGGCGAGAAAGCCGTACCCGGGATGGATCGCGTCCACGGCGAACTTCCGCGCGACGTCCAGGATGGCCGCACCGTCGAGATAGCCGTCGGCGCTCGTCGCTCCCGGCAGCGAGGCGGCATCGTCGGCAAGCCGCACGTGGAGTGCGTCGCGGTCGATTTCCGAGTGCACGGCGACCGTTCGCACGCCGAGTTCACGGCATGCGCGGATGACCCGCACGGCGATCTCGCCGCGGTTGGCTACCAGAACGGCATCGAACACGGCAGTTCCTCATTTGTCGCTTTGCCGGCGTCTTGCCTGAGACTAGCATTCGACTTACCGTTCAGTAAAACGACGAGATCGTCGCGCTACCTCGCGAACCGGTCCTCGTACAGCCAGCGCGCTAGTCTAACAATCGTTTGGATGGTACGGTTGCCGATGGGTACGACATCGAGAACAGAAAGTGCACGAAGCACGATGAAGGGGCTGGATCTGCTGGGCCCGGAGATGACCGAACAGCCGCACCCTTACTGGGCGCAGCTGCGGCGGGAACAACCCGTCTGCTGGGACGGATCGCAGACAGCCTGGCTGATCACCCGGTACGAGGACGTCCGTACCGGGCTGACCGAGCCGCAACTGTTCTCGTCCAACCGGATCGCTCCCCTGCTGGAGAAGCTGGCGCCTGCCCGGCGGGCGAAACTGGAGCCGATCCTGTCGATCATGCGGGACTGGATGGTGGTCACCGACCCGCCCGCGCACACCCGCCTGCGGACGCTGGCCAACGCGGCATTCCGCGGCCAGCGGATCGCCGCGATGAAGAACTGGATCGCCGAGCTGGTCGACGGGCTGCTGGACGAGTTCGTGCGCAGCGGCAACACCGACTTCATGGCCGGGGTCGCCTACCCTCTGCCTGCGACGGTGATCGCCCGCATGCTCGGTGCGCCGCAAGAGGACCGCGACCGCTTCCAGCGCTGGTCGGACGAGCTCGCCCTGGTGGCGTTCGGTGCAGGCGGCGAGGCGCGCGAGGAACGTCACGAGCGGGCGCTGCGCGGCGTCACCGAACTGCAGGAGTATCTGCGCGAGTTGATCGCCACGCTGCGCAAGTCGCCGGGCGACGACATGATCTCGTTCCTGTTGGGTCAGCAGGAACGGCTCGACGACGACGAGCTGCTGTCGCTGTGCACGCTGATCTTGTTCGCCGGACACGAGACCACCACGAACCTGCTGTGCAACTCGCTGGTCTGCCTCACCCAGCACCCCGACCAGCTCGAGGAGCTGCGGGCCGACCCGAGCCTGGTGCCGAACGCGGTCGAGGAGGTGCTCCGCTACGAGGGGCCGATCAAGATCCTGGTCCGCTGGGTGACCGAGGACGTCGAGCTCCACGGACAGCGAATCCGCTCCGGTGACCGCGTCTACCTGGTGTTGCAGTCGGCCAATCGCGACGAGCGGGTGTTCGACGACCCCGAGACGTTCGACATCCGCAGACCGACCCAGCCGGTACACCTCGGGTTCGGCCGCGGTCCGCACACCTGCCTCGGTGCGCAACTGGCCCGGCTGGAGGTCCGCATCGCACTGCCTCGCATCCTCGAGCGACTGCCCGGACTGCGTCTGGCCGGGGACGTGACGTGGAAGTCCAGCGTCGCCACCCGGGTGGTCGAGGGACTGCAGGTGGACTACGACAGCCGGCGGGAACCAGCGCCAGCGAGGTGAACGCGATGGCCAAGGTGACCTACCGACAGCCGGACGGCAACGTCCACGTGCTCGATGTCGAACCGGGAACCAGTCTGATGCGTGCCGCCGTGGCGGCAGGGCTGCCCGGCATCGTGGCCGAGTGCGGTGGCCAGCTCATGTGCGCCACGTGCCACGTCCACGTCGTCGACGGCGGCGAAGGCCTGCCGGAGATGAGCGACGACGAACGCGACATGCTCGAGCTGGCCGCGGCGCCGGTCGACGAGCGCTCGCGACTGTCGTGCCAGCTCGTGGTCGGCGAGAACACCCCGGACGTCGTGGTCGAGATACCGGAGCGGCAACTGTGAGCGCACTGCCGATCGTCGTGATTGGCGGCGGGCAGGCCGGGTTCACCCTGGTGGACACCCTGCGTACCCGCGGCTACGACGGACCGATCATGCTGGTCGAGGCGACCAGCGAGCTGCCGTATCAGCGTCCGCCGCTGTCGAAGGCGTACTTGGCAGGCACGGCGGGTGACGAGGACCTGCCGTTCCGGCCCGCCAGCTACTACGCCCAACACGACATCGACCTGCGGCTCGGCCAACGGCTGATCGGCATCGACGAGCGCCGCGGCGTCGCCGAACTGTCCACCGGGGAAACGGTGGCCTACCGAGACCTGGTGCTGGCGACCGGCTCCGCACCGCGTCTGTGGCCCGGTTCCGGGGCGCCCCTGGTGCTGCAGCGCCGGGAGCACGCCGTGACGCTGCGCGAGTCACTGGCTGACGCGGACTCAGTGCTGATCATCGGCGCCGGGTTCATCGGCCTCGAAGTCGCCTCCTACACCGCCGGGCGTGGCATGCCGACTACGGTGCTCGAAGCCGCTGACCGGGTGCTGCCGCGGTCGGCCTCGGCCACCGTGTCGGCATGGCTGACCGCGACTCATCGGCAGCGGGGCGTCGACCTCCGCTGCGGGGTGACCGTGTCCGAGCTGATCGTCGACGGCGGCCGCACGCGGGGCGCCCGGCTGGACTCCGGTGAGGAGATCCGCGCCGACGTCGTACTGCTCGCGATCGGGTCCATGCCCGCGCCCGGCCCCTACAGCGCCTCCGGCGTCGCGGTCGACGAGTACTTGCGGGCGCGGTCGCCGCGCGTGTACGCGGTGGGCGACGTCGCGGTATTCCCGCGTGGCGGCGAGCGTATCCGTCTGGAGTCGGTGCAGAACGCGACCGACCAGGCCCGATGCGTGGCCAGCACGCTGATGGGCACCCCGGAGAAGTACACCGCCGTGCCGTGGTTCTGGACCGAGCAAGTGGGCACTCGCCTGCGCATCGCGGGACTGATCGCCGGCGCCGATCAGGAAGTGGTGCGCGGCGACATCGACAGCGGCAGGTTCAGCGTCTTCTCCTTCCGTAACGGCCGGCTGCTGGGCGCGGAGTCGGTCAACGCCGCAGCCGATCACATGGCGGTCCGGTCGCTGCTGGCCTGCGGCGGGGAGCTCACCGCCGACGAGGCGGCCGATGCGTCGTTCGACCTCAAGGCGCGGGCCGCCAGTGCCCGCGCCAGTGCCCGCGCCAGTGACCAGACGAACATGCAGCGAGCAAGGAGCGTGGGATGAAAGTTGCCGGATCAGTCGGTGTGATCACCGGTGGGGGCGGCGGCCTCGGCGGAGGCGTGGCCCGGATGCTGGTGGAAGGCGGCGGCAAAGCCGTCATCCTCGACCTGGAGTCCAGCGGAGGTGCCGAGCTCGCCGCGTCACTGGGGCCGAACGCGCTGTTCATTCCCACCGACGTAACCGACAGCACGCAGATCGAGCGGGCCATCGAACAGGCCGTCGAGCAAGCGGGTCGCATCGACCTGTGCGTCAACGCCGCGGGTATCTCGCCCGCCCATCGGGTGGTGGACCGCAAGGGCCGGGTGCACCCGCTCGAGGTGTTCGAGAAGACGATCGACGTCAACCTGATCGGCGCGTTCGACGTGCTCCGGCACGCCGCCAAGGCGATGACCCGCAACGAGCCGGGGCAGGACGGCGAGCGCGGTCTCATCGTGAACGTCTCGTCGGCAGCGGGCTTGGAGGGCCAGCCCGGGCAAGCGGCCTACACGGCCTCCAAAGGCGCCCTGGTCGCGCTGACGCTGCAACTGGCCAGGGACCTGGCGGTGTGGGGAATCCGGGTGATGACGATCGCGCCGGGGATCATGGACACCCCGATGCTCGCCGGTATCGACGAGAAACGCCGGTCCCAGCTGATCGACCTGCACGTGTTCCCCAAACGGCTGGGCACGCCCGAAGACTTCGCCGCGCTCGTGCGCTGCTTCATGGAAGTGACGCTGCTCAACGGCGAGTGCGTCCGGCTGGACGCGGCGACCCGATTGGGGCCGTGACATGCGCCGGACCCTCTACACCGACGAGCACGAACAGTTCCGGGCCGCGTTCCGCCAGTTCCTGGACGCCGAGGCGGTCCCGCACTGGGAGGAATGGGAGAAGGCCGGCACCGCGCCGCGGGAGTTCTGGCGCGCCGCGGGCAAGCTCGGCTTCCTGGGGTTCGAGGCGCCCGAACAATACGGCGGGCTGGGCATCCGCGACTTCCGGTACAACGCGGTGCTGCAGGAGGAGGTGGCCGACAGCGGCATCGCCACCGACGGCTTCGCGCTGCACAACGACATCGTCGCGCCGTACCTGCTGGACTGGACCACCGACGAGCAGAAGGCGCGGTGGCTGCCCGGCTTCACCTCCGGGGAGACGATCACCGCGATCGCGATGACCGAGCCGCACGCCGGCTCGGACCTGGCGTCGATCCGCACCACTGCCCGTATCGAGGGCTCGTCGGTCGTGCTCGACGGGGCCAAGACGTTCATCACCAACGGCTCGATCGCCGATCTCGTGCTGGTCCTCGCCCGCACCGGGGAGCGTGGGATGACGCTGGTGGCGGTCGAGGCAGGCACACCGGGACTGCGGCACGGCACGCCGCTGCGCAAGATCGGCCGCAAGGGCCAGGACACCGCCGAAGTGTTCCTCGACGGCTGCGTCGTGCCGGTGGAGAACGTGCTCGGCGAGCCCGGCGCGGGTCTCGAGCTGGTCAAGCACAACTTGGCGCGCGAGCGGCTGTCGATCGCGGTCCACGCGGTGGCCAGTGCCCACAAGGCGCTGCAGCTCGCGCTGGAGCACGCCACCACCCGCACCACGTTCGGCAAGCCGCTGGCCAGGCACCAGGCGATACTGCACGACCTCGCCCAGGCCCACATCGACATCCAGGTGGTGCGCAGCCATGTCGACGCGTGCGTGGCCGCGTTGGTCGACGGCGAGCTGAGCGGCGAGGACGCGGCAGGCGCCAAGCTGGCGGCCACCGAACTGGAGAGCAGGGTGCTCGACCGCGCCCTGCAGCTGTTCGGCGGCTACGGATTCATGGAGGAGTACCCGATCGCCCGCCGCTGGCGAGACGCGCGCGTGCAGCGGATCTACGGCGGGGCGAACGAGATCATGCGCGAGATCGTCGGCCGGGCTCTGCTGGCGAGTACCGCGCGCTGACCGGGGGCGGACCACGCTCCCGGCGCCGCTAGCGCCCGCTGGCCGGTCGCACCGTGCCGTCACTTCCGGGGCCGCGCCGGGGAGGAAGGGGAGGTCATCGTGCTGGTGCGCCGGCAAGGCCTGGTACCTGCCTCCGCCCGCACGCGGGTATGCCGAACCGAACGGGCGGACGGCGGGCGGCGCAGGGCGGGCGACACGAACCGCCGGTGGGCCGAAGAGGTGTTCGCGGTGGAAGCCGTCACCGGCAAAGGGAACGTCGTGCTGCGAGGACGAGCGAAACTGACAAAGGAGACGTCATGAGCAAACCGTTGGCCGTGGTCACCGGCGGGTCCCGCGGGCTGGGTCGGGGAATCGTCCGCCGGCTCGCCGCCGCGTACCGGGTTGCGTTCACCTATCGGCGCGACAAGGACGCCGCGGCCGAGCTGGTGTCGGCCCTGGAAGCCGACGGCGGGGAGGCGTTCGCGTACCAGGCCGATCTGGCGCAGGCCGGGGAGGCCAGGCGGGTTGCCGAGGAGATCACGGCCGCACACGGTCCGGTGACCGCCGTGGTGGGTAACGCGGGCGCGGCGTCCCGTGGCCTGTCGACGACCGACACACCGGACGTGGAGTACCTGCGGCTGTTCCAGCTCCACGCGCTGGCCAACGTGGAGCTGGTGCGGGCGCTCCTGCCGTCGTTGCGCCGGACCAAGGGCAGCGTGGTGTTCGTGTCGAGTGTCGTGGCGAACCTGCTGCCGGCGGGAACCGCTCCCTACGCTGCGTCGAAAGCGGCATTGGAGGCCATCGCGGTGGTAATGGCCCGCGAGGAACGTGAGCACCATGTGCGGGTGAATGTGGTGGCGCCCGGCCTCGTCGCCACCGAGATGGGCGGCCGTCTGGCCAAAGCCACCGTCGGCGAACGCGACCTGGAAGCGCTCGACCGGGCATCGCCGTTCGGCCGCGTGTGTCGACCGGAGGACGTGGCCGACGCAGTGGCGTACCTGCTGAGCTCCGCGGCGTCGTACGTGACGGGGCACCGACTCGTCGTCGACGGCGGCGGGTTCAACGCGCCTCTGGTGCCCGACCCGTCGTGAGCGTTGCGGTCGACCGAGGGACGGCTCGGGCCAAGTGGGCAATTCCTGCCGGTTCGACGTGGACGTGACGAGAGCCGACCGGTTCCGGGCGAGAGAGTGCCGTAGCGGCCATCCTCCGGTCGGCGGGCGGCTACGAAAGCCCGAGGGAGCCGATCGCGGCAGCTGCGGGCGCCGGAATCGTCCGGGGTGGCGGGATCCCGCGTCAGCTCTTGGTGAGCCGGCGCTCGGCAGCGAGGCGGTCGGTGACGGCGATGACCGAGATCGCCCCCGTCTCCTCGACTGTGGCGATCCCTGCGCTGTACAGCGTGAACGGTCTGCCACAGTGCTCGTCCAGGCCGGGCAGGCCGCCTGCGTACGTCCCGCGAGTCAACACGTGGAACGCCGCCCGGTGGTCGGCGGAGAACAGGTCGAGGACGGTCACCTCGGCGTCGGCGATGTGCGGTCGGCAGGTGGCCGCGCAATGCTCGTCGTCCAGTGAACCGTCCGGCGCCTGACCGAGACCGCCGGCGATGAGCCATTGACGCACCCGGCTTTCGGTCTCGGAGTCGGGCTGGGCCAGAGGCTCCGTCCACGGGTCGGCCGCCGGCAGCCGGACCGGGTGCACCTGCCCGCTGCGTTGTTGCTCCCGGCGCGCGTAGTAGTCCTGCTCGACGCGGCATTCGGTGAGCCGTTCGCCGTTCCAGCGGTACAGGCTCACCCCCAGCCACGCCGCGACGCCGCCGTAGAGGGTCGACCGCCCGTGCTCGGTGAACACGAGGGCAGCGCGCTCGTCGGTGAACAGGAAGTCGTGAACGGTGAATCCGAGTCCGGGGTACTGGCGGAACTGCTTGCGGGTAGCCGGGATGTAGTTCTCCTCGCGGCCGCGGATCTCGTGTTCGCCCATCCGCAGTACGTAGTCGTCGACCATGATCTCGCGGCACACCGAGAAGTCGTGGGCTGCGGTGTAGGCGAACGAGTACCGGCGGAGCAATGCCGCCAACGGGTGCAGGCCGTCGACTGTCTCCATGTCTATACCATACGGTTGGTAGGTGAGTGCGACAAGTAGCCGACCGCATGGTGGACGCTACTTCGCGCCGACGCCGCGCGGCGCACGAGCTGGTGCAGCGGCTGCTCGACGCCTTCGCCGGCGATCCCAGCGCCCCGCCGGTGGAAGTGCTGCTGTGCGAGCTGGGCGAGCAGGCCGGGCTGCTGCGCTCGGGCCGGGCGGACATCGCGATCATGCATCGGCCGGTCGACGACCTCGCGGGCTTCGCCACCGCCGACCTGTACACCGAGGAGCAGGTCGCGATCCTGCCCAAGCGGCATCGGCTCGCCGCGCGAAGCCAGCTCACCATGGCCGAGGTCAGCAACGTTCCCGACCTGCCGCTGGCCCGCTGGCCGCGGCTCGACGGGACCTACCCCGACGGGCCCGGTCCGGAGGTGCGCACTCAGTCGCAGGTGGCGCAGCTCGTCGCGCTCGGCAAGACGCTCCTGGTCATCCCGGCGTCCAGCCGCGCATGGCAATGGCCGGAGCACGTCGCCGTACCGGTCGTCGACGCTCCGCCCATGACGACGCTGCTCGCCTGGCCACCGAGCGGCTCGGCTCAGGTCGAACCCCTGGTACGGATCGCTACCGCGCTCTACGCCGAGGCACCGCCCACCGCGGCCGCCAGTTGATCGCGCCTGCCGCCCAGCGACCGCACGCAGGGATCATGTAAGCCCGAAGCGCTCCGCATGGATCTGCGCGGCAGGCACGTCCAGCGAGCGCAGCGTTCGGATCACGGTCTTCGTCATGGCCGTCGGCCCACACACGTACACGTCCCGCTGGGTGACGTCAGGGACGAGTTCGCGCAAGCGTTCAGGCGTGAACGGCCGGTTTCCGTCGGTGGTGCGCCCGGTCAGCAGTTCCAGCCGTCCCCCCTTCCGCTGCACGAGGTCCCGCACTTCGCCGAGGAGCGGCGCGTCCTGCTCGGTCCGGACGCGGTAGAGGACGACGGCGTCGCCCATCTCCTCCTCCAACAGCGACCGGATCGGCGTGATGCCGATGCCCCCGGCGATCAGCAGCGACTTGTCGCGTATCCGGTGCAACGACGTGAACGCGCCGTACGGGCCTTCGAGAAAGGCCCGGTCACCGGGTTCCAGCCGGCGCAGCGCGGCGCTGCCGTCGCCGACCGATTTGGCGGTCAGCCGGAGATAGTGACCGTTGGGCGCTGCGGACAGCGAGAACGGATTCGCCAGCCACCAGTGCCGGCGCCCGGGGAACCGCCATATGGCGAATTGCCCGGCACGGGCAGGAAGCCGGTCCAGATGACGCCCGGTGACGTACACCGAGACGGCATTGCCCTGCTCCGGAACGACCTCGGCAACGCGGAACCGATGAAAGGCGTTGCGCCGCAACGGCCGTACCACACGTCCGACGACGAGCGAGCCGACGGCGAAGATCGACATGGCCCACCAGAACGCCATCGCCCACGCCGACGAAGCGAATGTCGTGGTCTCGAGCAGCTGGTGCACGAAGGCGAAGGAGAACGCCACATACGTGAGCAGATGCAGCCCGTGCCACACCTCGTAGCGGAGCCGCCTTCGCACACGACGCAGCGACAGGGCTCCGACGCTCACGATCAGCGCGGCGGCGATCATCCCGAACAACGAAGCAGGCACACCGGCCAGCGACAGGAAGGTGGCGCCGATCGACATGTCGTACAGCGCGGCATAGCCCATCAGGATCAGCAGCGCATGCGTCACGATCACCCAGAACAGGGCGAACCCGGTCCACCGATGCCACACGGTCA
>Ga0207875_100319_pt1 | contig 26697 bp, 27 predicted proteins | sample CeladaPassage60A_FD_187476 | JGI IMG/M metagenome (GOLD analysis project Ga0207875, IMG submission 187476) | Cellulose-adapted microbial communities from the Joint BioEnergy Institute, USA - Passage3 60A (SPAdes) (version 2) | ecosystem: Engineered > Bioreactor > Continuous culture > Unclassified... | reverse complement strand
CGGGTGCCCCCACCCCGCCGACCAACGTCGGTCGAACCAGTCGCGGCTCGTGTGGCTCTTCCTCGCGCCACGCTGCCCGCGGCACCAGTCGGCCGACCTCGCTTCCTGGCCTGCCTACTCCTCGGCCACCGCACGACATCTGCCGACACTCCTCGGCCACGGCACGACATCTGCCGACCTTGCCATCCTTGCCGTCCTTGCCAGAACGAATACCGTGGAATAGCCTTGTATCCATTCGTACGCAGCAGTATTCGACGGCGTGAACGGGTCACGGTGGCAGGCGACAGTTGAGCGAACTCTTCAGCAAGCAGATGCTGATCGGCGGACGTCTCGTCGAGAGCGTCACGGGGCAAACACTCGACGTCATCAACCCGGCGAACGAGCAACTCGTCGGCCGGGTGCCAAGTGGCGCGGCCGACGATGTGGACCGCGCAGTCCAGGCCGCGGCCGGTGCTCAACCGGACTGGATGGCCACGGACATCACCGAACGCGCCGCCCTGCTGCGCTCGCTGGCCCACGTGCTCGAAGAGCGGCAAGCCGAGCTCACCCGCGTCGAAGTGATCGACACCGGCAACACCATCACGAAAATGCGCGGCGACGTGGCCAAGGCCGTGGCACAGATCGAGTACTTCGCCGGCATCGGCCTGGAACTGAAGGGCGAGACCGTCCCGTCGACCGCCAGGCACCTGCACCTCACCATCCGCGAACCGTTCGGCGTGGTCGGCCGCATCGTCCCGTTCAATCACCCGCTGATGTTCGCGGCGGCCCGCATGGCGGCCCCGCTGATGGCCGGGAACACCATCGTGATCAAACCGGCGGAACAGTCGCCGATCTCCTCGTGCATCCTGGGTGAGATCTGCGCGGACGTCCTGCCGCCAGGGGTCGTCAACATCGTCACGGGTCACGGCGAGACGGCAGGCGACGCCCTGGTCCGCCACCCCGCCGTGAAGCGCATCGGCTTCACCGGCTCAGTGGCCACCGGCCTGGCGATTCAGCGTGCGGCGGCCGAGACCGCCGTCAAGACCATCACCCTTGAACTCGGTGGAAAGAACCCCTGCATCGTGTTCCCCGACACCGGGGTCGACGTGGCCGTCGACGCGGCCATCAGCGGCATGAACTTCGCCTGGCAAGGCCAGTCCTGCGGCTCCACCAGCCGGCTGTTCGTCCACGAGAGCCAGTACGCGGCCGTGACGGCGGAGTTGAAGAAGCGCGTCGAGGCGTTACGGGTCGGCGATCCGCTGGACGAGTCCTCCGACATGGGGCCGATCAATTCGGCGGCGCACTACGAGAAGGTGCTCTCCGCCGTCGCGGCCGGACAGGAGGACGGCGCGACCCTGCTCACCGGTGGCGACCGGCCGGCCGGCGAGTACTTCCACCGGGGGTACTGGATTCGCCCGACCGTCTTCGTCGACGTCAAGCCGGGGATGCGGATCTTCCACGAAGAGATCTTCGGCCCGGTGCTGTCGGTCGTGAAGTGGTCCGACGAAGAAGAGTTGATCGGCATGGTCAACGCGACGGAGTACGGACTGACCGCCGCGTTGTGGACCAAGGACGTGGCCCGCGCCCTCCGCCTTTCCCGCAGAATCCGGGCGGGATACATCTGGATCAACGGGGTGTCCTCCCACTATCTCGGCCTGCCGTTCGGCGGAGTCGACAACAGCGGAATCGGCCGCGAAGAAGGAATCGAGGAGTTGTTCAGCTACACCCAGGCGAAAGCTCTGACCATTCATACCTGAGCCGGCGTGCGCATGGAGAGAGGTTCACGGTGAAAGTATTTGCGGGGCGAACGAGCGACTTCGGCGAGCGTCAGCGGAAGATCGTGACCGTGGGCGACGAGGACGTCGTCGTTTTCCGGCTCGGCGACCGGTTCCATGCGTTCCGCAACATCTGTCCGCATTCCGGTGGTCCGGTCGGCGAGGGAATGCTCATCAACAAGGTCGAGGCGGTTCTCTCCGAAGACGGTGAACGCGTGCTGGGCGAGACCTTCTCCCCCGACTGCGTACACCTCGTGTGCCCTTGGCACGGCTGGGAATTCGATGTCGAAACCGGCGCATTCGCCGGCGACCCGCGGTTCCAGCTCCAGCGATTCGACACCCACGTAGAAGGAGACGAAGTCTATGTCCTCGCCCCATGACCATCCCGCCGGCACCCAGGTCGACCGCCTGCTGGCGCAGATCGACAGGCTCGACGACAAGGCTTTCCAACGACTTCTCCCCGGGGTGCTCAAGTCGTACGTCGAACGCCACACCCGATCCGAGCACGGCTTGCCCCCGTTCGAGCGGGACGCGCTGACACCGACCGAGACCGTGGTGTGCGCGAACGAAATTCTCGAAGCGTCCGGACTCGAACTCGTCGACCTCAGCGTGTGGCACGGGCTCGGCACCCGGTAAGCACCGAACGATCCAGAAGGAACTGCCATGTCGATCGACTCCACCCAGGCCGACCTGGCCCGGACCATCGTCAGTGGCGAGCGCGAAGGCTTCGACACGCGCAAGCACCTGGAGAACGCGCGCAAGCAGGCAATCGAGCGGAATCTCGACGACTACTTCATCGTCGACACCGATGCGCACCACTACGAGACCGAGTCATGGCCGGACATCGTCAAGTACATCGAGGACCCGGTGCTGCGCCATCGTGCCGAACAGCGCGACCGGCACGGCAGGCCGGTGAGCCTGTATCACAACCACCCGGGCAACCAGCACGTCGCCGGCCGCATCCGGCGGTACCCGCTGCGCCGGTTCGAGCAGACACCACCGGACGTTCCCCGGGACGTCACGCTGATCCGGCGGGAAATGGAAAGCATCGGCATCGACGTTCAGATCGTCTTTCCCACGCCGATGCTGCAGCTCGGCCTGAATCCGAACACCAGCATGGAAGCGCAGCTCAGCTGGGCCTACAGCCGCTGGCTGACGGAGGAGATCCTGCCGCACGACCCGCGCATCAAGACGATGATCTATCTTCCGCTGAACGACGTCGACGCATGTTTGCGGATGATCGACAAGTTCGGCGACGCCCCCGGGGTGGTCGGCTTCATGGTGGCCAGCGGACGGCACAAGCCGGTGCACGACAATGCCTACGCGCCGATTTACCACGAACTGCAAGAGCGCGGCCTGCCGCTCGGTTTCCACGCGATCTACAACGAAAGCGAACGCGTCTTCGAGGGGATGAACAAGTTCCTGTCGGTGCACGCCCTCGGATTCGTTCTGTACAACATGGTGCATCTCACCAACATGATCGTGAACGGCATCCCCGAGCGATTCCCGAACCTGAAGATCATCTGGATCGAAAGCGGGCTGGCGTGGTTGCCGTTCCTCGCCCAGCGGCTGGACAACGAGTACATGATGCGAACCTCGGAGGCCCCCCTGCTGAAGAAGCTGCCCAGCGACTACATCAGGGAGAACTTCTACTACACGACACAGCCGATGGAGTACAACAACCTCGAAGCGCTCGAGGTGACGTTCACGATGATCGGCGCGACGACCCAGCTGATGTATGCATCGGACTACCCGCACTGGGACTTCAACCTGCCGAGCACGATTTTCGATCTCCCCTTCTTGAGCGACCAGGACAAGCGGAACATCCTGGGCGAGAACGCCCGGAAAGTGTTCAACCTCTGATCGGCGAGAACGCCCAGCGCGCTCGCCAGGAGATCACCCGCGCCGCCGCGTCGAGCGATCGGCCATGAGCCCAGCATCGCAGTCAGGACGTCGAGCGATCGGCCATGAGCCCAGCACGACAAGCAGGACGCGGGGCCGGCCCCAACAGGGGAGTCCGATCGATCCGAACGTCGCCGCCCACGTCGTCACGGATGCCGCGGCCTCGGCGCTGGCCGCATCAAGCGCGGTCGCCTCCGCGCGCGGCCGACGGCCGCCATACCCGTGACTTCCCGGCGCACCGCGTCGATCCGACGACCGCCGCACATCGTGACTTCCCGGCGCACCGCGTCAATCCGACGTGTTCTCGGCTCGGCGCCGTCTCGTCACAAGCGGATCCACCGGTGCCCGGTCGATGTCGATGGCGACCTTCACGTCCACCACGACGGGCTTTCCTTCGTCCACCGCGGCGATCGCGGCCTTGAGCGCGTCCAGCAGGTCCGCCGGCCGCGTCACCGGGCCGATGCCGACAAGACCCTGCGCTTCGGCGACCGCCGCGATGTCCACGGCCGGATCGGTCATGTGCTGGCCGATCCACCGGTTCTCGATCGGCCTGCCGCGCTCCTCGGCCGCGCGATGCTGGTGAATCTCGTCGTTCAGGTAGGACCCGTTGTTGGCGACGACGATCAGCATCGGCACCGAGTAGTGCGCCGCCGTCCACAGCGCGTTCATTCCCATGCAGAAGTCGCCGTCCCCGATGACGCCGACGGCAAGGCGACCGGAGTCGCGCAACGCAAGGGCCGCGCCGATGACCATCCCCGGCCCCGATCCGATGCCTGCCCCGCCGTCACCGCCGAGGAAATCCAGCGGATGGGAAATCTCCAGCGTCCCGGTCGGCCACCCGCTGGGGATCCGGACGATGGTTCGCTCACGGCCGCGCAGCGCACGGCTGAGGACCTCGGCCAACTGGGCCAAGCTGATGGCGTCCTGGCGGGTGGTCGAAGCGGATTCCGCTCCCCGGGCAGGAGTGCGCGCAGGGCGCGGAGCAAGCCCGCGTTGGCGCGCGTGCTGCACCGCCGCCTCGACGAGCATGTCCGGCTCCACCACGACGTTCAGGTCGGCCAGCGCGTAGTCGAAGTGATCCTTGCTCCATCCGTTGTGCACGTGCTGGTCGACCGACACGTTGATCACGGTGTGCCGGTCATTCCCGTAGATCCCGGCGTTCTTCAGCATCCCGGCCAGGTCGAGCCAGTCGAGGCTGACGATCACATCCGAACTCCGGACGATCTCCAGCGCTTGCGGGGTGCGGTGCGAGACCGGCCCCAGCGGGTGCTGCGGATGCTCGCTCGGGAACGCCGCGGCAAGCTGGAGATGCGTCAAGACGGTGGCGCCGAACTGCTCGGCGAACGCCACACGGCTCTGCCACGCCGTCTCGCTGCGGGTCGTCCGGCCGGCGAGAACGAGCGGCCGTTCGGCCGAGTGCAGCAGGTCGACCACCTTGGCGACATCGCGCGGATTCGGGTACGCCGGTGCGGGGACGCCGACGGCCGTGAGGCCGGGAACAGTGACGCCGTCGGGGAGGGCGTCTTCCTGCACGTTCCAGTCCAATCCGACATAGCTGGGCGCGGACGGCTTCGTGCAGGTCAGTACCCATGCGCGCGCCAGCGCGACGACGGCGGCCTCCGCCGAAGCCGGCTGCTGGTCCCATTTGGTGAACATCCGCACGAGCGCGCCTTGATCCGCAGTGGCGTGCAGCCAGTCGATCCAGGCCCGCCGCTGCCGCTCGTCGACCGGTGCGACACCGCCAAGGACGAGCATGGGGACCCGGTCGCAGAAGGCGTTGAACAGCGCCATCGAGGCGTGCATCAGCCCGACGTTGGTGTGCACCGCGACGGCCATCGGACGGTCGGTCACCTTGGCATAGCCGTGCGCGATCGCCACGGCGTGCTCCTCGTGCAGGCAGAGCACCATCTTCGGCCGATCATTCCCCAGAAAATTCACCAGGCTGTCGTGCAACCCGCGGTAGCTCGCGCCGGGATTCAGACTGATCAGGTCGATGCCGAGTTCACGAAGAGCCTGCGCGATCAGGTCGCTTCCCCACGTCGGATCGCCGGGGGTGATGTGGCGGGGAACCTCGACATCAGATGGCATCGCGACTCCTCGGCTCGCACTACTGTATACATAAGCATACGTTCAATACCAACGCCTGGTCACAAAGTTGTCACGGCCACACGGCGAAACAATTCAGCTGGTAGACGTGATACCCGAGCGACAAATCCCCGTAACAGAGCCGTGCTGCGTGAATCGCTCGCTCATGATTGACCGAATGTGATGGACACTATAGCATCCACGCGTATACAGCGATACGCAGTAACTGTTTACGTGTTGATCATCGGTTGTTGCGGTGGTCTACCGTGCGGCGCCTCGCTTCGCACCAGGAAATGCGCTCAGAGGAGAGACAGATGGCAAGACGTGGAACCGGACGAGCGAGGGCTCGCCGATCCTTCGCTGCCGTGCTCGCGACGACGACGTTGGCCTTGGGGGCGTTGGTCGCCTGCGGGAACCAGGGAGGGTCGGGGGGTGGGGGTGGCCTCGCGGGCAACGCGGCATGTGACGACTACCCAGCCAAGGAGGTGCGATACATCGTTCCCTTCTCCGCGGGCGGCGGCTCCGCGGCGTGGGCCGAGTCGATGAAGCCGGTGCTGGCCAAGAAGCTCGGCGTCGACGTGAAGGTGGAGTACCTGCCGGGCGGCGGCGGCATCCGCGGCGCCAACGAGATCCGCAGCGCGAAGCCGGACGGGCACACGTTCGGCCTGATGATCATCAACGACGTCGCGCTGGCCGACCTGCTCGGTCATGCCCAGTTCGACGTCACGGACCTGACCATGCTGGCCCGGCTCACCCTCGATCCGCAGGTCTTCTACGCGCCGGCCTCGTCCGACGTGGACGACATCGAAGAACTTGCGGCGAAGTCGCAGCGCGAGCCGATCCGGCACACCGGCGAAGAGGTCTCGGCCATCGAGGTGATCACCTACCACATCTTCGGCGTCAAGTGGAAGTTCATCCTCCAGGAGGGCAAGCCGGAGACCCTGCTGGCGTTGCGCCGCGGCGACGCCGACGTCAGCGTGGGATCGCTGAGCAGCGTCCTGGACGCGCTCAAGGACGGCCAGATGAAGCCCATCCTGTACGAGGGCCCGGAGCTGTCCGAGGACACGCCAGGCTTCGAGTACGTCGAGGACGCTCCGAAGGTGGAGGACTTCGGTCATCCTGAGCTGGCCACGGACCTGGTGCAGCAGCGCATCATGGTGGCCCCGCCGGGCCTGCCCGAGTGTGTCGAGACGAAGCTCTCGCAGGCCATGGCCGACACACTTCAGGACCCCGAGTTCCTCGAGCTCGCAAACAAGGCCGGCCTGAACGTCGACTACGCGGACGGCAAGGCCGTGCGTGACCTGCTGGACAAGACGCTGGCGGTCTACGACAAGTACGAGGACGTCCTGAAAGCAGCCATCGAGTAGCCACCCCGAGTTCGTCGTCTGGGTCTGTCCGCCGGGCGCTGGTAGACAGACCCAGGCGACCACTCAGCCCCGCCCGCATCCTCTTCGCACCCTAGGGCCGGACCATGATTGATTCCCTCGTCGACGCCCTCAAGGCCTTCTCCGTCGTGCTGGAGTGGCCGAACCCGCTGTGGATCATCGGCGCGGTTCTCTTCGGCATGTTCATCGGTTTCCTGCCAGGCATGTCCGGCGCGGTGGCGCTGGCGCTGGTGATCCCGTTGAGCTTCGTGCTCGACACCGAGGTCGCGGTGCTGTTCCTGATCGCCGCGTACAGCCCGACCGGGTTCGGCGGCATGCTGACCTCGATCCTGGTCAACACCCCGGGCGCGCCCGAGAACGCCGCCACCACGTTCGACGGCTATCCCCTGGCCAAGCAGGGCAGGGCCGGAGCGGCCATCGGCGCGGCGACGGCGGCCTCGGTCATCGGCGGCCTGCTCGGCACCATCTTCCTCATCCTGATGGTCCCCTGGGCGCAGGAGCTCATCCTGTCGTTCTCCTATCCCGAGTTCCTCATGATGGCCGTCCTGGGCTTGCTGATCATCGCCGTGGTGACGGTCGGCAACGCCTTCAAGGGATTGATCGCCGCGGGGTTCGGATTCCTCATCTCGTTCATCGGGCTGGACCCCGTCGTCGGGAACCCTCGGTTCACGTTCGACCAGCTCTATCTGTGGAACGGCGTGGACATCGTCCCGCTCCTGCTCGGACTGTTCGCGGGCGCGGAGATCCTGGCCCTGTTCGGCAGCGGATCCACGGTCTCCCGCTCGGCGTCGACAAACCTGGCGAAGAAGCGCGGGTCGCGACGCCGGGGCAGCGTCGCCGTGCCGGTGACCTTCTGGGAAGGCGTGTGGACGACGTTCCGGCACAAGTTCCTGCTCGTCCGCGCGTCCCTGATCGGTGTCGTCACCGGCGTCATTCCGGCCGTCGGCGGATCGGTGGCGTCGTTCTTGGCCTACGCGCACGCCAAGCAGACCTCGAAGCATCCGGAGAAGTTCGGCAAGGGCGCGATCGACGGCGTCATCGCCGCCGAGTCCGCGAACGACGCCAAGGAGGGCGGGTCGCTGTTGCCGACGGTCGCCTTCGGCATCCCGGGCAGCGTCGGGATGGCGGTCCTGCTGGGCGCCCTGATCATGCACGGCATTCCGGCGGGCCCGGCCCTGATGATCGACAACGCCGACCTCATCTACGTCCTGATCGCGGGCATGGTCGCAGCCAAGGTCGTGGCGCCGATCGTCGTGTGGGCGGTGTCGGGCCAGGCCATCAAACTGACCAGAGTGCGGCCGGGCCTGTTCACGCCACTGATCGCGATTGCCGCCCTGGTCGGCGCGTACACGGTGCGGTTGGACATCCTCGACGTCTTCGTCGCCCTGCTGTTCGCCTACGTCGGACACGCCATGGTGAAGTACGGCTACTCGCGCATCGCCTTGCTGATCGCGGTGGTGCTGGGCGACATGGTGGAGCGCACCTACCACCAGACGATCGCCACGTTCGGCGGCCTGCAGGAGATCGCGCTGCGACCGATATCGGGCGTGCTGCTCGCGCTGACCGTGGTCTTCGTGATCTACACCATCGTCAAAGCGGTGCGGCGGCGCGGCCGGAAGACGGAAAGCCTGGAGGGCACGGGCGAGATCACGGGCACGATCGAGCCGGGCCGGTTCGCCTTCTCGCTGTTGATCCTGGGCTTCGCAACCCTGCTGGTCGTGGACTCGTACTCGCTGTCCGAGGACGCGCAGGCCATGCCGTTGATCTTCGGGTTCTTCGTGATCGCGACGACGTGCGTGCAATTGGCCGTGGACGGGTGGCGCCTGGTTCGGCTGCGGGCGGAACGCAAGGCGACCAGCGTGGCAGGACGCGTCCGGGCCGGCGTGCTCGCAGGCGACACGGCGCCGGTAGCCGCCGGCGGTGGAACGGCCGTGGGCGACACCGATTCCGACGGGCTGAAAGGCACGGTCGACCAGCTGCGCGAACAGGCTCGAGCCGCCGAAGCCGAAGCCTTCGACGAGGTCGAGTACACGCCACGACAGCAGCTCTGGCGCCAGGCGATGTTCGGGGTGTGGGCCGTGGCGCTGGTGGTGCTCGCCTCGCTCACCAGCTTCATGATCGCGGTCCCGATCTGCTTGTTCGCCTTTTTGCTCCTGCTCGCCAAGGAACGCCTGCTGGTGGCGCTCATCACCACGGCAGCGACGACGGCCGGGCTCTACCTGATGTTCGAGATCGCGCTCGGCGTCAGCCTGACCTGAGAGGTGAACGAATGAACGCGTCGGAAAGGGAAGACCTCGCGCTGGCATGCCGGATGCTGTGGCTGGAAGGGCACGAGCACTTCGCGCTGGGACATGTCAGCTCGCGGCAGCCGGACGGCACGTACCTGCTGAAGGCGAGCGGCCGAGGGTTGGGCGAGACGCGTCCGGGCGACGTCATCGTCGTCGATCAGTCGGGATCGACGGACGAGCCGGCCCGGCTGCATGCGGAAGCGCCGATCCACACCGAGATCTACCGAAGACGGCCGGACGTCCGGGCGGTGGTGCACACCCATCATCCCGCGGTGGCCGCGTTCGCCGCCTCCGACGCCTCGTTCGAATTCGTCAGCCAGGACAGCGTCTACTTCGCCGATCGCATGGCCTTCTTCGACTCGGCCGAGATGATCACGGACGCGGACTCCGGAGAGAAGCTGGCCGGCTGTCTCGCCGACGGCAGGGCGGTGATCCTGCGCAACCACGGCTTGGTCACCGTGGGAGCGTCCGTGCCGGAGGCGGTGTTTCTCGCCATCAGCTTGGCGCGCAGCATCGGCACGCAGGAACGAGCCAGGAACTTCGGCAACGTCGTGGCGATGAACGCCGACGAGATCGCGAGCTTGGCAAAAGACTTCGAGCGGAGCTACCAGCGACGCGTGCTGGGGCAGTGGGAGTACTTGCGGAGGCGGCTGGCCGAACAGGGACGGTCCGCTGAGCGAGACGCTTAGCGGACCGCCACGTGTTGATCCGCTGGCGTCGACCACCGTCCAGGGCTCGGCAACGCGTCGTCGCGGTGGCCTGGCCGGCCATCGCCGGCACGGTTTCTCGCGGCGGTCACCGTGGCGCGCGGTCACCACAGCGACCGTCGACGACGGCTTCGAAAAGTGAATTTGCGCAGCTTGGCAACACTGAGTGCATTTGTATACACTTGCACGCAGTCGAACGGAAGGGTGTGCAGTGGGCAAGAGAGTGATCGTCGTCGGGGGCGGCAACGCGGGCCTGTGCGCGGCCATCTCCGCCCGGGAGAACGGGGCCGAGGTGTTGCTGCTCGAGCGCGGGGACGGTGAGCTCAAGGGTGGCAACACCTCCTTCACCGCCGGGGCGATGCGGGTGGCCTACGACGGTGTCGACGACCTGTTGACACTCATGCCGGACCTGACCGAACAAGAGCTCGCCATGACGAACTTCGGGTCGTATCCGGAGTCGGCGTTCCTGGACGATCTGGCCCGCGTCACCGAGTACCGCACCGACCCGGACCTGGCGGAAACGCTGGTGAGCAGGAGCCTGCAGACCCTGCAGTGGATGCGCAGCCACGGGGTCAAGTTCGCGCCGATCTACGGGCGCCAGGCGTTCAAGGTCGACGGCAAGTTCACGTTCTGGGGCGGGCTCACGGTCGAAGTCAACGGCGGCGGTCCCGGGCTGATCGACTTCCTCACCCGGGAAGCCCAGCGGCTGGGGGTCACCATCGAGTACGGCGCCCGGGTCACCGACTTGGTGATCGACGAGCCCACGGTGTCCGGCGTGGTCGTCCGCCAAGGCGGCCGCTCACGCACCGAGCGGGCAGACGCGGTCGTGCTGGCCTGTGGCGGATTCCAGGCCAACGCCGCCTGGCGCGCCAAGTATCTCGGGCCGAACTGGGATCTGGCCAAGGTGCGCGGAACCCCCTACAACGCGGGCGACGGCCACCGGATGGCGATGGCCGTCGGCGCCAGCCCAGCGGGCAACTGGTCGGGCTGCCACGCCGTCGGCTGGGAGCTCAACGCACCCGAGTTCGGCGACATCCGGGTCGGCGACGCCTTCCAGAAGCACAGCTACCCGTGGGGGGTGATGGTCAACGCGCACGGCAAACGCTTCGTGGACGAAGGTGCCGACTTCCGCAACTACACCTACGCCAAGTACGGCCGCATCATCCTCAACCAGCCCGGCCAGTTCGCCTGGCAGATCTTCGACCAGAAGGTCACGTCGCTGCTGCGCGACGAGTACCGGATCAAGCAGGTCACCAAGGTCACCGCGAACACGCTGGAGGAGCTGGCCGACAAGCTCGACGGCGTGGACAAGGACGGCTTCTTGAAGGAGATCGCGGCCTACAACGCGGCGGTCGACCAGTCGATTCCGTTCAACCCGAACGTCAAGGACGGCCGCCGCACCGTCGGATTGTCGATCGACAAGACGAACTGGGCGAACACGCTGGACACGCCTCCGTTCGAGGCCTACGCGGTCACCTGTGGCGTGACCTTCACCTTCGGTGGCTTGCGGATCAACACCGAGGCACAAGTGCTCGACACCGACCAGCGGCCCCTCCCGGGACTGTACGCGGCGGGCGAGATCGTCGGCGGCATCTTCTACTTCAACTACCCGGGCGGCACCGGGTTGACCAGCGGCTCCGTCTTCGGCCGCATCGCAGGTGAGAGCGCCGCTCGCGCGTGAACGCCGAAGACTGTGATAATCGACGGCACATCGTATACGCTTGTATGCAATATACGGCATGGTTTGACACGGGGAGTGACCGGTGGCCCTGGAAAAGTTTGCCCGGACCGTGGACCTGGCCAGCGACATCGAACGCTGCTGGTCCGTCCTGACCGATGTGGACGAGCTCGTCTCCTGGGTCAGCATCGTCCACTCCGCGCGCGAGATCGAACGTCTGGCGTCCTACACCGCCGTCCTGGAGAGCAAGGTCGGCCCGTTCAACCTCCGGGCCGACCTGGAGATCTCGGTCGACGTCATCGAGGAAGGCGCCGAGGTGGCCGTCAAGGCCAGCGGCCGGGACCGCGCCATCAACTCCAAGATCGACATCGAGGGCCGCATGTCGCTGCGCCCCAACGACGGCGGAACCACCCTGCACGTGTCCGGCAAGTACGAGGTCACCGGCCGCGCGACCTCCCTGGGGGCGGGCATCATGCGCAAGAAGGGCGACACGGCCGTGAACGAGTTCATCGCCGGAGCCAAGCGGGTGCTCGGTTCCGCGGACGCGGGCTGACCCGGGTGAACCCATGACGATCCCAGCCTTCGACTACCAGCTCGCCGCCGGCCTGGAAGAAGCGCTCCAGGCGCTGGCCGAAGGCGCCACGCCCATCCACGGTGGCACCGAACTGCTCCCCGCGATGGAGTTGGGCCTGCTCGCACCGGAACGAGTCGTCTCGTTGCGTGCGATCCCCGAGCTGCGTCGCTGCGAACGCGACGGCGACCTGCTTGTTCTCGGCGCCGGCCTGACGCATGACGACGTGGCCACCTCGCCCCTGGTCGCCGACCATGCCCCGGTCCTCGCCGAAGTAGCGAACGACGTGGGGAACATCCGGGTCCGCTGCACCGGGACGCTCGGCGGAAACCTGGCGTTCGCCGAGCCACGCTCGGACGTCGCCACCGTGCTGCTCGCGCTCGGCGCCGGCGTGCGGCTGGCCGGCGTCGACGGAGAGCGAGAGGTGCCGATGCGGGAGTTCGTCCTGGGCGCCTACGAAACCGATCTGCGGCCGGGAGAGCTGATCGTCGCGGTACTGGTGCCGCGCCAGCCCGGCACGGCGGTCTACCGCAAGGTCGTCTTCTCCGAACGGCCGGTGGTGGGTGTCGCCCTGGCGGAGACCGGCCAGGGCTGGCGGCTGGTGATCGGGGCGGTCGCCATGACGCCGGAAATCCTCGAGGTCCGGCGATTGGACGAGATCGATCCGCGCGCCATCGCCGAAAGTCTGGACGTGCTCGCCGACCTGGGCGGAAGCGAAGAGTACAAGACGCATCTGACCGCCGTGACCATCGGCCGGTGCGTAGCAGCGGCCGGAAGGCAGGACCCATGAGCAGGCATGTCATCCGCCCCGTCCTCAACGGCTCGGAGACCGAAGTCGCCGTCGAGGCGCGCACCACGCTGGCCGAGATGCTGCGCACGGAGCTCGGCCTGACCGGAACCAAGGTGAGCTGTCAGGCGCAGATCTGCGGTTCGTGCACGGTCCTCGTGGACGGCCGGCCGGTGAGCTCGTGCACTTATCTCGGGGTGGACACCGACGGCCGCGAAGTCACCACCATCGAAGGCATCGGGACGGACGACGAACTGGACGTGGTGCAGCAGGCATTCGTCGACGCCGGCGCCATCCAATGCGGCTACTGCACGCCCGGGTTCGTGCTCGCGGTCAAGGCGCTCCTGGCGCGCAACCCCGATCCGAGCATGGAGCAGGCCAAGCACTTCCTGGACGGGAACATTTGCCGCTGCACCGGCTACGAACAGATCCTGACCGCGGTGCTGGCGGCCGCCCGGAAGATCCAGCAAGGCACCAACACCCCGGAGGTGACGGCGTGAGCGGGCCGGAGCTCGGCACCGAGCATCGCGTGGTCGGTCGCGACGTCACGCGGCTGGACGTCGAGGCGAAGGTGCGTGGCCGCGCCCAGTACGTGGCAGACGCTCCCTGGCCGGACGCGCTGCACGGGGTGGTTGTCCGTTCCGACCGCGCGCACGCCTACGTCACCGCAATTCACACCGAAGACGCGCTGGCGATGCCCGGTGTGCGGTTCGTGGTCACCGGCGCGGATCTCGACGGCTTGTTCCCGTACTTCGGTCATCACCGCCCGGACCACCAGATCCTCGCACTGGAGAAAGTGCGCTACTGGGGGGAGCCCGTCGCGGTCGTCGTCGCGCAGACCCGCCAGCAGGCGCTCGATGCGGCCAAGCTCGTCGAGGTCGACTACGAGGAACTGGACGCGATGACCACCGTCGAGGAGGCGCTCGCCCCGGGCGCCGAGCTCATCCACGAGTACCCCAGCGACGAGCACGCCTTCGGCACGCTCTGTCAGCGCGGCGCCGAAGGCACCAACGAGGCATTCACCACGACGATGGGCTGGGGCGACGTCGACGCCGCAATGGCCGAAGCAGCGCACGTCCAGCGCACTCAGGTGGAGTACCCCAAGCTCTACCCCTATCCCATGGAGTCCTTCGCCGCCCAGGCGCGGTTCACCGCCGACGGCCTCGAGGTGGAATCGAACGCCCAGCACCCGTTCCAGGTGCAGAAGGATCTGGCCAGGATCTTCTCGCTGAAGCTGAACCAGGTCCGGGTCGTCAGCAAGACCTATCTGCATCCTGATTTCGTCCTCGAGCCTATGAAGTTATCAGGCGACAGGTGAAGTACACGATACTCACGAACGGCCACGTTGAGCCTTGAGCACCGGGATAGCCTCAATCTTCTCTGCCGTCAGGTCACTCCAGACCAGCCCTTGCGGCCGGCGACGGTTCGGGCACTCGATCACCTCATCTGGCGTGATGATGAGGTCCACACTGAAGTCGTGCTCGCTCTCGGGGATGTCCTCGTCGATGACCTGGAGATGATGAACTGGCGCGACGATGACCGTCTCCTCCGTCACCAGGCCCGCCTCGATGAGCAGCGCTACCTCCAGGTCCGAGTACCCAGCGCCCTTGCCGATCCGAGCACCTGATCGGTTCACGGCCACGCTGCCGCAGACCACCAGGTCGATGGGACGCATGTCCTCGACACCGACAAGGCGGGCCACCTGGGCCGCGCCCTTCTTCTCGGCAGCCTGCTCTGGCGGGACATCGAGCGAAGCGGGGTCGAGCAGGAAGAACGGCTGGAGGCTGGCCATCTTGGGGACGGCCATGTACAGCAGCTTGCCCTCCCGAAGCGCCCGGATTCGGACCGGGAGCTGCGCCCAGTCGGGGTTCGCCTTGACGGTGCGAGCACGCTTCCATACGTCAAGCTCGGCCAGACGTTCCGCTGTTGCTTCCGCGCCGTAGAAGCCCGGGATCTTGCCGTACGACCCCGTCGGCACCGCGCCCTCGCGCTCCAGCAGGCGCCATACCCGATCGCGGACGGCTTCCTTCGCCTGGTCGATGCTCGTCACGCCCTACCTGTACCTATATCGCAGCCATGAGGGCAAGCAGGCGGTCGTTGATGTCTTGCACCCACGGCTCCTGCCGCCACTGCCGAAGCTCTCGTCCGGCAGCGAACGCCAGGTTAAGGCCCCCGCCACCCCGCGTCAGCTCCACGGCATCAATCGTCCGGTGCATGGTAGCGGCTGCCTCTTCGAGCTTGCCCTGGCGGATCAGCGACAAGGTGAGGTTGCCCAGGGCGATCGCCTGGCTCTTCTTCTTCGCGGCGAGCGCCTGGACCGTCGTGCGCAGGATGGGCTCGGCGCGGTTCGGCAGCTCGAGGAACAGATAGCACGAGCCGGCCAGCCGGTTAAACTCGTTGATCGTGTAGTACTGCGCGGCGACGTCGTCGGCGTCCACCCGATCGAACTGGACCTCGGCGACCTTCAACGCCTCTTCACATGCCTTGAGGTCGCCGGTCATGGCGTGGCCCTCGGCGACGTGAAGCAGGCTCAGACCGGTCAGCGACGGGCTGGCGAGCTTCGCCACCTCCGCTGCCTCCTGGGCGAGCGTCAAGCCCTTGAGCGGGTCCTTCTCGCCGTAGAGCGCCACAAAACCCTTGCGCAAGGTGGCGTACGCCTCCATGCAGGGATCGTGCACCTGCCGGGCCGCGGCGACCGCCTCATCCAGATAGGTAATCGGCGCGTCATGGTCACGCCGCTGACTCACGTCCCAGACGAGCTGACCCATGAAGGTAGCCGACTCGGCTTCGACTTCGAAGAGCGCTCTGCGAACGCGCGGATTGGCGGCGTTCTCACGAAGGAACTTCACCTGGCCGTGGACCTGGCCGGCGGGTCCGAGCAGCGCCGTCGAGGGTGCGGCGTCGTACTGCTCGTCGAGCTGCCGGACGCGCTCGTGCAGGTAAGCGACGGCGACCAGGTCGACCGACGACGGGTGTTCGAGCACATAGCTCATGCGGTCGCTCGGCTTGGCCTGAACGATCGTCACGTCATCGAGCAAGCTCTGTAGATCGTCGAGGGTCACATCGAGCGCCGCAGCGAGCTTGGGCCGCACCCACGGTTGAGGTTCGCTCTCGGCAGTCTCCCAGCGCACGACGGTCGACCGCTCGACGCCCAGCCGTTCAGCAAGCTTCTCTTGGCTGTAGCCCGCCGATTTGCGACGCTGGGCGAGCCGTACGCGCTTGGCCGCCATCCGCTCTTCCTCCCCCGGGGGCTCATGGGCGTACCCACCATAGCGACGGCTGGCCTATTTGCCCAGGTCAGGGCCGCTAACGCCTCTATTTTGCGCCCTTCCTGCCCCTCCCTTGCGCTGGGTTTCCGCAGGTCAACCGGCTTTTCTGGCCTTATGCCGGTCTGGCGGTGCTGGTCCCCGAGCCCGCCGCCAGGCCGGTTTCCAAATGCCGGAAGGAACCTTATGCGACCTGCAATCTATGGCTACATGCGCGTCGTGAGCGGCGATGAGCAGGACGACGAAACCCAACGCATCAAGCGGGAATTGGCCGCGTACGCCGCACGTGAGGGCTTCACGCTGGACCAGGTGTTCACCGAGAGCATCACCTGCTCAGAGTCCGCGTTTTACGCCATGCTCGAAGCCCTTAAGCGCCACGAGGTGAAGGACATCATCGTCCCGTCACTCTGGCACTTCGCGCGCTTGCCAGGACTCCAAGATGCCATGCGTCAGCACATCGAACAGGCGACTGGCGCACGTATCTGGGTCGTTCAGGGACAGCGGCGATGAGCAATCTGAAGCCGCTGGCTTACGGCTACCTGCGACTCTCGCCGGAGATCGATGACGGCACAGTTCGCGTGATTGAGCTGAAGGTCAAACAGCATGCCGAAGCACTGGGGTACGAATTCGCGACGTACTTCTACGAAGATGGATCTGGGTGCTTCAGCGCGTGGAATGAACTGCTGACCGAAGTCCAGCGAGCAGACGCCCACCACGTCATCGTACCGTCGCTCGATCACCTGACGTCGCACCCGATCCTCCGACTCAGCCTGCTCCAACGAGCACAAGAAGCCAAGGTCGAAGTACATGAGCTGAGTGACGAGTAGTGGACTCCCGCGAGCTCACAATGACGATTCTTGCCAAGCTCAAGGACGTAAACGACCACACTGGGGAATTTATTGCAGGTCTGCTGTCTGATGATCTGAGTGCCGCCGAGCAAATCGCCTTCGCTCACCGACTCGTGGATGTCGCCGAGCTGATCCGCCAGCGCACCACGACCCCGCCCATCGTGGTGGAAGGAGTTGTCGTAGATGGCAGCGACGCTCGTCAAACCCAACGCCCAGGCGAGGGCTGAGCCGATGCCCCAGCCGCGTTTCGTCGACCGACTCGACCTGGCAGCTCTGCCTACCGCGGTGAGCTGTGCGCAGGTGTTCACCAAGCTCACCCTTACCGCGTGGGGCGCGTCACTCATCATCGACGACGCGCTCGTCATCGTGTCGGCGCTGGTTAGGAACGCCGTCGAGACGACCGGTGTCACAGATCCCAACCCTCGCTGGAGCGAACTCGATGACCTCAAGCTCATCAGCGTCCGGCTGGTCGCCCTGGAGAACTCGGTCGTGATCGAGGTGTGGGATGCCGACCCGTACCCGCCGCCCATCAAGAGCGAGGAGGTTGACGCCGAGTCCGGCCGTGAACTTCACCTGATCCCGCTGACGGCACACAGCTACGGCTCGTACCCCAAGGGAACCGGCAAGGTGGTGTGGGCCGAGCTGATTGTCGCTCCACGCTCCGCGCAGATACCTCCACCATTGCCGCGACGGCAACGACGCTCGATACCAGAGGCACCTTCGCCCATCCCTCGGCAGCAAGATCCGGAGATCCTGCGGCGAGTTATCGAGGGCCTCCGTACTCTTGACGACGATCCCAAACAATAACGTTCAGCACCGTTACGACCAGCCCCTCCTGGCAAGCCAGATAAGTTCCAGAAGGGGTTTTGCGCCTCTAAAGTGGGCTGTTGTTTTTTCTACGTCTAGGCAAAGAAGGTCAAATTCTGCCATAAATGGGTCAGCTCTTCTAGCTAAAAGAGATGCGAGGGCGGCTTGCCAAAATCTGGCTAGAGCCGCTCCTTTTGTGTCTTGGTTCATTCACAAATCAGTTTCAAGTTCGAGGAAGAAGGTGTAATTCGCCATGCGCAAACCAATGCGCAGGACGGTGGCCGTTGTGCTACTGGCCTTGGTGGCGTCGTTGCTCGGGGTGGTAACTCCGGGCACGGCGTACGCCGTAGAGTCCATGCCCGAGATGCAGTGGACGCCTGTCGCTGCCACTGGGTACCCCCAGAAACTCGTCTCCGGTCCGCAAGGAAGCGTGACTCTGCCGTGCAACATCGAGAACGGCGGTAGTGACCTCAAGACCTACAACGGAAGCGGCCAGCTCGTACGGAGCCTTCCGCGCACCGACACGATCGACGGAGTATCTAACTGCATTACCAGTCCCGTCGTCGACAAGAACGGTGTGCTGTACGGATTTCCGTACAGCAGCGAAGGAGAATCCGTCACTCAAGGGCCGAACCTACTGGCCTACGAGGGCAACACACTCAAGTGGAAGTACCCCGCGCACTGTGGTGAAGCGTGGAACAAATCGCCACTGACTGTAGGAGCGGATGGCAACATCTACACCGTTACCCAGGACAGCAATGGTGGAGTCCACCTCATCGGACTTGCACCGGAGCTGGCAGCGGGTCAGACGCAGCCGACCAAGGTGCTGGACATCAGCATTGGCGGTAGCTGTGCCTCCGAGCTAATCGCCTACAAGGACGGCATTGCCGTCGGGGGATGGCCGACGCGCTTCTCCAGCTACGGTGGGAAGTTCCTGGGTGACTTCCCCGGCGGCTGGATTAACGCCGACGGACACACCTTCACGACCGGTTACGTTGCTGGCCTCGTCCAGAGCTTCAGCATCACCAAGTACGACTGAGCCGTTGGCCGCGGTGTGCGCGCATGTCACCGGCCACCCGGTCCGGATCGCGCTCACGCTGGAGGAATCGATGTGCACCTCCCGCGCGGACGGCGCCACCGTGGAAGTTGCCACCGGCTTCGACAGCCAGGGACGGATCCTGGCCCGCGATGTCGACATCACCCTCGACACCGGCGCCTACACCGACAACAGCGTGCGGGTGCTGCGCAAGGCCGCGCAGACGTGCTTCGGTCCCTATCGCGTGCCTGCGCTGCGCGTACGAGCTCGCGCCGTCTACACCAACACCACCCCGGCATCTTCGTATCGCGGCTTCGGGGCCTTTCACACCAACCCGGCCTCGGAAGGCAACCTCGACCAGGCCGCGGAAGCACTGGGCATCGATCCGCTGGAGATCCGCCTGCGCAACCTGGTGAAGATGGGCGAATCGGTGCTGCCGGACACCCGCCCGGTGGACGCCGACCTGGCCGCCGACCTGTCCGCGGTGCACGAGGCACTGACGGTGGAACCCCGCGAGGGCAAGCTCCAGGGCGTCGGGTTCGGCTGCGCGCTCTCGCCCGCCGGGGCCGACCCCACCTCGGTGGCCATCGTCCGGTTGCTCGCCGACGGCAGCGCGGTGCTGATGATCGGCAGCGCGGAGATGGGACAGGGCTCGCACACCGCACTGGCCCAGATCGTCGCGGAGGAACTCCACCTCGATCTGGGGGACGTCCGGGTGAGCCCGACCGACACGCGCCTGGCTCCCTTCCAGTGGACGACCGGAGCCAGCCGGACGACGTCCGTGGTGGGTCGCAGCGTCCAGCGCGCCTGTCACGATGTGCGCCGCCAACTGGTGGAGATGGCCGCCGAGCTGGCGTCGGACCCGGTGGATTCCTGGTCGTGGGCGGACGGGAAGGTGGCCGGGCCACGCGGCGAGCAGTGGCACAGCTGGGAGGTCATCGCGGAGTGGTTCGGTCCGGGCCGAGGCGAGGTGGTGGGCTCCGGCCGCACGCAGAAGCGTGGCGACTTCGACCAGTCACCCGCGCTCTGGGAGGTCGGCGTCGCGGGTGTGGTGGTGAGTGTCGACCCGGAGACCGGACGGGTGGAGCTGGATCAGCTGGTGACCGCGGCCGACGTGGGCAAGGCCATCAACCCGAAAGCGGTTCGCGGACAGGACCTCGGCGCGGCCACCCAAGCGATCGGCGGGGCGCTGTTCGAGCAGATGATCTACGACGGCGCCGAGATGGCCAACGCCAACCTGATCGAGTACCGCGTGCCGCGGATCACCGACATGGCCGACCGCATCGACACGCTGATCTTCGAGCGCGGCGACGGCCCCGGCCCGTACGGCGCCAAACCGGTCGGCGAAGGAGGGATGACCGCGGTCGGCGGGGCCGTGCTCGCGGCGGTCGCGCGGGCGATCGGCCGTTGGCCGGATCGGCTGCCGCTGACCCCTGAGCGCGTCTGGACGTCGATGCGCCAGACCGAACCCGCCGAGTAGGCGTGTGAGCATGGCGTCGGTGGCCTTCGTCGCAGGAAGTCCCGCGGGGAAAGGCCGCGTCCGATGACCCGACCGCGCTACGTCGTCTTCCTCACCGCCACCGCGTGCGGAGTCGCGCTCGGCACCAGCACCGTGGCCTTGCCGCTGCTGGCGCTGGAAGCCGGGCATTCGGCGGAGCGCATCGGCTTCTTCACCGGGGCCGGCGCGCTGACCCAGCTCACGTCCCGCGCGTTCATCGGAGCGTTGTTGCGCCGTTTCCCCGACCGCATGGTCATCGCGGCGGCAACGGTCGCACTGATATCGACGTTCGCGGCAGTGTCGGTCTTCCGGCACGCGCTGGCGTTCGTCGCGGCCGCATCACTGGAAGGCATGGCCCGCGCCCTGTTCTGGACAGGCATTCAGACCCATGTCGTACGCGGGCAGAAAGAGGTCGGCTCGAACATCGCCAAGGTGACGCTGGCCGGGTACGTCGGCCTCGGCATCGGACCCACCCTGGCCGGAGCCCTCCTGGACGTCTCACCCTTGCTCAGCCTGGGCTGGGGAGCGCTGTGCAGTGCGCTGGCGCTTGCCGGGGCCTTACGGCTGGACAAATGGCCGCCGTTCAGCCCGCCCAAAGAGGCCGGCCGGGTGCGGGTGTGGCGTCGCCGGCCGGTGGTGATCGGCAGCCTCGCCACCGGGGTGGCGGGATCGTGGCGGGGCCTGCTCAGCTCCTACGTCCCGGTGGCGCTCGTGGCGGGCAGCCAGACGTCCGCCGGAGTCGGCCTGGCCGTCACGCTCGGCAGCGGCGCCAACATGCTGGCCGCGTTGGCGCTGGTGCGGCAGCAGCCGCGGCGGCAAGAGCGGGGAATCGTGATCGGTTGCGCCGTCGCGGGCCTCGGCATCGGGGTGCTGGGCCTGATGGCCGGATCGGCGGTGATTGTGATTCTCTGCCTGGTGGCGAGCGGATTCGCCGCGGGCATGTTGCAGATCACCGGCGCCTCCTACGCAGCCCAAGGCGTGCATCCCGAAGAGCGCGGCGACGTCCTCGCCTTGACCGGGCTGGTGCGCGCCGCGGCGATCATGGCTACCCCGGTGTTCGTCGCCGTGATGCTGCACGTCGTGCCGCTCGGCGCGGCGCTGGCCATGGTGGGGGCGCTGCTGACCGTGTCCCCGGTGGTGCTGATCAGGCGGGCCCGCGGTGACGCTCGGCCCTAGTCGTGCTGCCGGGTGAACAGCTTCAGCCTGATGTCGCGCGATTCCGTGAAGTGCGCGGCGGCCAGCTCCGCCGCCTTGTCGCCGTCCCTGGCCTCGATCGCCTCGACGATGTCGAGGTGCTGCCGGGCACCCCGCTCCCACCGGCCCGGATAGGCGAGCGTGGTGGCGGGATAGCGGCCCAGATGCATGTTCAGCCGCTCCAGCAGGTCGATCATCGACCGGTTGTGCGTGGCCCGCCACACCGAGCGGTGGAAACGCTCGTTCATCGCCACCATCTCGGTGGCGTCCGCCGGTGTCTCGTCCACCATCGCCTGGGCGTACTCGCGCATCTGCAACAGATCGTGGACGGTGCGGCGCTCCGCGGCCATGCGAGCCGCGGTGGCCTCCAGCGCGATCCGGGTCTCGTAGATGTCCAGAACTTCCTCGGGGCTGTTCTCCCGGACGATCATGCCGCGGTCCGAGCGAACCACGATGCCGTCCTGTTCCAGCCGCGTCAGCGCTTCCCGCACCGGCGTGCGGCTCACCTGACACCACTCCGCGAGCGCCGTCTCCACGAGCTGCTGGCCGGGTTTGAACTCGCCGGTGACGATGGCCTGCTTGATGCGCTCGTAGGCGCTGCGCTGTCGCTGCATACCGCCGCGGCCCTCCCACACCGATGGGGCAGTTTGAGGCGCGGTCGCGTCGGACATGGGGTCACCTTTCGTCTGCGAGCGTCAGCGTGCTTCGCCAGGTCGTACCTGGGCGCTTGGCGGCCGAACGTACGGCTCGGCACGCTTGTGGCGCACTGTGTACCTTGGCATACATGGTATCTGCATCGGCCGGCGCGCGGCGTGCATCGGGGCAAACATCCAAGCGGCCCGCCGCCCCAGGCACCGAGGGCTTCCTGGATCGCCGCACGCGCCGCGTCCCGCTGTCCGCGGACCGCATCCCGGCCGACTGCGCGCTGGGCCAGCTGGACGTGCGGCTGACCGAGATCGACGATCGCCGAGCGGTCGCCGTCACGAGCGTGAGCGCACGGCACCTCAATCAGCGGGGCCAGGTCCAGGGGGGAATGTACGGCGTGCTCGCTGACGCGGTCGCCGGGTGGGCGACCGAGGCGTTCCTGGGCGGGGACCACTACGCGACCACGGCCGTCAACGGCCAGCTGGTCGGATCGGCCTCGGCGGGCGACGTCATCCGCACCGAGGCGGAAGTCACCCATGGCGGCCGCTCGACGGTCGTCTGCACGGCTCGGCTGCGAAGGGAACGCGACGGCAAACTCGTGGCGCTGTTCACCGTCCAGCAGCTGGTGCTGCGAGCCGGTCCCGCGTGACGCCTTCGAGGCTGTCGCGAGCACCGGAACGATGGTATGCATATAGCAGCATCCATCTGTATGCAGCCGAAGGGAGGGGTGGTGGGTCGGCGCAGCAGCCCTGACCCATCCGGCACGCGATGAGCTGGCCACACGAGCGAGACTTCGCTCCGGTCCACGACCGGCTGCCGTATCACGCCATCGTCGATCGCGCCTGTCCGCCGTGGCCCGACGACGCCAGGATCGCCGTCTGGGTGGTGCCCAACATCGAGCATTACGAGTACCTGCCTCCCGAGGGCGCGGTCGATCCCTATCCCAGGACCCCGCACCCGGACGTGCGCAAGTTCAGCTACCACGACTACGGCAACCGGGTCGGCTTCTGGCGCATGCTCGAAGTGCTCGACCGCTGGGAGATTCCCTGCACGGTGTCGCTGAACGTGGCGGTACTCGACCACTACCCGGCCATTGCCGAAGCGATGGCCGCGCGCGACTGGGAGTTCATGAGCCACGGGCTGTACAACACGCGGTATCTGACCGGGCTGACCAAGGAACAGGAACGCGCCTGCTACGACGAAGCGAACGCCGTGTTGCGCCGCCACACCGGCAAGCATTTCGCCGGCATGCTCGGGCCGAACATCACCGGCAACTCCTGGACGCCGGACCTGATGGCGGAGGCCGGGATGACCTACCACGCGGATTGGGTGCACGACGAGCGACCGTCGCCACTGCGCACCGAGAGCGGCCGCTGGCTCGTCGCGCTGCCCTACAACTACTCGCTCAATGACGCACCCTTGCTGATGCGTTCCTCCGCGGAAGGCGCGGCGTACGCGCGGCGGTGCATCGCGCAGTTCGACGAGCTTTACGGCCGTGACGAAAACGTCGGCCGCGTCATGGCGCTGCCCCTCCACCCGTTCGCCATCGGGCAGCCACACCGCGTCGACTACCTCGACGAAGTGCTGGCCCACTTGCGTGCGCACAGCGGGGTGTGGATCGCCACCGCGAGCGAGATCGTGCGCTACTACCGGGAAACCGCGATGCAGGACGATCTGGCCGCGCTCGAACGCGCGGAGGACGAACGATGACCGAGCTGAACGTCATCGGCCCCGGCCGTCCGCGCGCGAAACCGGGATACGACCACGGCTGGTACCGATTCTCGCCGCTGCCGTCTCGGCCCGGACTGCGCTGGCCGGACGGAAAGAAGGCGGCGGTGGCCATCCTGCTCGACCTGCGGGCGGCCGAGTGGGAACCCGACGGCGTCCCCGTGCCGGTGCCCGGCGGGCGGGGCCAAGCTCCCTACCCCGACTTCCCGCGGATGTCGCACCGCGAGTTCGGGCATCGGGTCGGCGTGTTCCGCCTCGTGCGCATGGTCGACGAACTGGGGCTCGGCTGGTCGGCCGTGGTCGACGTGCTCACCGCCGAGCACTATCCCGCCGTCGTCGAGCACGCGATCCGTCCGGCATGGGAACGCATCGCAGGCGGACTCAGCGCGAGCCGCCCGATCACGTCGCTCATGGCGCCGGAGGAGGAAGCGCACTACGTCGCCACGACGCTGCAGCGGTTGGAACGTGCGCTCGGCGAGCGCCCGCGCTGCTGGATGAGCCCCGGATGGTCGCAGTCACACCGGACGCCGGACGTGCTGGCTGCCGCCGGGTTGGAGGTGCTGCTCGACTTCGGCAACGACGAGCAGCCGTATCCGCTCGCCGGGGCGAAGCCGCTGTGGTGCGTTCCGGTCTCGTGGGAGCTCACCGACGTCGCCGCGATCTTCGAGCGGGACGTCGACCCGGAGGCTTACGCGGAAAGCCTGGTCGTCGCCCTCGAGCGGCTCGTCTCCGACGGCGACGACGGCGGAGGCAGGATGCTGTGCCTGCACCTTCACCCGTGGCTGAGCGGCGAACCCTTCCGCGCGCACGCCCTTCGGCGTGCGTTGCGCCGGCTCGCCGATCGTGATGACCTCTGGTGGACGACGCCCTCGGCCCTGGCCGACCACGTCAAGGCGGTGACCGCATGACCACACTGCCCACCGTGGCGCTGATCGCCACCGGAGGCACCATCGACAGCCTCGGCGCCGACCGGCTGGATCTGGCCTGGTACACCGAGACGGGCGAGCGCCTGCCGGAAGGGTCGCTGCTGGCTTCGTTGCCCGAGGTGGCGGACATCGCGGTGGTGCGCAGCGTTCCGTTCCCGCGCACGCCGAGCTACGAGATCACACCGCACACCTGGGCGCGCCTGGCGCAGGAGACGCAGCAGCAGATCGACTCCGGCGTGGACGCTGTGGTGATCACGCACGGCACCAACACCATCGAGGAAACGGCGTTCATGCTCAGCCTCACCGTGCGCTGCCCAGTGCCGGTCGTGGTGGTCGGCGCGATGCGCCCGGCCAACGCCCTGGGTGCGGACGGTGCGCTGAACCTGGTGCAGGCGATCCGGCTCGCCGTGGCGGAACAGGCGCGCGGACTCGGCGTTCTCGTCCTGCTCAACGACACCGTGTTCGCCGCTCGTGACGTGGCCAAACGCGCCACGTTCCGCGCCGACGGGTTCTGGGCGGGTGATCTCGGACCGCTCGGCTACGTGGATGCGGACGGCTTCGTGGACATTCGCCACCGGCACGCCCGCAACGGGCGGGTCATGTTCCAGCCGGGCGACGTGGCGGCCATGCCTCGGGTGGACATCGTCGTGTCGCACCTCGGCGCCGACGGCACCCTCATCGACGCCGCAGTCGCCGCCGGGGCTCGGGGGATCGTGTCGGCCGGAACCGGGGCCGGGCGCCCCACCGCGGCCGAGGACGCGGCGCTCGACCGGGCCGTCGCGCAAGGGGTGGTCGTGTGCCAGTCGACCCGGGTGCCCACCGGGCGAGTCTCCCGCAGTCCCCGGATGCGCGCGTCGGGCCGGGTCACCGCGGGCAGCATGCCGCCGTGGAAGGCGCGCGTCGCGCTTGCCCTCTGCCTGACCAGCAGCACCGAGCCAGAGGCCGTCCAGAAGCTTCTCGACGACATCTGAACACTAAGGTATGCTGCTGTATGCAATGGATGATTCGTCTTTCCCAGCAGCATCCCCCCGCCAGGCCCGGGTCAGCCGTGTCCTCACCCGGCTCGACATCGCTCAGGCCAGCGACTACTACGCGGCCGGGCTGTGGACGCCGGAGTCGCTGTACTCGCTGTTCACCGCGGCCGCCGAACGCTCCCCGCAGCACGTCGCCTTCGTGGAACGACACCGGCAGATCACCTATGGCGAGCTCGCCGAGGCGGTGGATCGACTGGCCGGACATCTGCGCGGCAACGGCCTGACCTCCGGCGACCGAGTGGCCGTCTGGCTGCCCAGCCGCGCCGAGGTGGCCGTCACGGTGTTCGCCTGCGCGCGGGAAGGGTTCGTCTGCGCGCCGTCGTTGCATCGTGACCACACGGTCGCCCAGACCCTCGAGTTGCTGCGGCGGATGCGCGCGGCGGCGTTCGTCGGCCAGCCCGGATACGGCGCGGACGCCGACCGGCGGGACATCTTCGCGCGGCTCGAGGAGCTGGCACAGCCGTGCATCGGCCTGGCGCTCGAACCGGCCACGGCAGGGTTGCCGCTTTTCCCCGCGCTGCCGGCCCAGGACGGGGTTTCGCCGACGACCGGCGCACC
>Ga0207875_100313_pt1 | contig 27130 bp, 19 predicted proteins | sample CeladaPassage60A_FD_187476 | JGI IMG/M metagenome (GOLD analysis project Ga0207875, IMG submission 187476) | Cellulose-adapted microbial communities from the Joint BioEnergy Institute, USA - Passage3 60A (SPAdes) (version 2) | ecosystem: Engineered > Bioreactor > Continuous culture > Unclassified... | reverse complement strand
TCAAACCATTTTAAATGCCGGATCTTTTGAATGCGGTAGTCGTGGATTTTTCTCCCTTCCGTACCGCAGCGGGGGCAACGGTGGGGCTTCACAGGCATTTCGACGTAAAGGTGAATCGAATGTTCACCGATTTCCACTTTATTGATTTTCACATCTTTCAAACCGGGGAGAAATAGGTTACGATTCAATGGACACGTGGCTCCTTTCTTTGTTGGTTGACCAAATCCAGTATAAAAGAAATCGGAGCCCACGTGTCTTATTTTTTGAATTGTTTCTAAACCCCAACAAATAGTATAGAGCCCTTTTAAATGCGCATTCAATAGAATAAAAAAGCACGGGCTCACGGAAATGGCGAACCCGTACCGTTATTTAAAAATATTTACTCTTATTTGTACACGGGAACTTCAAAAAACAGCGCCTTTTTGTCAAAGAGATCATACATTTGTTTGAAATACTTCCCTTGTTTCACAGCCCATGCAATATCTGTTGCGTATTGATGGCCAGCTCTGCCATTATTTTGAATATAGTCAGGATTCCATCTCATTTTATAAAGGGTATTTTGGCCGGCTTTAATATAGTCATTTCCGATAAATTCAGCACCGCCGATGATCGCCTTTTCTATTGAAGTCCAGCCTTCTTCATACGCCATTATGGCGCCGCTCAAAACCGGATCCGAATCATAGGCTCCGATGCCAAAGAAATTATAAACGAGTGTGCCATCCTTGGAACTTGGATCAAGAATCGTATAACTTCCATTGCTATTTTTCTTGATCCGCACGCCTTGGGCCAGTTCGGAAGTTCCATTCCCGGTTTCCAAGAGCGCATGGGCCATTAAGTAGATTTCATTAATGCCATATTTTTTCGCGGCATCGATAAAATGCTGTGCGGTATCCTTTAAAGCACCTTTGTCGGAAAGGATTTTGGCATTGACTTCCTCCGGATCCAATCCAGCCGGTGCCGCCAAATTAAGGAATTGGTAAAATTCCGCGGTACCGTACTCGAAATTTTCAGGATTGGCATATTTTTTTACATCTTCCCGTTTCGCCAATTTCCACGTAAAGCGGATTTTATACCATTTGTAGGCGCCGCCTGGTACTGGATTGGGATCCAAAATAGTAACTTTGGATCCGTTGGAAAGCTTGCCTACGATCCTCGAATTTTCCGAAGGATTTTCCCTCACATTCAACGTGCCCGTAACATTTACTATTCCTTGATAGGTACTTCCGGATTTTTTTACATCTTTTATAAAAGCTGTGGCCACATAGGCCGTCGAACCGTATAAATCCGTTGTTGGACTTACCGCCATTTGCTTATCAACTAAATAATCCAATGAAAAATCGTACTGTTTAAATTCCAGTCCTGTAATTATATCTTTTTTGTAAAAATAACCGGTATATTTTTTGTTTTTAACATATACGGTTGCTTCGTACCAGTTGGGAGAAAAAGTTTTAAATTTTATTATATTGTTCGCTTTATATGTTTTAATTACCTTGCTATCCGTTGACGGTTTTTCATAAACATTGGTTGGCGACTTTGCGGCAAGACCTTGCATTTCAGTCTGATTTTGGTACAATGTCTCAACATGACTTTTATAGATATATCCTACGTGCTTAATGCCGCTGATATAAACTTCGGCCCTATACCAATTATTGGTAAATGTTTTAAAATTTAAGATGGTTCCATTTTTATAACTTTTTAAAACAGTAGAATTAGTGGTGGCTTTGGAAAATACCTTCGTAGGTTTCATTAATGCTATTCCTTGGAGATTTACGGGATCGCTTACCGCATTTTCCACATCGCTTTTATGAATATAGCCGGTTTGGGCCTTTCCATTAATGTAAACCGTTGCCCTGTACCATTGGGACGTAAATGTTTGGTATTTCAATATGGAACCTTGGGGATAACTTTTTATCGTCTTCGTTCTTGAGGCATTTGAATAGATATTTGTCGGATTTTTTAACCCTATCCCTTCCAGACGGGCCGGCTGACCTACCGCATTTTCGACGTCGCTTTTGTGAATATATCCGGTTTGAATTTTGCCATTGATGTAAACCGTTGCCTTATACCATTGGGATGTAAATGTTTGATATTTCAATATGGAACCTTGAGGATAACTCTTTATCGTCTTCGTTCTTGAGGCATTTGAATAGATATTTGTCGGATTTTTTAGCCCAATACCTTCCAAAATTGTTGCCTGGCTTACCGCGTTTTCCACGTCGCTTTTGTGAATATATCCGGTTTGGGCTTTGCCGTTGATGTAAACCGTTGCCTTATACCATTGGGATGTAAATGTTTGATATTTCAATATAGAGCCTTGAGAATAACTTTTTATCGCTCTTGTTGCTGAAGCATTGAAATAGATATTTGTCGGACTTTTTAAGGCAATCCCCTCATATACGACAGGTTTGTCCGTTGCGTTCTCCACGTCATTTTTGCTAATAAAACCTTTCTGCGCTTTTCCGTTAATATAGACGGTTGCTTGATACCAATCTCCGTTATAAGATTGATATTTTAATATGCTTCCCTTTGCATATCCCTTCAATTTTTTCGAACTGGTGGAAGTACTTTCATATACATAAGTTGGATCTTTTAATGCCACCCCTTGGTAGCTTTGGGACGCTGCCTCCTTCCCCGAAGGAAAAAAAACTATTAACAATGAAATAAACAAAAACGAAATAAATATTTTTTTATAATTCAATTCAATTTTCCACCTCCAGTTTTTACAGTGGTTAGAAAAATGTGGTTATTTTTTATACTAATAAAAGAATGCTTTTATTGCAACCCTATGTGAAATACCTATTTGACACAAAAAAATGAGATGAATATAATTATTTTTTTGAAAGGTTTTCTACTTAATAGAAACATAGGTATAATTAATTGAAACATGTTATATAATCCAAATCTTATTGGTGATTATTATGATTAAAAAAAATCAAATCAGTTTTATGAAGATAGAAAAGTTAAAAACAAAGCAAAATAAAATAAAAATTACCGGTAAATTTTCTTACAGCGATAATTTAAAAACCTTGGAATTATTATGTATCGGCCGCAAGCAAAAAAATGTTTATTTCACTGATAAAGTCAACTGGAGAAAAACTAGTCAAGAAAAAACCAGTTATTCATTTATAATAAACTTGGATTTCCGTGAAATTAATAACGGTCAATTATGGATAGAAGATATTTATGATTTATATTTTAAAATTAATAACGATGAAACAAAACTGATTCGATTGGGTAATCCTTCTTTTAAAGCAAGACATTTTTTTACTCAAACCATATACCGATCTAATGACAAAATTCTTATTGCAAATCCGTATTATACTTTTAAAAAAAGGAATCTCTCTATTGAAATTGAATTATTTCCCTCAGATCTTTTTAGATATTTAAAAAAAGTATTAAAATGGGCTTGGTTAATCCGATGGCTACTATTTCCGAAAAATATTTGGATCATTGGGGAAATGCCCTATAAGGCGCAAGATACCGGATTCGCGTTCTTTAAATATATCCGAAAAAAATATCCTGAACAAAATGCGTTTTATATCGTTGATTTCCGTTTCCCAGAATCCAACAGGGTGAGAGAACTGGGCAACGCGATAGATTTTCGTTCAAAAAAACATATTTTATATATCATTGGCGCCAGAAGAATTATTAGTTCACATCACCCTGATTATTTATATCCGAGCAAAATGAAAAGCTTAAAAAAGAAGATAAAAGCCAAAAAAATATTTTTGCAACATGGCGTATTAGGCGTCAAAAATATGGCCGGAAACTACGGCAATTTCTCAAATGGTTTTTATGTGGACGAATTTATTGCCAGTTCTGATCGGGAAAAACAAATCATCGTCAAAGACCTTCATTATAGCAGCAAAAATGTTCACGTAACCGGACTTTCCCGATTTGATGAATTATTTAATAATAATACAAAAGTAAAACGGCAATTGCTGATCATCCCTACTTGGAGGGATTGGATAACCAGCAACCAAAATTTTATGGAAACAGAATACTATAATCGATATGCTCAGCTTATCTCTAGTGAAAGATTATTAAATCTAGCAAAAAAATATGATTTTTCTATCGTATTCTGTTTGCATCCCAATATGCAAATGTATACCCATCTTTTCCAAAGGTTTCAAAATAATTTTGTAAAAATAGTAAAGCAAGGAGAAATCAGCGTTCAGCAATTGTTGAAAGAAAGCTGTTTAATGATTACCGATTATTCCAGCGTAGCTTTTGATTTTAGTTTTTTAAATAAACCGATTATTTATTATCAATTTGACAGGGAAAAATTTTTAGGCAAAAAAGGTTCACATATTGATTTGGACAATGAATTACCAGGTAAAATTTGTTATGACTTAACTAATTTATTAAATTTGGTAGAAGAATATTGTATCAATAATTTTAAAAACCCCATTAAATACAAAAAGAGAAGTGAAAAATTCATTAAATACAAAGATCAATCCTCATGTGATAGAATATATAAGGTGGTTAAAAACGCTAAAAAAAACAGGTACCGATTCAAAAACATTTTATTTATTAAAGTGACTTTAAAATTGTTTGAAAAATTAAGTTCCGTAATGTAAGCCAAAAAGAGAGGAACCAGCCATGTCAGATGTCTTCAACTTTCATCAGGCGCTAACAGATCAATTGAATAAAAAGTATAATGAAAAAAAGCCAAATCAATTTTTATTTTCAATAATCATTCCTGTCTACAATGTCGAAGAATATTTGGAAGAAACGATTCAATGTATCATTAATCAAACTTTGGATTTTGAAAAACATGTCCAAATTATACTAGTAAATGACGGAAGCCCCGATAACAGCGAAAAAATTTGTCTGAAATATGCAAATAAATATCCTTCCAATATCTTATACATTAAAAAGGAAAACGGCGGGGTCAGCAGCGCAAGAAATAAAGGACTCGAGTTTGCCGAGGGCGAATATATCAACTTCCTAGATTCAGATGATATTTTAGAAAAAGATGCCCTCGAAAAAGTGTACGAATTTTTCTCGAAACATAAACATGAGATTGATGTTGTTTGCTTGCCGATCTATTATTTCGAGGCAAGAAACGGACAGCACTTGTTAAATTATAAATTTGACACGACGAAGCTGATCGACATTGAAAAAAACCCCCAAAATATACAACTTCATGTCAGTAGCGCATTTATCACTAGCGAACAGGCCAAAAAACATCGTTTTGATGAAAATTTAAAATACGGAGAAGACGCAAAGTACATTACAGAAATTATTTTGGAAAAAGGAAAATATGGGGTTCTTACAGAAACCAAGTATTTTTATAGGATTAGAAGAAATCAAACATCTGCGATTCAAAACAGCAAGAATTCCACATCTTGGTACAACGATTCTTTAATACATTTTTCCAAATACCTAATCGATCTCGGATTGGAAAAATGGGGAAAAATCCCCAAATATCTGCAACATATTATCATGTATGATTTACAATGGCGATTCAGGATTAAAGAAATTCCAACGAATGTCCTCAGCAAAGAAAAGCAAGAAGAATACATTAAAATGGTAATCGATGTATTGCAATACATCGATGATGATGTAATCCTTTATCAAAAGTATATTGGGTTTCACCATAAACTTTTTATATTAAAATTAAAATACTTAAGTGATGAAAATAAACGCTTTAAATATTTGTATGCCAAAGATAACATCAAGATATTCTTTAATAATCATTTGGTAAATAGTTTACAAGATCAGAAAGTATACCTGAATATGGTTGAAATAAATGGTGATAAAATTTTAATTGAAGGCATGTTCGCCAGCGCATTTGAAGCAACTGAATGTGAAATCTCTATTTTGTTCAACGGAAAGGAAATTATTGCAGAAAAGGTTGACAGATCTTTAAACGATATAAAAATTTGGGGAATTACTGTAAAAAAAATCTACGGATTTAAAGCCCATATAGATGCATCAACCATTAAAAAAGTAGGACACATTCAATTTTATGTAAAATATGACCAAATAAAAACTAAAATCAATTACACATTAACATCGAGAGTGAAGTTTTCAAAAAAAATCCCCAGTTTTTACGCTAAAGATAAATTAATCATATTTCCAGGGAAAAAAGAACTAAAAATAATCCCCAACACCTTTTTTAACAATCTAAGAAAAGAAGCGGGAATGATTAAAAGGCTTATCCTTATCAATAAGAAAAAGCCCGCTGCAAAAAAAGCTATTTTCGTGAGGTTAACTTATTTTCTTTTAAAATTCTTCAAAAAGAGAAAAATTTATTTGTTTATGGATCGCATTGACAAAGCTGATGACAATGCGGAAGTTTTGTTCCGTTATTCTTTGGACAAAAAGGATAAAATTTTAAAATATTTCGTGATATCCAAAAACAGCAGTGATTTCAACAGAATGAAAAAATATGGAAAAGTATTGCCATATGGCTCTTACAAACATAAGCTGTTTTTACTGCTCTGCGACAAATTAATATCTTCTCATGCCGATGAAGTCATACTCGACCCCTTCGGGTCTACGAAAATTTTCTACAAAGATTTGCTTACCTTTGATTTCGTTTTTTTACAACATGGTGTAACACAAAATGATTTATCCGGTTGGCTAAACAAGTATCAAAAAAACATAAAACTCTTTATTACTTCATCTAAAATGGAATATGACTCAATATTAAATGGGCAATACGGTTATTCTGAAAAAGAAATAGCACTAACCGGTATGCCCAGGCATGACAGGCTGGAAAATAAAGCAAATAACCAAATTTTAATTATGCCCACATGGAGAAGAAATATTGCATCAAAATTGGATCAAAACCTTGAAAGAACATATAATCCAAAATTTGTTAATACTGAATACTTTAAAATGTATAATAACCTAATCAATAACGAAAAATTGCTCGACAAATTAAGAGAAAAGAATTATAAAATGAAATTTGTCATACATCCAGCATTAAAGGAACAAGCCAAGGATTTTACGCCTAACGATCGGGTCGAAATCATTAATCCCGACAATATTAAATACTATAAGTTATTCAATGAAGCCAGTTTATTAGTGACAGATTATTCATCGGTGGCCTTTGATTTTGCTTATCTAAGGAAACCAATCATTTATTTTCAATTTGATCAGGAAGAATTTTTCAATATTCACTTCCCAAGCGGGTATTTTGATTACGAAGAAATGGGATTCGGACCAGTCGTTAAATCACTAGATCAAATGGTAGAAGAATTAATTTCTTCACTTGAAAATAACTGTAAATTGCCAGAAAAATATAAAGAAAGGATTGATAATTTCTTTGTCTTTAATGACAAAAACAATTCACAGCGGGTGTATGACGCAATAAATACCATGTAATATGGATCCGATAATTAGTTCGACTTTGTGCACTTAACGCTTTAGTTGACGTTCAACCTTTGGACATGCAAAACCCGAAGAACCTGCTTGGATTCTTCGGGTGTTTCTTTTATCAATATAAAACTGGAAGTTTGCAATCACATTTAATCTACCATACTAGTTATTCATAAAAATATTTCTTCAACCACCCTTTGTGCGGCTTTTCCGTCTTCCAAATAACAAAATTTTTGATAAAATCTTTCAAAGGTTTCTGGCAACTTATAACCTTGGGTACCGATTTTATTTATCTTGTCTATAATTTCATCTGTCGTATAAACCAATGGGCCCGGCGACTCTTTCTCTATATCAAAATAAAAACCTCTTAATACATCCTGGTATTCTTCAATGTCATAAACATAAAATAACATCGGCCTTCTCAAATTAGCATAATCAAAAAATACGGAAGAATAATCCGTAATCAGTATGTCGGAAATGACATAAAGTTCGCGAATATCATTGACATGGGAAACATCGAAGGCAAAACCCTTATAATCCTCCAGATCAAAGGATTCCGCGACCAAATAATGCATCCTCAGCAATAATACATACTCTTCTCCCAACGCCTTTTGCATCTTCTCCAGATCCAACTGCAGTTGGAATTTATATTTTCCCACCCGGTAATATTGATTATCCCGCCAAGTAGGCGCATATAATATGACTTTTTTATCCGTCGGAAGCTTAAGGTTTCTTTTTATCCTTTCGACATCTTCGGGATTGTAATTATATAAAAAATCATTTCTTGGGTAGCCGCTTTCGATGATCCTTTTTTGAAATCGGAAAGCCCGTCGAAAAATTTCCGTGGAATAAGCATTCGGGGATATTAAATAATCCCATTTTGATGATTCTTTTATAAAATTCCGTTTATATTTTTCTGTATTCGTACCGGGCATATGCACTTCATTCATGTCCAAAGCCAATTTTTTTAACGGTGTTCCATGCCATGTCTGTATATAGGTTGTATGTTTTGGTTTTGGAAGCCAAAGCGGCAACCTGCTGTTTGTCACCCAAAATTCAGCTCTCGCCATATAAAAAAGCCATTTTAGCGAAAACCTTTCGACATGGGGTATATTATTTTCTTTAAAATATTGTGTGTATCGTTTATCTACACTCCAATACATGATATATTCCTTGCGGTGCTCTTTCATATATTCATAAATGGCCCTGGGATTACAACTATATTGTTTACCTAAAAAACTTTCAAACATGATTAACTTCTTTTTTACCGGCAAATAAGAAGCTGCTAAAAACGTATATTTATATATCATAAAAGCAATACTTTTTAAAACTGCTTTAATCCCTTTACGCTCTTCCATCTTTGAAGCTATCCTTTCAGTTTAAACTAAAGAAAGCCGGTTCCGCATAGTGAAGCCGTAAATGGCCATTTGTTACCGGCTACAACAATTATTATCCATTTTGTACTTTCAAATCTTTTTTAATTTTCGTTGTGGAAATGCCAATTGTTCTTGGTAAATATATTACTTCGCAATAATCTTTAAGAAAATCAAATTTCCCTTTCCAGTCATCGCCCATAACAAATATATCCACATTGTGTTCAATAATGTCTTGAATCTTTTGATCCCATGATCTTTCAGGAATTACTTCATCCACATAGCGAATAGATTCTAGAATCAACTTTCGGTGTTCGTAACTGTAATATGCCTTTTTTCCTTTTATCGCATTAAACTCGTCGGTCGATAAAGCTACAATCAGGTAATCTCCAAGTTCACGAGCCCTTTTTAAGAGATTAATATGACCCCAATGTAATAGATCATATGTTCCATAAGTGATCACCTTTTTCATGGGTTCACCCCCATTAAAAATGGTAAGAAAGAATTACATTTAATAAAAGTCGTTTCTAAGACATTCAACAACCATGTAGCTTTAATAATAATTATAAAGCCAAAATTTAGGAATTTTCAAATGGTATCAATAAAGTGCGCATCCGCTTTTTGTTAAAATCTTCCGTTCATCATCTTTTCCCAAGCATTCCATGTTATTGCCTTCGAAACTTTATTTATACTATAACAATTTCAGAACACAAATAGCAAGAAGAATTACTCCCTTGATAATTTTTCTAGTTCTTGTTTTAAAAAAGTTTTTCAATTGTATTTTAAAGATTACTTTCATAAAACCTTTATTGCATTTCATCTGAATAGTAATTTATTATTTTCCTTTGTTTCATTGCCTATTCTTTCCCTTTACAATTCCTTCTCCCGCTTTCTTTTTTCCCCGGTTCTTATATTCTAATAATTGAACATCCAAGAATCGGCGGGAGGTCTTCCAATGAATTCCAATCGCATCCCTTGGTTTGATAACGTCAAGGGGATCATGATCTTTCTGGTCGTATTCGGCCATTTGATTTCCACCTTCAAGAAAATCCCGGGAAACGAACCGGTGCTGTATATATATAATGTGATTTATGTTTTCCATATGCCCCTGTTTGTGATGATCAGCGGCTATTTTTACCGCGACGGGAAATACAAAAAAGTCATACAATTTCTTTTTCTCTTTTTCCTCTGGCATTTGATCAACGGCATGTTTGTGAATTTCATCGAGGAAAGGAAGCCGGTCGTGATCGATCCGGGACACCGGCTGTTTGAAGTGTTCGACCCCTATTGGACGATGTGGTATTTGCTCGGAATGATTTTTTGGTATATGATCACCCCTTATATTACCCGCCTCCGTTATCCTTTGGTTTATGCAATCGTCTTCGCTTTTTTGCTGGGCTATTCCGCGGATGTGACCGGCTGTTTCGCCCTCCGGAAATTGGCCAATTTTTACCCGTATTTCCTGATCGGCCACTATTTAGCGCAAAAAAATCTGTTGAACCGGCTGAAAGAAAATTTGCGGAAATACCAAAAGGGGGTGTTGAGCCTCCCGCTCCTTGTTCTCTTAGGCTTTTTGGCTGGGATGGTCTATCTTACGGCAGAGTATCCGAAGATCACGGATCTTTTGCTTTTGGATCAATCGTACCGGCATTTTTCCTGGCCCTTTTATCAGGGCGCCTTCTATCAGCTGCTTTTCTATGGTTTATCCGGGGCCGTTTCCCTTTCCATCCTTTTAATGACGCCGGAAAAGAAAAAGCTGTTTCTTTTCCATACATTCGGTCTTTTCTCTTTAAACATCTACCTGCTGCATACCTTTTTCGTCCGGGTGTTCCGTCTTACCGTTCCCGAAACGGTATATGCGAACGCCTGGCTGCTGATCCTGGTTTCCATCATCCTTTCCTTTCTCATTTGCGGTTTTTCCTCCCACCGGCTCGTGCGGAAATTGACCGGACCTTTTATAAAGCCCGACTTGAAGTTTTTATTTAAAACGAAATGAGCCGCCGGGTCCAATAAACAAGCCTCGAACTGGCATGATTTACCACTTGAGAAAAAAGTTTTTCAGACGAATAGAAAGGTAGGGGGGGTGAACGATTGATCCGATTTTGGAAAATCGCCGCCGTTTCCGCCATCCTGTTCTTTTCGGCAACCGCAATGCCGGCACTGCCGGGAAATCATTGGACGGTGGAAGCGGCGGGAACGGTAAAACTGAACAAGGTTCCTTACCAGACGACGGCAAACCTCAATTTGCGGACCGGGCCGGGGACAAAGTACAAAGTGATTTTAACCATCCCTAAAGGGAAACAAGTAACCGCAACGGAGAAATCCGGAAACTGGTACAAAGTTTCCTATTCATACACTTCCAAGGGCAAAAAATACACAAAGACCGGATGGGTGTCCGGGTCCTATTTGAAAAAGGCGTCGTCATCCGGTTCAAGCGCTTCGGCATCGGGAACAACAAAGATCACCAAAACCGTCTATCAAACGACCGCCAATCTCAATATGCGGACCGGACCGGGGACGAAATATAAGGTGATCTTTACCATTCCGAAAGGAAAAACGGTCAGCGCCACGGAAAAAAACGGCAGCTGGCTGAAAGTTTCCTACACTTACACATCGAAAGGGAAATCCTATACGAAAACCGGCTGGGTCAGCAGCAGTTATTTAAAGGAATACAACCAATATATCAACACGGCCGGAACCTATTATTTTACGACAAAAACAGCCAATCTTTATTCGGGGCCGAATACGAAAAGCAAGGCCGATTCCGTACCGAAAGACAATGGATTCTACTCGACGAAAAAAGTCATCAACAGCATCGGGCAAACATTCTATCAAGTTTCCCACAACGGAAAAAACCTGTACGTTTATTCCGGTGATGTAAAAAAGGTTTCCCCTGCGGTTTTTTCGGAAACCAAATATAAAGCCAATACAGACACATGGTTATATCAATCTCCCGGAATCAACACTGCAAAACTGGTAAAAATACCGAAGGACGCGGTCATCAGCAGCGGCTTGTCCGTCGCTTCCTGGTATAAAACCAGTTATGGCGGGAAAACCGGTTTCGTGCAGGCAGGGCAGTTTTCCAAATACAGCCCGGGATTTACCGAAACAAAAATAGCAAATGAGTCTTACCTGGTAACAGACAATTTAAATTTGCGTCAGTTGCCGGATACAAAAAGCGCAATTTTGGTTACGATCAGCAAAAATACCATTGTTCAACCGACACATAAAACGTCGAACGGATGGTTTAAAATCAGTTACAACGGCAAAATCGGATACGTTTCCGGGGATTATTTGGACAAAATTATCGTGCCCGCTTACAGCGGAACCATCAAACCGTATTTGTTCCTTGACCTGCGGAAACCTTCCAAAGTAACCGCCCAACAGATCGATCAATATATTGCCGCTAAGGCGAAGGGCAATACGAGCGTCCTTTTGAATAAAGGAAAAGTTTTTATTGACGCGGGGAAAAAATACGGGGTCAACGCCCTGTTTTTGGCGGCCCTCGCCATTCATGAAAGCGGCGCCGGGACATCTCCTTTGTCCTTGGGAAAAAATAACCTTTTCGGTTTCGGGGCCTTTGATGCGGCGCCGTACATAGCCGCTTACCGGTTCCCCTCCGTCGACGAGGCCATTTACTACATCGCCCAGGAATTAAAAGCCACCTATTTAAACGAAAAAAATTGGAAATTTAAAGGCCCTTATCTCGGCTACAAAGCGGTTACGGAAAAGAAAAAAATAAGGATCGATTCGTTGAGCAGCGGAATGAATTTTTACTACGCCTCAGATCCCCAATGGGGAATCAAAATCGCCACCCATATGCAAAACATACTGGCTTACAAGGCGAGTGATTACAGCGATGTTGATCCCAATTTGAACGTCCCGGACAGACCGGCCATTCCGGCGGGTTCCGATGTATTCCCGCCCGGCATTTTGGCCGTAGCCAACAGCGATTTAACCCTGTTCCCAAGCAAAAAAATCGACGCCAAAAATCAGCTGACGATCAAAAAAGGAACCACTTTTTATTTGCTGGAAAAAACGAATGATTATTGGGTCAAACTAAAATACAACAACAAAGAATATTGGACGAATTCCATTAAATTTGAGTCTTACCGGAACTATATTTCCGTGAAAAATCTGGGCAGGGTGACGGCAACAGCCTTAAACATCCGGGCCGGCGCTTCGACAAACCATCCGATCATCGGCAGCTTGAAGCAAAACGAGTATATTCAGATCGCCCTCGATTCCTCCGGAAAAATCGCCAAAAGCGGCAATTGGTATCAGATCGTTTTGGCAGGGGGAAAGAAGGGCTGGGTTTCCGGCGACTATGTGAAACTGGAACTGCAATAGGAAGAAACCCAAAAAAAGAAGAGGGTGGACCAAAAATCTTTTGGTCTGCCCTCCCGACTTTTACAGTTGTGCCGGAGAGAATTACCTCCAAACCCTTGAGAATACTGATTTTTTTAGATTACAAAAAAATTTTTATAATTATTTTTTGTATATATGCAAATAAATCCTTTTATAACAACAAAAATTTGGATATTTTGCCTATTTTAGCATATATACATTAAATTTATAACAAACATCCTTTAAAACCCTTGATATATCAACGTTTTTAAAGAATATTAGGGATTTTAACTGCAAAAGTCAGGAAAAAAAGAAGAGGGTGGACCAAAAATCTTTTGGTCTGCCCTCTTTTTTACGCCGCACCACAGGAAAAAGGAAACTCTCCTTTCTCCCTTATTTCTTTTTATCTTTAAAATAATCGCTCCGAATGACCAGGTCGGCGACGGTTAAATCCGGGTAATTTTCCGGCAGCGGGGTGATCTTGTCCCGCGTGATCAAAATCCCTTCATCGGCGTAGTCGCCTTTCGGGATGACGGCCTTGCCGTCCTCTTGCAAAAACAAGTTTTTGCCCATCATATAATAGGTCTTTTCCTTTTCGATCCCCATGAGATCGGCGACCGTCGGCAGGATGTCGATTTGGCCGCCGATGGTGTCGATGATCTTCGGTTCCATGCCCGGATGATAGATGATGAAAGGAATCTGCATAAAGGAACGGACCCATTCCTCATCGCTGATCTCCCTTTTCAGCCACTTTTCCACTTCCCCTTTGTCCTTTTGGAAAAGTCCGTCATGATCGCCGTAGATGACGATGAGGGAATCATCCAACAGCCCTCTTTCCTCCAATCCTTTTATGAAAAGGGCGATGGACTCGTCCATGTAGCGGATCGATTGCAAATAATTGCCGATCGGCGTATTCTCCAGTTCCTTCGGCAGCGAAAGCGACTGTTCGTCCTCCGGTATGGTGAAGGGGACGTGGCTGGTCAAGGTAATGATCAAGGAATAAAAAGGCTGATCGGCCTTTTCCAAAATCGGCAGCGACTGGCGGAACGTCGATTTGTCGGAAAGGCCCATCCCGATGATGTCATCCTGTTTCAAATCATCGATGGCGTAAAATTTTTCGAATCCCAAATGGGGGTATACCATGTTCCGGTTCCAAAAGGTTTCTTCATCCCCGTGGATGGCGAAGGTATGATAGCCTTTCTCCCGGAGCAGTTTGGCCAACGAATGGTAAGTGTTGTTGGGAAAGCGGAAGAAAGTCGCCCCCTGTTTCACCGGATACAGGGACGTCTGTGTCAGCAGTTCGGCGTCGGAACTGTTCCCTTCGACCGTCTGCGGATAGATGTTGGAAAAATACATGCCGTCTTTGACGATCCTGTTCAGGAAGGGGGTGATTTCCTGGCCGTTCACCTTTTGGTTCAGCACGAAGGCTTGAAAGGACTCGACCTGTATAAAAATGAGATTTTTATTCTTACCGATGCCGAAATAAGGGGATTGCCCTTCGTTTTTTTCCTCCCGGTTTTTTTCGGCAAACCACGTTTGAATCTGTTTCTTCTCCTGTTCGCTCAATTCTTTGGTTTGCCAATCGGTGATCACATTGTAAAGGTCGATCACGTGATGCCCGACGATGCCGTAGGCCTTCACCGCATCCAAGGCGTCCATCGTGCGGAAGGGCATATTGTCGATCCAGACGACTTTAACCGGTTTGGCCGCTGCAAAGAGACATCCTCCGAGAAGGAGCAGGGCGGCGAGTTTGATATTTCCTGGCCCTGAATGCCTTTGCATAAAAACCGGTTTAAAAAGAAGCAGAAGGTCAAGAAAAAATAGGATGTGCAACGGATGCAGCAAATACAAGACGCTTCCGCCCAGCCCGTTCAAGTTCGTGACCTGATATAAAGTGAAAAATTTCAGGGGAGTATGGAAATAGCTCATGTACAGCGTTTCGGCAAGCAAAAAAACGGACAGGCAAAAATCGACAATATACAGGCCGATCTTTCGCGCTTGCAGCGTAAAAAAAGAAAAGATCCCGTAAATCGCCAAAATGGTGCCGAAGGTAACCAGGAAAGCCCCTTGGGTAAAAACGATCCCGTTCAACAGATGAACCATAATAAACTTTAAAAATATGCAAACGGCTAATAGGATGGACAACCATTCGGGAGGAAAGTGGATTTGCTGCAAGGCCGTTTCAATTTTCCCCTTCATACGTGTATCCTCCGGTTTTCCAGATTTTCCTTTGATCCTCGGGCATTCCGAAAAGAAGTTGTTCCCTTGATAAAAATTGCCGTTTCTCTAAATTTAAAGAAGAAACGACAACCCGACTGAGAAGACCAGACCGGCATCTCCCGAACCGGACGACCGGAACCAAATTTTTCCGTTTCACCGGTTTACACTTTAATAGTATATAAAAAATAATATAACAAAGCAAACGATCATCGACAGGATCCCGATGGGGACGCCGTATCTGGCCCACTCCCTGCTGGTGATATTCAGTCTCCCGGCGGCGATGATGTTCGGAATATTTCCTGGGATCAGCATGCCTCCGCTGATGATCAGCCCCAGCAAAACGGATTGGATCGTCCGGTCCTCCATCAGCGGGCTGATTTCCGCGGCGGCCAAGGTGGCGTTATCCAAAGTGGCGGAAATGATGTTTATCCAATACAGGATCAGAGGATTCAGTCCCACCAAATATTCTTTAATAAACGGCTCAAAGCCGGCGCCGAGCAGCGTCAGCCCCGCGACAAACAAATAGATTTTTGCCGTCCGCAGGAAGATGGCCTTATAGCTTTCCGACAGGGGGCCGGCATCCAGCCCATCGGCAGATTCGGCCGGGCGGATGAGAACCGCCGCCAAAATGCCGTACAAGACAACCGCGGGAATGACAAATAGGCCGACCAAATCGATCAAATAAAAAAACTCCGCATCCAATTTGCTGACGGTGATCGTCGACAGCGGCTCCCCGATCGGAGTCAACGCCGCGCCGAGGCCGATGGAAAAACAGGCAAAGATGGTGAACAGGATTTCGGATTTTCGGTCGAAGCGCACCACGCTGGCAACCAATACGAGCACCAGGGCGGCGATGATGGCGGTGATCACGCTAGCGACCAGCCCCAAAACGATGACGACAAGGGCGATGAAAACGCCGGAGGGCAATTTTTGTTGTACGAATAAAATGGCTTTTTCCAAAGGGGAACGGAACCATTTAAAGAGCAGACCGGCAACGAGAACGGCGGCCGTAATATGGACCGGATCTTCGAGGGCTTTCCGGAGCAGTTCTTCGGAAAATGCATCGCTGACAAAAACGGAAATGATCCCCATGACGAACAAAAATATTTCCAGATTCGCCTCCACTTTGTGAACCGTAAAAGGCAGGACGAGCACCAGCAATAAAATGATCATCAAGCCGATCATCATCTTTTCCTCATCTCCATAAAAACCTTTCTTCCGTTTTCGGAAAGGGCTGATTCGCGGAATTTTCCCAAAAAAAACAAGCGGGAGAACGGCCGTTTCATTCCCTGTTAATTCAACCATACCAAAAAACGCCTTGTCCGTCTAATCCTCATGGTCACTTCTCCTTCACATCAGATTCGCGGAATCCTTCAGCGATTCGCAAATTGATTTCGTGAGGCGCCCCGCTTCTGTTAAAGGTGATGGGCGGGCGCTCCCGTGAACGGGGGCCTTCGCTTTTTGGCCGGCGGAAGGGGCCGATCCCGAACAAAATTTTCCCCCGTCGGATGCCGGATCCGAATGAGGCCTTCGCCGGGGGCGCCATGTTTCGGGCGGCCGGATCGGGAGTTTCCCCCGGCCGGATCCGGAGTTCCGTACCGCAAGAACCCCTGCGGCATAGTTCTTGCAGTAGAATGAACAATTTTTTCCTGCCGCCGGCTCCGATTCCCGCGCCTCCCGGCCCGCGGCTGAAAAAGGCAAAAAAACGCCCGGAAATTCAAATCCTCCGGGCGGTCCGCCATCCGTCCCTGTCTTCAGCCATCTTGTCCCAAGGCGGCAGCGGCGTTTGGGAAAATGGCCGATACGGCATTTCTCCTTCAATCCTTCTACCGGTCTGTTCCAAGGGTTGGTGGCCCGGCAAAGATCCTCCAGCGGCTTTTCCCTGCCTTCAACCTTTGCTCCAAGGCTCCCTTGGAATGCAAATATTCCCTTCCTGTAACCCTCGCCTTCAACCGGCTTGTTCCAAGGCCCGCTTGGCCAAAACGAGCCCGCCGACGATACCGGAATCGCCCCGCAGACCGGGACTTACGATATAATCGGAAATCTTTTCATCGACGGCCGGAGCGGTGATATATCCGTTGATCATCTCCCGGACATGCCGGCGGATGAGCGGGAAGATGGCTGCCTGATTGGACACGCCTCCGCCGATGATGATTTTTTCCGGCATCAGGATCATGGTGTATTGGACAACGGCCTGGGCAAGATAATAGGCCTCCAGCTCCCACACCTTCTTCTCGTCCGCCAGCTCCGCTCCCTTCCTGCCCCAGCGTTTTTCAATGGCCGGACCGGAGGCAAGCCCCTCCAAACAGTCCCGATGGAAAGGGCATACGCCTTCGAAGGGGTCGTCCGGCGACTTGCGGACGATAATATGCCCCATTTCCGGGTGGGACATCCCTTCCAGCAATTCCCCGCGGAAAACGGCTCCTGCGCCAATGCCCGTTCCCACGGTCACATAGAGGCATGAATCCGCATCTTTGCCCGCGCCATATACATATTCCCCCAATACGGCGGCATTGACGTCGGTGGTAAATCCGCAAGGCACCTCCAGAGCGTCCTGAAGCGTTTGCAAAAACGGATAGTTTTGCCAGGGAAGCTTCGGGGTCTTCAAAATATGGCCGTATGTCGGGCTGTTTTTCTTCACGTCGATGGGGCCGAAGGAGCCGATGCCCAATGCGCTGATCTTTTCTTTCCGAAAAAAGGCGATGACTTCCGGGATGGTTTCGTCCGGCGTCCGCGTCGGTATCGTGATCCGGTCTAAGATCTTTCCGTCCTCCGTCCCGATGGCGCAAACGAATTTGGTTCCTCCCGCTTCGATGGATCCGAGCAACATGGCGAATGTTCCTCCTCTTCTTCAATGAATTCATTATGGGCGGCCCGGGCGCCGGACCGCCTGGAATTTGCACGAGGCTTTCCGCCTCCGGAGAACCGCGCGCGGATGCTCGTACAAAAACCGTTCATTCCTTCGGTGATCCGGGCAACCGTTCCCTCGTCAAGGGCGAAAACGGGAATGGCCGCCAGAAGAATTCCGCCCGGTTCACCTCCCCACTTTCCCGCGGATGGAGGGTTCAGGAAGCGGCGTCAGGCAAAAAGGCCCCTATTGCGAGGGCCGGATTCCGCCCGGGCGGGAAGCCGGATTCCGCCTTAACCGTTGGACGCAAACTTCCCGAACCAACGCGGAATCTGTTCCGATGCCGCGGTCGGAGAGAAATCCCCGGAACACCGGGAATGTCATGCGCGTCAAGGATGGGATACGATCCACTCCATCTTTCCTTCCGTACGGAAGCTTTGGACGGGATTCGGCAAGATGAAATGGTCGCCCTTTTTCAAGGGGAAGCTTTTGTCCCCGACCGTCACACTGCCGCTCCCGCCGATGACGCTCACCAGGAGATAGGGCGCCGTTTTCGGGAATTCCCCTTCCCCGGAGATCTCCCATTTATAAACGGAAAAATATTCGGAGCGGATGAAACAGGTGATGGTGGCCCCTTCATGGGCTTCCTTTTCGAAATGCAAATCCTGGTCCCGGTGGGGAACCGTGATCACATCCAATGCCTTGTCCAAATGCAGTTCCCGCTTGTTTCCCTTTTCGTCGGTCCGGTCATAGTCGTACACCCGGTAGGTCGTATCGGAACTTTGCTGGGTTTCCAAAACGAGGGTCCCTTCACAGAGGGCGTGGATCGTGCCGCTTGGCACAAACAAAAAATCGCCCGGCCGGATGGGAACCCTTCGCAGCAGCCTGTCCCATTCTCCGTTTTTAATCATGTGTTCCAGTTCTGCCTTCGTCCTTGCGTGATGGCCGTAAACGAGTTCCGCCCCCGGTTTGCAATCGATAATGTACCAGCATTCGGTTTTTCCCAATTCGCCATTCTCATGGATTCCGGCGTACTCGTCATCGGGATGGACCTGAACGCTCAAGTCGCTGTTTGCGTCCAAAATCTTGGTCAACAGCGGAAAGACCTCGTTTTGGTCGTCGCCGAACAGTTCCTTCCGGTGTTTTTTCCAGAGATCGCCCAATCCCATGCCTTTATACTCGCCGTTTAACACCGTGCTCTGGCCGTGCGGGTGGCCGGAGATCGCCCAGCATTCCCCGGTATGATCCGAGGGGATGGCATAACCGAACCGATCCCTTAATGCCGTCCCGCCCCATATCCGTTCTTTGAAAACCGGTTGCAAAAATATCGGTTCCATCATCCCAATCCTCTCCTAATCCTTGATGTTTCGACAAAAGTTTGCCAGCCTCTGATTCCCGTAATATTATACCATTTGTGAAAGGTTCGTTTATATACATTTCTTTTCAATCCGGGAAAAGTAAGCCCTTTTTCTCCCCAATCTCCCCTCTTATCCGCATTTCCGATCAATCCCTCCGGCCGGAAACCCGGCGCTCTCCTCCCGGCGACCCGTCCGAAGACCGGAGCGGCGCCATTTGCTTCCGCTCTTTTTCCCGGCGGGTTACGGCGAAATCTATGAAAACGCCTGCAAAAACCGAAGCAAAAAATTTTTCCGGAACCGGTTTTCCTATTTTTGCCGATTTCTGCGGAACGGCGGAAAAAAAAAGCGCGGGTTTTGTTTGCCGGCCTGTCGAATTTTCGGATAATTATAGTCCGTTTTTCCTTGTTTTTGAAATGGAGATCTAGTACTTTTTTCTCATTTTTTTAATTTTCGAAAAAAATACGTAAAAACCCTCTTTTAACTCTATGAAAAAAGGACAAGTTTCAATATAATAGATTCAAAGAGCAGATATCATCTGAGCGGTTACCCTAGTCAGCGGAGGATAATGTATGCAATTTAATCAATACGGATTAGTTCTGCACAAGAACGGGGAGGCTTTGGAAAATATCTCTTATAAAGGAATACAGTTTCAATTGCTCGCTTCCTATGACGGGACAGAAGTCATCAAACACACCTTGGATCAAGGGACAAAGTGGACGATCATCTCTTCCAGCGATTGGAACGGGTTGGAATTTTTATATGTGCTGAAAGGCTCCTTGCTCGTCACGGTGGACGAAAAAATGCTGGAAATCCATGCCGGTGACAACCTGTCATTGGCCCCGGTTAAGAAAACGTGCATCTTCGAGGCGCAAAAACCGACGGAATTCATTTACGTATCTTCCCGGCCCGTTTTCAAAAATTACACGGATCTTGTCGAACAATTGAAACAGCTGGGCATCATCGTCGAAGAAAAAGACGGTTATACGGCCGACCATTGCGTACGGATCAAGGAGTTTTCCTTAAGCATCGGAAAGATGCTGAATCTGTCGCAAAAGGAATTGTACGTCCTCCATCTCGGGTCCTTTCTCCATGATATCGGCAAGGTGAAAATTCCCGATTCCATCCTGCAAAAACCCGGAAAACTCACAAAGGAAGAATGGAACATCATCAAGATGCATCCGATTTACGGCAGGGACATTTTGCTGGACTCCAAACTGCCGATGCTCATGCAGGCGGCAACCATCGTGGAACAGCATCACGAACGTTATGACGGGAAAGGCTATCCCTTCGGTCTGAAAGGGGAGGAAATCTCCATCGGCGCCGCCATCGTCGCCGTCGCCGACTCGTTGGATGCGATGACCACGGACCGGGTTTACCGGAAAGCGCGAACTTGGGAAGAAGCCGTGCAGGAAATTAAGAGCGGTAGCGGAACGCTCTATAACCCCAGGGTTGTGGATGCGTTTTTAGCTATAGAATCCAATTTAAAAAAGATGGGAGGATTTGTATGAAAAAACTTCTGTCTTCCGCGCTTTTGACACCGCCTGCACCGTGGGTAAACAGACATCAGCCCCCTGCTCCGTGGGTGAACAAAACTCAGCCGCCCGCACCGTGGGTGAACTGAGAAGCATCCAAGAGGGACTTCATATAAGAAAACGGGAAAACTGCCCGGAAGCCATATTTCCCGGGCAGTTTTCCTTTTTCCCATCCCGCGCAAATCGTGCCGGCCCCTTTCCGGTGTCCGGCGCTTCCGGCACACCGGAAAATGTTCAGCCGGCCAGATCCCTCCGTCTGTAGCCGATCATCCCCGCTGCCGCCGCCACAGCCGCAATGGCCGTCAGAACGGTCAAGGAAAGCCAGTCGATATTTTCCGTGAACGTATCCGGAATATGTTCAAAAACGGACAAACGGGTCAGCCATTCCGGCAAATCCAATAAATCCTTTAAATAAAGAACGAAGAAACAATAGACCAAATATAACCAAAGCAGGTTCGCCGCCTTCGGAAAGAACCCGATGATCAGAACCGCCGCCCCCGCCAATGCCCACAGCGCCGGCAAATAGACGAACGCCGATCGGAACAGGTCCACCGCGGCCAGGGGTTCCTCCATCGTCGCATACAGCGCGGACCAAAGGCCGAGGGCTGCCATGGCTTGCATCAAAACGGAAACGCCGACGGCCGTTCCAAAGAAGGCCGCCATCATGCGATAGCGGGACACCGGGCGGCTGTAAAAATGTTCCATCCGGTTTTTCTGTTCTTCACTTTTTAATTTGAAAAGGACGATTAACGTCGGGACGGAACCGATCAAGGACAGGATCGCCAGCACCAGCCCCAGGAATTGTTCAAGCAAGGAATTTCCGGAATCGGCGTTCAAGAAATCCTGCAAATAATCCAGTTCCTGCAAATAGCTTTCCAAATCGTTCACGATTGACCCGTAAGAGGCGCCCAACAAAAAGACGCCGATTCCCCATGAAACGATCTGCGTTCTTTCCAGGCGAACCACGAAGCCGGGAAGTGTTTGCAAAAAGCGGGAAGCGCGGCTCCTGCCTTTTCTTTCCGGGAGAAATCCCGTCCCCATGTCGCGGATGTTATTCAAATAAAAGGCCAGGACCCCCGCGGCGGCGGTAAAAATCAATGCAAAAAAGACGGGCCGCCAATCATTGCTGTAAAACACCTCCGTCCGGACCGCCCATCCGAGGGGGGAAATCATGGAAACCGTTTCGTTGGACACGTCCCCCGCGGCCCGGATGATGTAAGCGACGATTAAAAAGGCGAAGGAAAACATGGTCGCAGCCCTTGCCGTCTCCATGAGCTGGGCGAACAGGGCGGTGACTGAAGCAAAAGCCAATCCGAACGCGCCGAGAACGCATCCGTAAAGGAAGGAGCTTTCCCAATCCATCCCGGAAATATCCAGCGCACCCAGCCCGAAACCGGTCAGCAGGGCCAATAAGCCGTTGACCAGGAATACCTCCAACGCGGCGGCGTTCAAATAGGCGAGCCTTCCCACGGGCAGGGAGCGGACCAATTCGATCCTGCCCTCTTCTTCGTCCTGCCGCATCGTCTTTCCCACCATTAAAATATTCATGACAGCTACGGCTACCACGGTAAACAACAGCATTTCATGGCCAAATATAACAGCCGTGTTATAGTCCTCCGGCGGGTAACCGGGGCCCAGCATGGCCTCCATCGCCGGATTTTGCAGCGTCAATGCAATGGCTTGGACGTCCTCATCGGTTTTATAAAGGGGAGGATAGGCAAGCGCCGTCGCCAAGGTCGTAAAGAGAATGCCCGCAAGCCAGATGATGATCTTGAAACGGTCTTGGCGGAGGATCAGCTTCGTGATCTTGAATGTCCCTTTCGCCCGTTGTCCTTTCATGGTCATTCCTCCCCGATTCCGGATGCGGACCGCTCCGATCCTTCATAATGGCGCAAGAACAAATCTTCCAAGGTGGGCGGGGTGCATTCCAGCTTCTGGATCCCGAACCGGCTCAAATGGCGGATCACCCCGTCCATTTCTTCCGTATCGACTTGGAAGGAGATCCGCGAATTTTCCATGACGAGATGATGGACGCCTTTCAGGTTCTCCAAGCCGTGAACCGGCTCCTTCGTTTCCACGGTCATATGGTTGCGGGTGAGATGGCGCAGGTCGGCCAGCGTCCCCGAATCGATGATCCGCCCCTGGCGGATGATGGCCACCTTTTCGCACAGCTTTTCCACTTCCGATAAAATATGGCTGGACAAAAACACGCTTTTTCCGGCATCCCGCACTTCCCGGACGCATTCCTGGAAGATGCGCTCCATCAGCGGATCCAAACCGGAGGTGGGCTCATCCAAAATATAGAGATCCGCATCGGAGGCAAAGGCGGCCACAAGGGCGACCTTTTGCCGGTTTCCTTTGGAATAGGTCCGGCATTTCTTCGTCGGGTCGAGATCAAATCTCTCCAGAAGTTCATCCCGTTTCCGGGCATGCACCCTTCCTCTCATCTTCAACAACAGATCGATCACTTCGCCGCCGGTTAAATTCGGCCAAAGATTGACATCCCCGGGGACATAGGCGATGCGCTTATGAATCTCCACCGCGTCCTTCCAGGCATCTTTGCCGAAGATTTTCACTTCCCCTTCCGTCGGTTTCAGCATCCCGAGCATGATCCGTATCGTCGTCGATTTCCCCGCGCCGTTCGGTCCGATGAACCCGTAGATTTCCCCTTCCTCGATCGTGAGATCGACATGGTCAAGGGCGGTAAATTTCCCGAATTTTTTCGTTAAACCCTTCACTTCCACCATGCTCATGGAAATCCCTCCGTCACTTATAAAAACATGTTTTTAAAACCGCCAAATACTCGTCGAATTCCTGCCAATACGGCGTCAAATCGACTTCCGACAGCTTTTTTCCCCTGAAGGCTTCCCTTAAATCCTGCTCATAGCCTTTCATCGCCCATTCGATCAATTGACAGGCTTTATCCGGATCCACATCGTCGCGGAATTTCGACCGGTCGATCCTTTTTTGCCGGTAAAGCCGCTCTTGAAGCAGCGCGTAGATCTCTTCGTACTTTTTCTTAAACGGTTCCGGCCATTCCTGTTCGACCTCCAAAATGAATCTTCCCAAAAACAGGGTCACTTCCGGGAATCGGACCAAAAATTCAAACTTGATCCGGGCGACATGGCCGAGACGGTCGATCACATCCTCAATCGAGTCATCGACCCGGTTCAAATAATGCTCCTTTACGATTTCAAAGCTGTAATCGATCAAGTACTGATAAAGATCCTGTTTGCTGTTGAAATAATAAAACAGCATCCCTTTCCCGATTCCCGCTTCCTTCACGATCCGGTTCGTCGACGCCTGTTCGTATCCTTTATCCGCAAATTCTTTCAAGGCCGCACGGATGATCCGTTGTTTCTTTTCCCCGGGGAGTTTCTGAAACGGATCCGTCAATGGCATCCTCCCTTTCGTAAATTGGATCGGGACCGGCCTTTCCGGCCTGGTCCCTCAAGTTTTTTGAAAAAATCTGAAAATCGACCAACCTGGTCGAATTCATTATACCACCAACCCCCCGCCGCCTCAAGAAGGGTTTCAGGAACCGCTCCCTTTCGCCGGAGGCCCCGTTTCGCGGGTCGGCGGGCGGCGGGAAAAGCGGCCCGTCAAAAATATTCGGCAAACAAAAAAGGCGTCCCTTGCTGATGGGACACCTTCTTCGAACGTGCCATGAAAGCATGCTTCTTGTCCTAAGCTTCCCGCCCACGGCCGGATGCCTCGGATCTTTCCGAAAAAAGCCTTACGGGCGAAAGGCCCGTTGCCGCGGGACGCCCTTTTTGCCCTTTCGGTCATTTTTGCAGAATCTTTTCCACCATCGCCATCACGTTCGTTTCCAGCTGCCGGAGCCGGGCTTCACTTTGCGCCTCGGAATCCCCCCGGACGGCAAAATAGAACTTGCACTTCGGCTCCGTTCCGGAAGGCCGGATGCAGAACCAGGATTCGTCCGCCAAATAATATTTCAATACGTTCGATTTCGGCAAATGGATCGGGGTGGTTTGGCCGGCGGCCTTGTCCACCCTTTTTTGGGTCAAATAATCTTCCGTTATGACCACCGGGATGCCGCTCACTTCTTCCGGCGGATTTTGCCGGAAGGCATCCATGATCGCCCGGATTTTTTCCGCGCCGTCCTTTCCTTTCAACGTGATAGACCGCAGGGACTCTTTGTAAAAGCCGTACTTTTTGTATATCTCCATCAATACGTCGTAGAGGCTTTTCCCTTGGGCTTTATAATAGGCGGCCGCCTCCGCCGCAAACAGCGCCGCCTGGATGGCGTCCTTGTCGCGGACAAAATCGCCGATGAGATAGCCGTAACTTTCCTCGTAGCCGAATTGGAACACGTGGGACCCGGTTTCCTTGAATTCCTTGATCTTTTCCCCGATGAATTTGAATCCGGTAAGGGTATCGATCGTTTCCACGCCGAAATCGGAAGCGATGGCGCGCCCCAGTTCGGAGGTGACGATCGTCTTCAGCACCGCGCTGTTTCGGACAAGCATTCCCTTTTCCTGTTTCTGGGACAAAAGATAATAAAGCAGGATGGCCCCCGTTTGGTTCCCCGTCAATACCACATAGTCTCCCCGGCCGTTTTTGACGACGATCCCCAGCCGGTCGCTGTCCGGGTCCGTCCCCATGATCAGGTCCGCATCGTATTTTTTCCCGTAGCGGATGGCGATTTCGAAGGCTTCATGCTCTTCCGGATTCGGCGATTTGACCGTGGAAAAATCCGGATCCGGCTGCTCCTGTTCTTTGACGACATAGACGTTTTGAAAGCCGAACTCCCTTAATCCCGTTTGCACCAATTGACCGGCGGTGCCGTGCAGGGGGGTGAAAACGATCTTCAAATCCTTGCCCCCGTTTAAAATGACGTCCCGGTTCAATTGGATCGTTTTCAATTTCTCGATATAGGCCAAGTCGATATTTTCGCCGATATATTGCAGCAGGCCTCGATCGATCAATTCTTGTTCGCCCGGCACCGTCAGGGAAAGCTCATCTTCCACTTCGTACACGTAACGGATGAGTTCGTCGGCCGCTTTCGGCGTCAGCTGGCCGCCGTCTTCCCCGTACACCTTGTAGCCGTTGTATTCCGGCGGATTATGGCTGGCGGTGATCACCACCCCGGCAGCGGCATGCAAATAGCGCACCGCAAAGGAAAGCTCCGGGGTCGGCCGGAGGGACTCGAAAACATAGGCTTTAATCCCGTGTTTTCCGACCGTCTTTGCCGTTTCCAGGGCAAATTCCCTCGACTTGCGGCGGGAGTCATAGGCGATGACAACCCCTTGCTTGGCCTTTTCCTCGCCGCCCGATGCCAGCAAAAATCTCGCCAATCCTTCGGAAGCCTTCCTCACCGTATAAATGTTGATCCGGTTCGTGCCCGGTCCGATCTCCCCGCGCATGCCGCCGGTGCCGAATTCCAGGTATTTATAAAAAAGGTCTTCCAGTTTTTTTTCGTCTTTCGCCATCTCTTCCAGCTGTTTTTTCAATTCCGGATCCAAGTTTTCAAAGCGCAGCCATCTCTCCGCTCTTTGTTTCCATTCCATGCATTGATTCCCCCAAGAATTTGATTCCGAAAAAATTATACCAAATGATCCGGGAAAAACCTATCCGCACCAAAAAAAGTTCCTTATTTTTCCTGTTTTAACGGGCCGTTCCGCCGCGGCGAAACTTCCGGCATGCGGCCCCGGGCCGGCAAGGCGCAGGACCTAGAAGGGGAGGCTCCGGCCGGAAAAGCTCCGCGGCCCTTTAGGTCCTTTGAAAGATTTGCCCTGCGGAAGATCGAGTAGGAGGGGGCGGCTAACCCCCGTCCCCTCACACCACCTAGCATGCGGGTCCGCACTAGGCGGTTCGTCAACCTTGTCGGAGCTTTCCGCGGGATGAGATTCAGCTCTTGCCGGTCTGTGCTCAGCCCTCTGACTAAGGCTCTCCGGGCTTCACCCATCTTTCCTCAATCGAGTTCCCAAGGGGGAATTCTGCTTCCACGCACAGCTCTCGAAAGAGTCTGCTTCACCCCTGAGTTGACGTTCGGCCCTTCCTGTTTCAGGCGTCCCTTACTCCAGTACTATGGCCTCTGCTGACTCCTGTACGTTCAATAGAACCTTTCGGTTCTGGTTACCATCGTCAGAAGGCGTT
>Ga0207875_100312_pt1 | contig 27208 bp, 24 predicted proteins | sample CeladaPassage60A_FD_187476 | JGI IMG/M metagenome (GOLD analysis project Ga0207875, IMG submission 187476) | Cellulose-adapted microbial communities from the Joint BioEnergy Institute, USA - Passage3 60A (SPAdes) (version 2) | ecosystem: Engineered > Bioreactor > Continuous culture > Unclassified... | reverse complement strand
ATATTCGGTGTTCCAGCCTGTTCGATTTCGAGGAAATTTTTCATTTCTTCCCGCATAATCAGCTCTAATTTTTCTTTCACAAATTGACGAATAACACTTTCCAGTTGATTTGCCCAGTCGACATTCGTTATACTTCTTTTAGACATAGGTAGGGTACTCCTTTCTCTGGAATGTTTTTCGTCCAATCAGAGAATACCCTACCTTTTTTCTTTTGGTCTAGTAAAATGCTTTACACAAACTTTTATACATCATCACCGAAACATTTGGCCTGTTCATATTTTATCTTTGAACGGTCGGCATCATATGGTTCAAAAAACCGGGCATAATCGTTACAGCGACGGGCAGAGAGGGGAAAACTAAAATAAGCCAGGTCCCCTTTCTGAACGGGGGACAGTTTCACCTCTAAGAGAAGTTGGGCAAGTTTTTCAATGGCTTTGCCACCTGTTAATCCACTACCTTCAGATTTTTGTTCCAGCGATAAAAAATGTTTTATCGCTTCATTGGTTGCCAAATAAGTTTCATATGGTGACGGTTCCGCTACCTTTAGGATATTTCCCCACATCGAAAAAGATCCCCTGCGATAGTTGATTTTCTCCGCCTTCCAGGCATCCAAAAAATCATTGACGTCAATCTGTATATGGGGATACCCTGCCGGATCATGGGCGTGAATATAATTGTCGATTTCATAAACCGTAATATAGTGATCAACGCCTTTAAGGTCCTTCGCGTAGGGGATATAGGTGAGTTTGCCCATATCCAGCGGGCCAGCGATGACGGGACCATTTTTTAGAAAATCGCTTAATTTGGATAATACAAATTCCTGCTTGGGTGGATCTTCGTTTAAATAAAACTCATCAAATTGAAAACCCAGGTTCCTTAATGCCAGACTGATCCCTTGATCCGGGCTATTAAATTTACTGCTGAAAAAGATCACGGGACTTTTTGAATCCGTCCAAAAGGCGCTATTGGCAACTGCAGTTAAACATTCCAGGTAACCGGGGTCGTAGGAATACCCGTAACTTTGCAATACCATAGCCATTGAATTGGCATAGCAATAGTTTCCCGATCCGATGTACGGATTCTTCATGAACATCGCCATCCTTCAAATTATTGACTGGCGCCAGTGTGATCATTATACGAATTTTAAAATTTTTTTACAATAATAATTGAACTGTATTTTTCGACAAAATATAAATAGGCAAAGGCGTCAAGATAGAACATTGGTAATGGGAGGAATTGCAATATCAAGCTGATAAAACCACTGTTAGTAATCAAGTAAAGTCCGCAAAAACCATCAGCACACCGATAAGGGTTATGCCACTTGGCTTTGTTTCCGTATTTCCTGAAGAATGTTGGGGTTGATATATGAACGTCCGGTGGACCAGTCTTCATGATATTCCATCAGGTAACTGGTGACCAAACGGATGTACGCATCCTGGTTGGGAAACACCCCAACGACATAGGTTCGACGTCGAATCTCCCGGTTCAAACGTTCCAGCATATTGGTCGATGAGATTTTTCGGTGATCGATCTGGTGAAAATGGTAGAACTGGAGAGAGTCTTCCAAACCGGCTTCCAGCACCTGAATCGCAGCCGGATATGGTCCTTCATACTCGTCCATGAGTGCTTCAGCATAGGTCATGGCGGTCTGATAGTCCGGTTGAAGCCAAATCGGCTTCCGTCGTGAAGCACTTTATCCCGGCTGGGGATATGGGCCATGATGTTACGCATGATATGGACCTTGCACCGCTGCCAGGAGCAACCGGCAAACGACTCACTGATGTCGCCAGTCCTTTATGAGCATCTGATACCACCAGCCATACATCCCGGGTGCATCTGGACTTGAGATGATCAAACAAAGCTTTGTAGGTGGTTTCAGACTCTTCCGGCATGGGCTGGATGGCCAAGATATATATTGGGTCTTTATCATGGAGAATGAAACATTAATGCTGGAAGTCAATATTAATTCTCTGGATCATTTTAATGTGGGATCTAAACCAAATGGCAATTTCTTTTGATGGAATGTATTTTTTCTTTTGTTTTAAGCGTTTTTAAAGATCAAGTCCTCATGTTTGTGTAAATTCCCGCTCCATGTCCCGGGAACACAGTCTTCCGGGAATGGATCCGCTTTGCGCCCGCTTCTTTTTACACAACTTTTTAGACTTCATCTTTTTATAAAAATTGATAATTTCTAACATCGTATGGCAGGATTTTCTATTTTTTTATAGAAATCGATAATTGAACAGTATTTTTGTCGAAGGAGGGCGGACGTTTGTCCCCATGGAACGAACTGGTGTGAAACACGTCATACAGAACGTCTCATTTCTTTATTATTTATTACCTTATTTTTTGCAAAGGAAGATTGTTGAACCGGATGCACAATCAGGGTGGGTGGAACAGCTTTTTTCCTATTTAAGGAAGCTGAGTCCGGTATTCGATGAATATCATTCGTACATCCGGAGCGAAAATTCCGCGCCTCTGGAAGACCTCATCCGTTGTGCTGCCCAATTGACCGACTTTCATGGCGAAGGTAATATTGATTTTCAAAAATGGAATGAAAAAGAATATGAACCGCTTCAATCGGTGTTTTCAGCCTTATTTGGCCATCAGGGCGACACGAGATCCTATCAATTGCGGCCTTTATCCCTGAATCATCTTTTCCCTGAATCAAAAATCGAAATGGAGAAAGCGGATACATTATTTTTGCATTTTCTGGATGAATTGAAGAAGGTTAAACATGAGATACAACTGCTTTCTCTTATGGAAAAATATTTTTGGTGTGTGGCCAGCAACCAATCCCCCGACATTTCCCTTTATGATGAAATGAAGACAACTGCAGCCATTGCCGTTTGCCTGTATGAGCAATGGCTTCACGGGGATTTGTCCTCGGACATATTGAAGGAAATCAAAAAACGCCATTCGCCTGACTTTCTGCTCATCCAGGGGGATATTTCCGGAATTCAATCTTTCATCTTCAATATTCCGTCGAAAGGAGCGGCTAAAAGCCTTAAAGGCCGTTCCGTATACATCGGTTTGCTTCCAGAAGTCATCGCCCGGCATCTTTTGGATCGGCTGAATTTGCCGCTGGCCAATCTCTTGTATTGCGGCGGCGGAAATTTCTTTATTTTGGCGCCCAATCAAGTAAAAAAACAGTTCGAAACATTGCGAAAATCAATCTTAGAAAATTTGTTGCAAGCCCATTCCGGCGAAGTCTATCTTGTTCTTGAATCCGTATCCTTTTCACCGGCGGAATTTGGAAATTTTACGGAAATTTGGGATCAGGTCATTGCCAAGACAAACCGTTTAAAGAAACGGAAATTTAGTGAACTCGGATTGGAAACGTCTTTCGAAAAAATTTTTGGCCCGCTGGATGACGGAAGTGAAGAAGAGAATGTTTGCAAGGTTTGCGGGTCTTTCGGAAGCAAACATCCCGTCAAAACCGATGCCGAAAGAGGAGAGGTATGTTCCCTGTGTGATAGTTTTACCGAGTTGACGGATCAATTGAAAAACGCAAACTATATTGTTTTTGGTAAAAATGTTTCCGGCACCAAAAAAGGGACTTATCAGGAAATTTTCAGCCGATTTGGGTATCATGTGGAATTTGCCTCCCAAAAGCCTGCCGGTCAAAACGTTGCCCAAGAATATTGGTATAAATTGAATGACACCGATTTTTTGGATGAAGGCTGTGCGGGATTCCAATTCGGGGCGTACCGGCTGCCGTCGGGTGAAAACGGGATCGCCACCTTTGAAGAATTGTCGGAACGGGCCGTGATCGATGAAAGAGGTGATAAAAAGCTCGCCCATTTGAAAATGGATGTGGACAATTTGGGTTCCCTGTTCGGGATGGGCTTGGGCAAGGGGCGGTCGCCGGCGAAAGTCTCCGCCATCAGCCGCATGCTTCATTTATATTTTTGCGGTTACATCAATCAATTGATAAAAGAAAAAGGATGGCAGGATTATTTGTATGTGGTGTTTTCCGGGGGAGATGATACCTATATCGTCGGCACGTGGAGATATGTGTTTGATTTTACGGAAGCGTTTTATCAAGGTTTTCGCAAGTATACCGGGGAAAACCGATTGATCACCCTGTCAGCCGGAATCAATGTATTCCCTTATACGTATCCCGTTATCCGGGCGGCGGAGATCACGGAAGATGCTCTGGAAACTGCTAAAGATACGCATCAGGAACCTAATGACGGCCATGAACCGCCAAAGAAGAATAGGATTTCTTTTCTCGGTGAAATTTTCAATTGGGAAGAGTTTAAGCGAATCAGAAAAATTGAAGGAATCTTGCAGAAAATGGTTGAGATTTACGGCAGAAATGTATTGTTTAAAGTTGAAAAAAGTACATTGGGCTTTAAAAATATCCTGCGCGATTCATTAAACGGCCGGTACCGTCACATTAAGTTTTGGCGTTTGGCCTATTATTTGAGGGAAATAAAACATGACTACGAAAATTCCCTGAAAGGAAAAGCTCAAAAGCCCAAGGAGGATCTCGCGCAATCATTGATCGATCAATACCGTGAAATTGTCATACACAATTTGTTTAGGCCGGAAAACAGAGATCAAATTCATCAAATCATGATCATACCCGCAGCGATACGCTGGGCGGAATTGGCCACCCGGAAAGCAAAGGAGGATGAACATGACTGAGAAAAAAGGCATCCTTCAATGGAAGGATAAAAACAGCGGACTAATTCGAGCAGAAGATAAAAATACTTACTCATTTGATTGGAACTGCTTTTTGTACGGGAATTTGCCTAATGGTGAAAAAGTTGTGTTTACTGTGGAAAATAACGCCAAGGCCAAAAATATTCAAAGCGAATGGGCCGTTTATTTCAAAACAAATGTACTTGATCTGGAAAACTGTGATTATGATGATTTTTGTGACAAAACCTGTCAGTATGCAAAGATTTTAAAAAAGGGAAAAGTTACAACTTCCATGATTCGTAAAGTCTATGATCAAATTCACAGGGCAAAAACCATTCGTGAAATTAAAAAACTCCGCCCGCAATTTGCCTATATTGCCGGAAGGAACCAAGACAAGCCCAGGGTTAAGGAACTCATGAATATCCTGGATGATCTGGCAAAAAACGCAACGGAAGATTCGAAAAGCCATTTGCAATATATTCAACAATTTATGGAGGCGGTCGTGGCCTATCTTAAATTTGCCGGTGATACTGACCGATAATCATTGTAATTTTCCTTTTTCTATTTGATAATCCGAGGTAAACATTATTTGGAACGGGGGTATTTCGATGAAATTGATTGGAAAATTGCTGATCAATGGCGAAATCGAGGCCCTGACCGGCCTCGCGATCGGCGGTTCAAAATCCGATGTCTCGATTGGCGGAATCGATAATAATGTCATTAAAACGGCAGAAGGGGTACCCTTTATTCCCGGATCCTCTTTAAAAGGAAAATTTAGAAGTTTGTTGGAAAGAAAAAAAGGAAAAGAAATTGTCTGCAACTGCGGGGAAAAAAACTGTGAAATTTGTGTGATTTTTGGAAAGGGAATGAAAAACAGAAAAAATGACAAGGAAGAAAAAAGCGAGTCGGGTCCGACCCGTTTGTACGTCAGGGATGCCTATTTGACGGAAGCTACCAAAAATATGATGGAAAATAAAGAAGGGATATTTTCCAATTTGGAATTGACATACACCGAGATTAAATGGGAAAACACGATTGATCGGGTACAATCCAAGGCCGAGCATCCGCGGCAGCAAGAAAGGGTGCCTGCGGGAAGCAAGTTCGAGTTTAATATGGTTTATAATTTGTTGAAAAAAGATGATGTTGCCATGTTCAAACATGTCATTGAGGCAATGAATCTGCTGGAAGATGACTATTTGGGCGGAAACGGTTCGCGGGGATACGGAAGAGTCAAATTCGATAAGCTGGAAATCGTTTGCCGGACGGTGGCGGATTACGAGGCAGGGACACCGGGGCAAACAATTTATACCGGCACGCTGCCGGATTTGAAGATCGATCCGTTAATTGATGAAATTCTTTCTCTCGTAAGGGAAGAGGCGGTATGAAAATCGTCGAACTGAAGATCCCAGACCACGCAAAATTTCATTTTGGTGATGCGGCGGGGAAATTAAAGCGGATCTTTTCCTCGGATCAGCTTGTCTCTGCCATAACAAATAACCTTGGCTTGATGTACGGCGATGGGGCCATTAAGGAGTTTATTGACGGGCTAATGAATGATCAAATTCGATTCTCCTCCGTATTTTACGGTTTGGACTTGATCTTGAAAAAAGAAAATAGAACGGCAAAGACCATCTATTTTTTGCCCCGGCCGAAAGTAGATATCTATCCCAAACATTCAACCGGATATTTTTTCCATCATAAAGCCATAAAAAAGATCGCTTTCGTATCGAGTTTCCTTTATCAAAAACTGTCGGAATCTTGGAATGAAGACGGAGAATGCTGCCAGCTCGATTTGGACGGATTGTTGATTTTAAATGGTTCACTTGCTTTGGCTAAAGAGGAATTGCAGGATCTGAAACTGGATGAAAAGGAATTGGAAAGATTATCTTTTTTCAGGCAAAACCTTAACCCGAGAGTGGAAGTAAACCGGTTGTACATGAGATCAGAGAATTATTTTACCCAAGAAGAACTGGAAATGAACCATGAGGAGACAAAGGATTACCGTATTGTGCCATTTATGTATTTTTTCCAAAGCGGACCGTTATCCCCGCGATTACAAGCGGCTATTTCCCTCTTGGCTGATGAAGGGATCGGAGGAAAAAGATCATTGGGGAAAGGATTTTTTCAAGGCATAGGGATACGGGACGCTTTTGAGCTTCCGGAAACGGGGAAATATTATATGAATTTATCCATTTGCTTCCCTCACGCAGATGAGGTCGGTCAATTATACAATTATGAGATCGAAAAACGGAGCGGATATATCTATTCGATGGGCGGAAAGACCGTCCGCAAAAAAAGCGCGATGGTCATCGGGGAAGGTAGCCTCTTTAGAGAAAGGGCCACCGGACAAATCATCGATGTCGGGCCGAAAAATTATGCTCATCCGGTATATTTATACGGAAAACCCATTTTTGCCGGGTTCGGGGGTGAAGGGGATGTATAAGGGTTTAGAGGTTGTCCTGGAAACGGCAAGTCCCGTTCATATCGGAAACGGCAGCCGCCTTTCTCCTTACGGGGGCTATGTTTTTGATGAAAAAGATGGAATCGTTTATATACTGGATCCGGATAAAGTAGATAAAGCTTTAAACCGCCTGCCGGAAAAAGCCGTTGATGAATATGTGGAAATATTGACCGCGCAAAAAAGGACCCCAAGAAATTTTTATTTGCTTAAAAATTTTTTCTCCCAATGGAAAATCCGCTATCAAGACTTGGCGATGGCTTCGGTAAGGACCGACGCCAATATCAAAAATGAAGAAATCCATCAGATGATAAAAAGCGGTACGAGGCCCTACATACCCGGCAGCAGCATCAAAGGGGCGATCCGCACGGCCCTGATCTATTCTCATCTGAAAGAGGGCGGTTATACGGTTGAACAGGCCCTGTCCACCATCAATAAGCCGAGGGGTTTTTATAACGGATCGGAAATATTTGGCGTAAGTGATAAGGATATATTGAAATATTTGCATGTATCCGACACGAATTTGCTTGCGCCGGATGAGGTCGGCATCGTAAAAACCGTGCGCTTTCATTTGAAAAAGAAAAAAACGGGCATTCCCATAACAAAAGAAGTCATACCGGAAAAGAAAAAGCTGTATTTCCGACTGCAAACGAAAGCCGACGCTTCAAAAAATTTGCATGAAAAATTTTCCTACTTGTACTCGCGGGAGGATTTTCAAGGGGAAAAGGACATTTTGTACCGGGTAAACCAGTTTACAAAGGATTTATTGGAATCGGAGTTGGATTTGTTCAAAAGATATATTTCCGGCATGAACGGGCTGATTTCTTTTTACGAGAAGCTGTTGGCAGCGGCTAAAACCTTTGAGAAGGAAAAGAACGGAGCGGTGATGAGAATCGGAAGCGGCAAGACGTTTTACGACAACACCGTCACGAAGCTGTTGTCGGATCGGGAAATCCAAAAAATCGCAAAATCCGTTTTCAAGAAAGTGGATCATCCGTTTCCGGTGGAACGGACGGTGATTGACGGGGGGAATCTTTTTGATGCAACGCTTGGCTGGGTTTTTTTACATATAAAATTAAATGGGGCGGAATGAAATGGCGAAAGTATTAATTGCACCGATTGGCGCAGGAAGGAAAAACAGGGAATATGAACGGGCGACCTACCGTTTTCCCGATAACGGAAAAACCTACCGTACTCCTTTTATATCCGCCGCTTTGTGTGAACATTTAAAAGTGGACAAAATCTTTATGCTCGGCACCAACCGTTCCATGTGGGAAGAAGTGTACCGTTATTTCGGTGAAATAGAAAAAAATCAGGAACGGGAAGACGGGTATTACCAGTTGGCGGAAGGGATCGAGAATGGGCTGGAAAATGATGATTTGGCTGCCGTCAGCGAAATAATCGATCAATATTTGCAAAAAATCAACCCTGCTGCATCGGGCGGTTCCCATTGCCGCATCATTGAATACGGACTGAATGAACAGGAGTTGTTTCACAATTTTTCGGTGATGATGGATCTTCAAAAGGAAATCCATGAGGGTGATGAAATCTATTTGGATATTACCCATTCGTTCCGCTCGATCCCATTATTTATGTATGTCATGATGGATTTTATTCAAAATTTGAGAACAGACGAACACATCCAATTGGCCGGCATTTATTATGGAATGTTTGAAGCAAATTCAGACGGGTTAGTCCCTGTCGTTGATTTGAAGCCCCTGTTTGAAATCAACCGATGGACAATCGGCGTTTATGATTTTATAAATTATGGAAATGTGGGAACCATTGCCGGCCTGCTCAAGGATGAGCGGTTGAAGGATACGCTGATGAACATCAGCTTTGTTACCAATTCCAACAATGTCCTGGAGTTACGGGAGTATACCGACAGACTCAGAGATTTATTAAATAATGAATGGATTGAACATGGAAATCGAATCTTCCCCTTTATCCGCCCGCAGTTAAAGAAATTTACCGACTTTTTCAAAGGAGCCAGCAACGACGCCGAATTCCAATTTTTATTAGCCAAATGGTTTTTCCAACATCATCGGTATTCCAACGGTTATCTTTGTCTGGAAGATGCGATGATTTCAAAATTAGCCTATTTATACAGAAAAGTTGATAGTCTTCTGGACGGGAGAAATATACAAGTCCGCAAAAAAATCAAAAAAGTGTTTTATCAGTTGGAAAATACAGAGAAACCCTTTTACCACGAGATCCAAAGGACGTTTATCGAAATTAGCAAAATTCGCAATCAAATCGCCCATTCGGGCTTGAATAAAGATCTTTCCTTTAAAAAGATCATGAACGAGACGGGTGAACTGCTTAAACGTGTCGAGAATATTTTCTTTACCCCGCAAAATGAAAAATTATTAAATGAATTGATAAAGCGTTATCCCTATTCATCTCTGAGTTAATAGGTTCGGAGGGAAACTCATGGAAGAAAGGAACCATTTGCTCCAACAAATAGAAGAAAAGAAAAAGGCGCTGGATGAATTGATAAGCGAAGATCAGAAAGAGAAAAGGGAGTGGCTTGCATACTACGAAAAAGAAGTGTTCCCGTATATTCGACATTATTTTCAAAACGTGGAATCGAAAAAAGTGAAAAAAGAATATGATGTGCTCATTTTAACTGTCGGATCATCCATTTATCCATTAATATTATCCATCGATGCCATCCGGCCGAAAAACGTCGTCTTCTTGTGCACGGACCAGTACGTGGACAATGTGAACCGGATTGCGGAAATATCCGGTTTGCGCCCCACGCAAATAAAGATCGCGAATGTCGATCCTGTCGATCCTGAGCCGATCTACAAAAAAATAAAAGAAATTTCTTTAGAATATAAAGGAAAAACGATGGCGGTTGATTTTACCGGCGGAACGAAATCGATGTCAGGCGGAATGGCCATGGCCGGAGGAATGGTCGGTGCCGATCTTGTCTATATTTCCAGCAAATGGAACAATTTGCTCCGGATAACGATGCCCGGTACGGAGCGCCTGGAGTTGCTGTCCAATCCTTATTTGGTTTTTGGCGACATTGAGGTGAAACGCGTCCAAAAGTTGTGGGAACAAGGGGAATATTTTGCAGCTTCGGATCTTCTCGACCAATTGTATGAAAAATTGCCCGAACAATATGAATACCACGTATTGAGTGAACTGGCAAAAGCGTATTCTTCATGGGAACTTTTCAACATGAAAGGCGCCTATAAACATATGGAATTTGTCGTGAACACCGGATTCCCTCATTTGAGAAGGATGGGAAAAACCGTGTTTTCCGAAAAGGAGAAAGAAATATTAAAAAATCAACTGGAGATAATCCAAACCTTTACGGACAAACACGAGGGAAAATCAATCGCACTGAAAGATCTCCAAGATGTCCGATTCATTAAAAATTTATTATTTATCTTCTATACCTTGGCTTTAAAATTGAAGAAACAAAACCGCTTGGACATCTCTTCCCTCTACCTGTACCGTGTGATCGAAATGATTGGCCAACACCGGATGGCCACTTATGGCGTCGCCACTGATCAACCCGACTATTCGGAGCTGAGGATGGATGGAGAAACCTTAATGGAAAAATTAAATCAACTGTTAAAAAGATTGAAAATAAAACAAAGACCATTTAAGGAACTTCCCGAACAATTGGCCTTGGCCAATACGCATCTTCTGCTCACGGTACTTGATGATCCCGTAGCGCAGGCGGTTCATCACGGCAAATTAAGAAACGTGTCGGAAGCGAGAAATTACAGTATTTTGGCTCACGGATTCATGAACATCGACGAATCGAAATACAAATCCCTTTTTGAAGTTGCACAAACCTTTTTGGAAAAGTTTCTGGAAGTGAATCAAAGCCGGATGGAAGAAGCGGAACACTATCAGTTCATCATTCCCGATTATCTGAAAAACGCTTAAAAATAAGTAAAAATTTTCCGCCTACAAAAAAATGGACTGGCTTTCTGTAAATTTCAAGTCAATGGGCGGGCAGCCTGGTGCCGGCAAGGCAACATTTGCCTTCTTCCTAATTTTCGAAGCGATTGTGGGGCAGGAATAATCGGGGCGGGTTCGTTCCACTGTGGAAGAGTCCTTTGAAAAAAGGCGAGATTACGGTTCGGACGTGATTTTATGGGGATCTTCGGCATCAATCGAATTCGTTGCATCCGATGGAAGGGGCTATGAGAAATATGACTGTAAGCCACCATCCTAACAATTGAAAAAGAGCCGAACTATATTGCGCCAAAATTGTCGTCGATTCCCAATAGCGCACAAAACTCGGGGGATCGACGACAATTGTTTTTCTCCCACAAACGCCGCCAAATCCCTGAAAATCAAGTGGTTGCAAGTTATTGCTAAAATATTCTCTTTGGATTATAATGCTAACAAAAGAATTTAGGAATTTTTTCCAAGCGTTGATTTTTCAAGATTTTTTGGGGTTTGTATCTTACCTATAAGGGATTGAAACCTGGCGAGTCCGTAAGAAGTCGATTCAAACGCACAAAGTTTGTATCTTACCTATAAGGGATTGAAACCTGGTATGATCCGGATCGGATGGGATGGATGGGATGATCAGTTTGTATCTTACCTATAAGGGATTGAAACCCCACAATTTACCCACTTATTCATTTTGTTTTATTCTTGTTTGTATCTTACCTATAAGGGATTGAAACCCCACAATTTACCCACTTATTCATTTTGTTTTATTCTTGTTTGTATCTTACCTATAAGGGATTGAAACCGTCACGGATGAAAACGGCAGGCGGCAACGGCTTGGGTTTGTATCTTACCTATAAGGGATTGAAACTGATCGCGGAAAGCATGGCAATCACAGCAATCGAAGTTTGTATCTTACCTATAAGGGATTGAAACCATAATATGACATTCCAGCAACATGCTGGACGCGAGTTTGTATCTTACCTATAAGGGATTGAAACATGCGTATTGCACACCAAAAAGAAGCATTCGGGGAGAGTTTGTATCTTACCTATAAGGGATTGAAACACAAACGCCGAAAACAACTTTCCTTTGCCTTGATTTTGTTTGTATCTTACCTATAAGGGATTGAAACTCGTGTCGGCAATATATTTGTATTGCCCGCCTTATAGTTTGTATCTTACCTATAAGGGATTGAAATTCTTTTTTTCTTCACCGTTATTTCCTTTGATTGTTCGTTTGTATCTTATCTATGAAGGATTAATATTTGTTCGAAGGATTAATACTTGTTCGCCTTTACTTTGCGTAAATAAGCCATTTGCGTTTTTAACTTGATCCCAGGCTCCCATTCCTATGTTTTCTGACGCCCGACTGGTTTGTAATTTAATCATGGAGATTATCCCTCTCTAAGTCATCTCTAAGTCGTCTTTGTAATCATGGGAAGTCTTTCGGAGGAAAGGCTTTTTTCTTTTGTTGGCGTTTTGCTTTTTGCTTGGATTTTAAGATAATTCAATAAATAAGATGCAAGGCTCTAAGTTCTTTTACTTGGATTTAGGAAATCGACAAAGAATGAAGCCGCGTGTACTCCCGACTTTTACAGTTTTAAAGATAAAAACTCCCCAAAAACGGCGCCATCACCGGTTTTTTGGGGAGTTCTTCATTTTTTCGTATGTAGATATGACTTCATTCTTTTATCTTTCATCCCAAGGGCAGGAATAGCCTTTTTTACAAATGACTAGTTACATATTCCCGACTGGTCAAGCAATAGTAGGTTTGTCCAACGCATTTTCGGGGAATTTTGATTGGCAATTTTGGACGCTGTCATGTGCCCTTTTCTTATGGTTGTTTGTATGCGGTTTTACTGTATTCAAGAAAAGGGATTACTGAATGATGAAAAATTGATGTAGATTTCTACCCCATAGCATTTGAACGCTCAAAAATTTGAAAAATGCACTAGGACCCGTGAAGGGGATAGAAGAATGATTTTTAGATTGCCCCGAAATTGTTCGCAAGCGTTCGTTTTGGGGCATTTTTTAGCAAAAAAAGAAAACCGTTCCTTTTGGCCCGATAGAATCCCTCCGAACCTGCCAAGCAAGGACGGTATTTATTATAGCCGGAAATCAATTCTTTTGCCGATGGATCTTCAATTCTCCAAGGCGAACATCAGCTTTGCCGGATCGCGGATCTGATTCGCCCGCTTCCTCAATGGGGAACTTAACATTTTTGAGAAGAAGGGATTTTCATCCTTCCGTTGGCGGCTAAATTTTTTCGTCATGGGGTCTATCCTGAAATCCTACAATGGGTAGACTTGCAATTTTCGGCAAGAAGTATTTTCATCCTTCCGTTCATCTTTCCGTTGGCGGCTGTATATTTTCGTCACGGGGGTCTATCCGGATGCAGCCTGCCGGTCCGCCATCCGGAAAACCCATCTTTTGCGTTAAAGTCTCAAGTAGTGGTGTAAATTCTAAATCCCTTTATTGACAAAGAAGCCATCGAGTGCAATCTACTAAAAGTGACAATCTAAAACCATTAGTAGGAGGTGCAACTCGATGGCTTCCATTGATAAGTTTACCTTGTTGGACTTGATTCGAAAAGTGGGCATGGAGGGGGATGTCGATTTCTTACGGGAAGGCCTGAAAGTACTGGCTGAAGCGTTGATGGATGCAGAGGTGAGTCAACACATTGGTGCCGAACGTTTTGAACGCAGCGAAAACCGTAAGAATTATCGAAACGGATATCGGAACAGGGAATGGGACACACGGGTCGGGACGATTGACCTTAAGATCCCCAAATTGCGAAAAGGCAGTTATTTCCCCAGCCTTCTTGAACCGCGGCGACGGGCTGAAAAAGCGTTGCTTTCCGTGGTTCAGGAAGCCTATGTTCAAGGCGTCAGCACGAGGAAAGTCGATGAGTTGGTTGAATCCTTAGGCATCAATGGAATCAGCAAAAGCGAGGTTTCCCGGATCTGCAAAGAATTGGATGAGGTCGTTCAATCCTTCAAGAATCGCTCCTTAGAAGGGGAATATCCGTACATTTGGCTTGACGCGACCTTTCCGAAAGTTCGGGAAGGCGGGCGTGTACAGACTATGGCGTTTGTGATCGCGATTGGCGTCAAAAATACCGGTGAACGGGAAGTTTTGGGTTTTGATTTGGGAACGAGCGAGGATGGCGCGTTTTGGTTGGCGTTTTTGCGGAGTCTAGTCGCCAGGGGACTGCGTGGCGTTAAACTGGCCATTAGTGACGCGCATGAAGGGCTTCGGGCAGCCATAGAGACCGTATTGGTGGGATCCGCTTGGCAACGGTGCCGTGTTAGGGACGCGCAATATTTTAAGCCAAGTGCCTAAGTCTTCGCAGATGATGATGTCTGCGATTGTACGCACCATTTTTGCCCAACCGACGCAAGCCGCCGCGAAACAACAACTGTCCCTTGTGGTGCGCCAGCTGGAAGAACGGTTTCCCAAAGCGATGGAGGTACTAAAACAGGCCGAAGAAGACGTCTTAGCTTATATGGCGTTTCCTCGTGAGCATTGGAAACAAATCTGTTCGACAAACCCGTTGGAACGCCTGAACCGGGAGATTCGCCGCCGAATCGAAGTGGTTGGTATATTCCCTAACCGTGACGCGGTCATTCGTCTTGCGGGAGCCATTTTACAAGAACAGCATGAGGAATGGATGGTGGGACGGCGTTACTTTAGCAAAGAGTCGATGGCAAAACTCATTGGCGGACAGAACTTTTTGGACCCAACATCCATCCTTCAAAAATAAATCTTGTCACTAAGTAGAGGCACTCGATAAATTTACACCACTTGACGGGACACTACCTCTTTTGCGTACCCAATGGGTTCGGCAAACGGGAAGATGATTTCCGGAAAAGGCGGGAATCGTAGAAAACGCCGACAGGCAACCGTTCCTTTGGCGAAGTCGACAGCCAATACGTGAACCGGAAAGCCAAGATATTTTTTAAATCGACATCGCTTTACACATCAGCCCCCATCCCCGAAGTCATCCGTTCGAACACTTCATCCGGATCGTTCGATTGATGGGTCTTCAGCCATTCTTGAAAGTCCCCTTCGTACAGGATGGTGCCATTGTGCAACAGGATGAAATGGCAGTCGACATGGGTCAGGTCCTGCAATTGGTGGGTGGAGATCAGGCACAGCTTCCCGTCGGCGATTAATCGGTTGATTCTCGCAAAGATCCTTCGTCTTGATGAAGGGTCCACGCCGCTTACCGGTTCGTCAAAAATATAGACGCTCCGGTCGATGGCGGAAAGAAGCGTGATGAATAGCCACCTCCGTTCGCCGACCGACATTTTTCCGATTTTCAAATCCATCAGATGTTCAAACCGTTCCTTTTCCCTGTCCGTAAGCTGGCTGCGGAAATCTTCCGATTGATAATCCAAAGGTTCATCGTTTAAGACCGAAATATATTTTGCCAAGTCTTTTCCTTTGATTACCAAGGAAAAATAGATCGTTTGGGTCAAATATAAAATTTCCTTCGGGTCCGGAAAATCGATGCTGCCGCTCTCCGGCGTCAATACCCGGGTGATGCAGTCGAAGAGGGTCGTTTTTCCGCTCCCGTTCAAACCGGCGATGACGTTCAGCTTTCCTTTTTTGCACTTGAAGGAAACGTCTTTCAGGACATATTTTTTTGCTTTCGGATATTTAAATCTTAAATTTTTTACCTCCATATTTTTTACCTTTCCTTCTTTAAAAAATTTACCGTTGAACGACCGAGAGGAGATTCAATTTTTTCAGCGAGAAAAAGCCGATCAGCAAATAGATGCCCAACACGATCGCGTATTCAGGGCGGAAAGCGAAAGGTTCATGGATGCGCAACAAACCGCCGATGAACAACGCCAGCTCATAAAACAGCCGAAAAGGGTTGAACAAAGCGGCGAGTGAACCGTTGCCGGAATCGTAGGCCAGCCATAATAACAGGTAAATCAAGATATTGACAATGACCGAAAAATTACCGTATTGAAAGGGCAAATTCGGCAAAAACAAAATGAACAGCCCGAAGGGCAAGGAAATGAAGAGCAGGATCACGGGCAAAATAAAGAACCTCGCGCCCATCATGCCATTAAGGAATGTGATGATGAAGGTAAAGATGAACAGGCTGACCAGGCAAAACACGATTTGGGAGAGGATCGTTCCGAATACGATGGGATATTTCCCGCCCGAAAGCATCGTATACGTTTTTAACATTCCGCTTTCCCGCAATCTTGCCAACTGCAGTCCGACGCCATAGACGAAACAGCTGATAATGATAAAAACCCAAAACCAGCAGAGATAGAGGACCCATTCACGAAAGCCGGAAAGGGAACGCAGCACATTTTGCTGGTGAACGATGGCGATGAACGCCGGCAAAAGGACGGACCAAACAAAAGCGATCTTCTCAGCCGTTATGATTTTAAAGTTTAGAAGGAAAAAACCGAGCGTTTTTTTCATCGAATCTCCAGCCTTTCGATAAAAGATGCGGCGGTTGCCGGATCCGTTTGAAAAAAGGACTTGGAAAAAAACGAGCTGACGCCCGTCGCGAAGCAAGGGTTGTCGGATTCGCTTGAAAAATGGACCGGAGATCGTTGCGGTTTGGGGGAGCTCCGGTCTTCTGCCGGGGGCGCAGGCCTCCCGTAAGAAGCGTTCTCTCTCAGGAACCGAATATCCGTGAAACGTGTTTGAGCCGGCCGCGACTTCTTAAAAACGTTTTTCCGGAAGGCGGTCTCGCCTGCCGGCGGCCTCCATTCGGCAGATTTCTCACATAATATACCAAATTATGAAAATCCTTTCAATCATTCCTTTTTCCTGTTTTACAAAGGGAGAAAGTGAAAATTCGCCGATCTTGGATTGGAAAAGTGCCCGTCAGCGGTTCGCCGGGCCGATGTCCGGGCCTGCGGCGCAACGAAGCGATCCCCGGCTTTTGCGGCGGGTTTTTCAATCAGAAACTGGCAGTCTTGCTTTTCCGTATGATAAGATGAAGTATCAAAGGATTGGCGGTGAAGAGGATGGAATCGAACTGGCTGGCTTGGGCGAAACAGCTTCAGGCCATCGCCCAGGCGGGATTGGCTTATTCGAAGGATGTTTATGATTTGGAAAGATTTGAATGCATCAGAAGGATCAGCGTGGAAATGTTGTCCGAGCATACAGGCATGGAAATGACAAAAATAAAGGATCTATTTGCCGGGGAAACGGGGTATGCGACCCCAAAAGTGGATATCCGGGCCGTCGTTTTTAAGGAAAATAAAATTTTAATGGTCAAAGAAAAAACGGACGGACGCTGGTCGCTGCCCGGCGGTTGGGCCGACATCGGATACTCGCCGAGGGAAGTGGCCGTGAAAGAGGTGAAGGAAGAAACGGGATATGATGTAAAAGCGGTCAAGCTACTGGCTGTATTTGACAAAAAATTTCATCCCCATCCGCCATCCCCGTTCCATGTTTATAAAATCTTGATCCAATGCGAAATCGTCGGCGGCGAGCCGACGGAAGGCATCGAAACAAGCGCCGTCGGTTTCTTTGCGGAAGATGAACTGCCGCCATTGTCCGTCTCCCGGATCACGAAATCCCAAATGGAGATAATTTTTAAGTACTTGCACAATCCCCAAGAACCCGTCCATTTTGATTGAACGGCCGAAAGATCGCCTGCCGGCGCCGGAGGCGGCAAGAAGCGGATATCGGGATTTCCTTCGCCGCAAAGAATGAGGCGTCGCTGCCTCCTAAAGCGGTGAAAACTATTCTGCTTTGCGGCGAGGCGCATCTTTTGCGGACAGCAGGCTTTACGATTTTGACGATTCTTTTGGAATTCGGGGAAACCCGCGCTGGAAGTCATTTTAGCGATTTGCGATTTTGCCGGTTCATTCGGAATGCGGGCGGAGTCCTCGCGTTTATAGACGCCACGATTTTCGCTAAAAAAAGTCCTTAACGGAGGGAATAGCGATGGAGTCGGCCATCGCCTACCAGGCTTCCGAAAGAGGGGGAATCGTCAAAATTAAAGTTTTGGACGGCAAAGTTTTGCTCTCCGGAAAAGCGGTCACCATTTTTAAGGGCAATTTGAGCGTTTGATCCTTCGGTCGGTTTAACCGCCCATGGGCAGTCGCGGAAAATGTGCCGAGGACGGAGCGGAAAAGGCGGGCACATCCCTTCTTGCCCCGCCTTTCCGTTTTCCTTACAGGGCGCAAATCCAGAGCCCGGCATGATTCCTCTTCTTGCATATTATTAGCAAAAAACTCATTAACTAATGATAAGCTGCCTGCCGCGTCGCAAGCCGTTTCACCCCGTCTGGCGGGGGATCCATGGTTTTTGCCCGGCACTCCGGTGCCGGGGTTTATTATTTATCGAAGACGCAGCTCCGTCGTTTGGCAAGGTACTAAGGTACGGAATCCAAACCCTGACACAACCCTGTCAAATTTTACGGACGGGTTATATTGACAATCAAGGCGGAGAAAGTATAATGAAACTGTAAACGTTTAGGATTTTACCCTTTTACAAAAACGTTTTTGGAAAGGGCTTTCTTCAATGTTCGGCGCCGGAAGAGGACAAAACCGCATTATCCGGGTGCGAAAGGCGTCCCGCGAGGAAAGGGGGAGAACAACCGGGCGAAAAATTTTTGGCTGGTTACTAAAACGTTTTAGCAGGAGGACAGATGGATGCTCGCATACAATCACGGGAAAGGCAGCTTGGAAAACTGGCTGATCACGGAAACCGAATTTTCCCCCGACGCCTTGGGAAAATGCGAATCGATCATGTATCTCGGCAACGGGTACATGGGATTGCGTTCGGCGACGGAGGAGCCGTATTTGCACGAGGTTCGGAATCTTTTTGTGAACGGGACTTTCAACCGTTTCGGCGGGGACGAAGTGACGGAACTGCCGAATTTGGCGGATGTGACGAGGATCGACCTCCGGATCGACGGGGAAAGGTTCAGCCTGGAATTCGGCGAAACGAAACATTATCTTCGTCAATTGAATTTGAAAACGGCGGAGCTGACCCGTTCTTTCGATTGGATTTCGCCGAAAGGAAAAACCTTCCGCTTTCGCTTCCGGCGGTTTGTGTCCCTGGACCGTCTGCATCTGATCGGAATGAAAATGGAGATTACGAGCCTCGACAGTCCGGCGGAAATCACGTTCCATTCCGGGATCAACGGCCGGATGACCAACAGCGGCACGCAGCATTTCCATGAGGGCGAAAAAAGGATTTTTGACAAAAGGTATCTGCAGCTCGTGCAAAGGACGACGGAATCCAACATCGATGTGGTCATCAACGCCGCGCACCGGGTGACGGTGAACGGGGAAGAAATCCGGGACCCGGTCATGGCCATTGACCGCCGAATGGTGGGGCTTACCTTCCGACTGCAGTTGTCGCCCGGCGACAAGCTCGTCATGGAAAAACTGGCCACCGTTTACACGAGCCGGGACAAGGAATTTGACAAACCGGATTATCAGCTGGCCAAACTTCGCGAAGATTCCTTGCAGGATTTGAAAGATTGCGTGAAAAAAGGGTATGACGCCCTGTTTCAATCCCATTGCCGGGCCTGGGAGGAAAAGGTTTGGAACAAATACAACTTGAATGTGGACAGCGAAGACGGCTTCGATGTATTGGCGCTGCGGTTCGCCCTCTATCATTTGACGGTCATGACCCCGGCCCATGACGAACGAATGGGCATCGGCGCCAAAGGGTTGAGCGGGGAAGGATACAAGGGCCATTCCTTCTGGGATACGGAAATCTTCATTTTGCCCTTCTTTATCTTCTCCAATCCGGAGGTTGCCCGGTCCCTGTTGAACTACCGTTACCTCGGACTGGCGGGCGCGCGGAAAAAGGCCCGGGAAAACGGGTATGAAGGCGCCATGTACCCGTGGGAAGCGGCATGGCCGGAAGACGGGGAAGTGACGCCGGTATGGGGAGCGGTCGATATCGTCACCGGAGAACAAACGAAGATTTGGTCCGGTTTTATCGAACAGCATATTTCCGCCGATATCGCCTTTGCCATCTACCAATATTACACCGTCACCGGGGACCGGGAATTCATGGAGCGGTACGGGTACGAAATGGTCTTTGAAACCGCGAAATTTTGGGCGAGCCGGCTGGAATGGAATGAGGAAAAAGGGGAGTACCACATCAATGACGTCATCGGCCCCGATGAGTACAAAGAACATGTCAACAACAACGCCTTCACGAACTACATGGCCCATTTCAACATTCAATTGGCGATCACCTATTATGAAAAACTCGAAAAAGAGAATCCAAGCCGGCTGGCGGAGCTGGAAGAACGGCTGGCCTTGCGGAAGGCCTATGAAAAATGGAAATCGGTCATCGGCCGGATCTATTTGCCCCAACCGCGCGAAGATCTGGTCATCCCTCAGGATGACACGTACTTATCCTTAAAGACGATCGATTTGACGAAATATAAACAAAGCAAAAAAGTGGGCACCCTGTTCGAGGACTACAATTTGGAACAGGTCAACAAGATGCAGGTCTCGAAACAAGCCGATGTCCTGATTTTGCTTTACCTGCTGGAGCAATGGGAAAAGAAGTTTTCCCAGGATGTTTTAAAGGCGAACTTCCGTTACTATGAGCCGAAAACCTTGCACGATTCTTCTTTAAGTCTGTCCACCCACGCCATTTTGGCCAACGACATCGGAGAGTACGAACTCGCTTATTCCTTATTCCGCCGGGCTGCGGAAATCGATCTCGGCCCCTTTCCCCATTCCTCCGATCACGGGATTCACGCCGCCTCAATCGGAGGCATTTGGCAGGCGGCGGTCGCCGGTTTTGCGGGATTGCGCCTTTCCGGCGGAAAACTGCGCATCTCTCCCCGGCTGCCGAAGCATTGGCGGCGGATGGAATTCTCCATCTATTGGAAAGGCCAGCCGGTAACGGTCAGCATCGATCATTCGGCATTAATCGTAAAAGCGGAAAGGAACGAACCGTTCGAATTGGAGGTCTACGGAAAAACCTACACGTGCAAGGATCAATTGACCATCCATATCGATCCAAAAAATTAAAGGGGGAACTTTTTATGAAGAAAACCATTGGTCTATTGATGGCATTGCTTCTCCTCGCCGGGGTATTGTCGGCCTGCGGTTCCAAAGAAAGTTCCGGGGACAAAAAGAGCGGGGACGGGGACAAAAAACAAACGATTTCCCTGGCCGTCTGGGGATCTTCTCCCGCTGAAACGGAAGGGCTGGAAAAAACCGTCGCCAGCTTTGAAAAGAAAACCGGGATTGACGTCAACATCGAAGTGATTACCGACAACTTCCAAGACGCCATCACCGCCCGTTTTGCCGCCAAAAATCCGCCGGATGTATTCTATCTGGAAGCCTTCGTCGCTCCGAAATTCATCGACAGCGGCGTGCTCCTGGACATCTCCGGCGAGATCGAAAACCAGGACGACTTCTATCAACCGTTGTTGAACGCCTTTAAGGACAAAGACGGAAAATTGTACGCCGTGCCGAAAGATTATTCCACCCTGGCCACTTACGTGAACACGGATCTTTTGGAAAAAGCGGGGTATTCCATTGAAGATGTCCCCTCCGACTGGGAAGGGCTCGTCCAATTCGCCAAGGAATTGCAGCCGAAATTGGACGAAGGGGTTGCGGCCATGATCTTCGACAAGTCGATGGCCAGACATTTGAGCGCCATGCTGGCCACGGGTCTGAATCCGGTCACGGAAGACGGGAAGGCCGATTTTACGTCCAGCGAAAAAACATTGGAATATTTCCAATCTTTGGTTGACGGACAAGACGGCGGCTATATCCTCAATCCGCAAATGGACATGGGCATGGACTCCGCCGGGGCCGCCTTCGGTTCCAACAAGGCGGTGATCATGATTGAAGGGAACTGGGTGCTGAGCGCCTTGAAAAACGAATATCCGGATGTCCACTATAAAATCCTGCCGTCCCCGACGGTAAACGGCAAAAAACAAACGATGATCTTTACCGTCGGCTACGCGATCGCCAAAGATTCCAAACATAAAGACGCGGCGATCGAATTCGTCAAATACATGACCGGCGAAGGGCAACAGCAATGGAGCGAGCTTTCCGGCACCTTCCCGACCCGCCAATCCGTCGCCGAGGCGATGAAGTTGGCGGAAAATGAAGAATTGAAGGCCCATATTGAAGGCGCCAGCTACGGGACCCCGTGGACATCGGGAATTTACCTGCCCGTCATCTCCGCCGCCTTCGACAACCATTTCCAAGCCGCCTTAAACGGAGACGTGTCCTTAAAAGATGCGATGAAGGCCGCGGAAGACGAAGCCAATGCGGAAATCGAAAGGCAGCAATAACCGGCTGAAGATTTCCGGAAGGTTCAAGCGTGCAAGTTGGATCGGGATTGGTAATTTGCTTTTGATGTTGATTTCCGGGAAGTTAATCCGGCAAGCGAGCTGCAGCTTCCAAAGGTTGTGAAACGCCCGGCCGGCCGCGGTTTCGGGGGCTGACGTTAAACGATCCCTCCGCAGCTCCCGGGGCTGTGCGGACGGCGGCCGGGCCGGATTCAAGGGGCTGTTTCTGGGACAGCCCCGTTTTTTAAAATCGATCCGTTCCTTCGAAGGACGGCATAGCGTAAAGGGGAAACCTCCGTTCCACGGCCGGATGAGGCGGGGGACGGAATCTTTCCTTGGAAAAGAGGTGAAAAGGATCATGGGCAGCAAGTATCGGCAGACGGTGCAAGGGTACTCCTTCCTATTGCCCGCGTTGGCCGTCATTCTCGTTTTTACGCTGATTCCGATCGTTTATGCATTTCTTCTGATGTTTTTTAAAGTGGACCTGTTATCCGGGGAAAAAACGTTCGTGGGGCTGCAAAACTTTGAAAAAATTTTTTCCGATCCGAAGTTTTGGGCGGCTTTTGAAAACACGGCCCGGTACGTGCTCATCGTCGTGCCCGTGCAAACCGTCATCGCCCTGCTTTTGGCGGTTTTGCTGAACAGCAAAATCCGGTTTGACCGGATCTTTTTATCCGTCATGTTTCTCCCGACGCTTACTTCTTCCTCGGCGATGACCTTGATTTTCATGTGGCTGTTCAACAACAACGGGTTAGTCGTCAATCTCATCCGGGATTTATTCGGGGTGAAGATCCAATTTGTCACGAATCCGGATCTCGCTTTAACCGTCATCATGACCATGAATATTTTTTCCACCGTCCCCCATTTTATGATCGTCTTTTTATCCGGATTGCAGGATATTCCGGCCGCTTTGTACGAAGCCGCGGCCATCGACGGGGCCGGCAAGGTGAAACAGTTCCTGCATGTCACGGTTCCCCAGTTGATGCCGATCACCTTTTACGTCATCACCATGGGGGTCGTCGGCTGCTTCCAGATCTTCGACCAGGCCTTTATTATGTCGAACGGGAGCGGAGGGCCGCAAAACTCGACCTTGACCTTCACCCTGTACATTTACCAGCTGGCCTTCAACAGCAATGACATGGGAAGGGCGACGGCGCTGGCCTTTATCCTCGGGTTCATCATTTTAGCGGTAACTTACATCGTCAATAAATTCCTGAAACCGGACCAAATCAACGGGTGATTCAAATGAAGAAAAATAGGAAAACGCTGAAAGCCATCGTTTATATTTTGTTGACCGGCTACAGCTTGCTGACCCTGTTTCCCTTCGTGTGGAGCCTTTCCACTTCCTTCAAGACGACGAGGGAAATCTCGGCGGGAGGCACCTTTTTGCCGGAGGATTGGAGCCTCCAAGGGTATCAGACGATTTTTTCCTCCCAATTTCCCACTTGGGTGATGAACTCGCTTGTCGTCGGGCTCGCCGTCACCTTTTTGAACCTCGTCTTTAACACGATGGCCGGCTATGCCTTGGCGAGGATTCCCTTTAAAGGGCGCCAATTGATTTTCAGCTTTTTGCTTTTGTTGATCATGATCCCGTCGCAAGTGACGATGATTCCGCTTTATATCATCGTTTCCGACCTCGGACTGGTCAACACCCGCAGCTCCCTGATTTTAACAACCATGATCAACATTACCTACATCTTTATGATGCGGCAGTTTTTCACCAATTTTCCCCGGGAGATCGAAGAGGCGGCCACCGTGGACGGATTGTCGAGGTTCGGCACCTTTTTCCGGATCGTCCTGCCGAACATGAAGGCCGCATTGGCGACGCAGACGGTCTTCATTTTCATGGGCATCTGGAATGAATTCATGAAACCGCTCCTGTTCATCTCCAGCCCGGAAAAATATATGCTTACCCAAGGATTAAACGCCCTTTCCAAACAGTATATGAATGCGACCAAATGGGATGTGATCATGGCCGGCGCCATCATTTCCGTCATTCCCATTCTGATCCTTTACATTCTTTTGAACAAATATTTCATCCGGGCGAACGATCAAACGGCGGGCATCAAATGAAAATTGCCGGACCGGAAGATCAAAGGACCGTGATCCGGAAAGGAAGGGAAGGTTCCGGCGCGCCATTGTCCGGGAGCGGCTAACTCAGGAAGAAATAGAAAAGGTTAAGGGGAGAAGGCCGCGGGGGATTGGCGGCGGTCAAAAAGCTTCAGGGGAATGTACACGGACGATGCGGCGCTGCCCTGCCGGGAGAACCCGGGTTCATTCGGATGGGAAAGGAAGAATCCCGGACCTTCCGCGGGTTTGTCCGCGAAAAATTGGACTTTTGCGAAGTATTCAATATTTTCCATTTACCGTTTATAATGATTACGATAACGGTAAAAAAGGGAGCAGGATTCAGCCTTGGCAACCATAAAAGATGTGGCGAAGAAAGCAGGCGTGTCCATCGGCGTTGTGTCGCGGGCCTTTAACAATTACCCGGACATCAGCGAAAAAACGAGGCAAAAAATCTTCGAAGTGGCGAAGGAATTGAATTATACGCCGAACGTGGTGGCGAAAAACTTATCGTCAAAAAAGCAAAAGACGATCGGCCTGATCACGTCCGGGTTTATGAACAGCGATGAAAAAAGCAGCAACAATACCCTCGAGGTATTCAAAGGGATTTATACGGCCGTTGAAGAAAACGAGTATGAATTGGCCATTTATTTGATCGATTCCCGCAAACAGAAGCAAAAAAGCTACGCCAAGTTTTGCCGGGAGCGGAACATCGGCGGCGCCATTTTGCAGGGGATCCGGACGGATGATCCGTATTTCAAGGAATTGATCAACACGAACATCCCCTGCGTGCTGGTGGATATCCGGTTCGACGAGGAACGGGAGCTGATCGGCAGCGTATCCGTCGACAATGTGGCGGCCGCGAAGGAAATCACCATGCGCTTGCTGCGGGGAAACCACCGGAAGATCGCCGTGATGGCGGGGATCAAAGAATCTTATGTCAATGAAGTGCGGCTCAAGGGGGTAAAGGAAGCCTTCGCATCCTTCGGATTGGAGTTGCGGGAGGAGGACATCCTGTACGGGAACTTTACGGAACGGGACGCCTATGCGGAAGCGAAAAAATATTTGCGGCGCCAAAAGCCGACCGCCTTTGTCTGCTTCAGCGATTTGATGGCGATCGGCACGATGCGGGCGATCGAGGATGCCGGTTTGAAGATCCCCGAGGATGTTTCGGTCACGGGATTCGACGGAATTCCCCTCACGGAATATACCCGGCCGCCCCTCACGACGGTGAAACAAAACTTTTTTGAAATCGGCCGGCAAGCGGCGATCCTGCTGCAGTCGATGATGGAAAAGAAAGAGGTCCGACATCATGTCTTTGCCGACTACAAGATCATCGAGCGGGAAAGCACGAAAAGCATCGAACCGATGGAATAAGGCTGCGGCGAAAGCCTTCGGTTTCGGAATTCGGAGGGGGGCCGCCGGGCCCGGGGGAGGAAAAGGGGGGCGGCTGCGCCGCATTGCACCCCCGGCCGTTTTTGTTCTTCCGAAATTCTCATCGGCCGTTTTCCCGCCGCCTTTGCTGCATGGCATAATGCCTAGAAGAGGCGAAAGCGGCGGCATTACCGGCTTTTGCCATTCGACCGTTATCTGCAAGGAGAGGACGTATTTATGACGAAACCGGAATTGTTTATTTTTGATTTGGACGGCGTCATTACCGACACGGCGGAATTTCATTTTTTGGCTTGGAAGCAGCTGGCCGAGGAGCTGGGGATCACCATCGACCGCCGGTTCAATGAAGAGCTGAAGGGAATCAGCCGGATGGAATCCCTGGAGAAAATCCTGGCATTGGATCCGGCATTACAAGGGATGCCTTTGGAAGAAAAGAAAAGGCTGGCGGAGAAAAAGAACGACCATTATAAGGAGCTGATCCGGACGATCACCCCGGACCATATCTTGCCGGGGGTGGAGCCGCTGATCAAGCGAATCAAAGAAGAGGGGATCCTGCTCGCCCTCGGTTCCGCCAGCAAAAACGCCCCGGCCGTCCTTCAGCGGCTCGGGCTGTACGAGGATTTCGACTTTATCGTCGACCCTGCCAAGGTGAAAAAAGGAAAGCCGGATCCGGAAATCTTCACGACGGCGGCGGACCATTTCCGGGTCCCTTATTCCGCGTGCGTCGGCGTGGAGGACTCGGCGGCGGGGATCGAGGCGATCAACCGGGCCGGCATGTTCTCCGTCGGGGTCGGTTCGGCGGACGTCCTATCCGCGGCCGCTTATATCGTCCCGGATACGAGCCGGCTCGATTTCGACCGGATCGTGGAGGAATTTAACCGGGCGAGGGAAGTTGAACCGAGCCGCTGACCGGGGTGCCTGGGTGAAAAATCGGATCATGGAAAGGGGCCTTTCCGAACGCGGGAAAGGTCCCTTTTTGCGTGGAAAATGGCCGCTGGAGGGGCGAAATTCCCGGCTTTGAAAATCTTGGTTTAAAAACGCGGGGAAGGGGGAGATCCGGGGGCCATGAAAGCGCCACATGATTTGCCGCGGGAACCGATGATGCCATCCGCGGCAAACGGCGGTCTCCATCGGGCGGACCTGCGGCCGGGGACAGGGTGCGCATTTGCGGACAATTCGGCCGCATACGGGCAAGAAAAAACGACCGGGCGTTTCCCGAACCCGTAAAGAGGGGGGCGGCCGTTTCAGCACGCGGGCAAAAAAAACAACCGGACGGTGTCACCGTCCGGTTGTTTTCGTACGCCCGGCATGGGTGTGACGCTATAGGGTGAAAGTCCCGAACGGGGGCTGGCGAGCGCCTACCGTTAGCTGAAGGCAAGGGTGTCCGCCGTGAGGCGGAATCTGAAGGAAGCTGGAGGCAAACACTCGACCTGAGGGACACGA
>Ga0207875_100304_pt1 | contig 27783 bp, 29 predicted proteins | sample CeladaPassage60A_FD_187476 | JGI IMG/M metagenome (GOLD analysis project Ga0207875, IMG submission 187476) | Cellulose-adapted microbial communities from the Joint BioEnergy Institute, USA - Passage3 60A (SPAdes) (version 2) | ecosystem: Engineered > Bioreactor > Continuous culture > Unclassified... | reverse complement strand
TCGTACGTTCGCGCTTTGCTTCGTCTCCAAAGGAGACGGGCAACTCAAGCTCGTTGTTCAGTTTTCAAGGAACCATCTTCGTCGTCCGCCGTTTCAGCGGCGACTTTTATAATATATCACATCTGCCTGCCTCATTGCAAGTACCAATTTTCGACTTTTTTCGACTTCCGTTTCGTCGTCCGTCGGCCATCGGCCTGCTTCATGAGGCACGAGTATCAATCTATCACATCCGCCCGTCCCCTTGCAAGAGGAAAAACAAGGCCGGGGTGTCAACAACCCCGGCTCGCGCATCCATTCAGCGAATAACGGATTTAATGTGGATGCTCCGTTCGGTAACGAGATTGATAATCTTCCCGCCCACGGACACAAGCGGCCGGGTCGGGTTGTTCCGGTCGGTGAAGACGATCTCGCCCAGCCGGTTGTCGCTGAGCCTGACAACCATCCCGTTGTGGAACGAAGTCAGTTTCTCGATGAGCGTCCGCACATACACCGGATCGAGCTTGCCGAACGATTCGTTCTGAAGCTGCTCCAGCGCAAGATAGGGAGAGATCGGTCTGCTGTAGCTCCGCTCCAATGTAATGGAGTGGAAGACATCCGCCACGGCGACGAGACGGGCGTATGGATGAATCTTGTCGCCCTTGAGGCCGAGCGGATACCCGCTGCCGTCCATTTTCTCGTGATGCTGCAGCGCCGTCAGTTTCACGCCTTCATTAAGGGCGGCGACATTTTTGAGCAGATTGTAACCATGCTTCGTATGATTCTGCACTTCTTCCTTCTCGGCCGCCGTAAGCGCGGAAGGCTTGTACAGAATGGCCGAATCGACGCGCAGCATGCCGATATCGTGGAACAGGCCGGCAAGCGCCAGGGGCAGCCAGTCTTTCTTCGGGAAAGCGCACCATTGCGCCAGCAAATGCGATGTCAAAGCCGTCAGGACGCTTTTATGGTACAGGTAATCCTGTTTGTCGGCGATTCTCGGCATGAACGTCAGCGCATTGTACTCGCCGATATGGGCCAGCACATTTTCCAGCTGTTTGCGGATATCCATGATCGGCAGTCCGATGCCGCTCATATTGGATACGAAAATGCGCCGGACGAGGCTGATCAGCCGGTCGTATTCGGCATTGAACCGCGCAAGGACGGCTTCTTCCGTCGCCGCGACCTCTTCGGCGCCTTCGCGCGGCTCGATGTCGACCTGCTGGACGAGAAAAGCCTGCAAAATCTCGTATTCGCGCGATGTTACGACCCGGCCTTTACGGAACAGCGTGCCGCCAAGCGGCGTGATGACATCGGAGGCGAAACGATCCCCCAATTTCACTTGCGACAGCGGGACCGTAGGCATGAGCGTACCCCTCCCGTATCCGACCGAACCCGGTCAACCGACCGGTTGATCATTACGATTCTCCGCTTTCGTCCGATTCGTCCGATCCGCGGTCGTCCTCATCCGATTCTTCCGTCCGGCTGACGCGGGTGACGGTCGCGACCGCATCGTCTTCCCGGATATTGATCAGCTTGACCCCTTGCGTGTTGCGTCCCATCGTGGAGATGCCGGCGATGCTCGTGCGGATCAGCGTGCCGGCGGACGTCATGATCATCAGATCCTCGTCGTCGGCCACCATCTTCAGGCTGACAACCGAGCCGTTCTTCTCCGTAATGTTCAGCGTCTTGATGCCTTTGCCGCCGCGGCTCTGGGTCCGGTATTCGCTGGCCGGGGTCCGCTTGCCGTATCCTTTCGCCGTGACGATGAGCACATCCTGCTCCGGATCGACGACATCCATGTCGATGACGGAATCGCCTTCCTCGAGCTGGATGCCCTTCACCCCGGTCGCCGAGCGGCCCATCGGCCGGACTTCCTGCTCGGGGAACCGGATCGACATGCCCTGGCTCGTCCCCATGATGATCTCGCGGCTGCCGTCGGTCAGCTTGACGCTGATCAGCTCGTCATCCTCCCGGAGATTGATGGCGATGAGCCCGACTTTGCGGATATTCGAATAGTCGTCAAGCGGCGTCTTCTTCACGATGCCTTGCTTCGTCGCGAAGAACAGGTACAGATCCGGATCGAACGATTCGATCGGAATGACCGCGTTGATCGTCTCGCCCGGCTCGATCTGGATGAGATTGATGATCGGCGTGCCTCTCGCCGTCCGGCCGAGCTCCGGAATCTCGTAGGCCTTGAGCCGGAACACCTTGCCCTTGTCCGTGAAGAACAGCAGATAATGGTGCGTATTGGAGACGTACAGATGCTCGACGAAGTCGTCTTCCTTCGTCTCCATGCCGATGACGCCCTTGCCGCCGCGCTTCTGGCTGCGGTAGGTCGACACCGGCAGACGCTTGATGTACCCGCTGTGCGTGATCGAGATGATGACATCCTCGCGCGGAATGAGATCCTCGTCCAGAATCTCGTTCTCGCTGGACGTAATCTCGGTGCGGCGCTCGTCGCCGTACTTCTGCTTGATCTCTTCCAGCTCGTCGGAAATGATCTGCAGCACGCGTCCCTCGTCGGCCAGTATCGCCTTGAACTCGGCGATCTGCTTCAACAGTTCGGCGTATTCCTCCTCAATCTTCTCGCGCTCCAGCCCGGTCAGCCGCTGCAGGCGCATGTCGAGGATGGCCTGGGCCTGATCATGGCTGAGCGAGAAGCGCGCGATCAGCCCGTCCCGTGCTTCCTCGGTCGTGCGCGAACCGCGGATCAGCGCGATGATCTCGTCGATGTGGTCGAGCGCAATCCTCAAGCCTTCGAGAATGTGGGCGCGCGCCTCGGCCTTCCGCAGATCATACTCGGTGCGGCGGCGAATAACCGTGATCTGATGCTGCAAATAATGATACAGCATGTCCTTCAGGTTGAGGATCTTCGGTTCGCCGTCCACCAACGCCAGCATGTTGATGCCGAAGTTCGTCTGCATCGGCGTATGCTTGTACAGATTGTTGAGCACGACGTTCGGGTTGACGTCGCGCCGAAGCTCGATGACGATGCGCATGCCGTTGCGGTCCGACTCGTCGCGCAGGTCGGTGATGCCGTCGATCCGCTTCTCGCGCACCAGCTCGGCGATCTTCTCGACGAGCCGCGCCTTGATGACCTGGTACGGCAGCTCGTGCACGATAATGCGCGGCTTGCCGCCCTGTTCTTCGATCTCCGCCCGGGCGCGCATCGTGATCGATCCGCGGCCGGTCATGTAAGCCTGGCGGATGCCTTCGCGGCCCATGACGATTGCAGCCGTCGGGAAGTCCGGACCCTTCACATGGTCCATCAGCTCAAGCGGCGTGATATCCGGATTCTGGATCATCGCCTGGATGCCGTTGATCACTTCCGTCAGGTTGTGCGGCGGAATGTTCGTCGCCATGCCGACGGCAATCCCGGACACGCCGTTTACGAGCAGGTTCGGGAACCTCGCCGGCAGCACCGCCGGTTCCTTCTCCTCGCCGTCGTAGTTCGGCACGAAATCGATCGTCTCTTTGTTGATGTCGCGCAGCATCTCCATCGCAATCTTCGAGAGCCGCGCTTCCGTATAGCGCATCGCCGCCGCCGAGTCTCCGTCGACCGATCCGAAGTTGCCGTGGCCGTCGACGAGCATGTAGCGGAGCGAGAAATCCTGCGCCATCCGGACCATCGTTTCGTAGACGGCCGCATCCCCGTGCGGATGATATTTACCGATGACTTCGCCGACGATCCGCGCCGACTTCTTGTACGGCTTGTCCGGCGACATGCCGAGCTCGGACATCGCGTACAGAATCCGGCGGTGCACCGGCTTCAGTCCGTCGCGCACGTCGGGTAGGGCACGGCTGACGATAATGCTCATCGCATAGTCCAGGAATGAGTCGCGCATCTCCGTGCTGATATCGCGATCTCTGATCTGAGAACGGTTCTGTTCCGCCATGCTCTACCTCCCGATCTTCCGCGCGGCGTGCGGCTCCCTTCGGGAAGTCCGTCCATCAGGCCGCGTCGGTAACCCCTTCTCATGTAAATCTGTGCAAATCTTTCATATCCCCGAATGACAAACTCCGAAACAAAAGAAAAACGATAAATGCCTGTATTGCGGACAAATCACGCGAAATTTCCGCTGCTTCCGACAATCCTTCCAATCGGATGCTCTCCATGACTATTATATTACTTTCACCAAATCCGCACAATTAAACGTAATTCGGCCCTCCGAAGGCGGTACGAATGCGGAGGCGCAAGCGGGTTTCCGCGCATATGCTGGATTGGCGAAAGTCATCCGGTCGGCTTGCGCCTCTATTATACCACTCATCGCAAGGGTTGTCCGGAATTTCCAGCCCGCCGGCTTCCCGCGCGATTGAAAGGAGCCGACGCCCGTTGGCCATTAAGCGCGTGAGAAGCAAGCTTGCGAAAACCGAAGTGTTGATTCGGCACCCCGGACTGCGCGAACTGATTCCGGAGACGCGGAGACTCTCAAAGCAATCGTTGTCCGACATGCTGCATCATTACGGCATGGTCTATGTCAAACCGGACAAGGGCACTTTCGGCAAAGGGGTTATCCGGGTCGAGCGGACGTCGACAGGTTATCTCGCGCGGGTCGATACCCGTTCCTATCGATTCGGCTCGATAGATTCGCTGTACGACGGGCTGCAGCGACTGAAGCGCAAAGGACTTTACGTGGTGCAGCGGGGTATCCGTCTGCTGAAGCACAAGGGGCGAAGATTCGACATTCGCGTCATGGTGCAGAGGTCTCCCCAGGGCGTGTGGGAGGCAACCGGCATCATCGGCCGGCTCTCGCATCCGAAGAAAATCGTGACAAACTACCACAGCGGCGGAACGCCGATGGCATTCTCCACCCTCATGAGCACCCACCTGGATGCCGGGCGGCGGAAAGCCTACGCGGAGCAGCTCCGCAAGCTTGGCGTCACGACGGCAAGACAATTGCAGCGGCGCTGGCCGGGGTTGAAAGAGATCGGCCTCGACATCGCCATCGACAACTCGCTGAAACCTTGGATCCTCGAAGTGAACACGGCGCCGGACCCCTTCATCTTCCGCAAGCTGAAGGACAAATCGGTATTCCGCAAAATTTACCGGTACGCGGCAGCCTACGGCAGGTTCAAGAAAAAGAGCAGAATCCGCAGCGGCATCCGCGCAAGACGCAGGAAAGCCGTCCGGTGAGACCGGACGGCTCCTCAATCAAATATCGAGATTCTTGACGAATTTCGCGTGGGCCTGGATGAATTCCCGCCGCGGCTCGACGTCGTCACCCATGAGCGTGTCGAAAATGGCGTCCGCCGCGATCGCATCCTGAATCGTCACCTGCAGCATCGTGCGGCTCTCGGGATCCATCGTCGTCTCCCAGAGCTGCTCGGCGTCCATCTCGCCGAGACCTTTGTACCGCTGGATGTTCACTTTCGCGCCTTCGCCGAATTCGGCCAGAATCTCATCGCGCTCCTTGTCGTTGAGCGCGTAGCGGACGACCTTGTTCCGCTCGATCTTGTAGAGCGGCGGCTGCGCGATGTAAACATACCCCGCTTCGATGATCTGGCGCATGTACCGGTAGAAGAACGTCAGCAGCAGCGTCCGGATGTGGGCGCCGTCGACGTCCGCGTCGGTCATGATGATGATTTTGTGATAGCGCGCCTTCGACAGGTCGAAATCTTCGCCGATCCCCGTGCCGAGCGCCGTGATGATCGCCCGGATCTCGGAGTTGGCGAGAATCCGGTCCAGCCGCGCTTTCTCGACGTTCAGAATCTTGCCCCGAAGCGGCAGGATGGCCTGGAAGTGGCGGTCGCGCCCCTGCTTCGCCGATCCGCCCGCGGAATCGCCCTCGACGATGTACAGCTCGCTGATCGACGCGTCCCTGGACGAGCAGTCGGCCAGCTTGCCGGGCAGGGCGCTCACTTCGAGCGCGTTCTTGCGGCGGGTCAGCTCGCGCGCCTTGCGCGCCGCTTCCCGCGCCCGCGCGGCCTGCACGCCTTTCTCCACAATGCGGCGCGAGACGGACGGGTTCTCGTCCAGAAACTCCTGGAGCTTCTCGGCGAACATCGATTCGACGATGCTGCGCGCTTCGCTGTTGCCGAGTTTCGTCTTCGTCTGCCCTTCGAACTGCGGCTCCGGAATCTTGACGGAGATGATCGCCGTCAAGCCTTCCCGCACATCCTCGCCCGTCAGGTTCGAATCGCTGTCCTTCAGAAGACCGGCTCTGCGCGCGTAGTCGTTGATGATCCGCGTCAGCGCGCTCTTGAACCCGGATTCATGCGTGCCGCCTTCGTGCGTGTGGATGTTGTTCGCGAACGAGTAAATATTCTCGTTATAGCTGTCATTGTACTGCAGCGCGATCTCGACCTGGATGTTGTCCCGCATGCCTTCGATGTAGATCGGCTGCTCATGGAGCGGTTCGCGGTTGCGGTTCAAATACTGGACGAATTCGATGATGCCGCCGTCGTATTTGTAAGTGTCCGACGCGCCGGTCCGCTCGTCGCGCAGCACGATCTTGATGCCCTTGTTCAGGAACGCCAGCTCGCGGATGCGCGTCTGCAGCGTATCGTATTCGAACTCCGTCGTCTCGGTGAAAATTTCCGGGTCGGGCTTGAACGTAATGATCGTGCCCGTCTCGTCCGTGTCGCCGACGATGCGCACGTCGTACAGCGGCACGCCGCGCTTGTACTCCTGACGGTGAATGTGTCCGTCCCGCTTGACCTCGACGCACAAATGTTCGGACAGCGCGTTCACGACGGAGACGCCGACGCCATGCAGGCCGCCGGATACTTTGTAGCCTTCGCCGCCGAATTTGCCGCCCGCGTGCAGCACCGTGAGCACCACTTCGAGCGTCGGCCGCTTCATCTTCGGATGCTCGCCGACCGGGATGCCGCGGCCGTTGTCGATGACGGTCACGCTGCCGTCCTGCCGGATCACCACTTCGATGTAATCGCAGAACCCGGCGAGCGCTTCGTCGATGCTGTTGTCGACGATTTCCCAGACGAGATGGTGAAGCCCCCTCGAACTGGTGGAACCGATGTACATGCCCGGCCGCTTGCGGACGGCTTCGAGCCCTTCCAGCACCTGTATCTGACTTTCATCGTAACCATGCCGGCTGTCGGTCATGCCTTGTTCACTGCTCCTCTCGACTGCTGCTTCCATATCTGCGGAGGGTTACACGTCCGGCAGCTGATGTGTCCGTTTCTTCAGCGTGGAGGAAGAAATCGGGGAATAATACACTTTCTGGGTGGTAATCACGATCGATTTCGGCTCTTCTTCGCCGATCACTTCCACGTTCTTTCGCTTCGACGCGCAGGCGGTGAACTGCCGGGATATCCGCGAAGACTGTTCAATCGAAACGTCGAAAATCGCCACAAGCTCGCTGGCCCGGACGATCCGTTCTCCGCCCAGATGGACATACATCGGTATTCGTGCTCCTTCCGCATCGGCTTTACGCTTTCTCCGCGCGGCCGTCCTTCACGTGGTAGAGACAGGCGTCACGCAGTTTCTCCATATCGACGCTGTCGAGACTGGTCGTCGTAATGAACGTCTGCACCTTGCGCTGGAACGTGTCGATCAGCATCGTCTGCCGGCTTCGGTCAAGCTCCGACAACACGTCGTCCAGCAGCAGCACCGGATATTCACCGGTTTCCTCGCGGATCAGCTCGATCTCGGCCAGCTTGAGCGACAGCGCCGTCGTCCGCTGCTGGCCCTGGGACCCGTAAGCCTGCGCCTCCATGCCGTTGATGCGCAGCAGCAGATCGTCCCGGTGCGGTCCGATCAGCGTCATGCCGCGGCGCAGCTCCTGTTCTCGCATCTGTGATAACTTTACCATAAAACGATCGATTAAAACAGCTTCATCTTCCGGACCCTCCATCTCGAGCGAAGGCCGGTACTGCACCTGAAGCGCTTCTCCGCCGCCGGTGATGCCGGCATGGATCGAGGTCGCCCATTGCTGCAGTTTTACGATAAAGTTTTGCCTTTTCTTCATCAATTTAACACCCCAGGAAGCAAGCTGCTCATCCCAGATGTCGAGCAGCTCATGCTTGCTTCCCGGCGCGGCCGTCTTCAGATAGCGGTTGCGCTGCATCAGCACTTTGCCGTACTGCTGCATCGCATGCAGATAGCCGGGCTGGATCTGGCCGATCTCCATGTCGAGGAACCGCCGGCGGACGCCCGGGGCGCCCTTGACGATCTCGAGATCTTCGGGCGCGAACATGACGACATTCAGGGTGCCGACGAATTCGCTCAGGCGCCGCTGTTCCAGACCGTTCACCTTCGCGCGCTTGCCCTGATCGGTGAACACGATTTCAAGGCTGACATCGCCGTAGCGCCGCTCCGCTTCGCCCGCCGCGCGCGCCGAGTCGTGCTGCCAGCCGATCAGTTCCTTGTCCTTCGCCGTCCGGTGCGACCGGGCAAGCGCCAGCACGAAAATCGCTTCGAGCAGATTGGTCTTGCCCTGCGCGTTCGGCCCGATGAAGACGTTGACCATATGATCCGTCTCCAGCCGGAGCGATTCGTAGTTGCGGTAGTGCTGCAGTTCGATCGATTTCAGTTTCACGTCTTCACGACCTCGACCGTGAACGCGCCGAAACCGGGCACCTCGACCCGGTCCCCGGCATAAAGCTTCCGTCCGCGGCGATTCTCCGGCTCGCCGTTGACGAGCACCGGAGCTTCGGCGAGCAGCGCCTTCGCCTGGCCGCCGGTATCGATGCAGCCGGCCAGCTTCAGAAATTGGCTGAGCGCAATCGGTTCGGTCTTGATCGCGATCGGTTTCATGCGGACGTTCCTTTCTGCTGTTGATAAAACGCGCCAGCCTGGATCAGCCGGTCGTGCGGTACGGCAGAATGATGTGCAGCTGGCGGTCTCCGTCGGTCGGACGGATCACGATCGGGCTCATCGACCCGTTGAACCCGATGAAAATCTTGTCGCTGTCGATGACGCGCAGCGCATCAAGCATATATTTCGAGTTGAACGCGATGCGCAGTTCGTCGCCTTCAAGCCGCACCGCGCGCATCTGTTCGGTGACGCGTCCGAGCTCCGCCGAGCTGGACGAAATCTCGATGTCGCCACTTCCCAATGTCACAATGCGCACGATGTTCGTCTTCTCTTCGCGCGACATGAGGTAGGCGCGGTCGATCGCTTCCGTCAGCTGCCGCGTGTCGATCTCCATCTCCGTCTTGAATTCCTGCGGAATGATCCGCGACGTGTCCGGATAGACGCCGTCGAGCACGCGGGAGAAGAACAGCACCCGTCCGATCCGGAACAGCACCTGGTTGTCGGCCGCGGCGATCTCGACGGGCTCCTCCGAATCGGGAATGATGCGGGACAACTCGTTCAGCGTCCGGGCCGATATGACGATGCCCGCGAACTTGTCGCTTTCCGGCGCGCCCAAGTCGGCGGAACAGGTGGACAGGCGGTGCCGGTCCGTCGCCGTGAATTTCAGCTCGCCGCCCTGCAGCTGCCACTGGATGCCGGTCAGAATCGGCGTCTGTTCATTCGTCGACGCGGCGAAAATGGTCTGGCGGATCATGTTCTTGAGCAGTTCTCCCGGAATGTGGATGACCTGCTGCCGCCCGATGTCGGGAAGCACCGGGAATTCTTCGGCGTCCAGACCGATCATCTGGATGTCCGTCGCGCCGGAGCGGATCGTCACCTGGAATCCGCCCTGCTGTTCGAATTCGATGTCGTCTTCCGGCAGCCTCTTGACAATCTCCGCCATGAATCTGGCGGGAAGCACGATGCTTCCCGGACGTTCGACGCGGACGACGGGGGTGCCGTCGATTTCCGCGGGAACAAAGGTTTGAATCGAGATTTCGGTATCGCTGGAAGTCAGCGTGAGTCCCTGGTGGTCGGCGTCAAACTTGATACCGGAGAGAATCGGGATGGCCGGCCGCGAAGAGACGGCTTTCGCGGATTGTTGGACGGCTTCGTTCAGTTCGTTCTTGCGGATGGTCAGTTTCATGCGTTCCTCCCGTCGGCGCTCTTCGTCTTTTTTCGCTCTATTGATGAATATCATAACATTTTTAGTCGTAATCGTAGTAGTGCCGCTGAATATGTGGATAAGCGCGGAAACTTCGACAAAAGAAGCCTATCCACATGTGAATATCGTGTGCATAGGCCTAACGGGTTGTTCATGGTTGTCCGCTGCGGATCCGTTCGGTCAAAGTCCGGATGATCTGCTGCAGCTCGCGGTCCGTTTCAAGCTGCTTCGATATTTTGTCGTGGGCGTGGATGACGGTCGTATGGTCGCGGCCGCCGAACGCGTCGCCGATCTTCGGCAACGAATGGTCGGTCAGCTCGCGCGCGAGATACATGGCGACCTGGCGCGGGAACGCAACCGCCTTCGTCCGCTTGCGCGCCTTGAACTCTTCCAGGCGAAGGCCGAAATATTCGCCGACCTTGGCCTGAATGTCCTGGATCGTAATCATCTTCGGGCGGCTCGTGGAAATGATATCCTTGAGCGCTTCCGCCGCCAGATGGGACGTGATGTCCTGATTGATGAGCGATGAATAGGCTACGACACGGATGAGTGCGCCTTCCAGTTCCCGGATGTTCGTATCGATCATGTTCGCGATGTACACCATCGCTTCGTTCGGAATGTCGAGATTCTCGGCTTTCGCCTTCTTGCGCAGAATGGCGATCCGGGTTTCGAGATCCGGGGGCTGGATGTCGGTGATGAGTCCCCATTCGAACCGCGAGCGAAGCCGCTCTTCCAGCGTCGGAATCTCCTTCGGCGGCCGGTCGCTCGAGATGACGATCTGCTTCCGTTCCTCGTGCAGCGCGTTGAAGGTGTGGAAAAATTCCTCCTGCGTCTGCTCTTTGCCCGCGAGAAACTGGATGTCGTCAATCAGCAGCACGTCGATGTTGCGATATTTCATGCGGAAGCTCTCGCCGCGGTTGTCGCGGATGGCGTTGATGAACTCGTTCGTGAATTTCTCGGACGAGATGTACAGCACCCGCATGTCCGGATTGTGTTCCAATATGTAATGGCCGATCGCATGCATCAGGTGGGTCTTGCCGAGACCGACGCCGCCGTAGAGAAACAGCGGATTGTACGCCTTGGCCGGCGCTTCCGCCACCGCGAGCGAGGCGGCGTGGGCGAACCGGTTGTTGGCGCCGATGACGAACGTTTCAAATGTATACTTCGGGTTGAGCATATGGCCGGCAGGCTCTTCCTGCACGACGGGGGGCCGGCGGACTGCCGGAGGTTCGGCCTGGGGTTCGGGCGTCTTCGGTTCTTCGAGCGCGAATTTGACGTCGACCGGATAGCCGAGGCAGTCTTCAAGCGCTTCCCGGATATACCGCGTGTAACGGCTTTCGAGCCATTCCACCGCGAAAGCCTGCGGCGTGGTGATCAGAACAAGCCGTTCCGAGAGAAATTTCGCATTTGTGTCCTTGAACCATGTATCGAAACTCGGTTTGCTCACCCGGGTCTGAATGATGGATAACGCTTGCTGCCATATTTCACGGGCTTGGCTGTCCAATGACTGTCACTCCTTACCGACTGATCGTCCGCCCCTTCATCTAGCCTCCGTCGTCATCGCACCATTCTCAACATTCCCAGAAAAAGCACAAAAAGGAACAAGCCTCTCCTTCGGCTTGCGTCGTAGGCTCGCAAAGGACAGTTGATGCGCCGAAGCCGGCCGGCACCGCCGCTGTTCGGCTGGAACGATGCGATGTGTCGAAACAAGCAAAAACGGCTGATGCCGTCCCTCCCGGACGGCGCACCCGTTTTGCGAGGAAAGATAAGCCGATGATAAGCGTGAAACTTATAAACTCTTATCTTCTGAAGAAAATGAGAGGCGAATCATCCACAATACGAACGTAATCCCGCTGTGAATTATCCATAGGGAGGTGAATTGCTCACAGACTTATCCACAATCTGTTGATAATTTAGAGGGATTTTGCCAGATGTCCACAGCTGGAAGCATATTTATCATAGCAGACCGGGCCCCTGATTTCAACGTTTGCGCCGAAACTATCCACAATCCCCGGAATTGTGCATAACATTTATGAACAATGCTCGAAATTGTTGAGAAGTTGTCGACAACCTGTGCCGTTTCGACGGCGTTCGCCGAAAATTATCAACAACCCCCATGTGAGGACAGCGTTTGGCATGGAGAAGGGGGAAACGTTCCGGATATCCTTGAACTTGACTTTGGCGGATGGGTGTGGTTTAATTGTAAAGGCATTTTTCCGGACGGATCGGGGCCGATCTGTCGGCTTGGAAATGTATATTCAACAGATTGTCATGATAGAATTCGGAGCGGGAGGTGTCAGGCAGGATGAAACCGACGTTCAAACCGAATGTGAGCAAGCGGAAGAAAGTGCACGGCTTCCGGAAGCGGATGAGCACGAAGAACGGCCGCAAGGTGCTGGCGGCTCGCCGCAAGAAGGGCAGAAAAGTGCTGAGCGCTTGATCTTACGGGACCACGGAGCGTGGTCTTTTTTTATTCGCTCCCTCCGGCAGCCTGTCTTCCGGATGGAAGGTTCGGTGATGGTGATGCAGAGAAAGCTCCGCCTGCGCAGCCGCAGCGACTTCAGCCGCATCTACAAGGCGGGACGTTCGTTCGCGAACAGCCAGTTTGTCGTCTATTGGATGAAGCGGCCGGAGACCGAGCGGTTCCGCGCGGGCGTGTCGGTGAGCCGGAAGCTCGGCGGCGCGGTCGTCCGCAACCGGATGCGCCGGGTGGTCAAGGAATTGATTCGCCTGAACGCGGACAAGATTGCGGAGCGGACCGATTTTATCGTGATCGTCAGGCGGCCGGCGCTCGGGATGAAGACGAAGGATCTGGAGCGGAGCCTGCTGCACGCGCTGCGCAAGGCCGGCCTGCTCGCCGGCATCCCGCCGGCCGGTCCGGACAAGCGGCGGAACGGAGGGACGACCGTCGGCAGGCCGCGTCCGCAAGGCCGTCCGCATGTTTAGGCGAGTTTCCTTCAGACCATAAATTATGATATAGTTTAAGGGGAATGTTTGTCTCTTCAGAGAGGAGTTTTGACTGTTGTCTCGATCACGCAAATGGCTGATCCTGCCCGCCGTCGCGGCGATCCTGCTGCTTGCGGGATGCGCGCCGGTTGATCATACGACCAGCACGGAAGATCTGCTCGAGGGCAACTTCTGGGAGCGGAACGTCGTTTACTGGTTCGCGGTCATGCTGGACACGTTCGCCGACTGGTTCCAGGGCAACTACGTTTTGTCCGTTCTCATTCTGACGATCATCGTCCGGACGCTGATCCTGCCGCTTACGCTGAAGCAGTACCGCAGCTCGAAAGCGATGCAGGCGCTGCAGCCGGAGCTGATGAAGATCCGGGAGAAGTACAAGAACGACCCGCAGAAAGTTAATGAAGAAACGATGAAGCTGTTCATGCAGCATCAGGTCAATCCGATGGCGGGTTGTCTGCCGCTTCTGATTCAGATGCCGATCTTCATCGCGCTGTACAACGCGATCTACTGGAACCCGGATATCCGCGAGTATTCGTTCCTCGGCATCCAGCTTGGATTGCCGCCGCAGCAGCAGGGCGTCATCGCCTGGGCGCTGCCGGTGATCGCCGCGATCACGACGTTTGTCCAATCGAAGATGATGCCGCAGCAACCGAATGGCCCGATGCAGGCGATCCTGATGATCTTCCCGGTCATGATTTTCGTCATGGCGCTGTCGTTCCCGGCGGCTCTGCCGCTCTACTGGATCTTCAGCAATCTCTACACGATTGTCCAAAACTATTTCCTGTACGTGCGCTCATCCGACAAGGGCAAACCGAAGGAGGCCCCTGCGAAATGAAGAAAGTCACGGCATCCGGAAAGACGATCGAAGCTGCGGTGAACAGCGGGCTTGAACAACTGGGGACGACAATTGACCGCGTGAAGGTGAACGTGCTTGAACAGCCTTCGCGCGGCCTGTTCGGACTGTTCGGCGCAAGACCCGCCAAGGTGGAGCTGACGCTCATCGAGGAGCCGGCCGCGGCGGTACCCGCCCCGGCCGCGGCCGAGCCGCAGGCGGCGGAGACCGCCGCAGTCGAAGACGTCATGACGGATGCCGGCGGTTCCGAAGACGAAGACGTGGCATTCTTCGAAGAGGAAGAAGATTCGGAACCGCAAGATCCCGAATCGCGACCCGGAGAGGGCGGCGCCGGGGAAGCCGCCGAAGCGGCGGAGCGGTTCCTGCGCGAAGTCGCGGGCGCGATGGGGATCACGATTGACATCAGCCGGAGCGAATCGCGCGACGGCCTGAAGCTGGCGATGTCGGGCGGCGAAGATATGGGGCTGCTCATCGGCCGCAGAGGCCAGACGCTCGACGCGCTGCAATATTTGGCGAATATCGTCGCCAGCCGCAGTTCGCGCGAACGTGTGCGCATCGTGCTCGATGCAGAGAATTTCCGCGAACGGCGGCGCAAGACGCTCGAGGAATTGTCTGAACGGCTCGCGCAGCGGGTGGTCAGGACCGGCAAGGAGATCGTCCTGGAGCCGATGACCCCGCAGGAGCGCAAAGTGATTCACACGGCATTGCAGCACCATCCGAAAGTGAAGACGTTCAGCAAGGGCGACGAACCGAACCGGCGCGTCGTCATTACGCTCAAGTGACGCAAGGCATGCGATCTCTTCCGCGGCAATGGCTCGTAACGCGAGGCATTGCCTTTTTTTAAAGTTTCTTGCGGTGTCTGCGATCACAGGGAAAGGACTGGACAGCATGCATGACGATACGATCGCTGCGATTGCGACGGCCGTCGGCGAGAGCGGGATTGCCGTCATCCGGATCAGCGGTCCTTCCGCGATCGAGGCGGCCGCGCCCTATGTCCGCGCGAAGACGGGGCTCAAGGACGCGGCGACCCATACGGTGCAATACGCGAAAATCGTCGATCCTGCGACCGGCGAGGCGGTTGACGAAGCGCTCGTCACGGTGATGCGGGCGCCGAGGTCGTTCACGGCCGAGGACGTCGTCGAGATCAGCGTGCACGGCGGCATCGTGCCGGTGCGGCGGGTGCTGGATCTGCTGCTGGCCGGCGGCGGCATCCGCCTCGCGGAACCGGGCGAGTTCACGCGGCGGGCGTTCGTGAACGGCCGCATCGACCTGGCGCAGGCGGAAGCGGTCATGGACCTGATCCGTTCGAAGTCGGAGCGGGCCATGAAGGTGGCGCTGAAGCAGGTCGAAGGCGCCCTGTCGCGGAAGATCGGCGAACTCAGACAGCGGCTGATCGAGCTGCTCGCGCATCTCGAGGTCAACATCGACTATCCCGAGCATGACGTCGAGGAGCTGACAAGCGCCTTCATTCGCGAGCGGAGCGGGGAAGTGCTGGCGGAGATCCGGCAGCTGCTAAAATCGGCGAACGAAGGCAGAATATTGCGCGAGGGGATTATGACCGCGATTGTCGGGCGGCCGAACGTCGGCAAGTCGTCGCTGCTCAACCTGCTGGCGGGCACCGAGCGGGCGATCGTCACCGACATTCCCGGCACGACGCGCGACGTCATCGAGGAGTATGTGACGGTCAGCGGCATTCCGCTGCGGCTGCTCGATACGGCCGGCATCCGCGAGACGTCCGACGTCGTCGAGCGGATCGGCGTTGAACGTTCGCGATCCGCCTTGACGGATGCCGATCTGCTGCTCATTGTGCTGAACCGGTCCGAACCGCTTCATGAAGATGACCGGACGCTGCTCGGCCAGGCGGCCGGCAGACAGGCGGTCGTCATTCTGAACAAATCCGACCTGCCCGCGAAGCTGGATGAAGCCGAGGTGCGGAAGCTGCTGCCCGGAACCGCGATCGTGCCGATGTCGGTCAAGGAAGGCTTGGGGATGGATGAACTCGGGCAGGCGATTGCCGACCTGTTCTTCGGCGGCAAGCTGGAAGGCGGCGAAGCGGCCTATGTGTCGAACGTCCGCCATGCCGCGCTGCTCAAGCAGGCGGAGCAGGCGCTGGTCGACGCCATTGAATCGACCGACGCCGGCGTGCCGATCGACATCGTCCAGATCGATGTCCGGACGGCATGGGAGCGGCTCGGCGAGATAACGGGCGATACGGCCGGGGAATCGCTGATTGACCAGATTTTCTCGCAGTTCTGTCTCGGAAAATGAACCCGGGCAGGGCGGCGGATGGTTTTTTTCTTAATGAAAGAGGGTGAAGCTGTGGGATACGAAGCGGGACATTATGACGTCATCGTCGTCGGCGCGGGTCATGCGGGCTGCGAGGCGGCGCTTGCCGCGGCGCGGATGGGCTGCGAGACGCTGCTGCTCACGATCAGCCTGGACATGGTGGCGTTCATGCCGTGCAACCCGTCGATCGGCGGGCCGGCGAAGGGGCATGTCGTGCGCGAGATCGACGCCCTCGGCGGTGAGATGGGACGGAACATCGACAAGACGTTCATCCAGATGCGGATGCTGAACACGGGCAAAGGGCCGGCGGTCCATGCGCTGCGCGCGCAGGCGGACAAGTTTCTGTATCAGCACACGATGAAGCAGACGCTGGAGCGGACCGAGCGGCTCACGCTCCGCCAGGCGATGGTGGAGGAAGTGATCGTCGAAGGCGGACGCTGCAAGGGCGTCCGGACGAAGACGGGCGCGGAATATTACGCGCAGGCGGTTGTCATCACGACGGGCACTTACTTGCGCGGCAAGATCATCATCGGCGAGCTGATGTACGAGAGCGGACCGAACAACCAGCAGCCTTCCGTGAAGCTGTCGGAATCGCTGCGCTCGCTCGGCTTCGAGCTGATCCGGTTCAAGACCGGCACGCCGCCGCGGATCCACGGGGATACGATCGATTTCTCGAAGACCGAGATTCAGCCGGGCGACGAGAAGCCGAAATATTTCTCCTATGAGACGGAATACCGCGAAGTCGAGCAGCTGCCGTGCTGGCTCACCTATACATCGGAAGAGACGCACCGGATCATTCAGGAAAATCTCCACCGCGCGCCGATGTATTCGGGCCTGATCGAAGGGACGGGGACGCGCTACTGTCCGTCGATCGAGGATAAGATCGTCCGGTTCGCCGACAAGCCGAAGCATCAGATTTTCCTCGAGCCCGAAGGTCGGAATACGAAGGAATATTACGTGCAGGGGCTGTCGACGAGCATGCCGGAGGAGCTGCAGCTTAAGATGCTCCGCTCGGTTCCGGGCCTCGAGAAGGCCGAAATGATGCGTCCCGGCTACGCGATCGAATATGACGTCATCGTGCCGACGCAGCTCAAGCCGTCGCTCGAGACGAAGCTCGTCGAGGGGCTGTTTACGGCCGGCCAGCTGAACGGCACATCCGGCTATGAAGAGGCGGCCGCGCAAGGGATCATGGCGGGCATCAACGCCGCGCGCAAGGTTCAGGGCAAGGATCCGGTTATTCTGTCCCGCGCGCAAGGGTACATCGGCGTGCTGATCGACGACCTTGTGACGAAGGGGACGAACGAGCCGTACCGGCTGCTCACGTCGCGCGCCGAATACCGGCTGCTGCTGCGCCATGACAATGCCGATCTGCGCCTGACGCCGGTCGGCTATGAGATCGGGCTGATCAGCGAGGAGCGGTACCGCAAGTTCCTTGACAAGAAGCAGAAGGTGGAAGACGAGATCGCGCGGCTGAGAACGGTCAAGCTGAAGCCGGAGGAAGCGCAGCGGGTGCTGGAGATGGCCGGCTCCGCTCCGGCGCAGAACACGGTCGACGCGCTGACGCTGCTCAGACGTCCGGAAGTGACGTATGCGATGCTCGAGACCGTGACGCCTTCACCGGTCGAACTGACCGATGAGATGAAGGAACAGGTCGAGATCCAGATCAAGTACGCGGGCTACATCGAGAAGCAGCTGCAGCAGGTGGAGCGGCTGAACAAGATGGAGCAGAAGCGGATCCCGGAAGACATCGACTATTTCGCCGTGCACGGCCTGTCGACGGAGGCGAAACAGAAGCTCACCGCCATCCGGCCGATCTCGATCGGGCAGGCGTCGCGCATCTCGGGCGTTTCGCCTGCCGACCTGTCCATCCTGCTCGTGTATCTCGAGCATTACAACCGCGTGACGGCGGCGCGGGGGTCGTGACCTTTGAGCGCCCCGTCCTGGTTCGAGAAGCTGCTGGCGGAGCGGAATCTGGATCTGACGCCGGAGCGGAGTGAACGGTTCGAGACGTACTTCCGGCTGCTCGTGGAATGGAATGAGCGGATGAATCTGACGGCGATCACGGAGCGGGAAGCGGTGTACGAGAAGCATTTCTACGACTCGCTGACGCTCGCGTTCCATCTGGATCTGAACGGGACCGGCAAGCTGGCCGACATCGGTTCCGGCGCGGGCTTCCCGAGTCTTCCGCTCAAGATTTGCTTCCCGCATCTTGACGTGCTGATCGTCGATTCGCTCGGCAAGCGGATCCGGTTCCTCGAGCATCTGACCGCGGAGCTCGGCCTTGCCGGCGTGACCTGCCTGCATGCCCGCGCGGAAGACGCGGCCAGAATGCCGGAGCACCGCGACGGATACGACCTCGTAACGGCCCGCGCGGTCGCCAGAATGAACGTGCTCGCCGAGTTCTGCCTGCCGTTCGCGCGGCCGGACGGCCGATTCGCCGCGATGAAGGGCAGTGATCCCGCGGAAGAAATCGCGGAGTCGAAGCGGGCGCTGTCCGAGCTGGGAGGCAAGCTCGAGACGGTGCATGCGCTGCAATTGCCATTCGAGCAGGCGGACCGGCACATCGTGATCGTCCGCAAGTCGGGACGAACGCCGGCGCGGTATCCGCGGAAGGCCGGCATTCCGGCGAAGCAGCCGATCATCTGATGACCGAGCGGCCGCCATTCCGGCAGACGTTGTTCCACGTGAAACATTTTCCGTGAACAAATGTGAAAAATCGGTTTGTCAAGCAGGAAATCGAATTCCGTGTCTCGAATGATTATGCTTGCGAATGGCGATGGTTCGATGCAGCACGGCAACAACGAAACAAACAACATCACGCCGATGGAACATCGGCGTTTTGTTTCGGCTGTCGCGGATGCATACGGTTCGTCCGGAAGACCGGGCGTTTTGACCGGCCTTGGGCGGCTGCGACAGCAGCCTGTCTTCCGGGCGGATCGGCAGCGGCATTCTGAATGGGGTAGGGAATGACATGATGAAGGAGCAATTTTCTCGGCTGTTCGGTCTGGGCGACCGCACGAATCAAGACGAAGTGAAGCAGATCCCCGTCGGCGAGATCGACGCGAGCCCCTACCAGCCGCGGACAATCTTCGATGACGAGCGAATCGACGAACTGTGCCAGACGATCCGCACGCACGGCGTCATCCAGCCGATCGTCGTACGCGTCCGGAACGGGCGCTACGAGATTATCGCCGGTGAGCGGCGCTGGCGCGCCGTCAAGAAGCTGGGGCTGGAGACGATTCCGGCGATTGTCCGCGAATTCAACGATTCCCAGGCGGCATCGATCGCGCTGATCGAGAACCTGCAGCGGGAAGGGCTGACCGCGATTGAAGAAGCGGTTGCTTACCAGAAGCTGCTGGATCTGCACAATCTGACGCAGGAAAGCTTGGCGCAGCGTCTCGGCAAAAGCCAATCGACGATTGCGAACAAGCTCAGGCTGCTGCATCTCAGCGAACCGGTAAAGCAGGCGCTCATGGAACGGAAGATTACCGAGCGTCATGCGAGGGCGCTGCTGTCGCTGGAGTCGGAAGAACTCCAGGTGAAGGTGCTGGAGGATATTATCTCCAAGGAACTGAACGTGAAGCAGACGGAAGCGCGTGCCGCGTTCTACAAGGAAGCTTCTGCGAAGTCGAAGAAGTCTTCGAAGCGGATCTCGTTCACGAAGGACGTCCGCCTCGCGCTCAACACCATTCGCCAGTCCGTCGAGATGGTGGCGGGGTCCGGCATCGACATCAAGACGGACGAACGCGACTGCGGCGAACATTACGAAATCGTCATCCGCATTCCGAAACGGTAGGCTTGCGGTGTCGCCCGCGGTTTACGGTCCGCTGCAAGCGGCGGTCAGTGCAGGAGCTAACAAGATAGGGTTAACTCAGCAGGTGAGAGGTGAACCGGATTGTCGAAAATCATTGCGGTTGCGAATCAGAAAGGCGGAGTCGGCAAGACGACGACATCCGTCAATCTGGGCGCATCGCTGGCATCGCTGGGGAGGAAGGTGCTGCTCGTCGATATCGACCCTCAAGGCAATACGACCAGCGGCATCGGCATCAACAAGGCGGATGTTGACAACTGCATCTATGACGTACTGATCAATGACGTGCATCCGCGCGATGCCATGGTGGAAACCAGCATCCCGGGACTGACGCTGATTCCTGCCACGATTCAGCTGGCCGGCGCGGAGATTGAGCTGGTGCCGACGATTTCGCGGGAGATCCGGCTGAAAAAGTCGCTTACACAAGTGCGGGACATGTTTGATTACATTCTGATCGATTGTCCTCCTTCGCTCGGCATTCTGACGATCAATTCGCTGACGGCCGCCGACTCGGTCCTCATTCCGATCCAGTGCGAGTATTATGCGCTTGAAGGCTTGAGCCAGCTGCTCAATACGGTTCGGCTCGTCCAGAAACATCTCAACAAATCGCTGCAAATCGAAGGCGTGCTGCTCACGATGTTCGATGCGCGGACGAATCTCGGCATTCAGGTGATCGAGGAAGTCAAGAAATATTTTCAGCAGAAAGTGTATCAGACGATCATCCCGCGCAATGTCCGCTTGAGCGAGGCGCCGTCGCACGGGCAATCCATTATCACTTATGATCCGAGATCGAAGGGCGCGGAAGTCTACCTCGAATTGGCGAAGGAAGTGATGACCCATGAGCAGACGGCTGGGGAAAGGGCTTGACGCGCTTATTCCTTCTCTGACGGTAGGCGAAGATGACAAGGTCATTGAAATTTCGTTGACCCAGCTTCGTCCGAACCCGTATCAGCCACGCAAGACGTTCGACGAAGAAGCGATCAGGGAACTGGCCGAGTCGATCCGGCTGCATGGCGTCATTCAGCCGATTATTGTGCGCAGCGTCGTGAAAGGATACGAGATCATTGCGGGAGAGCGTCGTTTCCGCGCTTCGCAGCTCATCGGCAATGCGACGATCCCCGCGGTTGTGCGTGATTTCTCCGACCAGCAGGTGATGGAGATCGCGCTGATCGAGAACCTGCAGCGGGAAGATCTGAATGCGATCGAGCTTGCGCTTGCCTATCAGTCGATCATGGACAAGTTCCAGCTCACCCAGGAGGAACTGTCGCTGAAGGTTGGCAAGTCGCGCTCGCATATCGCGAATTTCCTTCGTCTGCTGACGCTGCCGGCTGAAGTGAAGGAACATGTTTCACGTGGAACATTGTCCATGGGGCATGCGCGGGCGCTGGCCGGTCTGAAGGACGACAAGAAGTTGAAGGAGCTTGCCCGGCAGACGATCGAGAACGAATGGAGCGTGCGCGAGCTGGAAGACGCCATTCAGCAGCTCGGGCGCAAAAATGTGGCGGTCAAGAAGGCGCAAGCCAAGGCGAAGAAGCGCGATCCGTACATCGAGCAGGTCGAGGAGACGCTGCGCGAACGGTTCAAGACGACGGTTCGCATCCGCCATCAGAAGGACAAGGGCCGGATCGAGCTGCTGTATTACGGCAAGCAGGATCTGGAGCGGCTGCTGGAGCTTTTGGAACGGCTGGCCTGACGCCGGACAAGTCGGGCAAGGAAGGTTATGCGAACAGACGGGGCGCCATCCGATGAACCATTGCGGAGGCGCCCCTCATTGTCGGTTGGTTGTTCCGAAATCAAAACGCTTGCCGCCCGCGAAGCCTCGGCATGCTGACCTTGACACAGAACCGGGAGAATCGCCCGGATCGCGGAGTTGTATTCCCGGGCGGAAAGCATTACACTAAAGTATGCCATTTCGCAGCTATGCGGCGGGGAAAGCAGGGGGCTTGCATGGACGCAAAGACGGAGCGGATCATCTATCTCGATCATGCGGCGACTTCATGGCCGAAGCCGCCGGAAGTGATCGAAGCGGTGCGCGAAGCGATGGTGCATGACGGTGCAAATCCCGGCAGGGGAAGCCACCGGATGGCGGTCAGCGCGGGCAGGATCGTGTTCGAGGCGCGGAAAGCGCTGGCGGAACTGTTTCGCATCGCCAATCCGAACGACATCGCGCTGACGTTCAACACGACCATTGCGCTGAACATGGCGATCAAAGGGTGCCTCAAGCCCGGCGATCACGTCGTCGCAACGGCGGTCGAGCACAATGCGGTCCGGCGGCCGCTCGAGCATTTGAAGCGGACGATCGGTGTGAAGGTCACCTATGTGGAGACGGATGAACGCGGCCGCCTCGACCCGACGCGCGTCCGCGAAGCGCTGCTGCCGGATACGAAGCTGGTGATCGTCAACCACAGTTCGAATCTGCTCGGGTCGATTCTGCCGGTCGCCGAGATCGGCACCATGACCCGCAAGAGAGGCATCCGGCTGCTGGTCGACGCGGCGCAGAGCGCCGGTATCCTGCCGATCGACGTGGAGGCGATGGGCATCGATCTGCTGGCGTTCCCGGGACACAAGGGATTGCTCGGTCCCCAGGGGACGGGCGGCTTGTACATTCATCCGGAGGTCAACCTTGAGCCGATTCTGCACGGCGGAACGGGCAGCCAGTCGGAAGCGGCCGAACAGCCGGACGTGCGGCCCGACCGCTACGAATCCGGCACGGTCAATACCCCGGGGCTGGCGGGGCTGGCGGCGGGCGTCCGGTACATCCTGCATGAGACGGTTGAGAAAATCTATAATAAGGAATGGTCGCTTGCGCAACGGCTGATGGAGGGGCTGTCTGCGATCGGCAACGTGCGCGTGCTCGGTCCGGAACCGGGCGAACCGAGAACCGGCATCGTCTCATTCATTATCGGCAGCGCCGATCCGTCGGAGACGGCGTTCATCCTGGACAGGCATTACGGCATCGCCGTCCGGGCCGGGTTCCATTGCACCCCGCTGGCGCATGGAACGGCGGGTACGGCGGCCACGGGCGCGGTGCGCGCCAGCGTCGGCCATTCCACGACCGAGGCGGACGTGGATGCACTCATCGCGGCTGCGAAGGAGATCAGCCGGTATTATTGAGACGGCTGTCTGAAGACGTTGCAGAAGATACAGAAATCGATCGGAAAACATGGGGGAGTAGCAATGAGGGCAGAAGATTCGGAAATCTTGTATGCGGCGATCGCGGGAATCGGCCTGCTGGTCGTCGTGCTGCTCATCTGGCTGGCTGTCGTCAGCCGCAAGCTGAGCCGGCTCACCCGGCAATACCGGGCGATGATCGGCGGCACGGGGGTGGCCGATCTGGAGACGGTCATCAGCAATTTGCAGCAGCGGACCGCGGATGCCGCGCGGGAGATCGAGCGGCTGACCGGCGGACTGAACCTGCTCGAAGAGACGGTTAGACAATCGGCCGGCAGAATCGGAATTGTGCGCTACAATGCGTTCGCCGATCAAGGCAGCGATCTCAGCTTTGCGGTTGCCATCGTGAACGAAGAGCGGAGCGGCGTCGTCCTGAGCGGCATTCACAGCCGGGAAGAAACCTACGTGTACGCTAAACCGGTAAAGGGCGGAGAGTCGGCCTACCCGCTTACGCCTGAGGAACGGCAGGCGATTGAACAGGCGGGACTGCAGCCAGCGGCCGCTGCCGCCTCACGGCATGGACAGCGTTGATGAGACTCAGCGCGATCAGATCGGCCATGCGCATGACCAGATGCAGCCTGGTGTTCTGCAGGACGAAGTATTCCATGAAACCGCCGACGTTGACGATGCCGGTCATGTGAATGTCGCCGACCGGCGGCAGCTCCTTGTTGACGCCGGCGCCCGGACGAACCGGACCTTCGCCGATCTGGATGCAGCCGACGCTGGCGGCCTGTCCAAGGCAGGCGTCGATGCCGATGATGAACGGCCGGGGCGTCTTCCGTTCGATCCGGTGGAGCGTTTCCTCGAGATTCATCGCATGAACCGGATGCTCCAGCGTGCCGTACAGATCGAAATGCGGGCTGCGGTATTTGGACAGCTTCGTGCCAACCAGGGGACCAAGCGAATCGCCGGTCGACCGGTCCGTGCCGATGCACACGATGGCAATCCGGCGGTTCTCCGCCATCGTCGTCATATAGTGGGTCAGTCGCTCGGTGAGCAGCGCACATGCATTCGCATCGGCATGCGCGACCTTGAGCGGCGCTTCTCTTCGAACGGCCGGCTTCATGGCATCCCCTCCGCAAACAGCGTGTTACTAGTATATGGACATCGTGCCCGGTTTATACTGGAGGGACACAAAACGGGACCGCAGGGCCAGACAGGCAGTGCTGCGGCATCATTTCAGGAAAGGGGACGCTGCGATGTTGGCCGCGTTCGATTCCACCCAGCAGGCGCTGCGGGCGGAAATGTTGTTTGAATACGCCGGGATCGAGATCGACATCCGTCCCACGCCGAAGGAGATTACGGCCGGCTGCGCGATATCGATCGAGTTCCCGGACGAGCATCTGCCGGAAATCCTCGAGATCATCCGTCAGGAGCATGTGGAGATCCGCGGCATTTACATATTCTCGGAACAAGGCTACGTGCCGGCTTTCCGGGAGCAACACGCACCGGCGAGGGGGACGGAGGAATGATCGAAATGATCGAAATGCAGAACTTCGCGGCGGATCTTCGGAATGAGCTGATGTGGATGAGCATCGGCATGACCGTGCTGCGCATCGTGCTCATTCTGCTGGTCGCCTGGATTGCGGCCAAAGTGCTGCACAAGGCGATTCAGCGCCTGCTGATCGACCGCAGTCCGGAGCGGGTCCGGATTCAACCGCGGCGCGTACAGACTGTCGGCAAGCTGCTGAACAACACGGTATCGTACTGCATTTATTTCGTTGCCTTCCTGCTCATTCTGGGCGAGTTCAACATCAGCCTGGCGCCGCTGCTGGCGGGCGCCGGCATCGTCGGCCTTGCGATCGGTTTCGGCGCGCAAAGCCTGGTCCGCGATGTCATCTCCGGGTTGTTCATCATCCTGGAAGATCCGTTCGGCGTCGGGGATGAAGTGAAGATCGGCGCCTACAAGGGCACGGTGGAAATGATCGGGCTGCGCACCACCCGGCTGAGAAGCTGGACGGGCGAAGTGTTCATCATCCCGAACGGACAGATCAACGACGTCACGAACTACTCGCTGCACAACGCGCTGGCCGTGGTCGACGTGACGGTGGACGGCGGGGTGAGCCTGGAACGGGCGATGGCCGTCATCGGCGAGACGGCGCGGCAGCTCAAGGACGACAATGTGGTGCGCGAACCGGAAGTGCTCGGGGTCGTGACGGCCAGCGCGGACAGCGCGACGGTGCGGGTCGTCGCGGAATGCAAGCCGAATACGCACGAAGAGGTTACCCGCGCGCTCAATGTGCTGCTCAGGCGGGCGCTGAACGAGCTGCGGACAGCGCCGGGTTGAACCGGATATCGCTGACGGCCGGCATGACGGATTTGGGTTTTGCATGAAAGGAGAGGGGAGAACGTGGAGCGGAAGACGTTCGGCCTTGGAGACATCGTGCAGATGAAAAAGCCGCATCCCTGCGGCACGAACGAGATGGAGATCATCCGGATGGGGATGGACATCCGGATCAAATGCGTCGGCTGCAAGCACAGCGTGCTCATTCCGCGCGCGAAATTCGAGAAATATATGAAGAAGGTGCTGCGCCCCGCGGAGTCGAAGCCGGAGACGGGAGGCGCGGATTCCACGCCGTCCGCCTGACTTGCAGGTTGCGAAATGAGTGAATTTTCGAATATTTTATCTGTTGCTTCAATGGCGGAGATTGCATCTTGCAACGGCCAGTCCCCTGTGGTAATATAAATTCTGCTTGTGCCAAACACGGAGAGGTACCCAAGAGGCCCAAGGGGGTTGACTCGAAATCAACTAGGCGGTGCAAGCCGTGCGTGGGTTCGAATCCCACCCTCTCCGCCATTCCATACACAGCATCATGCGGCTCCGGACAGGAGTCGCATTTTTGCGCTGTTGCGTGAGCTGCGTGAACTTCGCTCAAAGAAGAAAAAAAATGGTGGCCGTTAAGACAGTAGCGATCTTGCTGCGGCTCATCACGAAGGATCCGAAACGCAATGAACCGAAATGGGCAAAAACGCTTATAGATCAAGTGTTTTAGCAAACCGAAACGACAACCGCAGCAGCTGCTATAAAAATAGACAAACCACACTGCTGTCAGGGGATTGTTTTTCCGGCAGTCTCATGAGGTAACAAATTGTTGCCTCAAGGCTACAACTAGGCTACAATCTAAAAAAAGGCACAAATTGTGTCACTGCTTTATATAATGTAAAACTGTGAACAAAAAATGCGGACGGCGCTGCCACGCCATCCGCATTTCATAACAGGCTACAGGGAATCAACCCTTAGTCTGCCGACTAACCCTGCTGCGAGTTTGCCTCCTCTGGCAGGGATTAGTTCTTTTTCTGGGTCATCTCAATCAATTTGATCACCAGCGTTATGCACGCGATTAGAAAGATGCCAAAATTGACAAGTACATTGAGGTCAATCGCGTTCATCATTGGTGGCCATTCACCTCCCTTTGGACTCTAAAACAAATGACTAAGGGAGGATTAACTGTAGCCTGATCAAATTATACCAAAAATCCATTTCTTTTTAGTAGTGCGGCTGAATATGTGGATAACAGCAACATAGAAATCGAAAATTTAGCGGAATGGTAAGATAACTCAGTACTTGTTAAGGGGTTGGTATCTTGTGGATAATTGGGAAGATCTAAAACAGTCGAAGATCAGGTTTTTTCAGGCGATACGCTGGATGGAAGAGCGGATCGGTACGTCGCTCGATCGGGTTGGAGCCGGTGATCCGGAAGCGATCGCCATCATGGAACGGAACATGCTGAAAGAGACGCTGAAAGCACGAACGAAGACCATCGGAATACACTCTAGAACAACTTGAAAATCTATGCGGACAATTACGTGTTTTGTCGCAGCCTTTCGCCTCTAACTTGTTCGAATCTTACTTTTGCTGTTTCGTATGATCCGCAATACTCTAACTTGCCGTCGTACTCCACAGCGATTCGTGTCTTGCGTTTTTTATGCGCATCCTGGAATCTCCTTGGATAACTGTCAACAAAGTATCAAAAAAGTATCAAAAAGTATCAACTTTCGTGTTTTCAAATTTAGTTTAGCCGCTTTTAGCCGATTACAAAATAACGGCCATCTTGTAAATGAAGTAAATGGTCGGAATGGTCGGGCGCGTGCAACATGGGAGGGGCCCGGCTGTGACGCGCCGGCCCGTTGCCCCTCTCAACGCAGACAGCCATAATCGGCCCTGTGAGCTCTTAAAACTTAACGGGGTAAAAAATACTGTGAAGCACATTGGAATGGAGGTAAATCGGAGGCGTCTGAAAAGGTCTGGTAGCGGTTGAGGGGTTCCCCCAAAAAAACCTCCAGAAAAAAAGAGGTTGCATGGCCGTCAGGTTACGACATGGGTAATATTTCCACAGACAAAGAAAGTTCCGGCCCTGGAGTCTGTGGAAGGTTCTCTGTTATTTTTTCACGCGCTTCCACTTGCGGCGATGATTCGATGGCTCGGGGAACTTCTCGCCTTTGCGCAGATAAATTTTGCGCGGATCGTTGATGCCCATAATGTGGTCGTTGTCGCCGACCTCCATGTACCACCCGTCGTTCGGCGCGGAATATCCCGCGTCGAATTCGGTCCACTCGCCCATGAATGCAGCCCCTCCGTTCCTTCGCTTGATTGGGATGCTGCCCATATTGTTGGCTGGCGGGGCGCCGGTCATGAACGGGAACATCCGGGGTGTAAGGAAGGATCGGCGGATACTGTCAATCGTCTGTGAAAATGTCACCTTAACTCGTCTGTGAAAATGTCACTTTTTGAATGTACCAAGTCACCGGTCAGGTGACTTGGCCTGGCGCGAAATTTGTGTTACGCTGAAGCTGCTTTGGAC
>Ga0207875_100303_pt1 | contig 27864 bp, 25 predicted proteins | sample CeladaPassage60A_FD_187476 | JGI IMG/M metagenome (GOLD analysis project Ga0207875, IMG submission 187476) | Cellulose-adapted microbial communities from the Joint BioEnergy Institute, USA - Passage3 60A (SPAdes) (version 2) | ecosystem: Engineered > Bioreactor > Continuous culture > Unclassified... | reverse complement strand
CCGGCGAGACATTCCTGGCGCTGCAGTATCGCGAGAACGCCGATGGCAAGCGCCTGGCGCTCGACGGAGAACTCGTCGACCGCGACGGCACCCGGCGGCGCGTCGGCGACCTCGTGCTCGACATCGATTTCGTCGCGGGCAGCAGGGCGTACCGGCACGTCAAGTTCGACGTCACGCTGGAGGACGGCACCCCGCTCGTCGTCGAAGCCGAGCCGCTGCTGCATGCCTGGGCATACTCGGGGACCGGATACGACGGTGGCTACCGGGACCGTCGTGGGCTCGGCGCCTGGCGTGGCACCGTCGCGGAGTACGACGTGTACGAGTACGTCCCCCCGGAGCAAGTGCTCCTCGACGGCAGCCCCGTCCGTCCGGGACACCGCGAGCAACCCGTCACAGTGTCGATCGACGGTGAGCCCGGCATGGGGCACTGCCCGATCATCACCCGCGGCCGTCTCCCGCGGCGAGGTGTCGGATAGCGGCCGCCCGAGCCAGTCACGCGCCCGGCAGCGGCCACGGTGCCCGGAACCCGGTGCTCGGAACCCAACGCCCGACACGCGGAACCGACGCCGGGTGCCCGGTGCCCCGTGCCCGGAGCCCCGAACCAAACGCCCGCAACCCGCAACCCGCAACCCGCAACCCGCAACCCGCAGCCCGCAACCCGGAACCCGGAACCCGACACGCGGAACCGACGCCAGGTGCCCGGTGCCCCGTGCCCGGAGCCCCGAACCAAACACCCGCAGCCCGCAGCAGGCTACCGACGCCGAGGCCTACATCCGCTCGATGATCGTCGCCGTTCCCATGCCGCCGCCGGTGCACATGGTGACCAGCCCGATCGTCTCGTCCCGGCGCTCGAGCTCGTCGAGAACCGTCTGGATCAGCATCGCCCCGGTCGCCCCGATCGGGTGCCCCAAAGCGATGGCGCCACCGTTGACGTTGACCCGGTCCTCGTCGATGCCCAGGTCGCGCATGACCTTCAACGGGACCGCGGCGAACGCCTCGTTGATCTCCCACAGATCCACGTCGCCCACCGTCATGCCGGCCTTGTCCAAGCACTTGCGGGACGCCGGCCCCGGAGCGGTGAGCATGATGACCGGTTCGGCACCCGCCACCGCACCGGCGACGATTCGCGCTCGCGGGGCGAGCCCGTGCGCGGTGGCGAACTCCGGGGAGGTCAACAGCAGTGCACCTGCGCCGTCGACGACGCCGGACGAGTTCCCGGCATGGTGCACGTGGTCGATCTCGCCGACGCCCGGGTAGACCTTCGCGCACATCTGGTCGTAGGACAGACCCTCCGGCTCCCGGACCTTCGCCCCGGCCCGCGCGAACGACGGCGGAAGAGCGGCCAACAACTCCACCGTGGTCTCCGGTCGCGGATGCTCGTCGTGGTCCAGCACGATGTCACCGTCCGCCCTCCGGACAGCGATGATGCTCCGGTCGAACCGGCCGTCGGCGATGGCGGCCGCGGCCAGCCGCTGGCTCCGCACCGCGAACTCGTCGACGGTACGCCGGTCGAATTTCTCCAGCGTCGCGATCAGATCAGCCGAGATCCCCTGCGGGACCAGCGGATACCGGTCACGGAGCGCCGCGTTGCCCGCGTCCAGCGGAGCCGCGGGTCCGGTGTATCTGGACATGCTCTCGACGCCACCCGCGACGACCACGTCGTGCCACCCGGCCTGAATCGCCATGGCGGCGAACATCACGGCCTGCTGGCCGGAGCCGCAGAACCGGTTCACCGTCACCCCGGGCACCGCGATCGGCCACCCCGCGGCCAGGACCGCCAGCCGCGCGATGTCGTTGGCGTGGTCCCCGGTGTGCGCACCGTTGCCCATGACCACGTCCTCGACCTCCACGGGATCGATGCCCGACCGTTCGGCGAGCGCCTGCAGCACCTGCGCCAGCAGCTCCTGGGGATGGAACTCGTGCAGGCTCCCGGTCGGCTTGCCCTTGCCGCGCGGGGTCCGCACCCCGTCGATGATCCACGCTTCCCGCGTCATGTCCGAACCACCCTCCCGCAGGTGCCGAGCCTCACTGGACGCCGTCCGTCAGGACAATTACTCTATAACAACATCATTGAGTACTAGACTATTGATTGATTGGGTGTGGAATGGCACAGCGGATCCCCGTCGTCGACTACCTGGTGCTCGACCCGCCACACCTCGAGGCCAACGAGTGCCGCACCTGCCGGGCGCTGTTCTTCGACCGGCGCAACGCGTGCGCCAAGTGCGGCGGGACCGAGTTCGGTCGCCGGGCTCTGGCCAACGAGGGCGAAGTGCGGGCGTTCACCGTCGTGCACCGGGCGGCGCCCTCGATTCCCGCGCCGTTCACCTCGGTCGTCGTCGACCTGCACGGCGGCGGCGTGGTCAAGGCCAATCTGCTCGACGTGACCGATCCCGAGCAGATCGTGCCGCGGCTGCCGGTGTACCTGGACACCTTCGTCGCGGGCGTCGACGACAACGGCGTCGAGGCCGTCGGTTTCGGATACCGCGTGCGGAAGGACATGGCATGAGCTCGGGTGACGTCTGGATCGTCGGAACCGCGATGACCCGTTTCGGCCGGTTCGCGGACAAGGATCTGCTCGACCTGGCCGCGGAGGCCGCGCTGGCCGCACTCCGCGACGCGGACATGAACATCACTGCGATCGGAGCCCTGGCACTCGGCAACGTCTACGAGGCGAACTCGCACAACGGCCAGCGGCTGCAGAAGCAGATCGGGCAGACCGGGATCCCGGTCTACAACGTGGTCAACGCCTGCGCCACCGGAGCCACCGCGGTCCGCGTGGCCATGCTGTCGATCGCCGGCGGAGAGACCGACACCGCGCTGGCCGTCGGCGTGGAGAAGATGGGCAAGATGGGCCTGCTCGGCAGCGCTGCCAAGAAGCGGGACGCCAAGAAGGAGTTCACACCGTCGGGGCGCTACGGCTCGGTGCTCAAGACCGAGGGCGTGCTGGGCACGTCCCTGATGCCGGGGGTGTTCGCGCAGGCGGGCACCGAGTACGCGCTCAAACACGGCGTGACCATGACCCAGTTCGCCCGGGTCGCCCAGAAGAACCACGCGCACTCCGTGCTCAACCCGCTTGCGCAGTACCGCAAGGAGTTCACGCTCCGGGAAATCCTCGAAGCAGAGGTCATCGCTTACCCCAACACGCTGCCGATGTGCTGCCCGACCGGCGACGGCGCGGCCGCGGTCGTGCTGGTCTCCGACGCCAAGCTGAAGACGCTGGACCCCGACGTCCGCAAACGTGCGGTGAAGATCTCCGCATCGGTCCTCACCTCCGACCCGTGGAGCGAAAGCGGTCAGGCCCTGCCCGACGTCAACACGCTCACCCGTCAGGCCGCCGACGCGGCGTACGAACAGGCCGGCATCGGGCCGGACGACCTCGATCTGGTCGAACTGCACGACTGCTTCGCGACCGCGGAGCTGATCCACTACGACAACCTCCGGCTGTGCGAGCCGGGCGGTGCGGGTGACTTCATCGACTCCGGCGCCCCGTGGCGGGAAGGCAAGATCCCGGTGAACGTTTCCGGTGGCCTGCTGTCCAAGGGGCACCCCATCGGCGCGACCGGTATCGCCAACCTGTACGAGGTCGCCACGCACCTGCGCGGCGAAGCGGGCGACCGGCAGATCGAAGGGGCCCGGGTCGGCCTCACGCACGTCATCGGGCTCGCCTCGGCATGCGCGGTGCACATCCTCGAGGCCAGGCCGGGGGTGGCCTAGGTGCCGGGCCCGCTGGACGGCGTGCGGGTGGTGGAGATCGCCAGCGCCGCCCCCGGACCGTTCGCCTGCATGGTGCTGGCCGACCTCGGCGCCGACGTGCTGCGCGTCGATCGGGCCGGGAAGCGCCGGTCCCACCCGAGCGACCCGCTGACCAGCGGACGGCCGACGGTCGACGTCGACCTCAAGACCGCGGACGGACCCGCCGTGGTCAGACGCCTGGTGGAGCGCGCCGACGTGCTCGTCGAAGGCTTCCGGCCCGGTGTGGCGGAGCGGCTGGGCATCGGCCCGCAGGACTGCCACGCCGTCAACCCCGGGCTCGTCTACGGGCGGATGACCGGCTGGGGCCAGTCCGGCCCGCTCGCCGAGCGCGCCGGCCACGACATCAACTACATCGCGATGGCCGGAGCGCTGGAGCCCATCGGCCCTGCCGGGCACCCGCCGGTGCCGCCGCTGAACCTCCTCGGCGACTTCGCGGGCGGAGGCCTGTTGCTGGCCTTCGGCATCGTCGCCGCACTCTACGAACGGGACCGGTCCGGCCGCGGCCAGGTGGTCGACGCGGCCATGGTCGACGGAGCCGCATTGCTGACCGCGTGGCTGCACGGTCAACGAGCCGCCGGTCACTGGAGCGGTGATCGCGGCGACAACCTGCTCGACGGCGGGGCACCGTTCTACACCACTTACGAAACCGCCGACGGCAAGTACGTCAGCGTCGGGGCGCTGGAACGGCGGTTCTACGCCCAGCTGCTCGCCGGCCTGCAGCTGGATCCCCAGCAGCTGCCCGCGCAGTACGACCGATCCGGCTGGCCGCAGTTGCGGGCCGCGATCGGTGCCGCGTTCCGTCAGCGCACACGCGCGGAATGGGAAGAGATCTTCGCAGGCACGGATGCGTGCGTGGCGCCGGTCCTCAGCCCGGAGGAAGCCGCGAACCACCCGCACATGCGGGCTCGCGAAACGTTCGTCGAAGTCGGCGGGATGCGCAGGCCGGCCCCCGCCCCGCGGTTCTCCCGCACACCTGGCGCCGTTCGCGGGCAGGCCGACGCGGCATCGCACGAGGCCACCCTTACCGCATGGGGCTTCACGCAGGCCGAGGTAGCCGAGCTCCACCAGAAAGGTGCGGTGGCATGACGGCTGTCGCCGACGATCGAGTCGCCGCCCTCGCGCACGCGAGCGTGGCCGAGGTACGCGTCGCCTTCCAGCAGTGGCTTGCCGGCAACGCGGACGAGCTCCGCCCCTTCAAGCAGCTCAGTACGCGGGTCGACGAAGTGTTTGCGGCACTGTCACGGCTGCAGAAGCTGCTGTACTCGACCGGCTGGATCAGGCTGGGCTGGCCGGAGGAGGTCGGTGGCTTCGGCGGGCCGCTCGTCTTGCGTGCCGTGGTGAGCGAAGAACTCGCCGCTGCCGGATACCCGCCCCCGTTCTCCTTCGGCACGCAGGAGGTACTCGGCCCAGCCGTGGTCCGCTTCGCCCCTCCGGAACTGGCCGCCCACACCCTGCCCCGCTTGCTGCGCGGCGACGAGACCTGGTGCCAGGGGTTCTCCGAGCCGGACGCGGGCAGCGATCTCGGATCGCTGAGGCTCCGTGCGGTGGACGACGGCGAGGTGTGGCGCGTCACCGGCGAGAAGATCTGGACGAGCTGGGCGCAGTTCGCCGACCGCTGCGTCCTGCTCGCGCGGACCGGGCCGCTGGAATCGGCGCACAAGGGCATCACCGCGCTGTTCGTCGACATGGACTCGCCGGGCATCGACGTCCGCCCGTTGCGGAGCATGAACGGCGACGACGAATTCTGCAGCCTCCATTTCGACGACGTCGTCGTGCCGAAAAGCCGCACGCTCGGCGAGGTGAACGCGGGCTGGGCGGTCGCCATGTTCATCCTCAGCTGCGAGCGCGGCGCCGCGGCTTGGCAGCGGCAGGCGTGGCTGCGCTGGCGGCTCACCACGATGACGACCGACGCGCCCGATGTTCCCGACACCACCGCGGGAGAGGCGTTCACCCTGGTGCACTGCCTGCGGTTGCTGTCCAGGCGAACCGTGCGGGCGCTGTCGGCAGGCGAGCAACTGGGCGTGCACCCGTCGTTGGACAAACTCATGATGTCGACGGCGGAGAAGTTCCTCTTCGACTCGGCGCTGCGGGGCGCGCCGGAAACCCTCTTGCTCGACGACGGCTCATCGGCGCGCGACTGGCGCAGCGACTACCTGTACTCGCGTGCGTCGTCCATCTACGGCGGGGCCGCGGAGATCCAGCGCAACATCATCGCCGAGCGGATGCTCGGCCTGCCAAGGGGATGACCGTGGACACCGACGAGACATCACTGCTGCGCGAAACCCTGACCGGCATCGTCCGGGACACCCCGGCCGACCGACTCGACGCCGCGCTGGCCGACTTCGGATGGCCGGAACTCCTGGACGACGACCCCACCGTCGCCGTCTCCCTGCTGTTCGAACTCCAAGGCCGGGCTCTTGCCACGACGTCGGCTTTGGACGTCGTCATGGCACGCGCCGTCGACGAGGCTGACGTCGCAATACTGCATCCAACACCGGGCAGCGCGGTACCGTCCAGCATCGCGATCCCCACGTCGTCAGGACTTCGAATCGACGTCCACGGCATGGTCGCGACCCGCGCGCAGGCACCCGCTCGAGTCGTGGTGCCCGCCCTGCTCGACGGAAAACCCGTCCTGGTCCTTTCGACATGGGAGGACTCGTGGCCGTCCTCCGGTACCGGTATCGACCCCACGGCTGGCTGGGCAGGTCTTCGCACGACGCTGACAACCGATCGAGCCGCCGTGGCCGGCGACGCGGCCTCCTGGCGCAGGCTCAGAGCGGCCGGACATCGGGCGCTGGCCCACGAATTGCTCGGACTCGGCGCCGTGATGCTCGAACTCGCCGTGGCCCACGTCAGCTCCCGCACCCAGTTCGGCCGCCTGCTGGGCAGTTTCCAAGCGGTCAAGCACAAGCTGGCCGACGTGCGGCTGTGGCAGGAATGTGCCCACCTGGCGAGCGAGGCCGCATGGGAACCTTCCGACGAGCACGAAGCCGCCACGGCGGCAGTCGTCGCCAAGGTCACTGCGAGCCGCTTCACCGAGGTGGCCCGGCAGCACTGCCAGCAGGTGCTCGGCGGTATGGGCTTCACCTGGGAACACGACTTCCACCGGTACCTCAAACGAGCGCTGCTGCTCGAGTCCCTGCTCGGCGGCACCGGCCCGCTGCACGCCGAGCTCGGTGCGCAGCTGCGCACCGGCGCCCTCCCCCGGCTGGCCATGCTCTGAATCGGCGACCCGTCGCACGGCTCGCGCCACCGCTGCGCGCTGCACGACCTAGTGAAATCGGTGCGAGCAGGCGGTGACCGACGCACTCGGAAGCACTGGGGGGACGGCACCGTGGCGACGGAACGGGTTCCTGTGGGGCGGCGAACGGGATCAGCGAGGCGGTATCGACGGGCCCGGGCGTCCGGATTCGACTCACGCACCCCATGCCCCGACCACCAACGGGATCACCAAAGCGACATCGACAAGCCCAGGCGCACGAATTCGGCTCACGCACCCCAAGCCCCGGTCGGCAATGGGCTCAGTGGCGGCCGACAACGGCATGGACGTCAGCGATGGCCGGAGGTGAACACGGTGGTGGCGTCCCCGGTCACCGAGGACGCCACCACCTTTCGCCACCCCCGTCAGCGGTCGTAGATCAGGCGGCCGACCCGGTTTCCGATGAATTCACCGAAGTGGATCTGGCCGGGAATCTGATTGTTCAGATCGCACGGCGCGGAGAACGGCGTCGGCGTCTCGTACTCCCGCAACGTCTTGGTTTCCGGGTCGTATTCGCCGATCTTGTTGCCGGCGAACACCAGGTTGCCTTCGGCGAAGTACACCTTGCCGTTGTCCCCCACCCGGACCGGCCCGGGGAACGGCAGCGGGTTGCCCAGCCCGATGTCCAGCGGGCCGGCCTTGCGCAGCGGGAGCAGCGGCATCTCGGTGATCTTGCCGGTGGTCACGTCCAGCGTGCCCAGCTGCTGCCCGGCGGTTCCGCTCCACCAGATGGTGCCGTCGGGCGCGGTCGTCACCCCCTGCGGCACCGATGCCGGGGTCGGCACCGGGTACTCGCGGATTTCCTTCGTCTTGACGTCGATGGTGCCGATCTTGTTGCCCAGAGCCTCGGAGAACACCAGCAGATCCCCCGGCCCGTCCTGGATGATCAGCGGGACGGCGGCCGGCGTGGGCAACGGATACTGCGTGAAGTCGTGCGTGGCGATGTCGAACCGGCCGATGGCGTTCGCGCCGGCCATGGTCATCCACACCCCGCCGTCCTTGACGGCGGTGTCGATGGTGGCCCGGATGCCGTACGGCAAGCTGTCGATCAGGGTGTTGGTCACCGGAATCGGGAAGTACTGCATGCTCCCGTCCGACGGGTCCAGCCGGACCACGTTGTTGCCGACGACCTCGGAGAACCACAGGTAACCGTCTTCGTCGAATTCCATGCCGCCGGGTTGCGCCGCCGGGGTCTTCAACGGGAACGGCGTCAGCTCACCGGTCTTCGGGTCCAGCCGGGTGACGGCATTGCCCACCGCTTCCTGCACCCACGCGTAGCCGTTCTTGTCGAACTCGACCTCGCACGGTGTCGACAGCGGCCGGTGGGTCGGATACTCCAGGACGACCGGAGCAGCCGAGGTGGACGACCCCGCGACGGGTGCCGCACCCGCAATGCCCGGTACTGCCGCCAACGTCATGAGCGCGGCACTACCCGCCGCCGCAATCCTGATTCGCCCGTTCGTTCGCCGTCGCCCGTTTACGGTACCTCCTTCGTCCCTCCCGGCGCATGTACTCTAATACAAATATATCTGGATATGGAATAGTGATTTCGCTAGCGTTTACCGAGGCGGCAGCGCGCCCGGACTCGCTCGGGGACATGCATCCGATCAGTCACGAGGAGATCGACATGCGGAGGAATTGGCGGATCGCGCTCGGCGCGCTCGGCGTCGCCGTGGCGTGCCAGGTTGCTGGCGCCGACGTGGCCGGCGCCGAACCGATCGACGACACCGACGCGGTGGTCACGGCCTTGGCCGACGGTGACGACGAACGTGCCGCGGAACTGATCCGGGCCAGCGAGCTGCGCACCGATCCACGGAAACTGGGCAGCGCGATCAACGCAGCGGGCACCAGGGCCGTCGAGCAAGGGACCGGCGGAGGATACAAGCGCGCGGTCGCCATCGGTTTCACTCGTGGCGGGGTGGACATGCTCACCGCGACCCAGGCGTTCACCTATGCCGCCACCGAAGCGGTCGCCGCCGGGCTGACCCCGGAGGAAGCCCTGGTCGGCGGGAGCACGGTGGCCCAGACCTACCAGGCCTACCTGCTGATGCCGCTCACCCAGGACTGACAACGGAACGAGCCGCGCGGCCGGGCAGGTGCACGCCCGGCCGCGTCATTTTTCCGCGGTGCGGAACCTCGGCGGGCGGCGCTGGAGGAATGCCCGCATCCCCTCTTTCGCCTCGGCCGAGGAGAAGCTGAACGCCTGTGCCAAGCTCTCGGTCTCGATCGCTTCGGCGAACGACGACTGGCAGGCCTTGTTCAGTTCCCTTTTCATCACCGACAACGCCAGCGTCGGACCGTCGGCCAACGTGCGCGCCCACTCGTCCACGGTGCTGTCCAGCTCGTCGTCCGGTACGGCCAGATTCACCAGGCCGAGCCGTTCCGCCTCCACACCGGACACCCGCCGGGAGAAGAACACCAGTTCCTTGGCCTTGGCCAAACCGACCAGCCGCGGCAGGATCCACGACCCGCCACCGTCCAGGGTGAGACCGCGGTCGGCGAAGATCTCGCCGAACACGGCGCTGGTGGCCGCGACCGTCAGATCGCACGCCAGCGCGAGATTGCACCCGAAGCCGACGGCCGGGCCCGCGACCTTGGCGATGACCGGCTTGGGCATGTCGTGCACCAGCGTCACCACGTGACCGACGCGGCGCATGAACCGCAGCTCGTCCGGCGCGATCGACTCCGCGAGATCCATTCCCGAGCAGAACGCCCCACCGGCGCCGGTCAGCACCACGACCCGGTCGTCCGGGTCGGCAGTGATGGCCTGGAGGACCCGGGCCAGCTTCTCGATCAGCGGCCAGGTGATCCCGTTGCGCCGCTCCGGCCGGTTCAGCGTCACGGTGACCACGCCGTCGGCCCGGTCGACGAGAAGCTCCGTCATTCGCTTCTCCTTCCCAGCCCAGCCGCGACGGCGAGCCGTTCGCGATGGTCGTCGGGGTTGCCGAACAAGACCCGCGTCGCCGTGGCACGGCGGTAGTACAAGTGGCAATCGTGCTCCCAGGTGAACCCGATGCCGCCGTGAATGTGCAGCGCACCGTCGGCCACGTGCGCGTACGTCTCCGAACACAACGCCCTCGTCAGGCTCGCCCCTTCGGCAAGCGCACGAGCGGTGGCCGGCGACGGATCCTGGAGGTAGTCGTCCGCGACCTGGACCGCGTGGGTGAGCGCGGACCTGGCCAGCTCGACCTCCAGCAGCAGGTCGACGAGCTGGTGCTTGATCGCCTGGAAGCTCCCGATCGGCCTGCCGAACTGCACCCGGCTTTTGGCGTAGCTCACCGCGGTGTCCAAGCACCGCTGCGCCCCGCCCAGCTGTTCCGCCGCCAGCAGGACGAGTGCGATGTCGAGCCCGGACTCCAGGTGCCGTGACACGTCGCCCTCGGCGAGCAGAAATGCCTCGGCCCGGTCGAAGTCGACCTTCGCCAAGGGCCTGAGCAGGTCGAGCGAGGACATCGTGACGATTCGCGCTTCCTCGGCCCGCACGGCTGCCAGCCCGATGCCTCCATCGACCCGCACTGGGACCACGAAGACCTCCGCGAAAGCCGCATCGGTGACGAAACTCTTCGTCCCGGTGAGCATCCACCCCGGACCGGCCTGCGCTACCCGCGCGGAGGTCGCCTGCGGCGCGTACCGGCCATCGGTCTCGTGCAGAGCAAGCGTGGCCACCGTCGATCCGGACGCGATCTCGGCGAGCAGTTCCCGCACCGGCCCGGCCGGCCCGACCGCCCGCAGCACCGGCAGCACCAGCCCGGCCGTGGAGAACATCGGCACCGGCGCCAGCGTGGCGCCGAGCTCTTCGAACACCACCGCCAGGTGGCCGACCGTGCCACCCGAACCACCGTCCGGCTCAGGCACCAGCAGCCCGGCAAGCCCCATCTCACCGGCCAGCCGCTGCCACAGTGACCAGTCGGTTCTCGCCTCGTCACCGCTCTCGGCAAGGTACGGCCGCACGTCAACGTGCTTGTCCAGGCAACGCCGCACCTCGGCCCGTAGCGCGGCGTGAACGTCGTGCGCGCTCACGACGCCCTCGCCCTGGTGGCCACCGGACTCGGCGCACCGGATCTGGTCGGCAACGCGATCACCGCCGTTCCCGGCATGACATCGTCCCCGCGCTGGTTACGGGCGAACGTTTTCACGTGGACGACGTGTTCGCCGTCCTCGTCGACCGACTTCCCCACGACCGTGCCACCCAGATCGATGACATCCGACAGATAGACGAATCCGCGATATTCCGCGGACGCGTGCTTGACCCAGCCGCTGTCGCCGCACCAGTTGGTGAGCAGGTGGATCTGCCAGCACTGCCGCTGGAAGCCGACGTCGTACTGGAAGGCGACGCCCATCGCGTTCGCCGCCGCCTTGTTGTAGTGCACGGCGTAGATCGGTTCCAGAGCACCGGTCACCGGATCACGGAACGCCCAGGCCGGATGGGCGGCGTAGTCCCGCAAGGCGGCGGCATGCGCCTTCAACCGGGGAATCGGGGTGCCGCCGCCTGCGATGAACGCGACCTCGTCGGTCAGCCCGATCGGCCCCTTGGTGAGCAGGGTGAGCTCGTCCCCCTCCTGCACGTCTTCCCAGTAGCGCGGCTCGGCCCCGCGGGGGCGTTGGGCCAGCACCCGGTCCTCCACCGCCCGCAGTTCGTCCTCCGTCCACGAATGCGGCACCTCGATCTCGCGTGTGCGGCTCTTCTTGCGCGCCGCGGCACGCTCGAAGTTCACGACCTGCCAGCGGATCCGGGCGACGTGCTCACCGTGCTGGTTGGTGTAGTCGTTGACGAAGTGATCGGTCACCATCCGGCCGGCGAAGCTGCTCGGCCGCGGTCCGGTGAACCCCTCGTAGCGGCAGGTCGCGGAGATCTTGTCGCCCCAGTAGATCGGCCGGTACATGTCCATCTGGGTGGCCGAGTGGAACGACCCCAGCCCCGGCCAGCCGAACTGGATCCCGGAGAAGCAGCCGATGACGAACGACGGCGGCGCGACCGGCCCGCCGTAGTCGGACGCCGTGCCGCGCTCGGGGTCCGTCCACAGCTCGTTCGTGTCGCCCACCCCACCGGCGAACTTCGTCACCGCGATGCGGGTCGCTTCCTCGTTGTTGATCGAGTGCGCGATGCGCAGCTGAATGCCCGCCTTCGCCTTCATCGCGGCGATCATCTCGTCGTCGATGACCGCCTCCGGCATCCGCGCCTCCCGCTCGTCGCGCACCTGCCCGCTGGTCACTTCCGACCGCCCGACGGGTTGGCACGCCACGACTGGCCCTGCGGCACACCGGCCTCGGCGACCGCCTTCTCCAGGTCCGCGACGGTCCACCGGCCATCGGTGGTCAGCTTCCAGTCCGGATCGAACTCCCACGGCCGGACCCGCTGCACCCGGCTGCCGCCGACCAGGAACACCTCGCCGGTGATGTCGCACGCCGGGCTGCACAGGTACGCCACGAACGGCGCCACGTTGCCCGGATGCCAGCGGTCGAACTCGCCTTCCTTGGGGGCCATGACGTCGCCGAACGTGCTCTCGGTCAGCCGGGTGCGCGCACGCGGAAGGATCGCGTTGACCCGCACGCCGTAGCGCTGGAGTTCTTTGGCCGCGACCTGCGTCAGGGACGCCACGGCCGCCTTGGCCGCCGCGTAGTTGGCCTGGCCGGGATTGCCGAACACGCCGGACTCGCTGGAGGTGTTCACCACCGACGCACGCACCTTGTGGCCCGCCTTGCTCTGCTCCCGCCAGTACCGGGCAGCCGCCCGGGTCACCAGGAAGGTGCCGCGCAAATTGACGCGCACGACGACGTCCCAGTCCTCGTCCTCGATGTTGATCAGCACGCGGTCCCGCAGCACGCCGGCGTTGTTGACGACCGCGTCGAGTCGTCCGAATGCCTGCAGGGCCGTGTCGATCACCGATGCGGCCCCTGCGGAATCCGCAATGTCGGCGCCGTTGGCCACCGCCTCCCCGCCTGCCGCCGTGATCTCGTCGGCCACCTGCTGCGCTGGCCCGATCCCCCCGCCGGTGCCGTCCTGCGCCCCGCCCAGGTCGTTCACCACGACCTTGGCGCCCTCGGCGGCCAGCAGCAGCGCGTGCTCCCGGCCGATCCCCCGGCCGGCGCCGGTGACCACCGCGACCTTCCCGTCCAGGCTTCCCATCCGCGTCTCCTTCACGTCCGCTTGTCCGGCCGTGCACCGGGCTCTTTGGGCAGGCAGAGCACGCGATGCGCGATGATGTCCCGCTGGATCTCGTCCGTCCCGCCGCCGATCCGCATCCCGGGCACGCCGAGGACGAATTCCGCCCAGGAGAACGTGCTGCGCTCTCCGGTGTCGGCCAGCAGCCGCGGCCCCAGCGCAACGGCGACCAAATCGGACAGTGCGGCCAAGTTGGCGGTCAGCGCGAGCTTGGACAGCGACATCTCCGGCCCCGGCGTCGTTCCGGCCTTCACCGCCGCTTCGGCCCGCGCCCGCATGGCCTTCGCCGCGGTGAGCCCGATGTGGACTCGGGCGAACGCCTGCCGCACCGCGGGATCGCCGGTCCGGCCGAGGTCGTGCAACCAGGCGATGATCCGCTCCAGCCGGAACAGGCCACTCCCGCCCGCGGTGGCCCCGCCGATGGCGCCGCGCTCGTACATCAGCGTCGCCATGGCGACCTGCCAACCGCCGTCGATCTCGCCGAGACGGTTCTCGTCCGGTACGCGCACCCCGTCCAGGAACACCTCGTTGAAGTCCGCCCCGCCGGTCATCTGCCGGAGCGGCCGGACCTCGACGCCCGGCGCGTGCATGTCGACCAGGAAGGCGGTGAGGTTGCGGTGGCGGCCGCCGTCGGACGTGCGGGCGAGCAACAGCCCGAGGTCGGAGTAGTGCGCTCCGGACGTCCAGACCTTCTGGCCGGTGACGATCCAGTCGCCGGTGGCCGGATCGCGGTCGGCCTTGGTGGCCACCGACGCCAGATCCGAGCCGGCGCCGGGTTCGCTGAACAACTGACAGCCGACGACGTCGGCCCGCCGCAGGGCCCGCAGCCAGCGCCGCTTCGCCGCCTCCGTGCCGAAGAGCTGCAGCGTAGGCGCAACCATGCCGAGGCTCACGCCCAGCGGGGAGCGTGACGGCACGCGGTAGCGGCGCTCCACCTCCCGGTAGGCGCGCTCGTAACGGGCAGGAAGCCCGGCGCCGCCGTATTCGGGGGGACCGGTGATCCACCCGAAGCCGGCGTCGAACACCGTGCGCTGCCAGTGGCACGCGCACTTCGCCTCCTCCTCGGTGGCGCCACGGAACAGCGTCACCCGGTCCTCGTCCTCGGAGAAGTCGAAGCCGTGCGTGGTCTCCATCCGAGGCGCGACCGAGGCGAGAAAATGCTCGGCTTTCGCGCGGAATTCCTCCAGCGAGGGCACGTGGCACGCGGTCTCGGCCGACACGGACATCTCCTCGGTGCTCATCTGCCGGTGCCCGGTCACTGCCCGGTGATGCGGCGTACGGCGGCGACAAGATCGTCGGCGCCGGGGATCGCTCGCAGGCTCTTGGCGAACGGGATCGGCGCGTACACGCCACCGACCCTGGCCACCGGCGCGTCCAGTTCGCCGAACAGTTCCTCGGTGATCCGCGCGGCGATCTCGGCCCCGGGCCCGCAGAACGACGTCGCCTCGTGCGCGACCACCGCCCGCCGGGTGCGGCTCACCGACTCCAGCACCGTCTCCAGGTCCATCGGCACCAGGGTCCGCAGGTCGATCACCTCGGCACTGATGCCGTCCTCGGCCAGCGTCTCCGCCGCCTGCAGCGACCACGGCACCGCGGGGCCGTAGGTGATCACGGTGACGTCCGAGCCGGCACGCTTGATCGCGGCCTGGCCGAGCGGAATCGTCACTTCACCGGTCGGGACTTCCTCCTTGTTGGTGTACTCGAGGTGGATGTGCTCGATGAACAGGCACGGGTCGTCGTCGAACACGCACGAGGTGAGCAGGCCCTTGGCCTCGGTGGGCGTGGACGCCATCACGACCTTGATGCCCGGCGTGTGCATGAACCACGCCTCCAGCGACTGGGAGTGCTGGGCGCCGAACCGGCTGTTGCCCACCACCGTGCGGACCGTCAGCGGCACGCTGACGCTTCCGCCGGACATGTAGCGCAACTTCGCCGCGTGGTTGACCAGCTGGTCGGACGCCAGCGTGAGGAAGTCGCAGAACATGATCTCCGCGACCGGGCGGTAACCGCCCAGCGCCAGCCCGACGGCCGCACCGACGATCGACTGCTCGGCGATCGGCGTCGCGCGGACCCGGTCCGTGCCGTACTTGGTGGACAGGCCCTTGGTCACCTTGAACACGCCGCCGATGGGGTCGGCGATGTCCTCGCCGAGCAGCACGATCGTCGGGTCCTTGGCCATCGCGAGATCCAATGCCGAGTTCATCGCGACGGCGGCGGACATCGTCTTGGTCTCTGCCGCAATGGGCTCCAGCCGGGTCGTCATGACAGGTCCAGCACCAGCTTCCGGTCGGCGAACACGTCGTCGTACACCTGGTCGGGGTCGGGCTGCGGGCACGATGCGCCGAACGAGAACGCCTCGGCGACCGCCGACTCGGCGTCCCGTTCGACGACGTCCAGCCGCTCCGCAGTGACCAGTCCCTGGCCGACGAGCCAGGCGCGGAAGTTGGGCGCCGGATCTCGCTCGAGCGCCCGCGCCAGCTCGTCCTTGGGCACGTAGCTGTAGTCGGCCGTGCCGGTGTGGCCGGTCAACCGGTAGGTCTCGAACTCGACGAACACCGGCCCGCCGCCGGACCGGATCGACCGCACCGCCGCCGACAGCGCCCGCCAGCACGCGATCGGATCGAACCCGTCGATCTTGTGCGCGGTCATGCCGTAGGAGGCCGCACGCTGCGCGAACTCCGGCGCCGCGGTGTAGCCGGCCAGCGGCGTGTGTTCGGCCCACTGGTTGTTCTGGCACACGAACAGCACCGGCAGCCGCCACAGGGCGGCCATGTTCATCGCTTCGTGGAACGCGCCGATCGAGGTGGCCCCGTCGCCGAAGGTGACCGCGACGACCTTGCCGTCGCCGTCCAGTTGCGCGGCGATGCCGAGGCCGGCCGCGATGGGCAGGCCCGACCCCACCACACCCGTGGTCGCGGTCAGGCCGGCCGCGTCGTCCTGCAGGTGCATCGGGCCTCCCTTGCCTTTGGAGACCCCGTCCACCCGGCCGTACAGCTCGGCCACGATCGACTTCAGCGGAACCCCTTTGGCCACCGCGTCACCGAGATTGCGGTAGGTGGACACCAACCGGTCCCGCGGTTGCAGCACCACCCCCAGGGCCGCGCAAACCGCTTCCATGCCGCGCACCGGGTAGAACGCCGCCTGGAGCCTGCCCGCCTTCGCCTCCTGCTGGGCGCGCGCGTCGGCGAGCGTCGTCGTGACCATCACCCAGTACATGCGTTCCAGCTCGGCGACCGACGGCAACGCGCCGGTGGCCGTCCGGTGAGCGGTGTCGGTCACCCCGGGTCCTCCTTCGTCTGCCCGACTTTCCCCGATCCGGCCGCCCTCGCCTGCCCGGCCAGCCGGCCCGATCGCCACCGAGATTAGTCTAACGCTAGATAATTTACAAGTAGTCTTTTACAAGTAGTCTATTGAGCAATGCGCATCGTCACACGCCCTGGCCGACCTCGGTCAGCACCGGAGCCAAGTGGGCGGCGGCACCGTCGGCGTGCTGGCGTACCCAGGAGCAGAACTCACCGACGACCTCGTCGCTCGTCCCCGCCCCGGTCAGCGGAAGCGCGCCGTCGAACACCTCGCCGGAAGCGCTGTCCACCGTCACGACCCGCCCGGCCAGCGGGGTGAGCACGCCGGGGCCGCAGCCCACCACGCACGGCCTGCCGAGTTCCCGGCTCACCACCGCGGCATGCGAGGTCGCACCGCCGATCTCGGTGACGACGGCGCGCGCGGCGAGCATGCCGTGCACGTCGTCCGGACTCGTGGTCGGCCGGGCGAGGATCACGTCCTTGCCCTCGGCCGCCAGGTCCTCGGCCAGGTCCGGGTCGGTCACCACCACACCGGTGGCGACACCGGGGCAGGCGACCTCGCCCCTCGCCAGCACGGTCGCGGTGGCGCGCGCCGCGGGATCGATGTGGGGCCGCAGGAGGGAGCCGAGCTGCTCGGCGGAGACCCGACGCAGCGCCTCGGCGACGTCGATCAGGCCCTCCTGCCGCATCGCGACCGCGTGCCGCACCGCCGCGACCGCCGACCGTTTGGCCGAGCGCGCCTGCAGCAACCACAGCTTTCCGCACTCGACGGTGAACTCGATGTCCTGCACGTCGCGGAACACCGCCTCCAGCACCCGCGCCGCCGACAGCAGCTCCACGTGCACCCTGGGCAGGCTGGCGGCCAGCGCGGCCAAACCCAGCGGGTCGTATCGCCCGGAGACAACGTCCTCACCCTGACCGCCGGGCAGCCACTCGCCGTAAGGTTCGGCGGCGCCGGTGACCGGATCACGGCTGAACAGCACGCCGGTGCCCGAGTCCTCGCCCAGGTTGCCGAACACCATCGCCTGCACGGTCACGGCGGTCCCGGCGTCGTCGGGCAGGCCGTGGTGCCTGCGGTAGGCCGTCGCGCGCGGCGAGTTCCACGACTCGAACACCGCAGCCACCGCCTGTTCCAGCTGCTCCCACGGGTTCTCGCTCGGCGGCCTGCCGACCACATGGGTGAACTGCTCGACGAACCGGCGCCGGGTGTCGGTGCCGAACGCGTCGTCCCCCGACTGCCCGGACAGCGCGACGGCCACCTCGGCGTTGATCCCGAGGTTGAGAATCGTGTCCATCATGCCCGGCATGCTGCGCGCCGCGCCGGAACGCACCGACACCAGCAGCGGCGCGGCGGGATCACCGAATCGCCGGCAGACCAGCCGCTCGAGGGCGGCGATGCCCTCGCGGAGTTCCCCCAGCACGTGACCGGGGAGCCTGCGGCCGGCGGCGTAGTACTCGGCACACACCGTCGTGGGCAGCACGAACGCCGGTGGCACCGGCAGGCCCAGCGAGAGCATGGTGCCGATGCCGAACGCCTTGCCGCCGAGCAGTTCGCGATCGCCAGCGAGCGGACGGCCCGCCTCGAGCAGAATCATGAACGTCCCCTCCGCCTCCGGCGCTGCGGCCGGAACCACCTCACTTTGTCTATCACACGACTATCGGCAAGTAGACTAAATCTCCCACCATCGGCTTGTCCATCGAGAGATAAATGGTCTACGTTTAGAGTAATTGCCGTTGGCCGGAAGGCGGAGATGACCGAGTACTCAGCACTCACGTCGACCACCGAGGACCGGGTGGCCGAGCTACGGCTGTCCCGGCCGGACGTGGCCAACAGGTTCGACACCACGTTGATCCGGGAGCTGGCCGACGCGCTCGACAAGCTGCGGGACGACCCCGAAGTGCTGGCCGTGGTGTTCTCGTCGGCCGGCAAGCACTTCTCGGCGGGCGGGGACTTCGCGGCCATGCTCGCCGCCAACCGGGACCACCAGGTGCTGATGCGGCAGGTCGACGAGGGGCGGGAGCTGTTCCGCCGCTTCGCCGACTTCCCCAAACCGCTCGTCGTCGCCCTGCACGGAGACGTCTTCGGCGTCGGCACGAGCCTGGTGCTGACCGCCGACGCCGTCGTGGCCACGCCGACCGCCCGGTTGAGCGATCCGCACGTGTGCATGGGCCTGGCGGCCGGGGACGGCGGTTGTGTCGTCTGGCCGGCCAACCTGCCGTTCGTCCGGGCCAAGCGGCAGCTGCTGTGGGGCGACCCGCTCACCGGGAAGGACGCCTACGAGCTCGGCCTCGTCACCGAGCTGGAGGACACCGCCGAGCAGGTCCGTGAACGAGCTTTCCAGCTGGCGCAGCGCGTCGCGTCCTTGCCCCCGGTGGCCGTGCAGCTCACCAAGCGGGCGTTGAACAAGCACCTGCACGCACGCATCGACGACGTGTTCGACCTCGGCTTCTACCTGGAGGCCATCAGCGCGCGCACAGCCGACGTCGTGGAAGCCGTCACCGCGTTCAAGGAGAAGCGGAAGGGCAGGTGGACCGGGGCATGACCACCGTGGAGGCGTCGCCGGCCGCGCTCTGGGGAACCGACGTGGTGCGGGATCCCGGCAGCGGCTGCCTGCTGTACGAACCGCGGCCGCGGTGCATCACCGACATGCTGGCGGGCACGCACCGGTGGGCCGACCGCACGTATCTGGTCCAAGGTGAGCGCCGGATCGATTTCCGGACCTTCCTGGCCGCCGTGCCACGGGCGGCGGGCGCCCTGCCGGCGACCAAGGGCGAGCGGGTCATGGTGCTGGCCTACAACAGCCCCGAGTTCGTGCTGGCCTTGTGGGCGATCTGGTGGGCAGGCCTCGTCCCGGTGCTCGGCAACCGCTGGTGGAGCGATCACGAGATCGCACACGCCGTCGCGCTGACCGAACCGGCGCTGGTGCTCAGCGACCGGGACGCGCCCGCGGGAGTGACGAACGTCCGGTGGCGACCCATCGCCGACCTGCGCCGCCACTACGCGGGGACGGGCACACCGGCCGACGTCGTCGAGCCGGACGACGAGCTGGCCCCGGGCATGGTGTTGTTCACGTCCGGCTCGTCCGGCCCGCCGAAGGCGGTCGTGCTCGCCCACCGCTCGGTGGTGGCCAACCAGCACAACCTGCTCAGCCGGTCCCGGCTGCTGCCGCAGACCCTGTCCGCGGAGACTCCGCAGCAGGTCATGCTGGCCTGCACGCCGTTCTTCCACGTGGGCGGGGTGTCCAACCTGATCACCCAGCTGATCGTGGGCGGACGGCTGGTCATGACGGCGGGCCGGTTCGATGCCGGTGAAGTGCTCGAGCTCATCGAGCGGGAGAAGGTGCATCGCTGGGGCGGCGTGCCCACCATGGCCGCACGCGTGCTGGCCCACCCGGATTTCGACCGGCGCGACCTGTCCAGCCTGCGGTCGTTTCCGCTGGGCGGCGCCCAGGTGCCGGAGGCGTTGCTGGAACGGATGCGCGCCAAACTGCCGCAACTGCGGCAGCGCGGGCTGGCCAACACCTGGGGCATGACCGAGTCCGGCGGCTTCGTCACCGTGGCGGGCAACCGCGACCTGGCACGCTTCCCCGGCACGGTCGGCAGGCCGTATCCGGTGGCCGAGCTGCGCATCGACGATCCGGACGACAGCGGCCGGGGCGAGATCATGCTCCGCTCCCCCACGGTCATGCTCGGCTACCTCGGAGCCGACGACGGCACGGTGGACGCCGACGGCTGGCTGCGCACCGGTGACATCGGCCGGATCAACGACGAGGGCTACCTCTTCCTCACCGGCCGGGCCAAGGACATCGTCATCCGTGGTGGCGAGAACATCGCGTGCGCGCATGTCGAGCGAGCGCTGCTGGCCCACCCGGACGTCGTGGAAGCCGCGGTGTTCGGTCTTCCCCACGAGGACCTGGGCGAAGAACTCGCCGCCGCGGTCACCTGCCGGGCGGGCACCGCCCCCACCGAGGAGGAGTTGCGCGCGTTCCTGCGCAGGCGACTCGCCCATTTCGAGGTGCCGACCACGTGGCGGATCAGCGACGCCCCGCTGCCCACGCTGGCCGGGGAGAAGGTCGACAAGAAGGCTTTGCGGGCGGAACTGACGAAGGACGGGACGCCGTGCGACTGACGCCTCCGGACGAGTACTTCCACCACCAGGTCGCGCTGCCGCACTCGATGGTCGGGTCCAGCGACCCGAGCTGGCGCGAGCGGTACTGGATCAGCATCCAGGACGTCGACCGCCAGGACACCGTGCTGACCTGCGGCATCGGGCAGTACCCGAACCAGGACGTGCAGGAGGCGTTCGTCGTGGTCGCCGAGGGCGGCAAGCAACGCAACCTGCGGCTGGCCAGGGAACTCGGCGCGCGCAGCGACGTGATGCAGGTCGGCCCGCTGACCATCGAGGTCGTCCGCCCGTTTCACGACTTGCACCTGGTGCTCGACGAGAACCCTTCCGGCGTGGCGTTCGACCTGCACTGGATCGGCACGATGGAGCCGGTGCTGGAGGGCAGGCACTTCCAGGTGAGCAGGAACCGCGCCACCTACGACGCGATCCGGTACGTGCAGTTGGGTCGCGCGTCGGGCACGCTCGTCACGCCGGACGGGGAACGGCAGGTGCGCCCGGAACACTGGTGGGGCGAACGCGACCATTCGTGGGGCACCCGTCCCCTGCCCAGGGTGCCGGGCGCTCCCCCCGGTCAGCGGCCGGAGTGGCGCATGCTCATGTTCTGCCCGATCCAGATGCCGGACTTCGGGCTGCACATCTACCTGTACGAGGCCGAGCCGGGTCGTCCCGTCCATCTGTCGGCGGGCATCTCCCGCCCGCTCGGCCGGGAAGCCGGCGACGACTTCCCCGGCGAAGCCATCGTCGGGGTGGACCACGATCTGACGTGGGTGGCCGGAGCACCCGCTCCGACGCTATCCGGCGGCACGATCGTGGTCCGGCTGGCCGACGGGCGCAAGCTCGACTTCTCCGTCCGCGCCCTGCCCGGCAGGGCCTGCCTGCGCGGCGGCGGTTACGAAGGCTGGAACGGCTGGTTCCAAGGGCATTGGAAGGGCGAGAACAGCCTGGAGCACGACGTCTGGGACCTCACCGACGAGTCGCAGTTCTACCGCTACGCCAAGGCGTCGAGCGACCACCTGATCGAGGTGCAGCACGACGGCAGGACGGGGTACGGCGTGATGGAGTACCTGGTGCTGCCCGGTTATCCGAAGTACCAGGAGGCCATCCCGCCCCGGCCACGGGTGGAGCGATGAGCCGGACCGCAACCGATTCGGTCGAGACGGTGCGGCAGCGGCTGCGGGCGTTCCTTGCCGAGCGCACCGGCGACGCGGGCCTGACCGTCTCCGGCCTGCGCCGGTCGGGTACCGGATCGTCGCGGGAGAACTGGCCGTTCGATGCCCGCTGGGTGGACAACGGCACCGCCGTCCATCGTCGCCTGCTGCTGCGCCGTGACCCGCCGAGCTCGGTGGTCGACACCGGACGGGCGACGGAATTCGCCCTGCTCAAGGCGCTCGCCGCCACCCCGGTACCGGCCCCCGTCGCACACTGGCTGGACGACCGCGGGGACGACCTGCTCCGGCCGAGCATGATCGTCGACCGCCACCCCGGCCGAGCCGATCGCGCGGTCCTGCGCCCGGACAAGAACCCCCTCGGCCTGACGCGGGCGCAGCAGACCGAACTGGCCAGGAACCTGTGTGACCTGCTCGCCTCGGTCCACGCGGTCGACCTGACCGCCACCGGACTGCGGAACGTCCTGCCCACGCCGCAACCCGATCCGGCCACCGCCGAGCTCGATCGCTGGGAGCGCACGCTCGCCGAGAACGAGCAGGAGCCACAACCGGCATTGCGGTGGGCGCTGCGGTGGCTGCGCGACCACGTACCGCCGCCACCGGAACGGGAAGTCCTGGTGCACGGCGACTTCCGGCCGGCCAACGTCCTGGTCGAGTCCGGCCGGGTGCAGGTCCTGCTGGACTGGGAGCTGGCCCACCTCGGCGATCCGCTCGACGATCTGGGCTGGTACTGCGCTCCCGTGTACGAGCGGGAGCATTTCCTGCCCGGCTGGAGCCGGGAGGACTTCCTGCGCCGCTACACCGAGCTGACCGGTCTCCAGATCGATCCGGAGGCCTTGCTGTTCTGGCAGGTTCTCGCCATGTTCCGGCTGGCCGTGATCGCGCTGCAGGCGGTGCGCGTCTTCTGCTCCGGCACCTCCGATCGCCCCGCCGCACCGGCCACCGGACTGGCCAGGCTGCTCGTGGCGACCGTGTCCGACCGATCCGGGAAGGCCTCATGCGCCCGACACCGACCGAGCTGATCACCCAGGTACGCCGCGTGCTGCGCGACGTCATCGAGCCGGAACTGAGTTCCGGATACGCGCGTGCCCGGTTGGCCGAGGTACGGGCCGTACTCGCCCAGGTCGACTGGGACAACGCGGGCCTGCACCTCATGACGCACACCACCGCGTTGCGCGACGCGCTCGGCGATTTGCGGGCGTGGGCGCATGCGGACGAACAGCGCAGGGCCCACTTCGGGCAGATCGACCTGCCCGAACCCGACGCGGCGGACTTCGCCGGCTGGAACCACTGGCACAGCCACTACACCGGCGTCGTCACCGCGCTCATCGACCCACTCGAGGATTGGCTGCGCGCCCACCCCGACGACGCAGACGGTGCCGCACTACGACACAAGCTGCTGACGCTCTCCGCCTGTTGAGGTGCCGGGCGTCAGCTTGCGCTTGTAGAGCTTGCCGTTCTCCCCACGCGGCAGCTCGGACACGAACTCCACCGAGCGCGGGCACTTGTAGTGGGCCAGCCGGGCCCGGCAGTACGCGATCAGCCGCGTGCCGAGCTCCGGCCCGGGAGCGGCGTCGCAAGCCGGCACGACGAGCGCGTGTGGGATCTGACCGTATTCCTCGTCGGGGATGCCGATCACCGCGACGTCCTCGACCGCCGGGTGCACCAGCAGCACGTCCTCGGCCTCCTGCGGGTGGATGTTCACCCCGCCGCAGATGATCAGCTGGTCGCGCCTGCCGGTCAGATACAGGTAGCCGTCTTCGTCGAGGTACCCCATGTCACCGACGGTCCGCCAGCCGCGCGGGTGCATCGACTCCTGCGTCTTGCGCTCGTCACCGCGGTACTCGAAGGAACCGGCGCCCTCGAACCACACCGTGCCGATCCGGCCGGGCGGCAGTTCGGTCCCGTCGGGGTCGGTGATGTGGATCGTGCCGGTGAGCGCCCGGCCCACCGAACCCGGGTGCGCCGCCACCTCGTCCGGCCCGATGTGGCAGTTGCCGTAGCTTTCCGACGCCCCGTACAGCTCGTGCACCACCGGGCCCCACCAGTCCATGAGCCGCATCTTGACCTCGTGGGGACACGGCGCGCCGCCGGTGATCGCCACCCGCAAGCTGCTCAGGTCGTACCGTCGCTTGACGTCGTCGGGCAGCCGGAGCAGCCGCAGCAGCATGGTCGGGACGAACTGGGCATGGGTGACGCGGTAGCGCTCGATCGCCGCCAGGACCAGCTGCGGATCGAATTTCTCCAGGCAGACGACCGTGCCCCCGAGCTGGGTGACCGCGAGAACGAATCGGAAGGGCGCGGTGTGATACGTCGGCGCCGGTGACAGGTAGACCATGTCGCCGCCGAACACGAACAGCTCGGTGTAGCGGCCGAGATGCGGCGGCGCATCGGCCGGGTGGATGTCGCTACCGGGATGCAGGATGCCTTTCGGGGTGCCCGTGGTGCCGGAACTGAACATCATGCGCCCGCCCAACCGCTCCCCGGCCAGCGGACCATCCGGCATGGCCGCGATCGCCGACTTGTAGTCGGGTAACGTTCCGTCTCCGTCGATGGCGAGCGTGGGCGGCAGATCGTCGACCGCGCGCAGCGCCGCATGACTGGCCGGACCGGCCAGCAGCAGCTCCGCCCCGGACGCGCGCAGCACGTCGGACAGCTCCCGGGGGCCGAGATGCCAGTTGACCGGCGCCAGGCAACGCCCGGACCGGGCGGCCGCCCAGATCATCTCCGCCCACTCCAGCCGGTTCTCGCAGGCCACCGCGACGACCGCGGCGGAGGACAGGCCGAGTGCATCGAACACCCTGGCCAGCCGGATCGAACGCCGGTTCAGCTCGGCATAGCTGATGGCTGCTCCGGAACCGGCCATGACCAGCGCAGGATGCGCCGGCCTGGTGACGGCGTGCACCCCGGGATACATCCGTCACACGGCCCGGCCCGCCGCCGCTTCGTCCGCCCGGGTGCGGCCGAGCAGGCCGATGAGTTCCTCGTGCAGTTCGAACCACACGGTGTGGTAGCTGTCGATGGCCGGGCGGGCGACGTAGGCGTGCTCGCCGGAGTGAATGCGCGCCATCGCGTCCGCGAAGCGCGTGGGGTAGTGCGCCAGCCTCGGCACCTCGGCGACGATCCGGTCCAGCAGCGGCGTGAACCGTTCGTGCAGCGCATCCAGCTTCGCTATCACACCCGCGTCGTAGTCGGCGTCGGCATGGTCGTTCGGCCCTCCGTCACGCATCTGCCACGCCGTGATGATCGCCTTGCAGTCGGTGTTGTGCCGGTCGAATTCGTCGTAGAGCCCGGCAAGGCGTTGCTGGTCGACCCGGTCGCGCTCGGCGGCCAGCAGCGCGGCGAGCCGTTCCCGGCCCTGGGGCGTGAGCCGCGCGCTCGTTCCCTTCTGCACGCAGAACCCGTCCGTGACGGCGGAAGCCAGCAGGGCGGCGCACACGTCCTCCGGGCGCCGCAGCGAACCGGGCAGATCGTCCGGCTTGACCCGTCCTTTCAACCGCAGCAGTTGCAGCAGCGACAGCTGGAGCTCGTCAGCATCCTGGGGCATGGACGTGCGCGCCATCGGGAACCCGCTCCTCATCGAAATAAATCTAGTGCATAAATATTTATGATACGATCTTCTGGTCCAGCGTGCCGGACGACGCGAATCGCTCCTTGAGCGTGCGTTTGTCCAGCTTGCCCATGGCCGAGCGGGGCAATGCGGCCAGGAAGGCCACCGAGCGCGGGCACTTGTAGTGCGCAAGGCGATCCCGGCAGAAGGTCAGCAGCTCGGCGGGGTCCGGCGGCGACTGCGGGTCACGCGGCACGACCACCGCCTTCAGCTCCTCGCCCATCTCCGGGTGGGGCACTCCGATGCACGCCACCTCCACCACGTCCGGATGCGCGGCGAGCACCTGCTCCGATTCGGCCGGGTAGATGTTCACCCCGCCCGAGACGACCATGTCCGAGAACCGGTCGGTGATGTAGACGTAGCCGTCCTGGTCGATGTAGCCGACCTCACCGAGGGTGAACACCCCCGGCGCGAGATGAACGCTGCGCTCCTTCTCCGGGGCGCGGTGGTAGACGATGCCGCGCCCGGTGGTGTCCCGGAAGTACAAGCGGCCCTGACGGCCGGGCGGGAGCTCGTTGCCCTGCTCGTCGACGACCAGCGCCTCGAACGGCGGTATCGGCCTGCCGACCGAGCCGACGTGCGCCAGCCACTCGGTGGCACTGATCAGGCACGTGGTGCCCACTTCGCTGGCGCCGTAGCTCTCCCAGATGACCTCTCCCCACCATTCGATCATCGACCGCTTCACGTCGACGGGGCATGCCGCGCCGACCTGCAGCACATAGCGCAGGGACGACACGTCGTAGCGCGCACGCACTTCCGGCGGCAGCGCCAGCAGCCGGATGAAATGCGTCGGCACCATGACCGTGCTGCCGATCCGGTACTTGTCGATCGAGCTGAGCACGGTCTCGGCGTTGAACCTGCCGAGCACGGTCACCGGCACCCCCGCGACCAGCAGGCGAGTACTCACCAGCGGCCCGCTGTGGTACATCGGCCCGACGACCAGATGCGGACCGAATTCGGCCCAGCGGTTCCGCTTCAGCCGTTCGACGTGGTCGGCGATGTCCGCCCCGCCCACGAAGGACGTCGGAGGAAGCGGCGTGCCCTTGGGCTTGCCCGTCGTGCCGGAGGTGTAGACCAGCGGGGGCAGCGGCGGATGATCGACCGGTGGTTCGACGTCCGACGCCGAGGCCAGCCAGTCGTCCCAGGAGCGGGCACCGGCGACCGCCTCGCCCCGGACGACGACCAGCCCGGCTCCTGCGACCCTGGCCGCCTCGACCGCCCGCCTGCCGGTCGCGGCGTCGGCCAGCACCACGTCGACTCCGGCGTCGGCGAAGATGTAGGCGGCCTCGTCGGCGGTGAGGTGGAAGTTCACCGGCACCGCCGAGCAACCGGCCAGCATCGCGGCGACGTAGCAGAGCAAGGTCTCCGCCGAGTTCTCCGCGAACACGGCCACCCGCCGATCCGGGCGGAAAGGAACCGCCAGCAGCCCGTTGACCATGCGCTTGAGCAGCCGATCGACCTGCTCCCAGCTCATTTCCCGGCCCGCGGAACGGAGCGCGATCTCCCCGGGTCGCTGCCGGGCCAACACCGCGGCGAAGGTCATCCCATCTCCTCGTCGATCGGAACCACCGCACGATGTTAGTCTAGCGATGAACTATTTTCCACTGGATGTTTTCCTGTGGCGGCCGGGACGGCACACCGCCGCCCGGCGGTACTGCGGAGAAAACGACGCGGAGTAAACTGTCGAGCGACAGACCACCGCCCCTACCGAACCGACTGGGGGAAACGACGCCCATGGCCGCACGCAAAGCCGGTACCGCCACACCGGACACCATCTCCGACCCCGTGGACTGGGCGCACCACTACTGGCAGGAGCAGGGTCTGCAGGGAGACGAGCAGCGCTTTTTGGCCATGACGTCCCTGCTGCGGTATCAGCGGCTGGTCGTGGACGCCGTGGAAGAGGCGCTGCGCGCCCACCGGCTGAACCTCACCGACTACCTGGTCCTGATGACCTTGCAGCTGTCGGAGAATGGCACCCGGCTGATCAGCAATCTCGCCCGTAGCCTGATGGTGCACGCCACGACCGCCACCCTGGCCACCGACCGACTGCAGAAGCGCCGCCTGATCAGCCGCACCCCGCATCCCACCGACCGGCGGGCCACGTGCATCACCATCACCGCCACCGGCCGCAAGCTGGTGCACAAGGCGACGATGACGCTGAGCGAAATGGGCTTCGGCATGGGCGACGCGAAGCCGAAGGACGTGGAGAACCTGGTCGGCCTGCTTGCCGACCTGCGAGCAGCAGCCGGCGATACCAGCCGCTGATCACGACGCCTGATACACCATCCGGCAGCGGCACCCGGTGACCCTGCGGCTGCCGCGCTCGTCGCCCCGGCCAGGCCTGCCCGCCACAGCTGGAGAGGACGACACTCCCCTGTCCGCCCGACACGATGGCGAATCACGACACAGCCGCGACCTGATCGCACCCGCCACCGAAGCACGGCGATACCCATCCGCCATTCACCGCGAGCGCAACCCATCGGTC
>Ga0207875_100301_pt1 | contig 28138 bp, 30 predicted proteins | sample CeladaPassage60A_FD_187476 | JGI IMG/M metagenome (GOLD analysis project Ga0207875, IMG submission 187476) | Cellulose-adapted microbial communities from the Joint BioEnergy Institute, USA - Passage3 60A (SPAdes) (version 2) | ecosystem: Engineered > Bioreactor > Continuous culture > Unclassified... | reverse complement strand
CCATCGTTGAGCAAGGTCGCTGCGGTCTTGCGGAACGTGTGCGTGGTAACCCAGTCAAACCCCAGCGGATCCAGCGCGTCACGGATGTCCGAATTGGTGTTGGAACGGTCACGCAACTTCCCCATCTGCGAAGGGAAGATAACGTTCCAGGGGTTCTCCAGCGGTTCGTGAGCTCTCAGTAGTTCGATCAACCACGGCGGCAGGTGAACACGTCGCCAGCCGGACGCTGTCTTCGGCTTCGGCTTCAGAAACAGACCCTCGCGTTTCGTGCGAACCACCGTGGCACGGATCTCGACGGTAGCGTTGGCAAGATCGAGCGCGTCCTCAGTGACGGCCAGTGTCTCCCCAATGCGCATACCCGTTCCGAGCATGAAGTCCACGATGATCGGCACGCCCCGATCAACCGCGCGCTGGTCTTGCCGCAACCCAGCTCGCAACCGACGAACTTCGGTCAGAGTCAAAGCACGAGCATCCTTGTGTTCGATCGTGATCGGCGAGACCTCACGCAATGTCTGACGGCTACGACCGTGGCCGGATGTTCAACACAGCTCTACTCGCGTGCACGCTGGCCGACCAAGATGACGTTGAGCAAGCAGCTTCGACGGGGGCACTGGCGGTACAGATGGCCGGGCAAGTGCGATCGGTCCGAACAACGGCGTACTTGAGCGACGTTGCTATGCGGTTGCGTCGCCACGAGGCAACTCCAGCCGTGCAGCAACTCTTCAAGCGCATGACAGCGGCCGGTATCCCCCTACAGCGCGTCCAGTAGACCGCGAAGTCGAGCCGCGTGGAGCAAGCCGAGTTGCGCGCCTGCTCCGATCACCTTGCCGTCTGATATGTGCCTGAGCGCCACTCGACCGTGGCCGAGGCAAGCCACCTCTCCGGCGATGTATCATTCGTTACATGATCGAGGTGGCTCGTACGACCAAGGCGAGCGCGCACGACATCTGGCCGGTGCTCAGTGACGTCGAGAGCTGGCCGGCGTTGCTGCCGACATTCGACAAGGTCACGCGCCTGCACGCCGACGGACCTGTCGGCGTCGGCGCCAAGTTCGAGGTCCGACAGCCCGGCTTGCCGAAGGCGGTCTATCAGGTCACCGAGTGGCAGCCGACCACGCTGTTCACCTGGGAGTCCCCGGCACCCGGCGTGCGCTCGACGGCTTCGCACCGACTGGAAGAAACGCCGGAGGGCACCCGGATCGTGCTGACCATGACGTGGTCCGGCCCGCTGGCCTGGCTGGCCCGCAAGCTCTACGGAAGCAAGGCCCGGCGGTTCATGACGCAGGAGGCGGAGGGCATCGCCCGGGCGGCCGAGGATGCCGGACAAGCGGACTGAGCACCCGCGGGAGGTGCTGCTCGACAAGGTCGTCGCCTGGTTCATGCAGCACGGCGTGCTGGACACCAGCATGCGCACGCTGGCGGCGGGAGTCGGCACGAGCAACCGGATGCTCAACTACCACTTCGGCTCGCGCGAGCAGCTGCTCACCGCGGTGATCGAGCGCGTGTGTGAAGCGGAACGGCAAGCGCTCGAACGCTTCGTCGACGAAGCCTCCGACCCGATGGAGGCGGGCGCGCGCTACTGGAGTCACATCGCCGACACGGCCGAGGTGTTCGCGCCGTTGTTCTACGAGCTGTCGTCGCACGCGATGTACCGCAAGCCGTATGCGGAAACCTTGCGCACCGTGCTGACCGACGCGTGGCTGTCCGGCTTCACGCAGGCGTTCGAGCGGATCACCACTCCCGACCGCGCCGCGCGGCTGGCCAGGTTGTGCTTGGCGATGGGCCGCGGCGTGCTGTTCGACATGGCGCTGACCGGTGACCGCGCCGCCGCCGACGCGGCCATCAAGGATTTCACCGAGCTCGTGCGGCGGGAGGTCGACCACTCATGACGTGTTCGTCGGACTTCGACCGCTCCTGACGTACTCGTTCGGAGCTCGACCTCAGTCCCCGTACCGCTGAGGGACACGCGGCGCAACCCGTCGCGGTTGCACCGGCCTCATCGGCCATGCCGAGGCCCATGCCGTCGACCGACAGCTCCCGATGCTGTCGAGCCGACGGGCCACGCGCCACAGTCAGCCCTGACTGGCGGCGATCCGCCGGGCACGAACCTCGTAACCGGTGATGATCACGATCGGACACACGGCGGTGACCAGCAGCGAGACCCCCAACGTCGCGCCGACGGTACTGACCACCACAGCGAGCACGAGGGCGACGATCGCTCCGGCGAACAGCACGGCCTGGTACCCGTCGACCTTGGCCAGCAGCAGCGTGTAGATCAAGTAGAGCACGACCAGGTACACCAGCACCGGGATGACCGTGGCGAGCACCGCGGTGGTGGTGTCGACGTGCGCCTCACGCTCGATCACGTAGGCGGCGACATGCAGCCCGGAACCGGTGGCGGCCAGCGCGCCGAAGATCACGATGTGCAGGTAGCCCCACCGGAACGCCCGGTCGCGGTAGCGCTCGAGCAGCTCGGCGAACGGCAGGGTGAAGTACACCCACCACAACCCGAACGCCAGCACCGTGCCCGCACAGGCGACCAGGACAGCTTCGGTCGACCAGCCCTGCGTCTGAACCACCGCGGAGATCGCGGTGATCGTGCCGAGCACGACCTCGCCGAGCGTGATGATGACCAGCAGGCCGTACCGCTCCGCGATGTGATGCGGATGCCACGGGGTCGGACGGCCCTGCCGTTCGGCCGTCATCGGCCCGGCCAGCTCGATCGCCACCAGCACGAGGTACGGCAGCCACAACGCGTCCAGCGGCGGGTTGATCACCAGCACGACGACCCACCCGGCCTGGGCGATCCCGATCGCGGCGGCGTAGGTCAGGCACGTCCGCCTGCGGTACTCGTCGTGGGCGGCGGCGCGCAGCCACAGCGCCAGGCTCGCCACCCTCATCACGATGTAGCCGGCGACGACCACCCGGTTGTCCAGGTGCTGGCCCTCGTCGATCGACCGGAACGCCTCGGGCAGCCCCAGCGCGAGGATGAGCGCGCCGACCATCACGATCAACGTGGCGGCGCGGAAGAAGAGGTCGTCGTTGTCGTACGCGGACGCCAGCCACGAGTAGTTGATCCACGCCCAGCAGATGGCGAACGTGGCGAACCCGAACCCGGCCAGCGCGGCGGCCGTGCGGCCTTCTGCCAGCAGATGCGCCATCTGGCTTCCGGCCTGCGAGAACGCGACCACGAACACCAGGTCGAACAGCAGCTCCAGTGGAGTGGCCACCCGGTGCTCCTGGTGCGGGTCGCGCCCGATCATCCGAGCCAGGCGATGGCCGCGAACGGGCTGCTCGACCGGGTGACTCATCGGCTCCTCCCATCTACGCCGGAACCGTTGGCATCGTGCCACAGCGGCACGAGTCAGGCTCGGCGATCCGCCGTGCGGGAGCGCGACGAGAAGCTGGACGCGACGAGCCCGGTGACCGCCCATCCGTCGGTCACCGGGCTCGTCTCTCCCTGCGGTCAGTAGGCGTCGACCTGGAAGTCGGTGACGTCGAACCGCTGCTTCTGTCCCGCGGTGTCGACGATCTCCACGCCGTAGCCGACCTGGCCGAGGGTGGAGTCGGACTTGAGCATGCCCGCCTCGGTGAGATGGTCGGTGAACGCCTTGATGTCCAGCTCACCCGAGGTCTGCGGCGACTTCGCCACGAACGAGACGATCTCGTTGTTCTCGTTCGCCCACAGCTCCCACTCGGCGCCATCGACGGTGACCGTCTCCTGCAGCTCACCGGCGGGCCGTTGCCCGTTGTACTCGGTCCAGATCATCAGCTCGGTGGTGCCGGGACCGTTGCCCACCCCGTTGATCCACACGTCGTAGGCGAAGTTCCACGTGCCCGACTCCGGGGCTTCGTGCGCGAACTGCGTGGGAATGCGCTCGAAGCTGTCGAGGCTGGGCTCCGACCCGCTGTTCCAGTCGTGCCAGTCCTTGTGCATGTTCGGGTAGCTCAACACCGCACCGTCACCGGAGTCGCTGGCGGTGGCGTCGACGTACCAGGAGTCGAACGAGCACACGCCCATGCTCTGGGACACCGAGCCGTTGTCGTTCCACAGGTTCGGGCTGCCGTAGTAGTCCTTGCCGTCGCCCTCTCCGTCGGCACTCACGGGTCCACCACCATCGCTGGTGGACCACGTCTGCGTCGGGTTGGCGCACTTCTGAGCAGCCTCGCCGGCGGCCTCGGGCTCCCCGGACGCCACGGACACTCCCGCCGCGGTGGCGATCAGGGCGACCGCGGATGCCGCGGCGAACGTCTTGCGCATGATCTTGACTCACTCCTGCGGATCGGCGTTATCAATTCGAGACCGGAAAGCTACGGATGCTGTTATCCCTGGTCAACGCGCGTCGCGCGGGTTACGCCGAATGGCGAGGTGGGCGTTGCGCCAGGGTTTGCAGGCGTTGCGCAAGACTGTGGGCACCGGTCCTGCAGCCGGCGCAGCGGTGCGTGATTCACCAACTGCGCCCGATTCCCCGGTGCCTGACCGACGAGTTTTGCCGCGCACACGGGTCTACTTCTGCGAACGGACAGAGAGGACAGCGCCGATGCATGACCGGAACGCGAACCGGCCGCTTCGCTTCGGGGTGGTCACGCCACCGAGGACGGACATCCGCGCGTGGCGGGACGACGTGCGGCGAATGGCCGACATCGGATTCTCCACGCTGCTGATGCCGGACATCCGCATGCTGCCGGCACCAGGGCCCACGTTGGCGGTCGCCGCCACCCTCACCGACATGCACGTCGGGACGTGGGTCTACGCCTCGCCGTATCGGCCTCCGTGGAGCGTGGCGTGGGAAGCGCATTCGTTGTCCCTGCTCACCGACGGGCGCTTCGAGTTCGGCATCGGTACCGGCCGACCGGGAATCGAGGACGAGCTGCGTGAACTCGGCGATGATGCGGCACCCCCGCGTCAGCGCGTGGACGACGTCCGCGAAGCGGTCAGGTCCCTGCGGGAGCTCGACGGCGAGAACGTCCGCACGCCGGTGGCGATGGCAGTTCGTGGACCGAAGGCCAGGGCGGTGGCCGCCGAGCTGGCCGACATCGTCACCATCGTCGGCTTGCCCGCGGACTCCCGGGCGGTGGTGGGCGAACTCGCGGCGAGCTTTTCCGGCGCGGACGTCGAACTGGCGCTGCACGTGCCGGTCGTCGGGGATGTCGTCGAGCCGTTCATGACCGGACCCGACACCGACCCCGCGGCCTTGCACGCGGCCGACTCTCTGCTCGCCCTGCCGGTCGATCCGGCAGCAGCCGGCGAGGAGATCCTGCGCAGGCGCGCGGAGTACGGCTTCACCTACTTCGTCATCGGCTCCCTGGCCGCCGAGGCACTGGCACCCGTCGTCGCCGAACTCGCCGGAAAGTAGGCGAGCCCGCGAGCGGTGCCGACTACGTGTGAATGTGCGCCTGCGGGTTGTCCTCGTCGCCGTAGATGACGATGGTCGCACCTTCGGCCGGATCGTAGTCCTCGGCGCGGCCGAACTCCGCACCGTTCTCGTCGCCTTGGTGCACCGTGATCGTTCCTGGCTTGTCGACCCAGTTCACGTCGACGCACTGATTCTCGAACGGCAACGAGGCGGGGAAATGAGCCCAGCGGGGTTGGAGACCGTCGAACGTCCACTTCACGGTGACGTCGAAATCGACGAAGAGGCACACGCGGTTGATGCCCGGCCCCGGCCCATCGGCCAGGGCAGGCGTGGCGCCGGCAACCAAACCACCAAACGCCACGGCACCTGCAGCCGCGAGGCCACCCACTCGTTTGGCAATGTTCCCAGTAGCCATCAGCACTCCGATCGCATCCGCCGTGATTCGGCCCCGCCGACATCTGACGTGGCATCTGCCGACGACACGATCGACGCTACGGGCCGGTTCGACGCACGCGTGCTCAGCGATGCGACTGCGAACCTATGGTCAACAAGGTTTGCACGATGAGGACTGCTGTTGCGGCCCGTCGTCGCCTTCGTCCGCTATCCAGCTCCCGCCAACACGGCGGAGTTGGAACGACCGCCTGCCGAACGGCTCCGGGGCGACGACGGCAGTCCCGTGCCAAATCTCCATGAACCGCGGCTTGCAGGCCACCACGACGTAATTCTGCGGAGTCGGGCCACTGGGCCAGAACGCCGTCCACATGGCCTTGAAACGGGGAGACCCGGATTCGGGCCAGTCCTCCAGTGTCGCCGCGCAGTCGACCGTGACGCAGCTGCGTCGCCGGTCGTCCTGATACACCAGCAGGCATCGCCCTGAGCGGAGAACATCCCGTGCTTTGCGTGACGACGGGTCCGTTCCGAACCTGATCGTGCCGTCCGCTGCCGGCGGAAAAGGTTCGACGACTCGAGCCGTCGGTCCCCTGTCGGACTCCGTCACGACGAGGCAGTAGCGCGAGGACCTGATCTGCTTCAGCGCGATGGCGGCCACCCGCGAAGGATCCGTGACTCGGCGGCGCAGCGCCCACCAGCGATAGGCGCGCCCCAGACTCGCGAACGCCGCCCGCGCTGCCCGCCTCCGCACCGAGCCGACCAGGCTCGAACTCACCATGGGCCGAGCTCAAGCGTGCTGGGCCACGGCGCACGGCCGGTCAACCCGGTGAGCAGACGCAGGTCGTCCCCTGGCTGCAGTCTCCCGGGCAATGCGCGCAATTGCGTCGCCAACTCCCACGCCACGTACTCCGCCGGCCAGTCCTGCGGGGTGTAGCCCAGCCCCATGTCCGAGTGGTGGAGCTCCGTCTCCCGTAGCCGACGCTTCGGACTGTCGGGCAGCGGCCAATCGTCGTCGCGGTCCGGCACATCGAACGTCCACCCGCGCTCCGCGCACCGTCTCCACACGTCCTCGAGCCTTTCCTGCGAAGTCCGCAGGTCTTCGACCATCACCTGCGCCGGGCGTGCGTGGCCTTCTTCGATCTCGCGCTCGCGCTGAGCCTCGCCACCCGGATAGCGCTTCACGTCCTCACCGCGCAGCGCCGCTTCGAGTCGCCGCGCATGTCCGTCCGCGTTGCGTGCCAGGTGAGTGACCACGTGCCCGACCGTCCAGTCAGGCAGCAGGCTCGGCTGACGGACCGTGTCGTCGTCGAGATCGGCCAACGTCTTCAACACTCGTCGGTGGGCCGACAAGCACAGTTCAACGGCTCGAGAAGTGTCCACACACGCATCGTGCCACGCCACAGTGGCGCTGTCCGCGCTCAGTAGCCTTCGTCGAACCGAGGTTGGGATCGAACAGCGCACGACCGCTCGTTGACGGCGAGCTCGGCGGCGCCGGACGAGCTAGGCTGCCCGCACCTATGATCACGAACTTTCTCCTGGACAACGCGGCACTCGTCCCGGTGGCGCTGGTTCTTGTCGCGCTGGTGTGTGTCCTGCTCGGCTACCTGGCGCGCCACCGCGCCGTTGTCTTGTGGATCCTCGCCGGACTGTCGCTGGTGCCCGTGGTCGCATTGACGCTGATCCCGGAGTCCCGCCGCCTGGATCAGGTGTGCGCGGTGCAGTTCTCGTGGCCGGCCCTGGGCAGCGTCGAGCTTCTGGCCAACGTCGCGTTGTTCATTCCGCCCGCGTACTTCACCGCGCTCGCGGCGCGGCGCCCCGGACGTGTCCTCGCCGCGGGCATCGGCCTGTCGGCGGCCATCGAAGCGGTGCAGGCTCTGATTCCTGCGATCGGCCGCTCGTGCGACACCAACGACTGGGCGATGAATTCCTTCGGCGTGATCATCGGTGTCGTGCTCGCCGTGCTGACCTATCGACTGACGCGAAAACGCGCGAACGAAGACGCCGACTGACGCGGGACGGCCGTGCCGCCGCGAAGCAAATGTCACCCCTCCGACGTGCGCAAACTCGACGCACGGACCGAGAGAAATGTGTCGATGTACCGGCCGGGCGAATTTCGCAGAATTCGCGAAAACTCCTCGAAAATTCCGGTGCTCGGTTAGGGTCGGGTTGCTTGGGGGCGGGAGAAGGGGGTGGACATGGCCACATACCTCACGGCCGACGAATACTCGAAGGCGCTGACTACGCGGCTGGACGAGTTCTACGAGGCGTTGACGTTCCGGTGGCGCGAAGAAGCCTGCAAGGCGCTGTCGAAGACCGTGTTCGACGTACCCGGCGCCCCGGAACCGCTGCGCTGGCAGCCCGACCAAGATGACGTTGAGCAAGCAGCTTCGACGGGGGCACTGGCGGTACAGATGGCCGGGCAAGTGCGATCGGTCCGAACAACGGCGTACTTGAGCGACGTTGCTATGCGGTTGCGTCGCCACGAGGCAACTCCAGCCGTGCAGCAACTCTTCAAGCGCATGACAGCGGCCGGTATCCCCCTACAGCGCGTCCAGTAGACCGCGAAGTCGAGCCGCGTGGAGCAAGCCGAGTTGCGCGCCTGCTCCGATCACCTTGCCGTCTGATATGTGCCTGAGCGCCATTTTCAACGGAACCCATTCAACGTGCTCCGCCTCGTTGATGTCCGGACGGGTATCAGCGTCTTCTAGGTTCTCCGCAAGGTAGACGTAGTTCTCAAAATCAGCGGTGCCTGCGAGGGGTTGGAAAGTCGCAAGGAGCTTGACGGACCTAGCTCGCCAGCCTGCCTCTTCTTCGAGCTCACGAACCGCTGACGTCGCTGGATCCTCGCCGGGATCCACATATCCGCCGGGGAGTTCCCACGTCCATCGGTCCATGATGAACCGATGACGCCAGAGCATCAGGACCTCATCGGCATCGTTGAGCGCAACAACCATCGCCGCACGTGGCATCCGCAAGACGTACTGCTCGAACCGTGTTCCATCAGGCAGCTCAACCGACGCGATGCTGAACTTGGTCTTACGGGTGTCGTCTATAACCCGCTCTCCATGGATGGTCCACAACGAAGCGGGTCGACGTTCGTCTGACGAGGCGCTCATACCTTCGACGCTACCCGACCACTGTGACACCGATCCCGTGATTTCTTCCCTACGGCGCCTTCGTCCTAAATACGATGGCTCACCAAGCGCTCTACTTGAACCGCCCCGAACAAGCCCTCCGGTGCGCGCTCGCCGCGCTGGGCAATACACACATCAACTCCGCACCTATCGTCGGAACTGAAGCCGCGTTACTCGCCGCCAGGGCACACGCACGCATGCGTAACGAACATGACGGAGTGGCGGAGCTACGTCGGGCCGAGTCGTTGTTCGAAAGAGTGACCGATACCAACACACCTAAGTGGGCCGCGCACTGAACCCATTTCATCCGCGGGCGGCTTGAGCGACGCGGTGGTTCTGCAGGACGGCGATGGCTTTGACGAGGTGGCCGGCCTTGGTGGGGCTGCAGCGGAGTTTCCGGAGGATGCGCCATGACTTGAGCTGGGCGTTCGCGCGCTCACCCGGACCACGCAGTCTGGCGTGGGACCGGTTGGCCTGCTTTTGTGACTCCGGCTTGTTCTTGCCCTTGTAGGGCGTGATCACGACAGTGGCCTCGGCCCCTCAGTAGCCCTTGTCGGCGAGAGTGAGAACCCCGGCCTTCTCCAGCTCGCGCAAGATCCCCCACACCCGGGCGGCGGTCAAATCGTGCGTGGAGCCCGGCAGCGCCCCCGACGTCCACAGGATCGTCCCGTCCGGGCCCGCGATGACCTGCACGTTCATCCCGTGCACGCGATGCTTGCCGGAGAAGTAGGGCCGATCGGCTTTCACCCGGTCGGTGTGGATGAGCGTCCCGTCGAGGATCACGTGGGTCAGCCCGTCCCGGACGGCCTTGCGTACCGCCTGGGCGAGCTTGGGCGAACGCGCCGACAGCAGCATCACGGTCTCTTCCACATACCGCCAGGCCGTCGTGGCCGACACCGCGAAACCCGCGCTGATCTCGGCGAACGTCTCGTCTTTGCGCAGGTACACCAGCACCAGCAGCGCCTGCCGCCCGGGGTTGAGCAGCCGCCATGCCGACCCGATCTTCTTACGGTGCCGGCGGATCAGCCCCGCGACGTAGTTCAGCGTTGAACGCGACAAATCGACCGCAGCACGGTAGAACAACACCCGAAGCTCCTGGTTGTGACGGGTCTTGGTTGTGCTGATCAACCCGTCTACCAGGAGCTTCCTGACGTTACGGCCCCAACCGGCACATCGCGATCATGCTGTGACCAGCAGCCCTCCTCCCGGAGGATGAAATGGGTTCAGTGTGGGGATCACGAACAAGGCGGCCGATCAGGCGGCTGCGGCTCTGGGTTGGACACCGGTCCAGGCGAAGGCCTTTCTGGAGCGGCAGGTGCGCACCGCCGGCCGAGTGGCGACCTCGGATCAGTTGCCTGTTCCTCACACGGGAATGCGCAGCAAGACCGGCGAGTTCGTCGTCATCATGGTGAGGTTCGTCCGGCCAGGTGAATCGGAAATGCCCGACCCGGCCCATGCGCGTCCCAAATGATTAACAGATGTGAAAGCATCGGATCATCTCCGGAATAACCCGGTCGACGATGCCGTGCCAGGAGAGCGAGCGCACAATGCCAGATCACAGCAGCAGCGTTTCACAGATTCCAGGCCCGCCCGCCCGGGGCGACGGTTCCGAGGCGATCGCCGCAGCGGGTGGGCTGCACAGCTACCAGCTGCGGCTGCACGCCGAATACGGTCCGGTGGTGCGATTTGCGCTGCCCGGCGGGGACACGGCGGTGTCGGTCACCGATCCGGTGCTGCTGGAGGCGACCGCGAAGATCAACAAGCGGCCGGAGAAACTGTTCGAGTTCCTCGCCCCGTTGCAGGAGGCCGGCAACCTGCAGACGCTCCCGGCCGACGAGCACGGCCCGTGGCGCCGGGTGATGCTGTCGGTGCTGGCCGGACGTCCCTCTCATGAGGCGCACTTCGCGCAGTTCGTCGCGCTGACCACCGAGCTCGCCGACCGCTGGGCGCGCCAGGACGGCCCGGTCGCCCTGCAGAAGGACCTGAGCGAACTGTCGTTGCGCATGATCTGCCGCTTCGCGCTCGGGAGCGGCCTGGAATCCGCACAGGCGGCCGGACGGGTGGTGTCGGCGTTCGAGACCGTCCTGACCGAGTTCATGACCGGTCAGGGGCCGGGAAGGGAGAAGGCCGACGAGGCGCTGGCCTACCTGCGCGCGACCGTCGACCAGGTGCTCGCCGCGCACCGCGAGCGCGGGACCGGCGAGCAGGCCGACCGCAGTGACCTGATCGCGGCGTTGGCCGCGGCGGGCGAGTCCCCGGCGCGCATCCGCGACACGGTCCTGATGACCATGCTGGCCGCGCACCACACCACCGGCGTCGCCATCTCCTGGACGCTCTACCTGCTGGCCCGGCATCCGGATGCGGCCGACCGCGTGGCCGAGGAGCTGGACGACGTCCTGGGCGACCGCGCCGTTCCCGACTACGGCGACCTCAAGCGGCTGACCTATCTGGACATGGTGCTCAGGGAGGCCATGCGCTTGTACCCGCCCGGCCCGTACGGCGCCCGGGAGGCCACCGAGGACCTCGTGCTCGGCGACTACACCGTCCCCGCGGGCACGACGATCTTCTACCCGTTCTGGGCCGTCCACACGAACCCCGAGTACTGGCCCGACCCGCAGACGTTCGACCCGGAACGGTTCACGCCCGAGGCGTCGGCGAACCGGCCCCGGCTGGCCTACATCCCGTTCGGCCTCGGGCCGCGCAGCTGCGAGGGCGCCGCCCTGGCGACCGTGGAGGCGAAGCTGGTGCTGGCCTGCCTGCTCAAACGGTTCCGCCTGAAGCCGGCCCCCGGGCAGACGGTCACGCCCATCGAACGCTTCGTGCTGTGGGCCGCCGACGACATCCACATGATCCTCGCACCGCGGGATCAACAGACCTGACCTTCGGCAGAGTTCCGCGAGGGCGCGCGCGATCCGGGCCATGGTCGTGGCCGTCTTGTAGATGTAGGCGGTTCCGGAGAGGCGGGTGCCCTCCGGCGGGAACGCGGCGCCGGGTGCGAGCCAGTCGCCGTAGCTGAAGCCCGTGTAGATGTGGCCCGTCTTCGCGATGGTCCGCTCGTAGTGGTCGAGCCACATCAAGATCCATCCCCATCCGGTCGGTGGTCTCACGAACGCCTCGGCCCACGTCGAGTCCCCGCTCGGACGGGTGAGCTCGGCCTGGACCCTCGACCGCGGCCGCTTCAGGCTTCGCGTCGGCGTGCCCGCCGGCGCGACGGCCGAGATCCTCGTCCCCGCGCGCGACCGCAAGGCGGTCAAGGCGGCTCCCGGCGCCACCTTCCACGGCATGCGCGACGGATACGCCGTCTTCCGCGTCGGCTCCGGCGACCACGTGTTCCACTCCGCCAAATGAACCGATAGGGCGTCCTTTCACCGAAGTGACGCCCTATCGGTTCGATCGGTCGACGGTTGGCGACGACATCCGGTACCGGCCTTGTCATCGCCGCACCGGAGATCTTCGAGGACCTTGTCGTCCTCCTTGACGAGGTGGAGGCGTGACCGTCCTTCCGCTCTCTGCTCACACCTCTCTGTTCACGCATGGCCAGGGGTATCGGAGGGCGGCTGCCCGTGGCGAAGGAACAGGAGGGCGGCCAGGACCCGCCGGTTGTCACGCGCGTCGGGTGCGATGTCGAGCTTGGTGAACATCGCGTTGATGTGCTTGGCCACCGCACTGTCACTGAGCGTCAGCGCCGCGGCGATACCGGTGACTCATCCACACCACGGTGCCCGAGCGCGGAACCCGCTGCCCGGCCGTCCCCTATCAGCCGACCACATGACACCCCCTGGGGAACGCCGCCTATTGCGCGGTCTGGGGTGTGTACCGGAAGGGAACAGTGGCGTGGCCGCCGACGTCGCTCGGGGACGTGAGGACGTGGCCGTCGGCGGGAGCGGGCGCGTCCAGGCCGTAGGTGGCGGTGGTCACCAGGACCCGATGCGGCGGCGAGAGAGTCAGGCAAACGCTCGTGGGTTGTCTCGCGGGAAGCGAGAACGAGGCGAGCAGGTCCCCGGTCGGGGCGTAGCGGTGCACGGCGGACGCACCCCAGACCGCCGACCACAGGCACCCCTCGGCGTCGACGACCATGCCGTCCGGGGAGCCGTCCGGCACGCGCGCGAACACCTCGCGTTCGCCCGGCTCGCCGGTGGACGGGTCCACCGGGACGCGGTAGATGACGTGGTCGGCGCTGTCGGCCAGGTACATGGTCCGGCCGTCGGGGGTGAACGCCGGACCGTTGGGGACGGTCAGGTCCTCCACGGCGGTGTGCACGGAGCCGTCGTGGTCCACCCGGTAGAGGGAGCCCGCGGCGCGTGTTCCGTCGTAGGCCATCGAGCCCGCCCAGAAGCGTCCGGACGGGTCGGTCACGCCGTCGTTCATGCGCATGCGCGTGGGGGCGTCGTCCTCGGGGCGCGCCAGCCATTCCACGGTTCCGTCACGGTTCAGGACGGCAACGCCGGTGTCGGCGGCGGCGATCCACGCGTCCGAGTCCTGGATCGGTGCGACCGCGCCCAAAGGGAACGGCACCGACGCCAGGAGCGCGGCGGGTTCCCGGTCGTGCTCCAATCCCAGGCGGTACAGCTTTCCGGCCAGGAGGTCGACGGCGACGAGACCGCGGGACGTCGCCCGCAACCCTTCGCCGAGTTCCCACGGTCCGGCGTTCTCCAGGACGGTCCAGGTCATCGGAGTGCGGCTCCTCCCGGAAGGTCGATGAGGTCGAGCTCGTCGCGGTAGGGCAGCCCCTCCCAGTCGCCGCGGGTCAGCACCGCGAACGCGCCGGCGCCGTGGGCGCGGCGGAGCCGGGCCTCGACGTCCAGGCCGTCCAGCAGGCCGGACAGGTACCCGGCGGCGAACGCGTCGCCGGCGCCGATCGAGTCGACCGGGTCGACGCGACGGGCGGGCACGGTGTGCGCGCCGTCCGCGGTGTACGAGCGGGCCTCGCCGCCGTCCTTGACGACGACCTCGGCGGCGCCGCCGTCCAGCAGCCGGGCGGCGACGCCGTCCGGTGCGCCGTCACCGAGCAGCGTCAGCTCGTCGGGCGAGGCGATGATGCGGTCCGCGGCGGCGGCGAGCGGGGCGAGCGCCTCGGCGGCCTCCGCCCTGCCCCACAGCCGCGGCCGGTAGTTGAGGTCGAGGCTGACCTGCGCGTTCCAGGTCCGGGCGAGGCGGCACAGCGCGGTCACGGCGTCCCGGCAGGACGCGCTGAGAGCGGGCGTGATCCCGGTGATGTGCACGATCCGGGGCTCGAACGGCAGGTCCTCGACGTCCTGCCGGCACAGCCGGGATCCGGCGGATCCGGCGCGCAGGTAGTGGACGCGGGTGACGTCCGGCAGCCGCTGCTCGAACATGACCAGGCCGGTGGGCGCGGCGGTGTCGCGCCGGACGGCCGAGACGTCGACCCCTTCGGCGCGCAGAGTCCGGATGATCAGATGCCCGGGCTCGTCGGATCCGACGCGTCCGACCCAGGCGGTGGTGTGGCCGAGCCGGCTGAGGCCGATCGCGACGTTGCTCTCGGCTCCGGCGATGCTGGCGGTGAAGCCGGAGCCGAGCCGCACCGGCCCGGTGGCGCGCAGCGCCATCATCGTCTCGCCCGCGGTGAGGACGTCCAGCCGGCTCATGACGGCCCGCCCGGCTCCGCCACAGCGGCGAGGAACGCGCGAGCGCGACGGCGCAGGTCCGCGAGGTCGCCGCCGCGCGGTGCGTCGCCGCACAGCGGCGAGCCGACGCCGACCGCGACGGCGCCGCGCCGCAGGTATTCGGCGGCCTCCGCCTCACCGACGCCGCCGACCGGGACGAACGGGACGTCCGGGAACGGGTCGCGCAGCGCGGTGAGATAGCCGGGCCCGTGCGCGGACGCCGGGAACAGCTTGACGGCGGTCGCACCGGCCGCCGCGGCCGCGGCCACCTCGGTCGGGGTCAGCGCCCCGGCGAGCACGGGAAGCCCGAGCCGCAGCGCCTCGTCGACGCCCGGGCCGAGCGACGGGGTGACGACGTACTCGGCGCCCGCGTCCCGGACGCGGCGCGCGTCGTCGGCGGTCAGCACCGTGCCCGCGCCGATCCGCGCGGCGCCGTCCGCCGTGCCCGCGACCTCCTCGATGACGCGCAGGGCGTCGGCGCCGCTGAGCGACACCTCGACCAGCGTGACGCCCTCCTCGGCGAGGGTGAGGGCGGTGCGGGCTGCCGCCGCGGGGTCCGGGCCGCGGACGATGGCGACCAGCCGGCGCCGCCGCAGCTCCTCGGCGATCGTGTTCACCATTCCGCGTGCCCTCCGTCCGGGTGGCGCCAGACCGGCGGGCGCCACCGGTGCCCGACCTCGGCGGCGCGGCGCACCTCGTCCTCGTCGATCTCGATGCCCAGGCCCGGCGCGTCCCAGCGTTCGATCGAGCCGTCCACGAACGCGAACGGCGACCGGTCGGCCAGGTAGTCGAGCACGTCGGCGCCGGTGTTGTAGTGGATGCCGATGCTCTGCTCCTGGATCAGGAAGTTCGGGGTCGCGAACGCCACCTGCAGGCTCGCGGCGAGCGACAGCGGGCCGAGCGGGCAGTGCGGGGCGAACAGCGCCCCGTACGTCTCGGCGAGCGACGCGATCCGCCGCACCTCGGAGATCCCCCCGGCGTGCGACAGGTCGGGCTGGACGACCGACACCCCGGCCTGCAGCGCGGGCAGGAAGTCGGCGCGGGAGTACAGCCGTTCACCGCACGCGATCGGGGTGACGGTGGACGCGACGACGTCGCCGAGCCGGTGCGTGTGCTCCGGCAGCACCGGCTCCTCCACGAACAGCGGACGGTACGGCTCCAGCAGCGGGATGAGCCGCCGCGCGGTGGGCACCGTGATCCGGCCATGGAAGTCGACGGCGAAGTCGGCGCCGTCCCCGATCGCCTCCCGGACGGCCGCGACCCGCCGGACGATCGCGTCGATCTGCGCGGGCGGCGGCAGCGCCGCGACCCGGCCGGAGGCGTTGATCTTCACGGCGGTCAGCCCGGCGGCGATCTGCGCGGCGGCCTCCGCGCCGACCTCGCCGGGCTCGTCCCCGCCGACCCAGCCGTACACGCGGACCCGGTCGCGGACCGCGCCGCCGAGCAGCTGGTGCACGGGGACGCCGAGGGAGCGGCCGAGGATGTCCCACAGCGCCTGGTCGAGCCCGGCGACGGCGCTGGACAGCACGGGCCCGCCCCGGTAGAAGGCCGCCTTGGTCATGGTCTGCCACAGGTCCTCGACGCGGCGGGGGTCCGCGCCGAGCAGCAGGTCGGCGAGCTCGTGCACCGCGGCGCGGGTCGTCTCGGCCCGGCCCTCCACGACCGGCTCGCCCCAGCCGACGAGGCCCTCGTCGGTCTCCACGCGGCAGAACAGCCAGCGCGGCGGCACGAGGAACGTCTCGACTCTCGTGATCTTCATGCGGATCCCTTGGTGATGGTCCAGCCGCCGTCCACCGGCAGTGAGACGCCCGTGATGAACGAGGCGTCGGGGCCGGCGAGGAAGGCGATGGCCGCCGCGACCTCCTCCGGGCGGCCGAGGCGTCCCGCGACGGTCGCGGCGGCGCTGCGGCGCCGGTCCTCCTCGCCGATCCCGTCCCACTGGGCGGTGAGGACCGGTCCGGGCAGCACGGCGTTCACGCGGACGTGCGGCCCGTACTCGACGGCGAGCTGACGCGTCAGCCCGGTCAGGCCCGCCTTGGCGGCGGCGTACGCCGGTCGTCCCGGGAGGCCGAACCAGGCGTGCACGGACGACACGATCACGACGGCGGCGTGGTCGACGGCGCGCAGGTCGTCCAGGGTCGCGCGGATGCCGAGGAAGGTGCCGGTGAGGGTGACGTCGAGCTGGGCCCGCCAGGACTCCAGCGAGATCTCGTCCGCCGCTCCCGGGTCGTAGCGCAGGGCGTTCGACACCAGGACGTTCACCGGGCCGAGTTCGGCGCGGCAGGCGCGGACGGCGCGGTCCCAGTCGGCGGGGTCGCTCACGTCGCAGCGCAGCCCGAGCGCCGCCGCGCCGTCCGCGGACAGCGCGGCCGCCGTCTCGTCCACCTGCGGGGACACGTCGAGGAGCGCGACCGCGTATCCGTCGGCGGCGAGCCGGCGGGCGGTGGCCGCGCCGATCCCCTGCGCGGCGCCGGTGACGACGGCGACCGGACGCGTCACGGTCACGGCGTCCCTCCCGTCCCGGTCCGCGCGCTCTCGCCGGTCCGCTCCACCGTCACCGTGACGGCGAGCGCGGTGGACGCGCCGGGCGCGAGCGTCTCCCAGGGCCCGAGCGCCTCGCACTCGACGATCCGGTCGGGGGGCGCCAGCCCGCCGAGGTGCTCCAGCGGCCGGTCGAGGGGGTGTTCCATCCACACCTCGGCGCGCGAGCCGCCGTCGGGGTACGGGGCGTCATCGTGCACGTCGAACTCCATCGTCAGGTGATGCCCGGCCCGCGCGTAGACGAGGCGCCCGGCCGCGTGCGGGAAACCGAGCTTGCCCACGACGTCCTGCGCGGGAACCTCCACCGTGTCGGGGCGCGGCCGCGTCCAGGCGGGGGCGGCGGTGCCGACGACCAGCTCGACCGGCGCGCGGAAGTCCGGCTCCACCGCGACCTGGACCGTTCCACCACCCGGGTACTGGGTGACGTTCCACACCGCCCACCGCACCGGCGCGGACGAGGTGTTCACGGCCGACAGGCGCAGGTCGTAGCCGGCCCGGCCGGCGTGCAGGCGGATCTCGCGGCGCAGCCGCAGCCCGGTCCGCGGATCGTCCTCGCTCTCCAGCGCCACCGCCGCGTCCCCGGGGCCGGAGCGCACCTCGGCCCGGTAGGGGCCGGAGTCCAGCACGGGGTCGGGCGGCCCCGCCCACTCCTCGGGGCCCGACCAGCCCTGCGGCGCGGGCCAGGTCTTGTCGCCGCCGTAGTTGTGCCAGTTCGCCATGGGGCCCGACGTGCGTCCCGGCCGGTGCCCGCCGACCGGGTGGAGCCGGTCGTCCAGGAGCGCGGGATTGCGCCACAGCAGTTCCTCGCCGTCGTGGACGACGCTCAGCAGGCGTCCGCCGAGCGCCGGGACGATCCCGAGCCGCAGCGTCCCGTTGTCGAGCCACACCACCTCGTACGGCCCGGACGCGTCGGTCTCGGCGGTCACGGTCCCGCGCACGGCCCCGGGCTCGCCGTCACGGCCGGCACTGCTCGCGGCCATCACCGCTCCGCATCCGGGACGAGCACGACCTTGCCCTCGCTCGCGCCTGCGGCCAGCGCGTACGCCTCGTCCGCCCGCGACAGCGGGAAGGTGTCGCTGACGACCTTCTCCGGCCGCAGTCCCCAGTCGACGAGGTTGCGGGCCAGCTCGCTCATCGCCCACAGCGACGTCACCCAGGACGCGTGGATCGTGAGCTGCTTGTGCAGGAGGGTGTCGGAGACCTCGGTGCACAGGTCGCCGCCCTCCCCCACCAGCGACACGTGGCCCCACTCGGCCGCCGCCTCCAGGGCGAGGCTCCGGCCCGGCCGCGTCCCCGAGCAGTCGATCGTCACGGCCGCGCCGCCGCGTCCGGTCAGGTCCGCGACCGCCTCGGCGGTGTCGTCGCCGGGCGCCAGGATCGCGTCGAACACGCCGAGCCCGCCGGCCCACGCGCGGCGCGCCTCCGCCGGCTCGACGCCGATGACCTTGCGGGCGCCCATGCCGCGTCCGACCGTCCCGGCGGCGAGCCCCACCGGGCCGAGCCCGACCACGAGCAGGTCGGTGTCGCCGCTGACCCCGGCGCGGCGCAGCCCCTCGTAGGCGGTGCCGAACCCGCAGGCGATCAGCGCGCCGTCCACGTAGGACAGCTCGTCCGGCAGCGGAACGCAGGTCCGCTCCTCGGCGAGCAGGAACCGGGCGTGCCCGCCGTCGCGCTGCCACCCGTAGGACTCGCGGCCGTTGGTGCAACTGATGTAGTGCCCGCGGCGGCAGTTGTCGCAGAGCCCGCAGCCCACGATGTGGTACACGATGACGCGGTCGCCGACGCCGAACCGCCGCGTCCCCGGCCCGGCGGCCACGATCCGGCCGGACGGCTCGTGCCCCGCGATCACGCCCCGGTAGGCGGGCCCGTCCACACCGCGGTACCCCTTGTAGCCCCGGTAGATGTAGCCGATGTCGCTGCCGCAGATCCCGGACGCGCCGATCTCGACGAGCACCTGCCCGTGGCCGGGCTCGGGCACGGGATAGTCCCGCAGCACGGCCGTGGAGTCGCCGGGCAGGAAGACTCCCTTCATGGTCATGACCGCCCCCTTTTTCAGGTCGTCGCGACGGCGCGTCCGCGCCGCGCGACCACCACGTTGACCAGTACGGCGCCGACGATGATCACGCCGCGCACCACGTTCTGCAGGAAGGAGTCCACGCCGAGCAGCACCAGCCCGTTGCCGATCACGGTGATGAACACGACGCCGAGCAGGGTGCCGAGCATCCCGCCGCGGCCTCCGGCCAGCGCGGTGCCGCCGATCACCACCGCCGCGATCACGTCGAACTCCAGCCCGGACGCCGCGCTGCCGCTGCCGGAGCCGAGCCGGGACGCCAGCAGGATCCCGGTGACCGCCGACAGCAGCCCGGTCGTGGCGAACAGCAGGATCCGGATCCGGGTCAGGTTGATGCCCGCCAGCCGCGCCGCGGCCGCGTTGCCGCCGATCGTGTAGATCGACCGCCCGTAGGCGGTGTACCGGGCGATGTAGGCGAACACCACGAACAGCACCAGCATCACGATCGCCGAGGTCGGGATCCCGGCGATGTCGCCGCCGAGCACGTCGAACACGGCGCTGTCCGGCAGCGTCACCGGCAGCGCGTCGGTGAGGTAGAGCCCGAGACCGCCGAGGACGCTCCACAGGCCGAGCGTCGTGATGAACGACGGCACGTCGAACACCGCCCGCAGCCAGCCCGCGACCGCGCCCCACAGCACGCCGAGCAGCAGCGTCACCGCGATCGCGCCGACGGCGCCGAGGCCCCACTCGCTGGCGCCCTTGGCGACCAGCACCGAGGCGAACGCCGTGGCCGGGCCGATGCTGATGTCGATCTCCCCGGCGATGATGACCAGCGTGACGCCCCAGGCGGCGATGCCGACGGTGGCGGCGTCCCGCAGGATGCCGAGCTGGTTGTGCACCGTCAGGAACCCCGCGGCGGAACTGGCGAGCGCCACGTACAGCACGACGACCGCGACCAGAAGACCGATCTCGTTGAGCTGGTGGGACCGGCCGTTCAGCAGGCGCCCTGCGACGCCGGTCATGCGCGTCCCGCCGGGCGGCGGTGCGGTCCGGGTGGTGGTCATGGTCTCTCCTCGTCTGTCGGGGTGGGTCTGTCGAGGCGGGTCTGTTCGGGGCGGGTCCGTCGAGGCGGCGGCCGTCAGGCGGCCATCGCGGCGGACAGGACGGCGTCCACGGTCACCTCGTCGCCGGTGAACTCGGCGGCGACCGTCCCGCCGCGCAGCGCGATGACGCGGTCGCACACCAGCGGCAGTTCTTCGAGCTCGCTGGACACGAACAGCACGCCGGCGCCCTTGTCGGCCAGCTCCCGGACCAGCCGGTAGATGCCCTCCTTGGCCTCCACGTCCACGCCGCGGGTCGGCTCGTCGAGCAGCAGGATCCGGCTGCCCGCGTGCAGCCACCGGCCGATCACGGCCTTCTGCTGGTTGCCGCCGCTCAGCACGCCGATCGGGGTGCGGGCGGACGCGGTGGCGATCGACAGCCGCTCGATCAGTGCGCGCGCGGCCCGGTCGACCCTGGCCGGGACCACGGAGGTGCCGCTGCTCACCGCCCGGAAGTCGGACATCACCATGTTCTCCCCGACGCCGAGCAGCGGGATGATCGCCTCGCTCTTGCGGTCCTCCGGCGTGAGCCCGACACCGCGGCGTTTCATGCCGGCCGCGGTCACCCGCGGCACGTCCTCGCCCTCGACCCGGACGGTGCCGGCGGCGGCCGGCTCGAACCCGGCGATCGCCCGCAGCACCTCGGTGCGGCCCGACCCCATCAGCCCGGCCAGGCCGAGGATCTCGCCCGGGTACAGGTCGAAGGAGACGTCGACGATCTTCGGCGGGACGCTCAGTCCCGACACCGACAACAGCGGCGTGGTGGCACGGTCCACGACGCGGGCCTGCGGCCGGACCGCCTTCTCGTAGGTGGAACCGAGCATCATCGCGACGGCGTCCTCGGTGGAGGTGGTCGCCAGGTCGACGGTCCCGACGACCTGGCCGTCGCGCATGACCGTCGCGGTCCGGGCGATCCGCCGGATCTCGTCGAGCCGGTGGCTGACGTAGAGCACCGCGACGCCGCTCTCGGCGATCCGCCGGACGGCCTCGAGGACGGTGTCCACCTCCGCCGCGGCCAGCGCGCTGGTCGGCTCGTCCAGGATCAGCAGCCGCGGCTCCCGGCGCACCGCCCGGCAGATCTCCACCAGCTGCTGCTCGGCCAGCGGCAGGGTGCCGACCTGCGCGTCCGGGGCGATGTCGAGGCCGAGCCGATCGAAGATCTCCCGCGCCGCGCGGCGCATCGCGGGGTGGTCGACCCGTCCCGCCGTCCGCGGCCACGCCCCGAGGAACAGGTTCTCGGCCGCCGTCATCCCCGGCACCAGGCTGAGCTCCTGGTGGACGGTCTGCACCCCGAGCCGGTTCGCATGCCGGACGCCGCCGTCGAGCGGGACGCCGGCGATCTCGACGGTGCCCGCGTCGGCGCGCTCGACCCCGGACAGCACCTTGATCAGGGTGGACTTGCCGGCGCCGTTGCGGCCGAGGAGCGCGCGGACCTCGCCAGCCTCGATCTCCAGGCTCGCCCCTGTCAGCGCCCGAACGCCGGGATAGTGCTTGGTGACGTCGCTGACGCGTACCAGCGGAGTGCTCATGCCGCTCCTCGTCTCGGGCTTACGGGTCTCGGGCTTACGGGATGCCATCGGGGTGCTCCTGAAGCCAGCGTGTGCCGTCCTTCGGGCCGAGATAGGAGTCGATCGGGGCGGGGATGATGAACCGGTCGCTCGGCTTGCCCGCCAGCACGTCCAGCGCGGCCTGGCCGGCCAGCCGCCCGACCTTGATCCCGGAGATGTCGGCGACGCCCTTGAGGACCCGTCCGTCCTGGAGCTTCTTGGCGGCGTCGACGGACATGTCGCCGCCGAACACGACGGTCTTGCCGACCCTGCCGCGCGCCTCGACGGCCTGCACCGCGCCGAGCATCTGCGACCCGGCCTCGCCGTAGAAGGCGTCGATGTCGGGGTGGGCGGTCAGCATCTGCTCGCCCCGCTCGACGGCCTCGTCGAGCTGGAGACCCTGCTGGTTCGCCACGATCCTGGCGCCGGGCACCTTGGCCTTGAGCGCCTTCTCGAAGCCCTGGCGGCGCTGGATGCAGACCTCGAACTGCTCGCAGTTGATGACGGCGACCTTCGGGTCGCGAATCCCGGCGGCCAGGAAGTGGTCGGCCATCTGGTCACCGCTGATCCGGCCGAACTCGTAGGGGTCGCCGAGCACGAACGAGCGCACGTACCGGCGCGCCTGCGCGTCCTCGATGCAGGTGTTGTAACAGATCACCGGGACGCCGCTCTCCTTGGCCAGGCGCAGCGCCGGGATCGACGCCGTGGCCGAGGCCGGCGACACGATGAGCGCGTCGACCTTCGCCGAGCTCATCGTGTTGATGAACGAGCTCTCCTTGGCCGCGTCCGACTGGACGTTGATCTGGACGAGCTGCGGATCGCGCTCCCCCTGGCCGAGGGTCGCGCGCAGCCCGCGCTCCACACCCGCGTAGTAGCCCTCGGCGTTCAGGTACACGACGCCGATCCGTCCGTGCTCGCCCACCCTGCCGCAGCCGGCCGCGAGCGCCAGGATCGCCGCGACGGCCATGAGCAGGGCCATCGGACGGCGCTCGACATGCTTCATCGACGTCCTCCTCGCTCCGGCGACCTGCTGACCTTGTCTAACACCCCGGACCCGGGACTGTCAATATTAATTCATAATTTATGATTACTCCGGGACGGCTAGGGTACTCGGCGGGCGAACGGAGAGAGAGAGAGAGAGAGAGAGGGCTTCCGTGGTGCGCTACTCGGAGCGGGGTCTGCACGGCCAGACGGTGCGGGAGATCGCGCGACGCATCCTCGGCGGGGAGCTCGGCCCCGGCGACACCATCGACGTGGCGGCGCTCGGCGAGGAGCTGAACGTCAGCCTGACAGCGATGCGCGAGGCGCTGAAGGTGCTGGCGGCCAAGGGCCTCGTCGGCTCCCGGCAGAAGCGCGGCACGTTCGTGCGGCCCCGGTCCGACTGGAGCCTCCTCGACCCCGACGTCATCCGCTGGCAGTTCGCCGACCGCAACGACCAGGCGTTCCTGCAGAACCTGGCCGAGGTACGCGGCATCATCGAGCCCCAGGCGGTCCGCTATGCGGCCCTGCGCCGCACCTCCGAGGACCTCGCCGCCCTGGACGACGCCCTCACCGCCATGAAGACCGCCGACGGTGACCTGACCCGCGCCGTCCAAGCCGACCTCGACTTCCACCGGGCCCTGCTCAGCGCGACGCACAACGAGCTGCTGGAACGGATGGAGGTCGTGATCGAGGTCGGCCTCGCCGAACGCGACCGCCTCGTGCACGGCAACCGGCCCTACGACGACCCGGTCCCGAGCCATCGCGCGGTCCTCGACGCCGTCCGCGACGCCGACCCCGACCGCGCGGAACAGGCCATGCGCGATCTGCTGGCCAAGGCCGCGCGCGACCTCGACACCCTGATCTCCGACTGACCGTGCGTCCCGGGTGAACGAGGTCCGCTGCAATTACGGGCGACACATCCTGAAGAAGAACCGCTGCGTGCGCGACGGTTCCACCACTGCCCGTTGGCATGGATATGGCCGCCCGTACCTGCCATGATCCGGTCATGGCCGATGACTCGCGACAGCCCGGTCCGCCGGAGATCCACAGCTCCATTCCGCATTCGGCGCGCATATGGAACTACTGGCTGGGCGGAAAGGACAACTACGAGGTCGACCGAGCGGTCGGCGAGGAAATCAAGAAGGTCTTTCCCGGCATCGTCACGACCGCTCGGGCCGACCGGATGTTCCTCGGCCGAGCGGTGCGGCACCTCGTCGAAGAGGCCGGCATCCGGCAGTTCCTGGACATCGGCACGGGCCTGCCGACCGTGGACAACACGCATGAGGTCGCACAGCGGATCGCGCCGGAATGCCGCATCGTCTACGTCGACAACGACCCCCCGTCCTGACGCACGCCCGCGCCCTGCTGACCAGCAGTCCCGAGGGCGCCACGTCGTACATCGACGCCGACCTGCGCGATCCCGAGAACATCCTGGCCCGGGCGCGCGAGATCCTCGACTTCACCGAACCGGTCGCCATCATGCTCCTCGGGATCGTCCATTTCATTCTGGACCAGGAGGAAGCACACTCGATCATCCGGCGGCTCCTGGACGCGGTCCCCTCGGGCAGTCATCTCGCCATCACGCACGCCTGCGATTTCGTCCAAGCCGAAGAGCTCCACGCCAACGTCAAGATGTGGAACGAGCACGGCACCCCGAAGATGACCGTGCGCTCCTACGACCAGATCCGTCGCCTGCTCGGCGACGTGGAACTCCTGGAACCAGGACTGGTCTGAAGCAGTGTTCAGCACCTATGCAGGCACCATGTGGGTGGACCTAGGGAAGCCTCGCGAAGCGTATGGACCGCTGAAGCTCGCTTGGGACGCCGCCAGCGATCAACCGCGTCGCCGCGTCTACAGCACTGGCCAGCTTGCCAAGGTCGCTGTGCTAAACAGAGATATCGAGCAAGCAGCTACGCTCGGTCTTGAGGCTGCGGTGTCCACCAGCCGCCAGGAGTCGAAACGGTCACTACAAGTGATTCGGGACCTGGACCGACAGTTGAAACCGCACGCCAAGCAGCCAAAGGTGCGTGAGTTCCGCGAGCGCGCCCGTCTCCTACTGGCCGGGTGAACGATGACCAACCACGTGACACAGCACGACGCGCACGCGAAGGCTGCTCAGCGTCAAAAGGACCTGGAAGCGGAGGGGGAGCCAGAGAAGGAGTTTCACGCTGGCATCGCCAGCCGCATCCCTGCCAAAACCGTGGCCGCCGGCGCCATCATCCGTGACTCCGACGGCCGCATCCTGTTCGTCAATCCGGTCTATAAGCCCGCACTCGAGATCCCCGGTGGCGTGGTCGACGCCAATGAATCTCCCAAGGAAGCCTGCGAACGCGAACTACGCGAGGAACTCGGGCTTGACATCCAGCTACACGGCCTGCTCGTCGTCGATTGGGTGCCCGCCCATGGCGTCTGGCGGGACAGTCTGCAGCTCATCTTCGACGGCGGAATCCTCACCTCAGATCAGATCAGCCGCATAGAACTACCACCGGACGAGCTGCAGTCGTTCCAGTTCTCGTACCTGAGGGACGTCGAACGACTGTTCAAACCAGCGCAGTTCCGCCGACTCCAGCAAGCCACAGAGGCACTCGCAAGCGGCCATGCCCGCTACACCGATTTCGGCAGGTAAGAACGACCGTGGAGAACGCCGCTCACCTGACACCTATCCCACCGATTTCGCAACGGCGTAGCCGGTGAGAACTTTCTGTACGTCTTCAAGCCGCCCTACCGGGCGGGCGCGCGGCCCGAACAGGCGCGCGGGCCGCCTGGCTGCGAGCCCTCACTGACGGCGGCCCGCGCCAACGACCGCCGGGCACGCGCGCAGGTACCCGGTGAGACTGGCAGGGAGTGTGCAGAAGGATGCTCACGTAGCTGCCGGTACAGACGCTCCATCCCCGCGACCGCCGAATGATCAAAGCCGGGACAAACGCCGTCAACCCCGCTTCGCGCCGATCCCGCACACCACCTCATCCAGGTGCCTACCCTCATGACAGCCTCGTCACTCTACGTGCGGGATCGGTTACAGGGTTGACCGCGCCCGTCCCGGCTATGGTCGGCTGGGGACCGCGGGGATGGCGGAGTCTGCGTGGCTCTGGTGCCCGGCCGGGTTCGACCGGTTGCGTTTCGCGCCGGGTTGGCCTGCCGCCATCACATCTACAGACGCCGACCAGAGATCAGCGCCCCACTTTAGTCCCACAAAACAACGAGAAGCAACCGATGACGACGCCAACTCGCCATCCCTCCGACATCTGCAAAGCTCCAGGTCACGGACTACATCAAGAACTGGCAAGAACTGCCGGGAATAGCCCTTGCGCACCAGAAGGTTGGGGGTTCGAATCCCTCCGGGCGCGCCAAAACCCCAGGTCAGGGGTACTTCACGCGTCCCAGAGAGACCGCTGCCCCGACGGCGTCCAGCATTCGTACAAGGCGCCCGGGGCAGGGACTACGGTGCCGATCACGCCGCTTCAGGGGCTGTTCTTCCGTGCCTCCAAAGCCGCCCTTCGCCACGCATCGAGCTTGTCGGCGACCTCGTCCAGGCGATCCGGAAACAAGTGCCCGTACACGTTGAGGGTCATCGAGGCGTCCGCATGCCCCAGCATGGACTGGACGACTTTCACATCCGCCCCGGCGGCGATGGCCAAGGAAGCCGAAGTAGGTGTGCGGCACGAACCGATCCAGTCGTCACACCGCGGTTGCGGGACAATCGCGGCGTGGGCCCAGCCTCGCATGCGCCGAAACCGGACGCCAGCACGACGTGGAAGTCGTCCTGGCCGACGGTCATCGCGCAGACGGTGGCTCCGTTGCAGCGCGGGCGGTCCGACCCGACTCATCGGGTCGTGTCCGGGGGAACTCATCCGGGACTTCCCGGCGTGTGGCGGACATCGCTGACCGATGACGGCCCGGTGAGCATGCTGCTGACGCAGGACGATGTCCACACGCTGACCTGCCGGGCATGGGGTCCCGGTGCGCGGCGGGCCGTCGAGAACGCGCCCGAGTTGTGCGGCGCGGCCGACGACCCGAGCGAGTTCCGGCCGGATCATCCGATGCTGGAGGGCCTGCTCCGGCGCAACCGCGGGCTGCGCATCGGCCGCACCAATCGCGTCCTCGAAGCCCTGATCCCCGCGATCCTCGAGCAGCGAGTGCTCGGGCGGCAAGCCACGACGGCCTGGCGCCGACTGGTTCGCCGCTACGGCACCCCCGCGCCTGGGCCCGCGCCTGAGGGCATGAAGGTCTTCCCGGCGCCGTCCACCTGGGCGGCGATACCCGCCTGGGAATGGCATCGCCTCGGGGTCGACCCACGACGAACTCGCACCATCATCGCCTGCGTACGCCGAGCCGGTCGGCTCGAACGACTCAGCGGGCTGCCCGCCGAGGACGCCAAGCGCCTGCTGTGCACGATCGACGGGATCGGGGTGTGGACAGCGGCGGAGATCGCCCAGCGGGCGTTCGGGGACACGGACGCCCTGTCCGTCGGAGACGTGCACCTCGCCCGTGTGGTCGGCCACGCCATGTTCAACGCCGACTTCGACGACGACGCCATGGTTGCCGCACTCGAACCGTGGCGGCCGCACCGCTACCGCGTCGTGCGTCTGCTGCACGCGGGCGGGTACGCCACACGGCCGCGGTTCGCGCCGCAGCGGCAGTGACCTGGCTCGAGAACAGCAAAAGGCCGCCGGAGCAACGGCGGGGACAGATCCTTCGGGGTCTGCCCGGGCCGTAATTCCGGCGGCCTTGGTCGCTGTTCGGTCAGTGCAGCGCGCTCTTGAGCGTGCGGATGGCCAGGTCGATGGCTGCGTTGGCGGCGTGGGTGTCGCGCAGCGCGTCCAGCATCACGAAGTCGTGGATGATGCCGGCGAACCGGACCGCGGTGGTGGGCACCCCGGCCTCGCGCAGCTTGGCGGCGTACGCCTCACCCTCGTCACGCAGCACGTCGGCCTCGGCCGTGATCACCAACGCCGGCGGCAGGTCCTTCAGCTGCTCCGTCGTTGCCCGCAGCGGCGAGGCGGTGATCTCGTTCCGCTGCTTCTCGTCGGTGGTGTACTGGTCCCAGAACCACTTCATGCCGTCGCGCTGCAGGAAGTAGCCGGTCGCGAACTCGTGGTACGAACCGGTGTCGAAGGCAGCGTCGGTGACCGGGTAGAACAGCACTTGCTGCACGAACTTCACATCGCCGCGCTCCTTGGCCAGCAGCGTCAGCGCGGCCGACATGTTCCCGCCGACCGAGTCACCGGCGATCGCCAGCTTCTCCGCGTCGAGCCCCTTCTCCTTGCCCTTGGTCACGATCCACTTCGCGACCGCGTAGTTCTGCTCGATCGCACGGGGGTAGCGCGCCTCCGGCGACAGGTCGTACTCGGGGAACACCACCGCGGCCTCCGCGCCGACCGCCAGCTCACGGACCAGCCGGTCGTGGGTGTGCGCGTTGCCGAACACCCAGCCGGCGCCGTGGATGTAGAGGAT
>Ga0207875_100294_pt1 | contig 29044 bp, 31 predicted proteins | sample CeladaPassage60A_FD_187476 | JGI IMG/M metagenome (GOLD analysis project Ga0207875, IMG submission 187476) | Cellulose-adapted microbial communities from the Joint BioEnergy Institute, USA - Passage3 60A (SPAdes) (version 2) | ecosystem: Engineered > Bioreactor > Continuous culture > Unclassified... | reverse complement strand
ACTGGTCCAGCACTCGGTCGATACCGGCTCTGGTGGCGGACCGGCCGACGGCGGGGGCGGCATTGGCGAACTTGAATTTGATATCTTCTGTCGTCAGTTCCATGGCGTCGTCGACATGACCGTTGTCGATGAGCTCGTAATATTTTTCGACGAGCGAACGCGAAGTCAGAGCAGTCGTCATCATTCGCCTCCAGTATGACGCGATGGAGTCCGGCTGCAGTTGAAGCAACTCGTGGGTAATGGGGCGCTCGGCAGAGTAATCCCGTGCACCAGGCGGTCAATGCGGCGATTGCGCGGAGCCCGAGGTGCCGGTGATCGTACGTGCATGCGCCTGACGTGCAAGACACGACAAGGGTGGAATGAAAAACGCAATCCGGGTGCGCTGCCTCTGCTCAGCGGTATGGTGCTGGCCGGTTTCTGTGGTAGTCGTCACACCATCAAGCCATCTCCGTCTCCTACCGGGTGGTCATTTGCTCCGGCGGAGGGACGCGGCTCGGTGGTGTCCGGGATCCACCGATTGGCACGAGGCCGTCAGCCGGGACGGGATGGACTACGCATCCGTGCCCGTCGTGTCGGAGGCGCGCGGCGCTGTGTCGTCCGCCCTCGGTGCGATGAATTCGACGGACCCGGCGGTGCGGATGAACTCGAGGACTCGCCCGGATTCGCCGTCGTGTGCGGCAGAGGCGTCGCCGGCCGAGGTGCGGCGGCTCGGCAACAGGTCGCCGGGCCACGAACGGAATGCCGAATCCGAACGACGAACGTCCCGCGGGGCACCATCGGTGCACGGCCGGTGACATCGGAGGCGGCTGTGCCGGTAACCGGCACGCTGTCCGGTCGGTAGGGGAATGCCGTAGCGTGCAGCGACCGGACCTGGTCGAGCGCACCGACCGCGCAATCGACGCGATCGTGTCGTCCGTGCGCCGAGAACGTGCCACCGTGCCTGAGCTGCCGCGGGGTGGGTGCGGCTTCGGCGCTTGTCCGTGAGAAGGCGGCAGTGGCACGGTGCGCGCTGCTCACGATCGGTGCCAAAGGTGCGGTCGCACGGGAACCCGGTCGTCCGGGTCAGGCTGCCCGGTGCGTGCCTGCCCGCGCGAACACGGCGTGGCCGGTGCTGGTGAGTTCGGCCCGGACCCGTTCGCCGATCTCGGTGGGGCGGGCGGGCCGGATGAGTCCGGCGTGCGCCAGCAGGTGCGCGGTGTACTGGTCACCGCAGCTCAGGCCGTCGATGAACAGATCCGGCTCGCAACTGGCGGTGATCTCGGCGCGCCCCTCGGCGACTGCACGCAGCAACGCCATGGCGCGGTGGCTCGTGAGGAGACTCGGCAGGGTTGCGGCAGACATCGTCGTCCTTCCGAATGGCTCGTCGCTCACCCCACGGAGTGACCCTCGACACGGGTTCGTTCCATCTGGGCCAACTTTTCGTCTCAAAGTCCGTTCGGGTGAGCTCCACGTGGAGGTGCGATGGCGTCTTCGCGGTGAAAATGCCTGGTCAGTCGAGCCGGGTTGGGGGGAGCAGGGGACGCCTGGGTGACGAGCTCCACCGGTGACCTCGTAGTCTGCAGGTAGTCGCGTTCCGGGCCGGTAGCTCAGTTGGTTAGAGCAGGGGACTCATAATCCCTTGGCCGCGGGTTCAAGTCCCGCCCGGCCCACGACCTGCGGAAACGCTGTGATGGTGGCGAGCACGCCGCTTCACGGGCACGGGATTCGACGCCACCCTCGGCCGCAGCCGGAAGTCCTCTGCCAGGCGAGGTGTCGCGATCCGGGAGCAACGTGCCCAGCCGGGGCGGCGGCGCCGTGCCCGGCGACCGGGAATGCCGGTGTCGGCGTCTGCACCACCGGCGGTCGTTCAGCCGAAAAGGCTCCACCCGGCAGGACTACCGGCACTCGCGCGAGATGGTGGGATCGGGCCACGGTGGAGACGTGGCTGACACGGGTCGTTGGTGGCTCCTGTTGCGCAGCGGCGTACGGCGAAACCCGCTGGTGCGCCGATGCGATCGCATCGAGGCGGTGATCGTGGCGCTGGCCGTGCTGCTGGCGCTGGCCGCGATGCCGCTCGCGGGGGTCGTGGGGTCGTTGGTGCACGCCGAAGTGGTGGACACCGCCGAGGAGCAGCAGGCGAGCCGGACGCAGATCACCGCGACACTGCTGGCGGACGCACCGCCCATGGAGCCGAGGTTGCTCATCACACCGATGGTGCCTGCCGCATGGCACTGGGACGGCAGGCGCATGGTGGAGAAGGTCCCGGCCAATCCGGGGGCACGGCAAGGCGACCGGATCGACATCTGGGTCGACGAGAACGGTCACCGGGTGCCGCCGCCGCTGCCCGTGCCGGACGCTGCATGGGATGCCGCCTGCCTGGCGTTGCTGACCTGGCTCGGCGTGGCCGGTCTGCTGGCGGGAACGGTCGTGCTGGCGCGCAGAGCACTCGATCGGCAGCGGTACGCCATGTGGGAGCGCGAGTGGCGGGAGTTCGGCGAACTCTCGTCGCGGTGATGCGGCATCCCAGGTGGGGTCCCTCGTGCGGCGGCTACCGGCGGAAAAGCCGTCGATACCACGGCACGCGCAGGTCCCGGTAAGGCTGTGGCAGTGCCGGGTGGCGGTCGGGGGCGGCAGTTGCCTGGGCAGTCGTCCGTGGTGGCTCACCACGGTCGTGGCGCGGGTCGACCACCGGCGCCTGAGGCGCAGGTCCCTCGTCGGCAGCCACGACGAGCCAGCCCACGTTTGCTTCGGCCAGCTCCAACCATCTCCAGACCTGCATCTGGCTGGTCGTGCCGAGCAGGCCCGCGTGCGCGAGATCGGGATGCCGGACAGCCTCGTCGGCGGCTCGCAGAGCGGCAAGCGCCGTCCGCAGGGCGGGTGACTCGGGCCGGTCACCGGAAGCCAGCTCGGTCCACTGCGCCATGGCCGGCTCCAGTTCGGCTTTCGGCTCCGCCATGATGCGCGCGAGCTCCCGACGCGTCTCCTCCGGTTCTTCGCCCTCCAGGTTGTCGGCATCGATCATCGCCCAGTAGAGGGCATCACACACCGGAAGAAAGGCGTCGCGTAGCTCGTTCCGGATGGGCGTCGCTTCCGGCGACGCCGATCGGGACAGCGGCTCGCCATGCCGTCGGTCGGGGTCCGAGGGCGGTGCTTGTGGCCCGAGCACGCTCGTCATGGCCGGGCCGGGGGAGGTCGGCCCGGCGGACACCGGTCGGTCACCGGCAGCTTTCCGGTACATCCTCGGGAACTCGATGCGGCAGGCAGCCTCGACCAGGTGGCCGCTGGCCGACATGAGAAGCTGGTCGATCGTCGTCGTGCTGCCACAGGGCGCGCTTCTCGCGACCACGGCGGCATCGTCCAGTTGTTCCAGGGCCATCCGCACATGGAACGACTCCAGCCGCCCCGACGAGGCGAGCTCCGACAATGCCGCCATGCGCGGCGACAGACGGGCACGCAGCCTCGCCATGATGCCGGACAAGGCGGCATCGAGGTCCGGTCCCTCGGACGACTGCTCCTGAAGCGTGAAGACCTCGACCCAGGCTTCGTGGATCTCGCCCCTGGTTTCCTCGACGAGGGTGATGCGCTCGGCCCGCTTCCGCCTGCCCCACCACATGGACACGGACGGTACCGAGCGTGCGGCCGCGGGTCAGGCGAATCGCCTGCTTGACCGGTCCAGGATCGGTCGTGGGCCCGATGGCGGCCGAAGCGAGGACTTTCGGCTCACGCGCCCGGCCTGATGCGCGGAGCACCATGAATGTGCCGGGAGACCGGTGACCCGCCCGAGGATCGGAGCCGGATCGAACTCAAGGGTTCGATCTGCAGCGTCGTCGAGAGACGAACGGCCGAGCCCCGGGCGGGCCTTTGTGTGCGGGACCAGCCCATGCTGATCGGCGATGGCGGCGATGACGTGGTGCAGGGCGCTACTGCGCGGACGTCGCCTTTCCAGGCTTCCGGCCCCAGCGGAAGTAGGCGATCGGTCCGACGAAGTTGACCGCGATGACGGCCACCCACAGCGCCTTGGCACCACGGATCTCCCCGGCCGGGCGGCGCGCGAGGTCTCGCCACGCGGCCGCTGCGAGCCCGAGCTGGACACAACCGACGGCCACGACCGCGCCGCGCTGAGCGGGCGACAGTTCCCGCCACGTCTTCTTGGCTTGCATGATTTCTCCACGGTACGAGTGCAGTGCCGCCGCTGCGGGCCGGTCAGCGCAGCGCGACGAACGCGTCGTAGACCAGGAACGCCGGCCACACCAGTCCCTGCAGGACGGCCAGGGCATAGTCCCAGAACTGATCCGCCTGCTGCCAGAAGAACACCCAGGCGCCGAAGATGCCGAAGAAGTAGACGGCGCCGCCGGTCGCGCTGCCCGCATTGTTGCTCATCGGATCAGCCTGCTGGAGTCGGCCGGTGGACGGCCAGGGCCGCCAGGCCCACCGGCACCTGTGGCTTTGTTCCCTACTGGCCGGGTCGCCGCGACCACCCCCGGCGCGGTGCCGGACTTCGCTTGCTGCGAAGGGACTACCGGCACTCGCGACGAGGCCCGAGCTCGTCTCAGGGTGGAGGTGTGGCCGAGCTGAAGCGGGCGAGTCGGTGCCCTCGTTCCCTGTGCTTGTGGGAGGGCGCGCCGTGCCGCCGGTAGCTCGGCTTGGTGTCGTGCTTGCTGCCGGTGCTTGCGGGAGGGCGGCAACAGTCGCGGCCGGTGGTCTCGAGTGATCACCACGATGCGGAACCCCGGCCCGCGGAGAGCCTTCACCGCGCAAGCCCTCCTGTACATTGCCGCGGGTGCGTCTGTCACTGCGGCGCATGCCGTCTTGTTCCTCCTGCTCCGTGGGGCACTCGGGCCGTTCGCTGCCAACGTCGTCGCCATCTCCGTCACGGCGACTGCGAACGTCGAGTTCCATCACCGGGTCACGTTCCGCTCCCGGCGCAGCGAGCGGGGGCGAAGGCTTGTCGCGGTCGTGGCGACCGTGTTCTACGACGCCACATACAGTTCCTCAGCACTGCTCCTCCTTGCGGCGTTCGTGGTCGATCCCACCGCAACTCAGCAAACCGCGGTGATCGTTCTCGCCGCGGTCGCGGGTGGCATCGCCCGCTTTCTTCTGCTGCGTGGCTGGGTGTTCCGCGCTACGGCCCGCAGCTGACGGCCGCCGCGTTCCGTCATGCCGCGTCCTGTGCCGATCGCGCTCGCGGTGGCGCTTCGCCGGCGCCGACTTCCCGTGGAGGTCAAGGGACCGGTGGTTGCGGTGGCGGGCCGTGGTCGCGGTCAGCTTCGCGTCCCGGGCACTTCCTGGTGCCCGGGACGCCGTTGTCGCTCGTGCCTCGAGCCTTGCGGCCGGGAGATGTGACGACCACCACTCAGGTGATCTTTGCCCGGCCGCACGGATGCCGACGGGAGCGGCCCGGAGGGTGCTTCCCCGCCCGCGGGCCGCGATCACGGTCCTCGCGCGGCGTGCCGGACCCTGGCTCGGCGACGCTGGGCTGACCTGCGATATTGCCGCCCGCCCGTCGCCGGAAATGCGTTCTGAGCGCCCGCCGACCGCGGTCCAGGAAATTGGGCGGAATGTCCGGTTGTCGGGATTTCGCTCTTTCGGGGGAAATGGTGTGCTGCTGCAGCCACATGACGGTGGCCCGTTCTGGGTACGTATGCGTGGTGTTTGGCCGAGCGCGCTGCCGCGCGTAGCGTGGCCCGACGCGAATGGAACCGGCGGAAGGGGAACGGATGTCAGAACAGGATTCCGCGACCGGGCACCGCGGCGAGGGCAGTATCGCGACGGATCGACGGGGCCTGCGCAAAGTCATCGGGGGATCGGCCATCGGAAACGGGATCGAGTGGTACGACTACGCGATCTACGGCTTCCTGGCCACGGCCATCCAGGCCAACTTCCTGCCCGCCCCCATGGATCGGTCCACCACCGGGACGATCATCACGTTCGTGATCTTCGCGGTGCCGTTCCTGTTCCGTCCGCTGGGCGGCGCCATCTTCGGTGCACTGGGTGATCGTGTCGGCAGGCAGAAGATCCTGGCGCTGACCGTCCTGCTGATTTCCGGGGGAACGTTCCTGATCGGCGTCCTGCCCGGATTCAGCGTGCTCGGCTGGCTCGCGCCGTTCATTCTGGTGCTGCTGCGCGTGGTGCAGGGACTGGCCGCCGGCGGGGAGTACGGCGGGGCCGCGACGTTCATGGCCGAGCACGCGCCGGACAACAAACGCGGCTTCTACGGAAGCTTCCTGGAATTCGGCACGCTTTCCGGCTTCCTGGCCGGTTCGCTGCTCGGTTCCGCGCTGCAGGCGTTCATGTCGGCCGAGGCGTTTCTTGCGTGGGGGTGGCGCATTCCGTTCCTGCTGGCGGCGCCGATCGGCCTGTTCGGCCTGTACATGCGGGCCAAGCTGGAGGAGAGCCCGGTGTTCACCGAGCTGGTGGCCGAGGGCAAGCAGGAGCACGAAACCAAGACGCAGCTGCGCGACCTGGTGAAACACTGGCGCCCGATAGCGATCTGCGCGGGCATGGTGTTCATGCTGAACGTGCACAACTACACGTTGTTCGTCTACATGGTCGAATACCTGGCCGACCCGGAGCGCGGCGGCTTGTCCGGCAGCTGGAGCCTGGGCCTGACCGCGATCATGTACGCGGTGATGATGATCCTGATGCCGCTCGGCGGCGCCGCATCCGACCGCTTCGGCCGGAAACCGTCCTGGTACTTGTCCGGGATCAGCCTTTTCCTGCTGGCGCTGCCCGCCTTCTACTTCCTGCTGCACGGGAATCTGCTCGTCAAGATCATCGCCTTGCTGGTGCTCGGCATCTGCTATGTGCCGCAGCTGTCGACCATTTCGGCGACGTTCCCGGCGCTGTTCCCGACCCACGTGCGATTCACCGCCTTCGCGTTGACCTACAACGTGGCGACGGCGGTCGCAGGCGGGCCCACCCCGGCGATCAACGAAGCGTTGACGACGTCGTGGACGGACTACTTCCCGGCGTTCTACATGATGGGGGCCAGCATCATCGGCATCGTCGCGGTCTACTTCGCACCGGAGACGGCGGGCGCGTCGCTGCGGGGCACCGAGATTCCTGATGCCAAGCGGTCCAAGCGTGCGCGGGTGGTTCCCGCGCCTGCGTAGTGGCCGCACACCCCTGGCTCGGCGAAAACGGGCTTTCCGTCGCGGCGGAAAGCCCGTTTTCCATGGTCGTGGCCGCGCTGCGGCGCTGCTTCTTTCAGTGAGTGCGGCAATTGCGCTTGGGCAGCCGGAACCCGCGCTTGGCCCACCACGCCAGGCCCGATGCCAAGGCGAACAGAATGCCGATCTCCGCCGCCAGCATCGTCACCAGGGACTCGGTCAATTCGTGCCCTCCTTGCGAGTGTGATACCCCCACCCGTTTCATCGCCCGGGCAATGGCGGGTATTTCCGTTCCGCGTGGTGAGACCGGTCACCGCCTGACCCGCCGACGGCAAGGGTGGTCAGAGGTTCACAAGCGCCAGCGCGCCCGCGCTCCGGGCGAACCGGTGCGACGAAGGACCGGGCACTGGCAGGTGGCTACTCTCGGCTGGTGGGGCGCACACTGTCGGTATCGCGCCATGGCAAGGTTGTGACGTGACCGACGTCGTCTTCCAACCCGCCCCGACTGCCCGACAGCACACCGTCGCGGACATCGTCCAGCACATCGTGCAGCAGACCGTGGCCAACCGGATGGAACCGGGCGACCGGTTTCCCCCGGAGCGGCAGCTGGTCGAACAACTCGGCGTGGGACGCACGGTCTTGCGCGACGCCATGAAGTGCCTGAACGTGCTGGGGTTCGTGGAGGTCCGCCAAGGTGACGGGACGTACCTGGCCGAGGCTGGAGCGACGCTGCTGTCCCGGACGGTCTCGTGGGGCCTGTTGCTCGGTGGCCGCCAGGCATGGGAACTCGTCGAGGCGCGGCACTTCGTGGAGGTGGCCCTCGCCCGGCTGGCTGCCCAGCGGCGCACCGAAGACGACATCGCAGCCATCGACCGTTGCCTCGACCGGATGGCCACCCCGGATTCGGCCGACGAATTCGCGAAAGCCGAAGGTGAGTTCCACGCCGCCATCGCCGCGGCGAGTCACAACGCGCCACTGCAATCGGTGTTCCACGCCGTCATGAACCTGCTCGACGGCAGAATTCAGCACGTGATCAGGCGTGCGGAAGACGTGCACATCGTCGTCGACCAGTACCGCGCGATCGCCGACGCCATCGAGGCAGGGGACGAACGGATGGCCAGCGCCAAGATGGCGGGTCACATCGCCTACGTCACCGCACTGCTCGGGGAGTCACTGGCCGAGCGAGCCGAGGCAGCCCCGGTCAGCTGAGGTGACCGAGGCAGGCGAGGTCGAGGGCGCCGAACGGGCGCGTGCCGTGTGCCCGCACGGTGCTCGCCAGGTGCCGCCTGGCTGGTCGCACCCCGGAGGACAGCGACTTTTCACGGCCCACGTCGGGCTGCGGATGTCTGCTGGCACACAGGGCTGCGGATGCCTGCCGAAAAGGATCTTGCCGGTCGCCGCGAATTTTCCGGAACCGGAATTCCCCCTGCCGCGTCGGACGAATTGCTGGTGTAGGTGGCCCGATGTACTGTCTCAGCACTGCGAGAGCCGGAAGTGCTGGGGAAGGCTGGCGAGTTGACTCACGAACCCGACAGGCCGACGGGGGCAGAGCACGAAGGACATCTCCACGAGGCGGCCATGCGGCACGCCGAGGCCTACGACAACGCGTCGGATCAGGCGGAGCGGCGGAAAGCGCTCGGCCGCCTCGTTCCTTCCGCGCTGGCCGTGATCGTCGTGGAGTGGCTGCGTGACATCGCGCTGTACGGCGCTCTGCTGGCCGGTGTCGTCGCCGTGTTCGCCGGCTTGACCGCATCGAGTTCCGGCTGGAAGGCCGGGCTCGTCGCGGCCGGAGTCGCCGGCGTCGTCGTGGCGCTGGTGGCGAAGCTCCGGCGTTGGCGTCCCTGGGCCCAGTGGGTCACCTACCTGGCCGTCGCGGCGGTCGACGTCGGGCTCGTCGTCCTCATGGAGCAGGTGACGGGCTGACCGCGAGGCGAGGTCCGCAGCGGGCCCGCAGGCACGAGCGAAGGGGAGAAGCAGGTGGGTTACACGGTCGAGCGAGCCGATCTCCGTGGCTGGGCGAAGGAAGTCGGGAACGTCGCCTCCGACATGGGAAGCGCACACGACTACGCCCAGAGCAACATCGCCGACGGCGACTTCGGGCGGATTCTCGAACTGATCACCGATCCGTACGAGCAGATGATCCCGAAGTTCCACGAGGTGCTGCGGGAGGACCACACCCGCCTGCAGAAGACCAGCAAGGCGCTCGTTGCCGCCGAACGGACCTACAAGGACATGGAGGACGCGGCGCGCAACGACTTCACCAAGCTGGACAAGGGCGATCCCGGCCGGGTGGAGGACGACGGCGAGTCGAAGTCGTTCAGCCACCAGGACGGCTCCGCGGAGCTGACCGCGCCCAGCTCCGAGGTCGGGCCGCCGCCCGAGGTCTCCTTCGGCTTCGCGCTGGACAAGGTCTGCGAGCTGGTCAGCTACGTCGGCGGGCCGGACATCCGGGAGGAAGTCGCCAAGTGGATCACCGGTGACACGGAGAAGGCGGCCCGTCAGGCCGACGCGTGGAACAAGCTCGCCGCCTGCACCGACGTCAGCAAGGAGAACTTGGCGAAAGGCCAGCAGGTGATCGACGGCACCTGGTCCGGCGACGGAGCGACCGCGGCCAGGAAGCAGATCCAGAAGTGGCTCGAGGCGCTGGGCGACCAGGCTTCCGGCATGCGCAAGATGAGCGAGCACCTGCTCGACTCGACCAAGCAGGCGCTGCAGATGGCCCAGGTGGTGGTGGACATCGTCAAGACGGTCGTGGACCTGGCGTCCGCGGCGCTGTCCAACGCCGCCATTCCCGGTTACGGGCAGTGGAAGCTGATCAAGTCCGCCAAGGAGGCGGTGCAGATGATCTGGAAGGCCATCAAGGTGATCAAGGTGTTCTGGGACGCGCTGAAGATGATCATCGACTCGATCAAGATGATCGCGAACCAGATCACGCTCGAGTCGCTGCCCCCGGCCCCGAAGGCGGCATGACATGGCCACCGACTTCTCCGCCTACGACGACGCGATCCGGAACGCCTTCCGCGAGCTGAACGCCACCATCGCCGAGGCGCGGCGCGAGCTGGAGCGGTTCAAGGAGCGCAACAAGCCGACCGACGAGGAGATCAGCGAGCTGCACCGGCTGGCTCGCAGCGGCGAGCTGGGTGAGGACATGCGGGAGCTGGCCCGCCTGGTCGACGCCGGTGAGGACTCCTGGCAGGCGGTGTTCTCCGGCGAGTCGCCGAACCGGGACCTGCTGCACGCTCACCTGGACCGGATGATGGCGCAGAACCGGGACGCGGTCGCCGAGGCGCTCGCCGACGACCCGGAGCTGGAAGAGGCCCGGCGCGAAGTCGAGGGTGACGGACCCGGGGCGCCGCCTGCTCCGCCGGGGGCGCGGGGTCAGGCGAGCTCGGGCCCGGCCCGGCCGCCGCGGCGCGACGAGCCGGAAGACGACGACGGCATCGACGACTTCGACGACTACCACCCGCTGCGGTAGGCGGGGCGGAAAGTCCCCGGTCGCAGGTCCTGTGCGCTGCCGACTTTCTGCCGCAGCAGGCCCTGCGTGCCGCCGCCTAGCGTCGCTGTCAGGCGCATCAGGGCGGTCCCGCACGGTTGCACCGGCACATCGGGCCGGTCGGCGCGGCCGGCCAGGAGGGTGGTTGCCATGCCGGAGGCGAAGACCTGGACCGTGGAGATCGTCATCGACGAGCACGAGCGGCAGACCAGGGCACGGGCCGAACTGCGCACCACGGAAGCGGCCACGGTCGGCACCGGCCTCGCCAGGCGGAACCCGCACGACGAGGACGTTCCGGCGATCGGCGACGAGCTGGCGGTGGCGCGCGCCCTGGCGGACCTGTCGCACCAGCTCGTCGAGCAGGCCTCGGCCGACATCGAGGCCGTGACGCATCGGCCCACCTCGCTCGTCGAGTAGCGAACCGGGCGATCCTCAGCCGGTACCGACCGTGGTGCGCCCGTCCGTGCTGGGCTCCGGGGCGGCGTCGGTGAGCTCGACGCTCACCACGCCGGGCACCGTGCGCGCGATCGCTTCCACGACGAGCCGTTCGGCGTGGTCCCGGAACTTCCCGGAGATGGTGACCGCTCCTGCCACCGACCTCACCCGCCACGGCAGGCGCAGGTTGGTGTACTCGGTCAGCAGCCGGGCGACACCGGCCTGGATCGCGTCGTCCGGCCGCACCAGCGGCCTGAGCAGGTCACGCCTGCTGATGATCCCGACGAGTTCGCCGTCGCGGACCACCGGCAGGCAGCGCAGGCGGTTGTCGATCATCAGGTGCACGAGCTCGTGCGTGTCGGCGTCCGGCGTGGTGACCTCCACCGGGTGCTTCATCACGTCGGCGACGGTGCCGGTCATGCCGTCGTCGCGGATGCTTGCGGCCAGCGCGTCCTGTTCGGTGATCACGCCGACCACCTGTCCGCGGTCGTCCACCACCGGAAGGCCCGCGAAACCGTTCTCCACCAGCTCGTGGATCGCTTCGCGTACCGGGGTGTCCGGGCTGACGGTGACGACCGGCCTGGTCATGATCTCGGCGGCTCGCATGGCGTTCACCTTCTTCGGCTCGTGATATCGCGACGGTATGTCGCGGCCGCACCCGCCGCCTCTGCCATTGGTCGGCGGGGGCAGGGTCTTGTGAACCGTTCGACCGGCCCCATCGAGTCGGGACGTCTGGCACTGCGCTCCGCCGTCGCCGCCGCGTGGAATCGAGGCAGAAGCATCGAGCCGATGCCCGGTTCACGATTCGGAAAGGAGTTCGCCATGGGCTTGCTGTCCCCCCGTCGCCCGCAGCCGCTGCTGCCGGCGCTGTCCGAGCTGTTCGACACCTTCCCGTCGCTGTCCGGCCTGCCCGCGCTGTTCGACGCGCATGTGCCGCTCATCGAGGACGAGCTCGCGGACGGCCGGTACACGGTGCGAGCCGAACTGCCGGGCATGGACCCGGAGAAGGACATCACCGTGTCCGTGCGCAACGGCGTGCTGTCCATCGAGGCCGAGCGCACCGAACGCACCACGGGCAAGACCCGGTCCGAGTTCCGCTACGGCCGGTTCACCCGCTCGATCGCGCTTCCGCCAGGGGCACGCGAGGACGAGGTCGAGGCGTCCTACGACAACGGCATCCTCACCGTCACCGTGGCGCTGGAGGAGGCGGCGGAGCCGGTGAAGCGGGTGAAGATCACCACCGGGCCTGCCGCGGGGGAAAGCGACCGGGAATGACGATGGCCGAGCCCGTTCCCGACCGGGAGACGCTGTGGACGGCTCTGGCGCTGGCCGTGCATGCGCCGTCGGTGCACAACACCCAGCCCTGGCGGTGGCGGTTCGGCCAGCGCAGCGTGCACCTGTATGCCGATCCGCAACGCTGGCTGCCCGCGACCGATCCCGCCGGGCGCGACATGGTGATGAGCTGTGGCGCTGCCCTGCATCACGCGCGGATCGCGCTGGCCGCGCTCGGCTGGGCGGGCACAGTGCACCGGCTGCCCAACCCCGCCGACCCGGATCACCTCGCCGCCATCGAACTGCACCGCGAGGAACCGTCCCGCGAGGTTCTGGCGTTGGCGACGGCGATCCCGCATCGCCGGTCCGACCGGCGCCGGTATGCGTCGTGGCCGGTGCCCGACGCGCGGTACCTGGAGTACGCCGAGCTGGCGGCCGCCGAAGGCGTGGTGCTCCGGGCGGTGCCGGACGGTGCCGAGCGGCAGGCGCTGGTCGCCGCGGTCGCGGAAGCGGACCGGCTGCAGCGCAGCGATCCGCGGACCGTCGGCGAGCTGGCCAGCTGGAGCGGCCGGGGCCGGCTCGCCGAGGACGGGGTGCTTGCGGCGAGTGTGGCCGAGGCGGCCGGCTACGGCGACCTGACGCTGCGCACGTTCGCCGGGACACCGGACACCCCGCCGCCGCCCGACGGGGCGGGCGACCTGCTGGTCCTGGGTACCGCATCGGACGACCGGACGGCACAGCTGAAAGCCGGCGAAGCGGCCAGCGCGGTGATGCTCGCCGCCACCACCGACGGCCTGGCCAGCTGCCCGTTGACCCAGCCGTTGGAGGTCGGCAGCACCCGGGCCATGGTCACCGACGTGCTCGGCGGTGATCTCGTGCCGCACATGGTGATCCGGATCGGCTGGCCGACCCTGGCCGGTCATCCGCTGCCGAAGACTCCGCGCAGGCCGGCCGACGCGGTGCTCGACACCGAGCCTGCCTGATCTGCCCGCGGGTGCGTCGTCGCCGAGCACGGGGTGTGACATGCGCGAGGTGAAGGGGGCCCGTTGGTCACCGGGCTGCGGACTTGTGGCCCTGGCCGGGCGCCTGGCGCTGGGGCAGCGTCGAGGCATGGGACCGCTGGCACGGACGAGGACCTGGGGAGCCACCGCCGAGGACGCTCGCTGCAGGCTTCCCGGGGACGAGCTGATGCCGGACGCGGACGCCACGGCCACCCGCGCGACCAGCATGCCTGCCCGGGCCCAGGACGTCTGGCCGTGGATCGCGCAGACCGGCCAGGACCGCGGCGGCTTCGACAGCCACGACACGGTGGCCGACCTGGCCGGCTGCCGCATCCACAGCGCCCGGCATCTCGACCCGCAACGGCGGCTGTCCGGGCCGGGTGACGAGCTGCACCTGCATCCCGAGGTCGCGCCGATCGTGGCGGAGATCGAGCCGCCGGAGTACCTGGTCCTGCGGGCACCCCGCGACCAGCACCGGTCGGCACCGTTCGGCTTCACCCGGAATTTCGCCGTCACCCCGAACGCGTCCGGCAGCCGTGAGCCGGTGCGGGAGCGACACCGCTATCGACGCCGTTGGCGGGCGGTCGTGGTCACGCGGATCGAAGTCGTCAGTTTCGTCATGCACCGGGCGATGCTGCGCGGCATCGCCGAGCGCGCCCGGGCGACCACCCCGAGGGAGGCATCGTGAGCACACTGCTGGGTGGCAAACCCGTCACCGTGGGGATCGACGGTTCCGACCGGGCCATCGTGGCCGCCCGATGGGCGGCATCCGCCGCCGCTCATCGGCACGCGCCGATGCGTCTGCTGCACGCCACCGGCTACACCGAAGCGGTCGCGGGTACGCTTCCGCCCGCGCAGCGCCTTTGGGAGCAGCTGCAGCGCACCGGTGACGACGCACTGGAGCTGGCGTTCCGCGCCGTTCGCGAGGTCGCCGACGTGCAAGTCGAGAAGGTGCTGGTGGACGACCCGCCGGCCCGGGCGCTGCTGAAGGCCGCGCAGGACAGCCGCATGCTCGTGGTCGGCGGCTCGGGCCACCCCGGGGCGGTCAAGGGCCTGCTGGTCGGCTCACTCGCCACCCAGCTGGCCGCCCACGCGCGGGCGCCGGTGGCGGTCGTCCGCGGCGCGGATGCCGACCGGCGGCCGGAACGCGACCCGGTGGTGGTCGGCGTGGACGGCAGCAGGCTGTCGACGGATGCGATCGCCGTGGCGTTCGAGGAAGCGGCGTTGCGCTCGGCGCCGCTGATCGCCGTGCACGCCTGGAGCGACGCCGACACCAGCCAGGTGTTCGGCGAGAGCCGGATGGCGTTCGACTGGGAGCCGATCGAGCGCTCTGCGGAGCGGCTGCTCGCCGAGCAGCTGGCGGGCTGGGGGGAGAAGTACCCGGACGTGCCGGTGCGGCGGCGGGTCGCGCGGGACCGGCCTGCCCACGCCCTGCTGGCGGAAAGCGATCGCGCCCAGCTGGTCGTGGTGGGCAGCCGCGGCCGCGGCGGCTTCCGGGGCCTGCTGTTCGGGTCGACCAGCCAGAAGCTGATCCACCACGCCGCATGCCCGGTCCTCGTCGTGCGACCGGCAGGACAGTTCCCATGACCACCACCGCCGGCGGCCGGGACGCGGTCACGGCCTACCCGGTGCGGGTGACCGGCAGGCTGGACGAGCCGTTGTCCCGCGGTCTGTGGCTGGTGAAGTGGATCCTGGCCATCCCGCACTACCTGGTGCTCGCCTTCCTGTGGATCGGCTTCGTCGTGCTCACCCTGGTGGCGGGCGTGGCGATCCTGTTCACCACCAGGTACCCGCGGCCGATCTGGGACTTCACCGTCGGGGTGATGCGCTGGTCGTGGCGGGTGCACTACTACACCTACGCCGCGCTGGGCACCGACCGGTATCCACCGTTCACGCTGGCCGACGTGCCGGACTACCCGGCGCGGCTGACCGTCGACTATCCCGAGCGGCTGAACCGCTGGCTGGTGCTGGTCAAGTGGCTGCTGGCCATCCCGCACCTGATCATCGTCGGCGTGTTCGCCGGCGGGGGCATCTGGCTGACCACCACCACCGACACTGGCCCGCGCGGCTTCCAGTGGGCCGCGGGCGGCCTGATCGGCGTGCTGGTGCTGTTCGCCGCCATCGCGCTGCTGTTCACCGGCCGCTATCCGCGGCCCATCTTCGACTTCGTCATGGGCATGGACCGGTGGGTGGTGCGCACCGGCGCCTACACCGCGCTGATGACCGACGAGTACCCGCCGTTCCGGCTGGATCTGGGCGAAACCGAACCGGAGGCCCCGCCCGCCCCGCACGACGATCCGCCGCCCGAACCCGTCCCGCACCGATGGACCGCGGGCAAGATCACGATGGTGGTGATCGGCGCGCTCGCCGCACTGCTGTCCGCAGGCACGGTGACCGGTGGGGTCACCCTGCTGTGGCTGGACCAGACGCAGCGGGACGACGGATTCGTGTCCACGTCGCGCTCGTTCGCCACCAGCGGCTCCGCGATCGCCAGCGACCAGATCGAGGCCGGTGGGATCGCGGAAGGTGAGCTGGCCGCACTGCGCACGTTCGTCGGCGACGTGCGCGTGGAGGTGCAGCCGGTCGGCAACCGGCCGGTGTTCGTCGGCATCGCGCCCGCCGACGACGCGGCTCGCTATCTGCAGGGTGTCAGCCACATCGAGGTGGACGACTTCGACAGCGCACCGGTGGCCCGTCCCGGGTCCGCCGTGCTGACCCCGCCCGCGGACAACGGCTTCTGGGCGGTTCAGGCGTCCGGCCCCGGTCCGCAGCAGGTGACGTGGACGGCGCAACCGGGTGACTGGGTGGTGGTCGTGGCCAACGCCGACGGCTCGCCAGGGGTGAGCGCGATCGTCGGCGTCGGTGCGGAGCTGCCCGCGTTGCCGCTGGTGGGAGCGGGACTGCTGGTGTTCAGCGTGTTCCTGCTGGTGGTCGGCGGGGCGCTCGTCGCGGTGGCGATCAGTCAGGCGTCGGCGCGGTCGCCGAGCCGCAGCGGCTGAGACGGTCCCATGGTCCCGTCGTTCCGGGACTTTCCGGCGCGGCCGGACGACCCGATGCGGCGTAGCGTCGCTGGTGTGGAGGTCTGACATGAACAGCAAGGTCACCGTTGCCGACGTGATGACGACCGATGTGGTCACGGTGCCGCCGACGGCGCCGTTCAAGGAGGTCGCGCGGGTGCTGGTCAGCCGGGGCATCAGCGCGGTGCCGGTGGTGGACGAGGAATCGAGGCTGCTCGGGGTGGTGTCCGAAGCCGACCTGCTGGTGAAGGAGAGCGGTTCCACCGGGTGGAAGCGGCCCGCGATGATCGCAGGCGCCAAGCGCTGGCGGAAGTGGGCGAAGGCACGCGCCACCACGGCCGCGGAGGCGATGACGCCGGCGGTGAAGTCGATCGAGCCGACCGCGTCGCTGTCCGAGGCGGCTCGCCGGCTGACCGAGGAGCGGCTGCGCCGTCTGTTCGTGGTCGAGGACGGCAAGCTGGTCGGCGTCATCGCCCGGCGGGACGCCGTGCGCGCCTTCCTGGCCGACGACGAGGACCTGCGCGAGACGATCCGCACGGAGGTCCTGCGCGACGGTCTGTGGCTGGATCCGGACACGATCGAGGTGTCGGTCCGGGACGGAGTCGTCACGCTCCGCGGAACGGTGGAACGGCGCAGCGAGGTCGCCCTGGCCGAGTCGATGACCGCACGCACACCCGGCGTGGTGGACGTGCGCAACGAGCTGACGTACCGGATCGACGACCGCGACGTCGAGCAGGAGATGGCCGAAGCCAGGCGGAACTGGCGCAAAGCCAGGGAAGGGTTCGACTCCGATGGCTGACGACGGCGCGCCCGTGGTGGCGGTGACCGTGCCGCATCCCGAACGCACCGCGGTGGTGAGTGCGACGGTGTCCGACACCGACATCGGCCAGTTCCTCGAGCGCGCGTATCAGGCGGTCAGCGATGTGGTGTCCGAGCAGGGCGTGGCGATTGTCGGGCCACCATTCGCCAGGTACCGGCGTCGCGGCGACGGCCGCTTCGACGTCGAGGCCGGCTTTCCCGTGTCCAGTTACATCTGGACGGTCGGCCAGGTCCGCTCGTCGGTCCTCCCCGCCGGGGAGCGGGCGACGCTGGAGCATGCCGGGGCGTACGACGAGATGGCGCCCGCCTACGCGGCGGTCGCCCAATGGGTCGAGGACCACGGCGGCATCCCGGAGGGTGACGCCTGGGAGGTCTACCTCAGCCCACCGGACCCGGACGACGCGTCCACCGCCCGCACGCGGATCGTGCAGCCGTACCACGTGGCGTCGGAATCAACGGCCGGGAGTGCGGCCGGCGACGACTGAGGCAAGCCGGTTGCCCCACTCCTTCGCCCGGTCGATTTCACCGTCGAGCAACGGACCTGCCTTGTCCTCGACGTAGAACGTCTCCGGTCGGGCGACGAGCCGGCATCCGGCACGTCTGAGTGCCCGTGCCGCGCTCCGGGCCGCCGAACCGGGCAGCCGTGGCCGGGAGATCTTGGTGTCGAAGGTGGCTGCCTGCACCGTGACCGATCCGAGCCCGGACAGCCACTCGCGAATGCCGTCACCCGGCGACACCGTCTCCTGCTCCTCCCGCGCGTCTCGCCGGGTCATGGAACGGGACATGCCGAACGCGTGGGTCGGGCCGCCGACGACCAGCACGTCGGCGTCGACGGTGCTGGGTGCCGAGCCCACCTCGACGAGATCGACTTGCGCGGCCGATGCGAGGCCGCGGGCGATCGCCTCGGCGATCGCCTTGGTGTTGCCGTACATCGATTCGTAGACCACAAGTGCGTGCATCCTGCCAGCGTGCCCGGCCCGGGTGGCCGGAAAGAAGTGCGGGAAGTCGCCCGGCCGGGTCCGGATGCGCGGGCAGAAAGTCCCATCGGCCGGGGACTTTGCGAGCTGCCGGGCGCTGTCGGTGTCCAGCAGGCTGCAAGTACGTCTGATCCGGGCGCGACGGGCACGGTGTGGCGAAACGTGCCTCGGCGGCTCGGACAGGCGTGACGCCAGGGCGGACGATCCGCCCGCGTTCTGCGGAACGGGTGGGAGAGATGAGCAGGTGGACGGCAGCGCAGCGCCGCGAGATCACCGAGGCGGTGAACTGTTCGCCCGCGGTGTGCGGGCCACGTCCGTGGTCGTTGCGGTTCGTGGACGGCGCCGTGGAGCTGTGCCGCAACGACCGGGGGCAGGAAAGCCTCCCCGAAGCCGTGCGGCGTGACCGGCTGGTGTCCTGCGGCGCGGCTGCCGCCACGCTCGAGATCGCACTCCGCGGCCGCGGCTTGCGCACCACGCTGCGGCTGGACCCGGACCACGGAACCGAGGTGCTGGCCCGGGTCACCGTCGACGGCGGGCTGCTGGTCACCGAACGGGAGCGGCACCTGTTCGCTGCGGTGTTCCTCCGGCACAGCTATCGGCGCCCGTTCGGCGAGCAGCCGGTGAACCACGACACCTGCGCGCGCATCATCAGCGAGCACGGGCCGGACGGGCACGGTGTCGAGGAAACCCAGGTGATCCGCATCGACGACGACGCGGGCATTGCCGCGACCGCGCGGCTCCTCGGCTACGCCGCGGCCGCGCTGCGTGCCGACGCCGGATATCAGCGTGACCTCGCCGCATGGTCGCAGCAGGAGTCGCTCGGCGATTTCGACACCATGCCGTGGGCGTTGATCCGGACCAGTACTCGCCTGCCGGACCAGCCGACCTTGGTGGAGCGCTTGCGCCGGCAGACGACATTGCTGGTGATCACCTCCGGCGACACCCGCATCGACCACTTGCGCGCTGGTGTGGCGACCCAGCGCGTGTGGCTGGCGGCCGTGGTGCGGGGCATGGTGGGTTCCGTGCACACCCAGTCGCTGCATCTGCGAGAGGTCCGTGCCGGGCTGATCGAGCACCTCGGCCTGGCGGGCTTCCCGCACGTGCTGATGCGGCTGGGGCATCCCGCGCCGATGCTGACCCCGCCGCGCCCGCGTCGGACCGGTGGGTGGGCGGCGGCCCGGTGAACCCACTGGCCGGACACGGCCCATTCCGGCGCCGTCACCTGCGTCGACGGTGCGCAAGTCCCTGCGATTGAGGACTTGCGGCAAGGGCCGGACGAGCGGCCGGTGACCTAGCGTCGAAGCATGAGTTCCACTGACACCAAGCCGCTCGTCGTCGGGGTCGACGGCTCCGCCGGGGCACGGCAAGCCATCCGGTGGGCGGTGCGGACGGCCGCCCTGTACGACGCGCCGCTGCTGCTGACCCATGCGCTCGGGGTGCCGGACCACTACGCAGGCGTACTTCCGCCCACGCCGAAGGTGGTCGATGCCGTTTGGGCGCGCGGCAACGCCTTGCTCAACGACGCGGTCCGGTACGCGGAAAGCCTCGGTGCCGGCGACGTGCGCACGGAGATCCGGGAAGACAGCCCGAACGCGGTGCTGCTCGACGTGGCGCGCGGAGCGCAGATGCTGGTTCTCGGCGCTCCCGAGCACCACCGGCTCACCGACATCGTGGTACTCGGGCCGCTGGCGCCGCAGCTGTCGGCGCATGCGCCGTGCCCGGTGGTGGTCGTGCACGGCGACCAGACAGACCCGGCCACCGCGCCGGTGGTCGTGGGCGTCGACGGATCACCACTGTCAGAGCGGGCGCTCGCCCTCGCGTTCGAGGAAGCACTGAGACGGCGCGCGCCGCTGACGGCCGTGCACGCCTTCAGCGGCGCCTTCGCCGAAGCAGTCCTGGCCGAGCCGATCCCGGACTGGCCGCCGCTGGACCGGCTCGAGCGGGAGATCCTCGCCGAGCGCCTCGCCGCCTGGTCGGAGAAGTATCCGAGCGTGCAGGTGCGCCGGGAGCTGGTGCACCAGAGCCCGGGACCGGCGTTGATCGAGTTCAGCAGGAATGCGCAGCTGGTCGTGGTGGGCAGCCGCGGGCTGGGCGGTTTCCGCGGCCTGCTGCTGGGGTCGACCAGCCAGAAGCTGATCTACCACGCGGCGTGCCCGGTGATGGTGGTCCGGCCGGAGAAGGCAGCGGATTGAGCGGGCGGCCCGGTACGGCCGGCCACGGTCGGCCGCCTGGGCTCGCCGCAGCGGTGGAGACCGCGGCCGCACACGCCACCGGCAGCGTGCCCATTGCTGCCCCGGACGATCGGGTGGCGGACCTGCTGGCGGGGATGCGCGGGCAGCGGTTCGACAGCGCCGGCGTGATCGCGGTCTGTGCCGGGGAGCGGCTGGCCGGCGTGGTGACGATCGAACGGCTGCTGGCCGCTCGGCCCGGCGCACGGCTGGCCGACGTGATGGACACCGATCCGCCACGGGTCGCACCGGGCGCCGACCAGGAGCAGGCGGCGTGGGTGGCGGTCCAGCACGGGCAAGCAGGGCTCGCCGTGATCGACGAGGCCGGTCGTTTCGCCGGGCTGGTGCCGCCGCAGCGGCTGCTGGGGGTGCTGCTGGCCGAGCACGACGAGGACATGGCCAGGCTCGGCGGGTTCCTGGCGTCCACCAGGAGGGCACGGCTGGCGATCACCGAGCCGGTGCGGCGCCGGTTGTGGCATCGGCTGCCCTGGCTGCTCATGGGCCTTGCCGGGGCGTTGCTGTCCGCGGGCCTGGTCGGCGCGTTCGAGGCGCAGCTGCAGCAACAGGTGCTGATCGCGCTGTTCGTCCCCGGGGTCGTCTACATCGCCGACGCGGTCGGCACGCAGACCGAGGCGTTGATCATCCGCGGACTGTCCGTCGGCGCCGGAGTCGCGCGAGTGGCACTGCGGGAAACCGTCACCGGGCTGGCACTGGGGGCCTTGCTCGCCCTCCTGACGTTACCGGTGATCTGGGGCGTGTGGGGGCTGGCCGATCTCGCGCTGGCGGTTGCCGTCGCCGTGTTCGCCGCCAGCGCCACCGCCACGACCGTTGCGATGGCCCTGCCGTGGCTGTTCGACCGGTTCGGCGTGGATCCGGCCTACGGATCCGGCCCGCTGGCGACGGTGGTGCAGGACCTGCTGTCCGTGCTGATCTACTTCCTCACGGTCTCCTGGATCGCGCTCTGACCGGTTCCTGGACCGCGTACGCAACGGAGTGGCGCGGGCGGGGGATCGGCGCGGGTCACTCCGTCCCAGACCAGCGCGGGGCAGGGACGACCCTGGCCTTCGTCACCCCGGGGACGGCCTCTGCGACCACCTGCGCGATGTGCCGCTCCTGTGGGTCGTCGAACTGGTCGATCACGATCGCTTCGCCTTCCCGCACCGAGACGGTGAACCGGCCGGCGTCACCCAGCATCGCCAGGTGACGGCGCACGTCGGCGGCGATCTCCCGGTCCGTGCGGCGGAGCACCCGCAGCAGGTCCCGCCGGGTCACGATGCCGACCAGGCGACCGGCGTCCACGACGGGCATGCAGCGCCGGTGCTCGGTGACCATGACCTCGGCGAGCTGGGCGACGTCCATGGTCGACGGGCACACCTGTGCCGGGGTGGTCATCACCTCGCCGACCTTCTTCGGCGGGGATTCGCGCTCGTCGTCCGCACTGGTCCGGTACCGGGGATCGCGCGGGAACTGCTCGCGTACCAGGTCGGCCTCGGTCACCACACCGACGACCCGGTCGTTTTCGTCGACCACCGGCATGGCGGTGTAACCCTTTCTGGACAACAGATCCGCCGCCGCTTTGACCGTGGTCGATTCCCGCACCGTCAAAACCGGATGCGACATGATGTCCCGCACACGCATGACGCCTCCTCCCACTTCGACGCTAGGGCGTCGGGCATCCGATTCACCGCGTCCGCAGGAACTCCGTTGCGGGGACTTTTGTCCCGTGCGGGACCTCCGGCGGGGTTCCGTTCGGTGACCGGTGGTCGGCGCCACCGCGTTGTCGCCACCGCGTTGTCCCGGAAAAGCGGGCGAAGCAGCGACGGGGACGTTCGGCCCTTCTCGGATTGTCCGCTTTTGCCTACCGTCGGGACAGATCCGGCCGCCGCCGAGTTGGGAGGACGCCATGTCCGTCACAGGGCCGCCGAAATCCCCGAAATTGCCGCCGCGCTGGTTCGTCCGCGCGGCCTGGTCGGTGCATCGTGGCCTGTATCGGATCCTGCCGGGCAGGCGCGCATTGTGGCGGCAGCGCGGAAAGCGGTGGGGCACCATGCGGCTGACGACCATCGGCAGGCGCACCGGACAGCCGCGCGCGGTGATCCTCGGTTACGTCGAGGACGGCGACAACCTGGTCACGTTGGCGATGAACGGGTGGGCGAACCCGGAACCGGCATGGTGGCTGAACCTGCAGGAGAACCCGGACGCCACGGTCGAGCTGGTGGGCGGCAGTGGGAGGATTCACGCGTACGCCGCCACCGGAGAGGAACGCGAGCGGTTGTGGGCCGAATGGCGGAAGTACGAACCGAAACTCGACGATTACGCGGCATTGCGCGACACCGAAACCGCGGTGGTCGTGCTCCAACGCCGAGCCACGTGACAGTGGAACTGCGTCGCGATTCGCTTTGTTGCGTTCCGCGGCAATCGGGCTCCCACGCACGACGATTCGGGCATTGTGGCCGCGCTATCACCGAAACGGTTGCGATATTCACCCGGGCAGCGGATTGTTGACGGAGCGGAGTCGATTTGATGCTCTCAGTGACGTCCGCTGAGAGGAACGGTCATGCGCCAGGTTCAGCTGTCCCTGTGGAATCCGGACTCGGCTCCGCCCGCCAAACCGGAGAACGGGTCGTATCGGCGCATACGGGTGCTGATCACGGCGAAAACCGCGCCGCTGCCCACGGCGCACGACTCCGAGGTCGTCTGCGTGGCCGGGCTCCGGTTGGACGATCCGGCCGAAGAATCCTGGATCCGGCTCTGCCCGGTCGATGTCCGCGGTCTTGCCGCCGAGGACCGGTTCCGCAAATACGAGATCGTGCTGCTGCACGCCAAGCCGTCGCGTACCGACCGGCGGCCGGAAAGCTGGGTGCCGAACCTGGCCGCCATGCGCCGGGAGACGTGGGTGCTCGGCTGGTCGCGGCGCCGGAGCCTGATCGACCCGCACCTCACCCGGACCATGTGCGAGCTGCTGCGCGACGTGCGGGCCAACCCGGCCGCACGCTCGTTGGCGGTCGTTCCCGTTGCCGGTGTCGAGGACCTGGAGATCACGCGGAACCCGCGGTGGATGCCCCGGCAGCGGGCACAGGTCGCCGGTGCTGCCGGCAGGACCGCCCCGGACGGGCGTGTGGCCGGACCACTGCGGGCACCGCGCTTTCAAGTTCGCTACCGGTACCGGTGCCCTTCGGACCGCTGCACCGGCCATCGCCAAGCGATCGTCGACTGGGACCTTGCGGCCTTGCAATACCGGTACCGCGATCACAGCGACGCCGAACTCCGGGAAGCCATCACACGGGACTTCATGGTCAGAAGGCTCAGGCCGAACTGCGACATCGCCTTCTTCGTGAGCAGCCGCGCCGCGCGCGCGGACTCGTTCAGCGTGCTGGGCGTCTACAACCCGCCGCGCTCGGTCCGGGCCGCCGGCTGGTCCCGCAGGAACGGGCGGCAGCGGCGTTCCCCGGCCCGCGTCCGGCGTGCCTAGCCGGATCGGCGCGAGGGCGTCGAGCCGTCCGTGGTCACCGGTCCGCTCGAGCCCGTCCCGGTCCGGGGTGGTCCATCGATCGTCCCGGCGCCGCCGAGATCGGCGCCGGGTAGCGCCCCAGCCTTTCCACGGCCCTGCCGGTCCACGTCTGCGACACGGCCCGACAAGAAGACCGAGGAAAGGTTGACAGTGATGAACCAGCAGGGAAGGACGGCGGCCGGGCAGGTGCCGCAGCGGGTCGCGCAGCGCGCGGCACAGAAGGGCATGGGTGCGCTGCTTGCCTACCGCAAGGGCACCAGTCCGCTGCTGCTGATCACGGTGGCTGTGGTGGCCTTCGCTGCTGCGATCGGCGTGATCGCAGCGCTGAACGCCTTGCACATGCGGATGCCGATGCTGCGGGGCGTCGCGATCTGCATCCTGATCGCGGCACCGCTGTACGTCCTGTATGTCGTCTTCACCGGGACGGAGCGGACCTACTTGTTCGAACGCGGCATGGTGGTCGCCAAGGGGGTGTTCGTCAAGGACGCCGCCTGGGCGGAGGTTGCCGAACTGAAGGTCAACAAGGCGGACAAGGACGGCGTGCTGGCGGGCGCGGTGCTGTCCTACGTGGTGCGCAGGCGCGACGGCAAGAAGATCGCCATCGAAGCGGGCGGCGAGAACGACCAGGTCGGGCCGCGGCTGGAGCAGATCCTGCGCAGCGGCGGTGTTCCGGTCACGCAGTGACCGTCCCGCTGGTGCCCCTCATGCTCCCCCTGTCGCCTCGTTCCGGGGCGCCGGCCGCCGCGGTCGGCGCCCCGTCGCCCGATCACGGTCTTTGCCGAAAACCGGTTCACGTGTCCCGGCTGTGCGGCACAATACGGCCGTATCGGCCGCCGGAGACGAGGGCGCCCGGCGCTCGGACCGAACGAACTGGGTTCGCACAGAGGGGGCCGTGGTCGGATGACGGATCAGCAGCGACACTCGGACGACTTCGCCACGTTCCGCGCGGTACTGCAGGACCTCGTGGCGGCGGGTCTCGGGCCCGATCTCGGCGCCGACTTCGGCGCGCGCTCCGGGATCACCCGGGTCGCCCGGCTCCCGCACGGTGAGCTGCGCCGCAGGCTGTCGGACATCTACGAGTCCAAGTACTCCTCGTTCCTCGCCTACGCCATGAGCAAGCTGGGCAGCAAGCAGGACGCCGAGGACGTGGTGAACGAGGCGTTCGCCAGGGTGTTGCGGGCCAACCCCGACCTGGACGTGCCGGAGGCGCTGGCCGGTTACGTCCGCTCCGCGGTGCACAACGAGATCAACCGCAGGGGCAGTCAGAACTCCAGGGAACGGCTCGAGCAGGCCACCGGCGACCCGGCCGACCTGGAGGCCACGCTGCGCGACCGGAGCAAGCCGCTGGAGGACCGGGTGACCGACGAGATCACCGTCGGCCTGGCCATCCAGCTGCTGTCGCCGCGTGAGCAGCAGGTCATCGCGTTGCGGCACCTGGAGGACGTCAGCGAGAAGGACACGGCGGCACGGCTGAACGTCCAGGTGGGCGCGGTGAAGCGGTACCGGGCCGATGCGGTGAAGAAGATCCAGGCGGCGCTGCGGACCCAGCGGGCGGTCGCGGCGGGCTGACCGGCCGGATCGCCTCGCCAGCCGTCTGGAAACGTCCGTCGTCGTCGTCGATAGGGGGTCGCCTCCGTGCCGACCAAGCCTGCACGCCGTGGTGCACCTGGCTTGGCGCGGATCTTCGCGTCGTCCGGAGCCGTCGTCGGGGCCGGTTTCGTCGTCGCTCCCGGCCACCTGGCCACGTGCGCGCACGTGGTGGCGGCCGCGCTGAGCACTGACCCGTCGGACCCCCGCCCGCCCGACCGCGAGGTGACGCTCGACTTCCCGTTCGCCGGGCTCCCGGCGGTGGCGGCCAGGGTGAAACGGTGGCAGCCCATCGCCGCCGACGGCAGCGGAGACATCGCCATCCTGGCGTTCCCGCAGCCGGTGCAGCTGCCGCCTCCGGTGCCGTTGTACTCCGGTGAGCAGCTGTGGGGGCATCGGTTCCAGGTGTGGGGCTTCCCGCACGGCAATCGCTCCGGCGCCTGGTGCGGCGGGGAGCTGCTGGCCAAGCAGGGGACCAGGTGGCTGCAGCTGCAGGGCGATGCCGACACCCCGCCGATCGTCGAGGGCTTCAGCGGCAGCCCGGTGTGGGACGACCAGGTCGGCGCCGTGGTCGGGATGACGGTCGCCGCCGACGTGAACCCGGAGACCACCACGGCGTACCTCATCCCGGCCGAGGACCTGATCGCGGCCGACGAGTCGCTGCTGCCGAATCCGTACCGCGGGCTTGCTCCGCTCGGCGAGGCAGACGCGCAGCTGTTCTACGGACGCAACGAGGACATCGCCCGCGTCGTCGAGGCCGTCCGGGCCAAGGATCTGGTGGCGATCGTCGGCCCGTCCGGGGTGGGGAAGTCGTCCCTGCTGCGCGCCGGTGTCGTGCCTGCGCTGCGGCGGGCGGGAATGGCCGTCCTGGAGGACAAGGACGGGACCGCCCCGCCTGCCGGCTCGGCTGCCGACGTCGTTCTGGCGGTGGATCAGTTCGAGGAACTGGTGCACCACGACCCGGACACGGCACGTCAGCGGTTCGCGCAGCTGGTGGAGTTCGCCCGTCAGCCGAACAAACGGGTCCTGCTGACGTTGCGATGGGACTGCGTCGACGAGTTGTCCTCGGGGCAGACGGCAGCAGCACTCACCGACGGCATGATCGCCGTCACGCCACTGGGGCGCAGCCAGCTGCGCTCGGCCATCCTGGGGCCGACCGCACACGCGCCGGGTTTGCGCTTCGAGGACGGGCTGGTCGAACGCATCCTCGACGAGGCGTCGGCCGAGCCCGGCCAGCTGCCGCTGGTGGCGTCGTTGCTGGAGCAGCTGTGGTGCGCGCGCTCCGGGACCACGCTGACCTGGCAGGCGTACCGACAGCTCGGCGGGGTGCGCGGTGCGGTGGCGCAGCGCGCCGAGGCGGCGATGGCGGCCGTCGTCCACCAGGGCGCCCACGAAGCCGAGGTCGCGCGGCTGTTCCGGGCGCTGGTGCGGCCGACCGACACCGTCGGCTTCGTCCGCAAGGCGGCACGCTAGGCGGACCTGGACGAATACCAGCAGCGGCTGGCGGTCGCCCTGGCGTCCGCCCGCATGCTGGTGATCGATCGCACCGTGGACGGCGAGACGACCGTCGACCTGGCGCACGATGCGTTGATCCAGCACCGGCCGCGGCTGCGGCAGTGGGTGGACAGCGACCGGGAGTTCCTGCAGTGGCGGTCCAGCCTGGAGCGTCGGCGTCGCGCGTGGCTGCGCGCCGGCCGCGACGAGAACATGCTGCCGTCCGGGCAGCTGCTCGCGACCGCCCAGCGCTGGTACGACGAGCGGCGGCACGACTTGTCCCCGGCGGAGTGGGAGTTCGTCGAGCTCGCCTCGCGGCGCAGCAGACGGTCCAAGCGGCGCAGGCAACTGGTCACGACCGGGCTGTGCCTGCTGCTCGCCGTGTCCGTCGTCCTCGCGTCGTTCTTCGTCTATCAGCGCCGGGTGTCCGCGGAGCAGGCCGCGCTGGCCGAGTCGCGCGAGCTGGCGGCACGGTCGCAGCAGACGTCGGAGAGCGACCGGGTGCTGTCGATGAAGCTGGCCTTGGCGGCTTACCAGCGGCACCCCACGGCGGAGGCCGAGCAGGCCTTGTTCCACCGGTATCTGGAGAGCAAGGACGCCGAGGCGGTGCTCTGGCTCGGGGCGAAGGTGAACAAGGCCGAGGCCAGTGCCGACGGCCGGGTGATCGCCGCCAGCGGCGAGGTCGTCGCGGTGGTGTGGCATCGGGAGAAGGGACGCACGGTCCGGCACAGGCTGCCGGGCACCGACGGGGTCCACGACGTCGCGGTCGCTTCTGACGGCAGCGCGGTCCTCGCGGTCGGACGTCGGCAGTCGTGGCTGGTCGATCCGCGAAGCGGCAAGGTGCGCCACACCTTCCCGATCGACGAGACGGAGAAGCACGGCTGGGGCCGGGTGGCCGACGACGGAACGGTGCTGCTGTACACCAGCGAGAAGGGACTCAAGGTCTGGCGTCAGAAAGAGGGGAAGTACCAGCTTGCCGGTTTGCCGGAGATCAAGGCTTTCCCGTTCTGGGTGGCTCCGGACGGCAGCCAGGCGATCGTGCGTGGTGAGCCGTACACGTCGGATCAATCCCCGGTGTCGCGCGTCGATCTGCGCACCGGCGAGCAGAGCGACCTCGGGCGAATCCCTGCATCGGATTTCGTGGTGAGCCGTACCGGAACAGTCGCGTACTGCGGCGGCGCCGGTGTGGTCGTCGAGCGTGACGGCAAGGCGAGGGAGATGACGAGTCCCGCAGCCGACGAAGCCGCGGTCTGCTCGGCGGTTGCCATCGACGACGCGGGTACCACAGTCGTGTCGGACAGCCTCGTCGTGTCCGTGGAGACCGGGAAGACCACCAGGTGGTCGCTGCTGCCCAGCGAATCGACCGAGTACGACCTGGGCACGGAGGATCACGCCGGTCTCGAGGACTTGGTGCGTGCCGGGGAGCGCGTGTACGCCGTGCAAACCATCGGGCGGCGCATCGTGCTGACGGAGGTACCGACAGCCGGTGACCAGCCCGACAACGCCGCGGCCGCGGTGGTCACCACCGACGGACGGTACGTCGTGACGTATTCGGAGGACGGCTCCAAGGTGCGGGTTCGCGACACCGCGAACGGCAAGGTCACCGAGGCCGAGCGCGACAGCACACACGTCTCGAGCATCGATGCGGGCCAGCCGAGCCCGTTCGACCTCTCCCCGGACGGCAAGTACGTGGCCGATCGAGTCTCACCCACCACCGTGCAGATCTGGACCCTGCCCGCCCTCGAGCCGCTGGCCACCATCGAGGTTCCGCCGGAGGGCCAGACCAGGTTCGACGAGCAGCGGTTCGTGACCGTGGCCGGGACGACCGTCACCTGGTGGGACGTTCGCACGGGAAAGCGGATCAGGGACTACGGCGTCGTGGGCGAGAAGCTGGTCGGCCCGACGGAGGAAGTGCGGGACATCGTCCCGCTGGGAGAGGACCGGCTGGCGGTCGTCGCCGACCGGTCCGGGCTGGTCGGCGCCGGCCTGGACGGGAAGAAGATCGACGAAGTGCCAGTCGGACCGGACGCCACGGCGGTCGAGTTCCAACAGTCCACCCCGTATGCGCTCGTGCTGAAGAAGGGGCAGACGCTGGAGCTGTGGGACGTCCGCGCCAAACGGC
>Ga0207875_100268_pt1 | contig 31600 bp, 31 predicted proteins | sample CeladaPassage60A_FD_187476 | JGI IMG/M metagenome (GOLD analysis project Ga0207875, IMG submission 187476) | Cellulose-adapted microbial communities from the Joint BioEnergy Institute, USA - Passage3 60A (SPAdes) (version 2) | ecosystem: Engineered > Bioreactor > Continuous culture > Unclassified... | reverse complement strand
GGAAAAACGTACATCCTCGACGTCCCAAATTCCAGTCCAACCATTCCGGCCAAAACGCCGGTGGAAGTCCGAAAAACGCTGGATGGCAGACTGTTTGTCTGGTACAAAGGTAAGCCCTACCCCTTGATGGAAGCAACCCGGAACAAAGCGGCAAAAACTCCTGAAAAGAAAAAGGAGAGCTCAGAAAAGAAATCGTACAAGCCAGGACCTGATCATCCTTGGCGCAAATATAGGCGCACGAATATAAAGAACAACGGGATTTATAACCTCGAAAATTGTTAATAGTTTATTTTTTTACCCAGTTTTTTATATCTCTTACTAAGCATTATTGAAAGTAAATAAATAGATAGTATTGTTATTATTGTGGTTTCTCGGAATATCAAAATTAACCAATTTAATGCACTAGCACGCGACATGAAAAAAATTGAATTTAAAATTAATAATAATAAAGAAAGTTGCCATATTTTATATTGTTTAAGATTAGAATATTTATACAATATATATCCTAATATAATATTAAATACAATTATCCCAACAACCCCAAAATCAACATAAAGCTCTGCTATGTAAGATGAACCTAGTCCCCTTCCTCTAAGATAAGCATTTTTTAACACCAAATAGCTAATAGTATGTGAAAAACTATTACCATACAATGCATATTCTATTGAATTTCCACTATATGTTTCTGTTGAAAACACCAATCCAAACAGTTGATAATCTTTAATTAAGTTAATAATTGGTCCAAAAACATAACTTACATTTGTACTTGGAAGTTCATCATTATATAAAAGTGCATAAGATATCAAATTTCCGCTTCCGCCAGTACCTTGAAAAAATCCTAAAAACAAATCCCAAAATGATAAATTATTGTAAGATATTCCTGCTCTTATAAATGTTAGAGCCTTTAAAAAAACTAATCCGAATGGTAATAGAAGTATACTAATCCACAATAATTTCTTTGAAAACCATCTTTCATTCGCATCTTCTTTATACTTATCTCTATAATAACAATAAAAAATTACGATAAGGATGGCAATTACTGCATTTCCACGTATTCCAGTCAATATTGTCAATAAGTTAGCAAATAAATAAAAGAATAAATAAACTAAAGTTTTTTTCTTAGGGGGCAAAGTAGCCAAATACATAAAAAAGGAAACAGTATTAATATTTTCTAAAATTGATAATAAAGCATTTCCTTCATATTCAGTGTAATATGATAAATATGAATTATTTTTAATATATATTAGCTTATAAAGAGTGTTAGTTATTCCCCCTATATAGGTTAACCAAAATATAGTAGCACTTATTAATCTTATATTTTCCCTCATTATATTTGTTTCTCGTGGTATTGTTTTGTTGAAAGCAAATTTTATTTTAATTTTTCCAGCCATCCAGTGACCAAAGATTAGACTTAATAAAGAAAAATACAGAATAATAAATGTTTTAATTATTATTCCATCTGGAATTATCATTTCTGTAGAAACTCTTCTCCACCATTCACCACCATGCAAAAATTCAACGATATATCTTCCCAATAAAAACACAAAAAATGTTATTAAAAATAAAAATAAAACAATATTTTTTTTCAAATTTTTAACACTATAAATAACTGAGAATAAAAATATTAGCAAGAGACTTAGAAAATATAAATTTATTTCATCCATAAAATAAGCAAAAACCATACATATAATGGAACTATATAGTAGGATCGCCAGAACTAATGTAAACATTAAATAAATCACCGTTTTTTATTAAAAATTATTAAGATAATTAATGATTTAGCCATCTAATCATGATTGAGAAATATATATAGTCTCAAAAAATTATACACTTTCCAGTTCTTTAATTAAATTCTCTTTAAAAACCTCATATGAAAATTTTTCTACTCTTTCAATTGATTTTTTTCTTAATGTCTCTCTTAAAGATTTATTTTTAATCATAAAAACAATACCTTCAGCTAGTTTTTTATCACATTCTTCTATGTATTTTGCATCATAATTAAGTGAACCTGACATTGGAGGAACCAATACTCCGTATTCACAGACTTCAATATCGTTGGCTATTTTATTATAATTACCAAGTGATAATATTTCCCTTGGTCCAGATTTACAATCAGTCGCTAATATGGGAGTTTGTACACACATAGCTTCAACCATTGCATTTGGAAAGCCTTCACTTAATGATGATAAAACATAAAGGTCTGCTCTACTCATGTATTTATAAGGATTGCTTTTCCCACCTAGTAAAAATACATTTTTTTCTACTCGAAGATCACTAATAAGCTTGATTAATTCAGCTTTTCTTTCACCATTTCCTATAATTAACAACTTTGCATTTGGTATTTCTTTTATTACTATTGAAAATGCTTTTATTAAATGATTAAATCCTTTTTGATCAACAAGTCTTCCAACCGATACAACTGTAAAGTAATCATTTTTGATTAAATCATTTTCCACCGATTCACATGATTTTTTCTTAATGAACTGAATGTCATATGGATTATAGATAACACGATTTTTATGACGAGGAATACCCCATACGCGTTCTGCCTCATCTGCAATGACGTTTGATACACAATTTACTGAGTCTGCTTTATTTACTATCCATTTATCCAAACCTTTCGTTAATAGTGGAATTGTTAACCAATCAAATGAACGTATACTGATTATTACTTTTTCTTTGCGTTTTGTTAGTACATTTAGATAGTTGGGATACATTCCGAATGACATAACGATATCCGGTTTTAAATCTTTTTTCATTTTATAAACTGCCCTTAAACGGGTAAAGAAATTTATTGGAATTGAAAAAATTCCTTTGTAAGTTGTTTTTTTTAAGTCATAAACTTCTATGTTTAAATCATAATCTGCATCATTAGTGTGTAATGTTACTATTTTAACATCGTACTGCTCCTTGAGGAGCTGATAAGCAATTAAAACAACCCTTCCCATTCCACCAAACTTTAAATTACCAATAAATAAAACAACTTTCTTCATTATCTTTCTCCTTAATCTTTTTTATGTTAGTTTTTAAAAAGTTTTTTATTAATTTACTCCATAATATATACTAAGATAGAAGTCTTCTAAAAATTTAGCTTGTTCTTGAACATCATAACCCATTAACTTTAAACTTTCACAGATATCATCATTAATTCTAGATTGATTTAAATTTTTACTTTCTACTATTTGCTCTACCCAATATTCAATAGGTTTATCCAATTGAATTGCTTTAATTAATTTTGTTACATGAGTTTCTTCAGGAATCGTAGTAGAAACAATAGTGGGCAAACCTGCCGCCTGTGCTTCTATAGCTGCAATACCCAGGGCTTCAAAGTGTGATGGAAATAAAAATACATCCATTGCAAATAATAATTCAGGAATATCTGGACGGACACCAAGAAATTTAACTGATTGATCTAAGCCTAATTCTGAAACTTTTTTTTGTAATTTAATTTTGTCTTCCCCATCTCCTATTAACAAAAGTATACTATTTTGGTCAATCTCATGGATTTTTTTGAAAATATCAATCACAAATTCTTGATTTTTTTGATAAGACATTCTTCCTATATGTCCTATAACGAACTTATCTTCCAGATTTAATTTTTTACGATACTCCTTGCGGACATCAGGGTTAAATTTGTATTTTTTTAAATCAATGGCATTTTTAATAATTTTTACTTTTCCACTTTTCGTTATTTTGCTGTTTTTCCCATACAACCAATATATTGCAGGCTGTGAGCAAGCAAAGTAATAATTCGATAAATATTTCATAGGTTTGATCAAAATATTAACTATATTCCCTTTTAAGCCAGGAGGGGTATTGTCATTATGTGAATGAGCAATTCTATATGGAATACCATTCAGCTTTGCAAAAAACATATAAAAGACTCCGAAAGTAGCCCAATGACCATGGATAATTTTATACTCTTTATGTATTTTAAAAAAACTATTTAATTGTTTAAAATATCTAATAATATTCTTATCCTCCAAAACAGAGAAACGATAAATTTTACCCCCTAAGCTTTCTATTTCATCATCATAATCTCCTCGTTTTTCATAATGTGTTAAAAAATCAAATTGAATTTTATTGCGATCAATGTTTCTATATATATTCATTATAAATGTTTCTAAACCTGCACGATGCATTCTTCCTACCACATGTAAAACCCTGATAGGTTCCATTTTTTCACCTCAGTTGACATATGTAGAATATCACTTAAAAAGATCAACCTCGATTATATATAATTGCCTTTTACCTTCAAAAACTGCATCAATACATATTTTATCACCATTCCGATTCCATCTAGGATGTAAATCACATCGTACATCATTATCATACTTAAAGGGTGCGTATACTCTAGCGATTTTTTTAATCTCATTACCCCTTATACAATATACTGAGGAAAGTCTAGTCCTATCTGGATAAGTATCGGTAACTACCATTTTTCTATCTGGTGAGTAACTAGGATGTCCATCTGTCTTTAATTCTGTCCATAACTTTTTATATTTTGTTGTCATATCCTTAAAAAGATAATATCCATTACCTTCATTTTTTTTATGAGCAAAAGCCAGTATTTCATGATCATTTTTCCAATAACAATGAGAAGTCATATCGTCATCGTTTAAATTGTACATGTTCGTACCATCAGTATTTACTGTTACTAATCTTGTATATTTTTTATTTCCTATTAACCATCTATGAAGAACCATAAATCTATTCCCCGAAGGATTTATCATAATATGATTGACTTTGTGTTCAGCATTTTTCATCTCAGGTCTTGGTTCAAATTTTGCAAAATCAGTATACTTTAATAGATCAATAATTTTACCTGTATTTAAATCAATTTTCCATATACATGTTTTGTCGGGGCATTTCTCTTTTTCGGTATAGTCCGGCAAATTTGAATATCCATATCCTTTTCTCAATCTATGTAATCTAGAAAAATCCAAGGTAAGGGCAAATTTCCCATCATTTGAGACACTGTAAACCGGCATAGATATTACTTTTTCTTCACCCGTATAAATATTATAAATAACAGAACAATATTGATTGTCGCGAAAATCATTATAAATAATTCTTTCTTTAAAATCAGGTCCTAACCATTGAAGCATACATCCTTGTTGAACATTCCATGCATTTGTTTTTCCAATCACTTCATATTTATTGTTATTTTTAACGTCAATAAGTATTATTTCTGCCGGCTCACTTGGAGCAACCGATTTATAAGTGTTTTTAGCCCTTAAACATAACATGTATCTATCTGTTGCATCCCATGGTGATTTGTCATAATAACCAAAAAAATATTCCATATTATCTAACGGCGTAACTCGTTGTAAATTTCCTTCACATTTTATCTTTGGTGATAATGAATACATCGCTAGTTGATAAGTACGTTTAACAAACTTCTTTAACAAGGGAAAATTTATTAGTAAATTATTGATTTTATTCTCAACACTCACTATGTTTTTATTCTCCTTTATTCACATATTTTTTCCTTAGAAATAATTTTGATAAGTAATTAAATAACCATATCGGGGATATAAAAACAACTATTTGGGCCAATGCAACTATGAGAAAATCAAGAAAACTTGAATAATTGTTTCTCCAAAAGCTATATGCCATTACAATGTTACTTTTACATTTTACCCAACTTTTCCTCCGTTTTAGGTTTTCTTTATTTGCACGAAATAAGACTAATGATTTGTTAATGTTCATAGATAGGCAGCCATTATGTAACATTCTTACAAATAAATCATAATCTTGATTTCTTTTAATATCTTTATAACCTCCACATTTTAACACTTCCGACTTTTTATACATTACTGTTGGATGATTAAAAGGGTTTCTTCTTTTTGAGAATTTTAAAATGTCTTCATGCTTCGTTGGCACTACTCTTGAAGAAACCGGTTTTGTCGGATCATCGTAAAATTCATCTATCATTGAACCTACTATACATAAATTTTTATTTTTTATAAATTCCGAGACTTGAAGTTCACATCTTTCTTTTAATGAAATATCATCGGTATCCATTCTTGCGACCAATTCATTTCTACATTTTTTTAATCCTTCATTTAATGCTAATCCTAATCCTACATTATTTTTAAGAGATATTATTGTAAATATATTTGGATATACGGATGAATAATATTGGATAACATCCTCTAATTCTTTAGTTAATTTTCCGTCTTTAACAATAACTATTTCATCTGGTTTTAAAGTTTGATTAAGCATACTTTCTATACTCAACTTTAAATATTCCGGTTTTTCTTTGTAATACACTGACATTAAAACGCTATACTTTTTATCCAATATACAATTACTCCTTGTCCAAATTCATAAAACATTTTTATCAGTTATTTTTAAAAAATATAAAATATAATAAGTATTGCTTTTATCTTGCTCCATACCCTGTAATAACTATCTTAATAGTCTTTATAATTATTTTTAGATCTAATAAAAAGTTCATATTATTAATATAATATTTATCTAAAATTAATTTCTCTTTTGGAGTTAAATCATATCCTCCATTTACTTGTGCCCAGCCAGTAATCCCTGGTTTTACTTTTAGTCTTTCCACAAAACCGGGGATTTCTTCATTAAACTGGGCGGTAAACATAGGTCTTTCTGGTCTTGGACCTATTAGACTCATATCACCCACTAAAACATTCCACAATTGTGGTAATTCGTCAATGCGAGTTCTTCTTATAAATTTACCTATTTTTGTAACTCTCGGATCATCTTTTTCAGCCCACTGTGCTCCATTATTTTCGGCATCTACCTTCATGGATCTAAGTTTTATAACATTAAAATAATTTCCATGTAACCCTACTCTTACTTGCTTATAAAAAACAGGACCTGGTGATTCAATTTTAATCAAAATTCCTATAATAAGCATAATTGGTAAAGATATGATTAACCCTACGATTGCAAAAATAATATCTAAAAATCTTTTTACATAGGGATATATCTGTGTTGTTCTTTCACTCGTATTATATTCTATTGCTGTTGAAATAGCATATTCTTGAAAGAAATTATTTCTTTCTATACCCGAACTGGTTCGCAATCATTTTCACCTCTAGCGATGAGATAACTTTTTATATGTGAAAACTTAAGATTTATCTTCTTCAAGTAAACCTAAATAATTTAATAATTTACGGTTTTAATTCCTCATCTTTCAAGGCGAACTCAATTGTAGTCGTATTAATTCCTTTTTTCCCACATCAAACCGATCGCCTTCGATACGCAGGCAAAAACCTTTTCATGTTTGAGCTCTCGAATCATGTGGGTGATTTGTATTCGATGCTTGCTCCTATTAGTTTTTTGCCCAAAAAGCGGTAAATTTCCGGGGGTTAAAATGAAGCAACCGTTGATGTCGAGTTAGGATGGTGTGGATGTTTTTTTCGGATTTTCCGTAAAGTTAATAGCGGCTTTCTTCCTAGACCCCCCATGCCGCTTTTGCGGCACCACCAGATGATGAAAATGGCTTGTCGTTTGTATAATCAAAGTGAGGCTGGCGAAGGGAGGTCGTTTTACCTTGGAGCTGCGTGCCCGACTCTTAGACGGACCCCAACGGCCAGGTATACCACAGATTGTTGCTCCTTCGGGAAGCAATCGCATCCAAAAGGTGCTGGAAAGGGCCAACATCAAGCTTTCATCGGTAGCCAGCGATGTTCTGGGCAAATCCTCCCGTTCCATGATCGAAGCGATTATTGCCGGCGAAACCGATCCCGAAGCCCTCTCCGCGTTGGCCCTTCGAAAAATGAAACAGAAAAAAGATGAACTCAAGCGCGCCCTCCATGGTTTAATCGGCGAACATCAAAAACTCATGCTAAAAACTCAATTACGGCACATTGACGAACTGGATGCGTTGATTCAAAAACTCGACGAAGAAATCAAGAGGCGCATGCACCCTTTTGAAGAAGACCTGGAGCGGCTGGATACGATCCCCGGAGTGGGAAGGCGTACCGCCGAACAAATATTGGCGGAAACCGGCACGGATATGAATCGCTTCCCTCTGATGCCCATCTTTGTTCTTGGGCGGAGTTGGCTCCGGGTACTACGAAAGTGCCGGGAAACGAAAGTCCGGGAAGACGACCAAAGGCAACCAAAAGTTGCGAAGTTACCTTGTTGAAGCGGCACGCGCCACCAGCCGAAGTAAAAACACGTATTTATCCAGCATGTATCACCGCATCGCGGCAAGAAGAGGAGCCAATCGTACCGCTGTTGCCTTGGCCCATCGGATCTTGGCCATCGTCTATCACCTTTTGAAAGAGAAAAAAGAATATCACGAACTCGGCCCCAATTACTATGAAGAACGCAGGCACACCCAAGTATCCAAACAAGCAATAAGGAAACTGGAATCTTTAGGTTATAAGGTAACCATAGAAGCCATGAATCAACTCGCATAATCGCCAACAGTTCCAACATTTACCAAACGGTAAATGGTTTGAAAGCACATCGCTTTTTTTATTTTTTTGACACCATATTTTCGGGATAGTATGTAAAAATTTACAGTTCATCCGATATAATAAAGGAAAGTTGCCCAACTTTGCTTAGGCCAGGGATAAAAAAGGGCAGTTTTCTCCCGCAAAATGAAAAATGACCAGACAGGCTGCTTCTCCAAGTATGTATTTTTGCGGGAAAAAGAAAGAAGCCATAGATAAACCGGATTGGTTTATGGGCTGGCGCATTAAATCGGTTTATCTATGGCTCTCAATATGTGATGTATTCCATTTGGCATAATACACACTCAAACATCGGGCATCGAACCCGCCCTCACGCCATGCTCTCGACGACGAGCGTCTAAGGCTGGCAGAGCCCTCTGCCGCCCACAGCATGGCCGAGTGCCTCCGTTGATAAAGGTAAGGAGACATCACCCATAAAGTGATGTTCGCACCCTTCCATCTACCCGTCCGATTACCCTCTGTTTAAAAAATTCCAAATAATCTCTTTCTCTTTATCTTTTCCGGAATTTCTTTATATACGGTTTGATTTTCCGCGGCCAGCCGGCCATTTTCCAGAAAGATTCCAAGGGTGTCCAAGCCGAACCTTTTTTCGATCGCATCCAGCGCTTCCGCCATCCGGAAGCCGCGGCTCCCGGTATTATGGGCGTCGGAAGCGACGAAATGGACCAGATTCGCTTCGATCAGCCGGAAGGAAAAATCCTGGATCTTTTTCCCGAACAGCCCGCAAACACTGGCGGCGGTGACTTGGGACAGGGCCCCCTTTTCCACCAGTTCGTACAGTTTATCCGGCTGCTCGGTCAATTGCTGGTTCCGTTCCGGATGGGCGATGACCGGAACATATCCTTTCAATTGCAGTTCGTAAAAAAGCCGATCGGTATAGGAAGGGACATGGTTGGAAGGGAATTCGATCAACAGGTACCGGGAATCGTTCAGCGGAGCGATTTCCCCCGTCTCCAGCGCTTCCGGCAGCTCCCCGAAAATCCGGATTTCCTGCCCGACAGACAAGGAAAGCGGAATGCCTTCGTCCGCAAAAACCGAATTCAATTCCGCCGTTTTCTCCGAAACTTTCGATCTCGGATTATCGAAAGCTCGCAATTTATGGTGAGGGGTGACGATGATTTTTTCAATCCCCTCTTTGACCGCTTCCCGGGCCATTTCGACGGCCTCTTCCAAGTTTTTTGCCCCGTCGTCGACTCCGGGCAGGATGTGGCAGTGGATATCGATCATGGCTGTTCCCCCTCACCCGTTCATTCCCGCGGCTGGCACCGCCGCTTTTCTATTCCGAATAGGCCGAAAGGCCTGCCATTTGTTTAATTTTGGCAATACGCATAATGCATATCCATCATATCATATTCTGGATTTTAAAGAAAGGAGTTTTTTAGCTTCCGTAATAATAGTAATAGCTTTGTTTTGCTTCTTTTTTATTGTTTAAAATGGCCCCCAAGAGCTTCCCGTTGGCGGCCAGCAGCAACTCCTTCGCCTTGGCCGCGTAATCCCGCTCCGTTTTCCCGCTCGAGACGACAAAAAGGGTCCCGTCGCAAAGATTGGCCAAAATCTGCGCGTCGGTGACCGCCAGGATCGGCGGCGCATCGAACAGGACATAATCGAAATGCTTCTCCGCTTCCTTCAGCAGGTCGTGCATCGATTGGGAGGCCAGGATTTCCGCCGGGTTCGGCGGGATCGGGCCGCTCGTCATGACGTATAAATTTTCCACATCCGTTTTCCGGACGGCGTCTAAGACACTCGCCTGTTTCGTCAAAACATTGGTCAAGCCGATAGTGTTGGTAAACTGGAAGGTGATATGTACGGTCGGTTTTCGCAAATCCGCGTCAATCAATAACACCCTTTTTCCCTGCTGGGCGAAAACGATGGCCAAATTGGCGATCGTCGTCGATTTCCCTTCCCCGGGCGCGGTTGACGTGATGACGATGGACCGGATTTCTTCGTCCACCGCGGAAAACTGGATATTCGTCCGGATCGTCCGGTACTGTTCGGTGATCGGCGATTTCGGATCCTGCTTGGCGATGAGCCCCCTGCGCTGATGCTGCATTCTCTTTCCCTTTTTCTTCGCCATGTTTAACCCCTCTTTCTGCTGTGCGACCGGCTCTTTATGGTTTGCCCGTTCGCGGAAGATGAATCAAAGGTGGAAATGACCCCGAGAACCGGGAGCTCCAAGTATTTTTGGATATCCTCTTCCGTCTTGATCGTATTGTCCAGATATTCCAGCAGGAAGGCGAGCCCGACGCCAAGCATCAAACCGACGGCGAAGGCGATCGCCATGTTGAGGAGCGGTTTCGGTTTGACGGGCGTCAATTCTTTCGGCAATTCCGCCTTCGCCAAGATGCTTACGTTATCCACCTTCATGAGGGAAATGACTTCCCGTTGAAACACCTCGGCGATTTTGTTCGCGATCGTTACCGCCCGCTTCGGATCCTCATCTTCCACGGAAACATTGACGACCTGGGAATCCTTTTCGCTTTGCACATTGATCTTTTCCTTCAATTCGTTAACCGACAGATCCAAATCCAGTTCGTCGATAACCTTGTCCAGGATCCTCGGGCTGGTGATGATCACATTGTAGGTGTTGACCAGCTGCAGGTTGGCCTGCACTTCGCCTATGTTGTAATTTTGATCCGTCTCGGAGCGGTTCACGAGCAGTTGGGTGGAAACTTGGTAAACGGGAGTGATGAAAAAATAGCTGATGATTCCTGCGATGGCTGTTGTAAGAAAGGTGATGGCGAGGATGAGCGCCAATCTTTTCTTTAGTGTTTCAAATAACTCTTTCAGACTGATTGTTTCTTCCATGAAGTCCTCCTGAATCCCATAATTTTTTCCGGAACCGGTCAAAAAAACGAATCGGGATCCATGGCCGTTTGCCGGGATATCCTTTTCGTTTTGCCGGCCCTGGGCATTTTGACATCATTTAACAATTCACGACATTAATATACCATTTCTTTTCAAGTTTGTGTTTATTTTTGAAAATATTTTATAAAAGGAAATGGCAGAGCCGGGATTTTTTCAGAAATTCTTCCGTACATGCAACATATTCCTATATTCAGAGATTTATCCTTGCTGCCATCCATGCTATTTGGATAAAATGGACGTTTGATCGCATTTTCGGGATAGAAAAACCAGGAAAAATTTAGTACGATACGGATATAAGGCTGCGTTGGCCAAAAACGCTTCCTTCGCCATCGTCCGCTATCATTAATAGAAATCATAGTGAATTTATCGAATTTTGGCAAGTCGTATCATGTAAAATTTTCATTAAATTTTGCCGCAAGTATTTTTATAAATCGATCAGCCGGCGGTCTTGCGATGCCAAAAATTTGGGATGGAGGTTCGATATGGTTCAGCGTCTCTTCGCGTTGCTTTCCTTTCTTTTATGTGTGGCGATCATTTTTGTCGGCAGCGCCCACCTGCGGGCAACTATTCATTCGATGGAAGAAAAAGCGGCGGAAACCGATGAAACCGGAACGCAAGAGGCGGGGAACGGGAATGGGGACGGATCCGCCGAAACGGGGGAATCCAATCCTTTCAACTTGCTCCCCGAACAGTTGGAACTGTACACGGAAACCATGCCGGAACATTTGAAAGACCGTTTCCTCCAAGCCTACGAACAGGGCGAACCGTTGGACATCGTCTTCGCCGGGTCCCCGGCATTGGGCAGTTCCGCGGACGGTTGGAGCGTGCAAGTGAAAAAAGCCTTGGAAGACCGTTTCGGTTCCGACTTCGTCCATGTGGAGATCGTGGAATTTGACGGGACGTCCACCGCCTTTGTGGAAGAGGGGAAAGCGGAGGAAATCGCCGGAAAGAAACCGGACATCGTTTTGTTTGAAGCCTTGACGTTGGAAGACAACGGCCTTGTGACGATCGACGATTCCTTGAAAAACATCCGGACCTTTGCCGAAGCTTTGGCGGAAGAAAATCCGGACGCGCTGTTCCTCCTGCAGCCGCCGAATCCGATCTACAACGCCAAATACTATCCGGTGCAGGTGGAGGAATTGCGGAAGTTCGCAAAGGCGCAAAAATATGAACTGCTCGATCATTGGAAGGCCTGGCCGGATCCGAACAGCGAAGCGATCCTGGATTATCTGGATGACGGCGGCCTGCCGAACGAAAAAGGGCACGAGTTGTGGGCCAAGTTCATCAAGGAGTATTTCGGGTTGAAGTAAGTCCGAGGCCTGCTTTGTACCGGGGAGCGCTTTAGCCTTGCGGACAGGAAAGCGCTGGCCCAGGTCCAAAAGTTCCGCCCTTCCCGGCGCCCGCAGGGGCGCAAGCGCCCTGTCCCTGATCAACACCTTGGATCCGCAGAAAAAATTCCGATTGCCGCCGGGACAGCGAATATGACAACGTTCCTTTCCGAAAGGGACGTTTTTCTTTCATTTCGGGAAACTTCCGCACAACCACCGCCGCGGTTTTGTTTCGTTTCTCCGTGCGCACAATAAATCCCGGCGATCCGCGGACGGGATTCCAGTCCTTTGGGAATTTCATGGAGCCCACCGGCATCCTTCGGTTGCTTTGCCGGGGGATTTTTGCATATATAATGGATATAGATCCGTTTCCGAATCGGTTCGGGCTCCGGCTGCGGTTTCGTCCGGGCGTATAGTTTGGATTTGATCCGTTTCCGATCGTTTTCGAGAAAATGTTTAAGGTGGTTTGGTCATGAAAAACTTGTATGCGGAGCAATGGCGGCTCTTCAAAACGAAATACGGGATCCATTTCCTTTGGATCTTCCTTCTTTTCTTCCTCAGCGGTTTGACGGCCTATTTTTACCTCCTGAGGGATGAAAAGCTCCTGGTCATCCTGGCGAAATGGGTGACGGCGATGTTCAATCAAAAGGATATTGCCCATCTGGACGCCCAAACCGGCGAATTGGCCTTCGGGCTCTTTTGGAACAACAGCGTGGCTTGCCTCCTCATTTTTCTATCCGGGTTCATTCCCATCTTCCTGCCGACGCTGGCGATCATTTGTTTTAACGGGGCCATTATCGGGATCATCATGGCTTATTTAAAATTCAACGGAAATTCGGTGATGGAATTTTTGCTGGCCGGGGTCGTCCCCCACGGCATCTTTGAAATCCCCGCGATCATTTTGGCCGGCGCCCTGGCCGTGACGATCACCCTCGGCGTCTATCAAAAGCTGGATAACCGCCGGTTTCCTTTAAAATCCGTCATTTTGGACGCTTTCAAAACCTTCCTTTTCGTCTGCCTTCCCCTCCTTTTGATCGCGGCGCTGGTCGAATCCTTTGTCACTCCCCTGTTTTTGGGCGTTTAATCCTTCTGCGCCGCGGGCGTGCCGCTTCCGTCCGGACGTATTCCGGATGGGGCGGCTTTTTTGCCGGGGCCGGCCGACTTGCCGAAGGGAATCTCTGTGCCGCCCCCGTTTCCCGCACTTTTTCGGAGGCCGGCCAGCGAAAGTCTCTGCGCTGAAGCCCTCTTTCCTGTGGATGATCGCTGCGGCCGACTTGGCCGCCAGGAAAAAAGGAGTCGGTTTTCCGCGAAAAAGGGAGGATTTTATCGTATGCGGAAAAATTTTCCCGAGAGTGGTGCGCATGTGTAAATTTTCCCGGACAGGAATATCCGATAGGCATAAAAGAAGGTGTCTAAAAAATAAAAGGGACCGCAACCGCAACCTTCTTGATACGGATTAGAAATCTACAAATCCCATCCCGACTATCTCGAACCGCAACCCCGCAACCTTCTTGATACGGATTGCCTTTCGGGCAGAACCGAGGCCCGTCCGAAAAGAAAAGCGTCCGTAACCGTCTTTCCGCCCGACGCAATACTCCCCGACGTTGGCGGGGCATACGTCGAAAACGACATCTCCACTTTCTGACCGGGGCAATGCTCCCCAGGCATAAATTTATCCTAAAAAGCGTATTCGGCCGAAAATTACCAAGAAAGGCGCCTTCTCTCTAGTAACATGGCAATGGCCACAAAATTGATTTACAATAAAAATACGGTTCGTTTTGCGGGAACGGTACGGGAAGGCGGACCGGGGACCGGCAAACAGGAATGACTGGAGGGATCGAAGGATGGATGATCTGGAATACTTGATTCTCCGTTTTGGCGACCATTTGAGCCAAAACCTTCATTACCGGGATGGCAGCGATCAACACACCGTACAGCGGGGTTTGTTTCTTTACCGGCAAAACCGGGTCCGTTCCCTCCGCTTGTCCGATGACATTTTGTATGCGACCGTTCAGGATGTCGTTCCCGCCCAAGTAGAGCTGGACCTTTATTTGAAACATGGGTCCTGCACCTGTCCGGAAAAGAGGATTTGCAAACATCAGATGGCCGCCTTTTTCGCCGTCTACGGCCGTTTTTTCCCGGTCAGCGAATGGCTGGAAACCTGGCGGGACCGATCGGAACAGCTTTCCCTCGGCATCTTTTCTTCCGCTTCCCCGAAAAAAGGTCCGGTAGCGGAGCCGAAAGGGAAAGGAAGCCGGAAGGAAATCTTGGAATCGACCGCCAGAAAAGCGGCCAAATCGTTCTTCAAGTCCGTTGTTTCCGGAAAAAACGACATGTCTTCCCTCTTCTTTCAAATATACGCGGACATGGCGATTCAAAAGATTGACGATTCCCTTTCCTCGGATTGGGAAATGACTCCGGTGGAAATGGTGTTCGCCTGTACCGTTTTTCTGCAGGGAGTTTTTGAGGAACTGGAAAAGGTCCCCGCCCTTTCCTCCGAGACGGCCGAAAACTTTCTTGACTTGTTTGATGTCTTTGTTGGAAATATCGAGAATGCCATCGCTCGCATGCCCCGTCCCCTTCCTTTCAAGGCGGAACCGCTGTTGAATCGGCTGGCTTCCATTTCGGGAAAATTTCTGGAGCGGGAGGAACCTTTCTTTACGGTCCGTCTGTATTTGTACTGGAAGATCTGGGCGGACTTGTTGAAAGACAAATCCCGGCGGAAAAAGGAATTCGACCGGCTGTCCCGTTTGTTTAAAAAAAGCGGCGAAAACGAGCTGCTGGCACAAGCCTTTCTTTGCCACTTTTTCCTTGCCGGACGAATGAAAGAGACGTTGACGGCCCTCAATGCGTCGGATGACGGGTACTATTTTTTACACCATATTTTCCTTTCCTATAGCCTGGATAACGGGGATTTGCGCACGGCGGAAAAAATTTTGGCTTCCATTCTTCACATTTTGCCTGGCGTCATTGAAAACAGATCCCCCGATGAAATCCGCCGATTCCATTCCTGGTTGGAAGGGAAGCTGTTTTCGTATGCGGAGGAAAGCGGGGACTACGATCTGGCGGAAAAGCTGTTCAGCGGGCTTTTTCCCCATTCCGCCCGTTCCCTCATCCGTCTGTTCCTGAAAACGGAACAATACGGGAAACTTTCCGATCTTCTCTTGGCGGCCGGATACGGGGTGGACAATATCGAAGGGAAGCTGTTGAAGGAAATTTCACGGAAAGACCCGGAGTCGCTCCTTGCGATCTATCACTGGTCGATCCTCCGCGAAATCGAAGCGAAAAATAGGAACCACTACCGAAAGGCCGTCAGCCATTTGAAAAAACTGAAGGCGATCTACAAGAAACTGAAGCGGGAAGAGGAATGGAACCGGTATTTTGACCGTTTGCTGAAACAATTCCGCCGGCTTTCCGCCTTCCGGGAAGAATGCAAAAGGGGTAAGTTGATCCATGAGGCATGATAAACATTTTTCCATCCGCGCCTATCCGACCGAAGATCACCATTTTTACCTGTACTGCCTGAACGAACGCGGGGAGCTTGTGCCACCCGCGCAATGGGTGCCTCCCCTCTTCCGGGGGCATGCCGGTTCCTTTTACGGCACGCTGCTGAATTACGCCGAGATGCCCGAAGAGCTGCAAGCGTCCTTGCCGAAGGGCAATCCGTTGGGGATGACCGTCCCGTTCCTCGATCCTTATGAGGCCCTCGAACTGTTTTCCCAGGACAATTTTAATCCCTTTATCGCCTGGCATTTTGACGAATTCACGGAAACGTTATTGGCTGTCGCGCCGGTTATATATGAGCAGATAAAAAGTTTCCGCTGGCTGCCGGATTGGGAAAAGTTCCGGGAGACGGGAGATTTTTCCTGGATCGTGCCGGACCGGGTCTGGCAGGAGTTTGCGCCGGCCTTTTGGGAAGGAAGGGTGGAGAAGGGAGATTCTTTCGGGACGCCGGTCACCCTCCGGACCTTTGCGGAACAGTGGTTCCGTCAAGGCATTCACGCGTTTTTGAGCCGGGATGAACGGCTGGCTGCCAAGCGGGAACGGCTGAGGCAGACTTTGGCCGATTTATTGCGCCAGGAAGCCGACGTGGCAACGGTTTGGGAAAACATCAGCCTGAAACATTGGTTTATGGGACCGGACGATCCTTCTCCCCTCGCCGTCGCCCTCCGGCTGGAAGAACCGAAGGAGGAAGGGGAATATTGGCGCCTGGAAACGGTCTTCCGCACCCCGTCCGGGAAACTTTGGACGCCTTTTTCCGGGACACATAAGTTGAGGAAACCGTGGAAAAAGTACGGCGAAGCAATCGAAGCGATCGAGATACGGATCGCCCGCGCCCTTCCCTGGCTCGCCAATGAAGAATGGCTGAAGGAAAAAGAATGGGCGACGGAAGGGGGCATGTCCGATGGCCGGTCGGCGGAAAACCGGACCGATGGGCCTATAACCGATGGTCAGCCTGAGAAAATTCCGGCAGAAACGCACATGACCGAAGGTCGTGCGGCGGAAAGCCGCACGGATGACCGCCAGACCGATGACCGATTGGCGGAAAGCCGATCGGAAGGACAGCCGATCGAAGGTCGACTGGCGGAAAACCCGACGGATGACCGCATGACCGATGGCCGGCTGAAGAAAATCCCATCCGCCGGGGAGGCGGAAAGCGGAACGAAAACGTCTGAAGGGGGCCCGGCCTCCGCTTCCCGGGAAAACAGGATCGTCCCCGAATCTTCCCGGACGAAAAGGGGCCCGTCCGCGGTATCCACGGATAAGGCGCAAGTCCTTGCCGGCGGGTCCAATCTTTCCGGCAATCCTGTAAGAGAGGCGGCCGGCAAAGAAGTCGGCCTTTCGGCGAAGGAAAAATGGGTTCCCATCCTGAAAAGGGAATTGACGGACGACGAGGCCTGGGAATTTTTAACGAAGGCAAGCCAGGTCATCATGCTGCTCGGCGTGGAGATCCTCCTGCCGTCCTGGTGGGAGGCTTTAAAGGAACCGGAGGTCCAGTTGAAGGCCCGGGTCAAAAACCCCGCCGTCTCCTTCCTCGGTTTGGACGCCCTCGTCGATTTCGAATGGCGCATCGCCCTTCAAGGGGTGGAACTGACGGAGGAAGAATTCGAACAGCTCGTCCGGGAAAAGCGGCGCCTGCTGCAAATCGGCGGCCGCTGGATCGTTTTGGATCCGGCCTTTATTAAAAAAATCCAAAAGCTGATGGAAAAGGCGGAAAAGCAAGGGATGCGGGTGCAGGATCTGATCGAACAGGAAATGCGGCGGGATGCGCCGGAAGGGGAATCCGGCGAAAGTTCCGAAGAAGAAGCGGACGAACGGATCTTTTCCCGGATTCAAATTGAAATGGCGCCCCGCCTGAAAGGAATGATCCGATCCCTTACCGACCTGAAGGATTTGCCGCTCCTGGAACAGCCGAAAGGTTTGCGAGGAACGCTCCGGCCCTATCAAATCAGGGGGATGAGCTGGCTTTATTTCCTCCGCGGGCACCGTTTCGGCGCCTGCCTCGCCGATGAAATGGGCCTCGGGAAGACGGTCCAGCTCCTTGCCTATCTTTTGCTTGTGAAGGAAAAGGAACCGGAGGCGGGGCCCGCCCTGATCATCTGCCCGACTTCCGTCCTGGGGAACTGGCAAAAGGAAATCGAACGGTTCGCCCCCGGCTTGAAGGTTTATCTGCACTACGGGCCGAATCGGGCAAAGGGGGAAGAATTCGTCCGGAAGGTGCTGGGCGCTCCTCCGGAACCGGCCCGTGCCTTGGAATCCGTCGGGAAAGCCGGAGGAAAAGACGGGTCCGGGGCAGACAAGGCTTTCTTGGAAATGGCGGGCACGGTCGAAGCGGCCGCGCGGGCGGATGGAACGCCCGGACAAGCGGATGAAACGCTCCGCCATGTTCGAACGGCTTCGTTGCCTGATGAAACGGCGGCACAGCCTGTCGGGAAGGCCGGCCGGACGTCCGGGGGGACCGGCCCGGCGGAAGGAGCGTCAATCCGGGCGGTAACGGCCGCGGAGCCTGATGAGGCGATCTTCCGGCCTGGTGATCTGGCCGAGGAGAAGAACGGGGAGAAGCCCGACATCGTGTTAACGACCTACGGGCTGAGCCACATCGATTTCGCCGAACTTTCTTCCGTCTACTGGGGGACGATCGCCCTCGACGAAGCGCAGAACATCAAAAACGCCGGGACGAAACAATCCCGGGCCATCCGGAAATTAAAAGGGGCACATCACGTGGCGATGACCGGCACCCCGATGGAAAACCGCCTGTCCGAGCTCTGGTCGATTTTTGACTTTATCAACAAAGGCTATTTGGGGAGCCAGGCCCGCTTCCAAAAACGGTTCGCCATTCCGATCGAACGGGATCGGGACGAAAAGAAATCGGCGCTGCTCCGCAAGCTGATCTCGCCCTTTTTGCTGCGGCGGACGAAAAAGGATGAAGAGGTCGCTTTGAACCTGCCGGAAAAACTGGAGCAGAAGGAATACTGTCCGTTGACTCCGGAACAGGCCGCTTTGTACGAACAATTGATCCGCGACACGATGGAAAAACTGGCCCATCTGGAAGGGATCGAACGGAGAGGCCGTGTCCTGCTTCTGCTCAATCAATTGAAGCAGCTTTGCGACCATCCCGCCCTGTTTTTGAAGGAATGGAAAGAGGGAATGGCCGTCTCCGACAGACTGATCAACCGTTCGGCGAAGATGATGAAACTCACGGAACTTTTTGACGTCATCCTCGATGAAGGGGAACGGGGCCTGATCTTTACCCAGTATATCGGCATGGGGGAAATGATCAAGGCGGCGCTGGAAAAACGGTACAAGATCGAAATCCCCTTTTTGAACGGCAGCCTGAACAAGGCGGCGAGGGACAAGATGATCGAAGATTTTCAGCGGGGAAAATATCCGGTCTTTCTCCTGTCGTTGAAGGCGGGGGGAACCGGCTTGAACTTGACCGCCGCCAACCACGTCGTCCATTACGACCGCTGGTGGAATCCGGCCGTTGAAAACCAGGCGACGGACCGGGCCTACCGGATCGGGCAAACGAAATTCGTCCATGTCCATAAATTGATTACGACCGGCACCCTGGAAGAGAAGATTGACGAAATTTTATCCCGCAAGCAAGCGTTAAATGACGAAATCATCCAAGGCGAACAATGGATCGCCGATTTGACGGACGAGGAACTTTACCGGCTCGTCCGATTGGAAGGCTGAGCCCTTCGGCGGTTTTTCCCGTTGGAATGGCGGAAAAATCATTCGGATGCCCGACCGTTCGGTGCCCCGCCTCTTTCGGGCATTCGCCGGGGCGATTGGGGCGTCCGTCTGCAACCGTCCCGGCGTTATTTTTCGGCCGGTGCCGAAGCATCCCCCGGGATTTGCGTTCATGATCAAGCGTGGCGCTCCCTGTTCGGCTTTGGAATAGGTTTCCCCTGTTTTCCTGGTTATTGGAACAATGCGAAGATGCAAAGAGGGCCGCAGGATTTCCGCCGCCATTTTTCGCCGGCGATTTTATTTTTTCCGACTCCGGGCGGAACCTTTTGTCCGAAAGATGACGAGCCGATTTCTTTTTGCATCATTTTCTCGGATGCCGGGCGGACTATTCCCGTACGCATATTTTTAACTTGTGCCCGACGAACGGATCTTCTTTTGTCCGGCGCCGCCGGCATCGGGCGGATCCCCGTCCCCGCGGGGCGCACCCTTCGGCCCGCTCCCTTCCTTCTGTTAGCCGGGGTCTTTCTTTAATTCAGATTTCAGCCCGGGGAATGGAGGCGGTCCTTTCCTATTCCTCCCCGTTTTCCGCAAAAAGAAAGCTATTTTTCATGGTTGTTCCCGCCTTTCAAAAAACAGAGATGTTTATACGGCCCGTCCATTTGCCAATGGGCAAAAAAAGATCCGGCAGGCCAGTGCGCCGGATCATCCGATTCGGGAGAGGTGTTGTCGTGAGGGGATCCTATGGGGATTTTTTCGGAGGGGACAATGTTCTTCTTTATGGGGATTTGGGAGAGGAAATGAATTTCTGAAATTGTTGTTATGGCAAGCGGCCTCCATCACCTCCTTTAGTGCCCGCACGTTAAACGAAGATTTTACGATCAACGTCTGGATGCAAAACCGCCATGATCGGGATTTTAATAGGTTCGTTGTCAATTTTGCGATCAACGTCTGGACGCAAAACACCCGGGATTCGTTCATCGGCATGTCGCAAGTATCAAACCTTGTGGTCTTCGCAGTTCGCCGCAGCGTGAAACGGTCCATGTTTTTTTCATTTTCTTTTGAATCCGAATGAATGCCCTACTGTCTCATGCTTTTTTCCGCCACCGCTTCTTCCAGCCTTTTGATCCGCTCCTCGAGTCCGATCATTCTTTCATTGGCTTTACCGATGATGCGGATCAACAGCTGCACCGTTTCTTCCAGCCGCAGGCGGGAATCCTGATGCCTTTGCAAAAACTTCCCTCCTTTCCTGCAATCGTTGAAGGCGGTCGCATGCACTTTTCTTTTGCCTTGGAAGACGCGCTTATAGGCGCCAACCGGACATCGCCCCTGCGAACCGCCAAGCTCTCCCGGCGAACGAAAGCGTTTTTCCAGAAACGATCCTGGTAAATCGGAAAATTGTTGCGCCCCGCGAACCGGCAGGCCTTGCCGATTTTTCCCGACGCATGCCGTACCCGCCGGATGGTCATCCATTTTGTCGACGGGCGTTCTTCCCAAGGGCTGCTCCGGCCGTCACAGCGGCTGCCCGAGCCTTTCCGTCACTGGCTGACGGCGGCCTTGTTCTCTGCAACCGCCTTGTTCTCGGCAATCGCGGCCTTGTTTTCCGCGGGTTTCCCGCCGAGGAAACGGACCGTATCGGCAACCACTTCGGTGACATACACCTTCTTGCCTTCCCGGTTCTCATAGCTCCTCGTCTGGATCCTTCCGGTGATGCCGATCATTGAGCCTTTCCGGCAATATTCCGCCGCGTTTTCCGCCGCCCGGCTCCAAAGGATGCACGGAACGAAATCGGTCTCGATTTCTCCCGCGCTGTTGCGAAAGGAACGGTTCACCGCCAGCGTTACGTTCGTCACCGCGGTCCCGTCCTTCGTGAACTTCAGCTCCGGATCTTTCGTCAGCCTTCCCACCAAAATGACTTCATTAATCAACCCCTCATCTCCCTTCCTTCTTGTCGTGTCTCCATATTAGGAAAAAATGGCGGGGAAGTAAAAAGGACAAAAATCCCATTACTTCCCCTCCTTCCGGCAAATTTTTTCGTTTCTGCGGGAAATTTTGGCTTTTTTCGTCTCTACGGAGGCCTTTTTCTAAGAAATGTCCAATGGAACAAATTTTTTTCGACAAAATTCGCCCTGCCCGTCCTCTCTCCCGATGAAAAAACAGCGAGCCTGGCGGAGAGCGGCCTGTTCCGCGATTGAATTCAGCAAAGACATGGGCAATGATTTTTCGGCCCTGACGGGAACGGCCGGCATCCGTCTCGTGCCCGCGATTTGCCTGCCCGACGCCGGAACGCCCGGCATCCGTCTTGTATCCGCGATTTGCCTGCCCGACAACGGAACGGCCGGCACCCGTCTTGTACCCGCGATTTGACTATCCAACGCTGGAACGGCCGGCATCCGTCCCGTGCCGGCGATTTGACTCTCCGACGCCGGAACGCCCGGCATCCGTCTTGTACCCGCGATTTGACTGTCCGACGCCGGAACGGCCGACATCCGTCCCGTGCCGGCGATTTGACTCTCCGACGAAGGAACGGCCGGCACCCGTCTTGTATCCGCGATTTGCCTGCCCGACAACGGAACGGCCGGCATCCGTCTTGTACCCGCGATTTGCCTGCCCGATGCCAGAACGGCCGACATCCGTCTTGTATCCGCAATTTGACTGTCTACATCGGAACCTCCGATATCCGTTTTGATTCCGCGATCGGTCTGTCAAACATCTGAATGTCCAACATTCGTCTTGTCCCCGCCACCGGATTGTCCAACATCGGGGCCCGATGATTCCACATTTTTTCCCAAATGTTCAACATTCGATCGAGTTTGTCCAACATTTCCGGAAGTTGGTCCAACATCCTTTTAGACCGGAAGATCGATTTGTCTAAAATCGGGTCCGAACGGTTCAACATTTGAAAAAAATTGTCCAACATCGCCTGACACTGTCCATCATGAAGAGAAATTTGTTTAACATTTGAAGATTTTTGTCCATCATAGAAAAAAATATGTCCAACATGGAAGAAAATTTGTCCATCATCGCCAAAAAAATGTCCATCATCCCCTCATTTATGTCCATCATCGATCGGAGCGTCCAAAATCGGCAACGGAATGTTCAACATGTTCCCATATCGTCCATTTTTCCCCGCATCGGGATGAACATCGGACGGCCGAAAAGAAACACCGCATCCAAAAAACTTAGAAACCGTTTGCGAAAGCATGTATAATGGTACTAAAACGGACAAGTATCGGAGTGTATGCGAATGAAGACATTCAAATTGGCGGATTTTCAGCTCATCGGCGAGGACGGTTTGACCCCCGTCCCCTTTGAGGACGGCTTGGTCATCAACCAGGAAAACGAGGAAAACACTTGGCTGATCGAAATCTTTTTGAAAAAAACGGACGCCGAACGATTTCGGCTGGCAGACAAGGACGAGATATTCCGCGTGCAGGCCATCATTACCAAAAGGGAAAATGATCCTGCCTATTTTTCGGTGAAACTCGTTTCTTATACGGAAATGGACGATTTCGCCACGGTTCTGTTCAGGGGAAAACTCTCCGGATCGAGGAATTATTACGCCGTTTCCCTGCTGGAATGTCTGTTGAATCAAAACTTGCAGGGTGAAGAGCTTCTGGAGGCTTTTAAAGAGGGGATGAAAAAGAAACTGGCCGTCCGTGCCCCCCGCTCGGAAGATTAGTCGGGAGAAACCGGGGTTCCGTTTTTCCGGATCCTGTCAGTCAGCGCAGGCGGTTTCTGTTGATACGGCTGTTTCTCGATTTGATGGCCTGGAGTCCTTCCGACCAATATAAGAAATTCTTCCTTTTCCTGACGAGAAAACAAGCCCCAACTTCCGGACCTGTCAGCTTCCCCGGCGGCCTTGGACGGGGGCAAGGCATTTCCACAGATGCCCTGCCCTCCGGAAATTGCGCGGGGGCCTTTTTCTCCAGGAACTGGCCTCCCTGACTCGGCCGTTATTGCTTCTGATTGTTGCGGTCATTGTATTCATCGATCACATCTTTGCGCGGGGTGTTGGAATTGATTCTTAAGTTCCCCTTCTTCGGTACGCCGGGATCTTCGACGCCGGGCCGGTAGCCGTTCGGAATCTTGTCCTTGACCCGTTCGCCACCGCCTTCTTTCGGATAGTTAACGTTGTCCCGGATGCCGTCGTTGTTCCTGTCGTCATCCAATATATTGCCGTCGTTCCGGTTCGGATCGTTCACGTTCCTGGTATTGCCGATGCCGTCATCGTCCCCGGAATTGTTTTTCCCGACGGGGCTTCGATCCAAGTTGTTGCAGGCTGCCAAAAGGAAAAACGCAAGAAGGGAAAGCCCGATCCGGCAGATCAACCTCATTTTCCCGCTCCTTTCCTCATGATTTTCCCGAAAGGCCGTTTGCGGCGCGCAAAAAACGGCCAGTTGACCCTTTTTTTTTGGGTGCTGCCGTTAGGTTTCCCGAAAATCGCGAAGAACTTGCATCCGGACAGATCCCTTTTGTCCAAAAGCCGTTTTCCTTTTGTCCGAATAATGCCGGCACGCCTTTAATCCGCATGGATTCCGGTCCGCCCTAAAATGGGCGGCCGGCCCGGCCGCCTTCCGATCTTCCTTCCGGTTGCGGATTTTTCCCTTCCGCGCAAAAAAGGAAAAAATCCCCCCGGCCTTTACAATAAAAAACGACCGCCCTCCCATTCACAAAAGCCGTCCGCCCTTCCATTACAAACGGCCGCCCTTCCGTCCTCATCCCGCTCCACCCTTTTGCGGCAAAAAATGGCGGCCGGCCACCCCGGAAGCTCCGCCGCCCAACCCAATAAAAAACGCCGCCCGCTTCGGGCAGCGTAAAACCGAAAAAATCCGGCACGCCATGGAAAAAGGACGGGCCGGCCCTTCCGATCGTTTTCCCAAGGAAGGTTTCCCCATTATTTCCCCAAGGCAAACATGATCTCCGTTTCGCAGGCCACTTCGCCGTCGACGGTGGCGACGCCCTTCCCTTTGCCGACGGGCCCGCGCAGGCGGAGGATCTCCACTTCCAGGCGCAATTGGTCGCCGGGCTTCACCTGTTTCTTGAACCGGCAGTTGTCGATGCCGGCAAAAAAGGCGATTTTTCCGCGATTTTCTTCCTTTTTCAAAAGGGCGAAGGCGCCCACCTGGGCCAAAGCTTCCACGATCAGTACGCCGGGCATCACGGGATATTCGGGAAAATGGCCGGCAAAAAAGGCTTCGTTGGCGCTCACGTTCTTCAATCCGACCGCCCTTTTCCCTTCCTCCACTTCCAAAATTTTATCGATCAATAAAAAGGGATAGCGGTGGGGAATCACCTTTTGAATCTCCTGAATATCGTACATCCTTCGATCTCCTTCACCGTCTTGATTGCCATTTTTCCTTCCCGGAGCGGCCGCAAGCCCCCCCGGAAAAAACGCCGGGCAAACCGCGCGCGGGCGCAAAGCGGCCGGGCGGAAAAAAGATCCGGGAAACCCCCGGACCGGAAGCTTCCGCCGGCCCGTTTTCCGGTCAATCGGGCGATTCTTTGTTCACGATATCATAAATATGCGTCCACGTCGATTTTTTAAACACGTCGAAGGGGTTGCCGTCCCCGATGACGCCGTAGCCGATCATCGCGCCGATGAAGAAACAGACGACGATCAAAAAGAGGACGATAAGGATGCGGAGCCAAATGGGAAAGAGGCGGATCCGGATTTTTTTCTTTTTCTCCCGCTTCTCCCTTCTTGCCTCCCGTTTTTCGCTCCTTGAAAGGGTCGCCTTTTGCGCTTTCAGTCCTTCCATGCGTATATACCCCGCTCTATTGGACTCCTGTTGCGATCTGTCAACGCAGCCCGTTGATCAGTCCCATCATCTGATCGGCCAAGGTAATGGAACGGGCTTGAAACTGGTACGCCCGCTGGACTTGGATCATTTTTGTCAGTTCTTCGCCGATATCCACATTGGACTGTTCAAGGGCTTGCTGTTCCAGCCCGATCCCGATGCGGGCTCCCCCCTGGAGATTCGTTAAAATCTCCCCCTCCGGGACATTCAATTCGGCGAAATTCTCCGGCAGGCTTAACAGATTGTCCCCGATCTGCTGCAAAAGTTGGGGTTTATGGACCTCGACGATGCCCAAAGGAATTTCCCTGACGGTCCCGTCATCATAGGTGACCGAAAGCACCCCGCTGTCCTGGAGGCGGATGTCCCGGAAATCCCCGTCGAAGACGATCGGGTTATCGTTTTCATCAAGCACCGGATCACCCTGGCCGTTGACGAGGATGACTTGATCCTCGTTGACCGGCGAAAGGTAAAAGGCGCCGTCTCTCGTATAGGAAACCGTCTCTTGATTCCCCCGGCGGGCGAGCACTTTAAAATATTGGTTTTCCACCGTCAAGGCGAAATCCAGGTCGCGGCCGGTATGGACGATGCTGCCTTGGGCGAGGCTGATCCGCACCTGGGACAGCTTCGCGCCGACGCCGTAGCGGATGCCCCCCGGCGTCAGCCGGCCGGCTTCCGCATCCATGTTCGGCTGATTTTGAAATTGCTGGACGAACATTTCCGAAAAGGAGGCCTGCCGTTTTTTGAATCCCGTCGTTTGGGCGTTGGCGATATTGTTGCTGATGATGTCCAAATGTTTTTGCAGCTGGTTCATCGTGTTGGCCGCGGTAATCATCGTCCGGTTCAAAAGCTTTCACCCCTGACCATTGGCGATTCCTTTATTCCTTTACCCGAGCGGTCTTCCGGATCAACATTAGCCGATTCTTCCGATTTCATTGACCGCCTTGTCCATGCTCCTGTCGTAGGCCTGGACAATTTTTTGATTCGCTTCGAAGGTGCGGTAGGCCGTCAGCAATTGGGTCATCGTCTCGGCCAAGTCCACGTTGGAACGTTCGATGTGGTTCTGTTTGACGAGGAAGGACACGTTCCCTTGCCCATAGGCGGAGGGGAGCACCCCGTCTTCCCATTGATAGTTGCCGTCTTCCCTTTTCACGAGCGCCAGGGGATTTTCGGCAAAGGCGACGCCGATTCTGGCGACGGGGGCGCCGTCCTGGATAATCCAGCCGTCCTCATCGACCTGGAACCGGTCGCTGTCCAGGCGGATCCGGTTTCCCTGGTCATCCAGCACATACAGACCGTAGGCGTTCGTCAAATAGCCCGCCCCGTCCAAAGTAAAATTGCCGTTTCTCGTATACAGGATCCCCCCGGCGGGATTTTCCAAGGTAAAAAATACCGTTCCTTGAAAGCCCGCTTCGTTTTCCGGCATATTGATGTTCACCAGAGCCATATCGGTGGAAAATCCGGTCTCTTCCAAGTCTCCCTGTTGAAAGCGCGGGATCGTCTCCTGCACGTATGCCCCCGTATTTAACGGGCCGACGTAGGAAAGCCTGGGCAATCTTTTGTCGGCCGTCCCGGGCAAAGCCTGATTTTCCAAGCGTTGGATCAGCATTTCCGGAAAAGCCCGGAGCACCGTTTCATCCGCTTTATATCCCGGGGTGCTGACGTTCGCCAGATTATTCGTCAAAATTTCCGTCCTTCTTTGTTGGGCAATCATGCCGGATGCGGCCGTGTAAAACCCTCTGAACAAAAGGATCACCTCGTTTTCCGGCGGAAATTTTTTCCCGTGAAAAAAGCTTTCATTTATATTTTTCGGCATCCGCTCCGCCATTTTTTATGGATTCCGGTCTTTCTTTATGCATGAATTTTTTCCGGATCGGCCCGCCATTTTCCTGCGGCCGCCGGGCGAAAAAAATCTTTTGAAGGCATGGAAATGTTTTTTTCTATCATACCACAAAATCTGACATTGCCGCGGAAAAATTTCCGGGGAAAGGGGAAAATTTTCGCGGAATAAAAAAGAATCGCCCGCGAATATCGGCGATTCTTACCGGTTTTAAACGAGTTTCCGTCCTTGGATTTTATCGATGCTTTCCAGCAAAATGCCGGTTCCGTTGGCCACGCAATCCATGGGGTTTTCCGCCACATGAACGGGCACTTTCAATTCTTCGGCGAGAAGCTTGTCGATGCCGTTTAACAGGGCGCCGCCCCCGGTCAAAATGATCCCTTTGTCGATGATGTCGGCGGATAATTCGGGAGGCGTCCGTTCCAATACGTTTTTGGCGGCTTGGACGACTTCCGAAATCGGCTCCCGCAACGCCCTTTCGACTTCGGCGGATTTGATCGTGATCGTGCGGGGCAAACCGGTCACCATGTCGCGGCCGCGGATGTCCATTTCTTCGTTTCTCGCCCCCGGAAACACGGTGCCGATGTTGATCTTGATTTCTTCGGCCGTCCGGTCGCCGATCAACAGTTTATATTCCCGTTTGATATACTGCAAGATTTCCATGTCGAATTTGTCGCCGGCCACCTTGATCGACGCGGACGTGACGATATCGCCCATGGACAAAACGGCGATATCGGAGGTCCCGCCGCCGATGTCGATGACCATGTTCCCGCTCGGCTGGTAAATGTCCATGCCAGCCCCGATGGCGGCGACTTTCGGTTCCGCTTCCATGAAAACTTTTTTCCCGCCGCATTTAATGGCCGCATCCCGGATGGCGTTCTGCTCCACGCTGGTAATATTGGTGGGACAGCAAATTAAAATTCTCGGCTTGGCAAATAAACCCTTCAGTTTCAACTGGCTGAGAAAATATTTCAACATCGCCTCCGTCACTTGGAAATCGGCGATGACACCGTCCTTTAACGGACGCAAGGCGATGATGTTGCCCGGTGTACGCCCGACCATTTTTCTCGCCTGGTTGCCCACCGCGAGGATGGAATTGGTGTTTTTGTCGATGGCGACGACGGAAGGTTCATTGAGGACAATGCCTTTTCCGCGCAAAAAAATTAATACATTCGCTGTCCCTAGATCAATACCGATGTCTCTGGCGAACATATTCCTTTTTCTCCCCCTATCCAGACCCGTTCAACACAGTATTCTAATTGTTTATTCTATCATATTGGAAGGGGTTTATGGATTATTTTTTGCTATTTTTTCTTAATTTTGGAATTGAAAGTCCATGCCCGCCCTTCACCGCCTCGCCACCTGTTCCTGCGCCCGCTCGGCCGCCTTTTTGTATTTCAATTTCGTCGCCTCTCCCCCCCGCAAATGGCGGATCGATTTATGGTAATTTAAAATTTTTTTCACTTCGTTGGCCAGTTCGGGATTGATTTCCGGCAACCTTTCCGTAAGATCCTTGTGGACGGTACTTTTGGATACGCCGAACTCCTTCGCGATGACGCGGACCGTTTTTTTCGTCTCCACGATATACTTTCCGATCTTGACCGTTCTTTCTTTGATGTAATCGTGCACACCACTCGCCTCCCGCAATTTGGATGTGAGAAGTGTGAAATGAGACTCGCGTTTGTCCGGAAACATGCTGCATCCACCCGCATAAAGAGGGAAATGTTTTTCTTGCCCATCCGTGCCTTTGGCCGGAAACAGCCGTTCCTTTTCATTCAATGAAAGCGGAACTTTATGCGGCAGAAAGCCAAAGGCTTTCTGATTACTTGTACGCTTCACGTCCAGCGCAACATCTGAGCTGCCTTTTACGGATCCTCACCTCAAACACTCTCTTTGTCAGGTTTGTAACATTTTATTAACTTGGCAGGGGAGATATGCACGATAAGCGCAATAAGGACAAGGGCTGGCGGGAATTTCCTTCCTCCGGGAAAAGCGGAGCGGAAGAAAGGGGGGCCTTTCGGCATGGCCGGAGCAGGATATCCGGGATTTTTTCCTCCCGGAACAGCCGCCGGGGGAACGGTCTTTTCAGCGGGGCGTCAACGGGATTTTTCGCGCTATCGGGGGGTGGCTTTTCGGCAGCTCGGCGCCGGGCAGGAAGCCGGGCGGTACGTTCCGTTCGGAAAGAAAGATATCCCGGAACGGGCGTCCGGGAGTGTCTGTATCCGGTTTGGGATTTTCCCGCGGTTTCAGCGATCGGGACAAGCCGGAGGGCCGGCCCTTTGGCCGGGGGTTCCAATACCGCCTGCCCCGGAAAGGCCAGGTGAACCGAGGGCTTGAAGGATGGGAAGCCCGGCCCCTTGGCCTGCGGGGCCGGTTCCTCTCCCGTCCGTTTCCGCCCACCCCGCCAAAGGCCGGCGAACCGGGAGCCGGCGGAGAAGGGTGGCCCGGCCCGAGCGCCCCTTTGCCGCAGGGGCCTTCCGGGCAGCGAAATCCCGTGGCTAGACTCGCCGGGACTGCCCGTTTCCTTGTTCATCGGCGAACCCCAAATGGACCGGTAAAAATGCAAAAAAATTTGGGCCGATGATTCGGATTTCGGCCCATGGTTCAAAAATCTATTCGAGATAAAGGGGGATTCTTCCGTAAGAAAGCCGGCCGATGACCGGCAGCCGGATGATGCAAAATCTTCCGGATTCCGGAGGCCGTCCGGTTCAAGCTGCCTTCCCCGGAGATTTTCGCGTCCGCGCCTTTTTCGCATCGGCGGTTTTCAGGCACGGGAATTAATCCGTCGGTCCCTGGGTTTGATCCGGACTCGTTTGTCCTTCGTCCGACCCATCGGATTGAGAAGAATCATTCGCCTCTTCATCGGCCTTTTCGCCGGTTCCCGTGGAATTTTCGACTTCCTTCAGCGAAGTGGCCGGTTTTTTGAAATACTCCACCGGATTGTATGCGACACCGTCTTTGCGGATTTCGAAGTGGACATGGATGCCCGCGTCTTCATTGATCAGGCTTCTTCCCGCCTTGGCGATCACTTGCCCCTGCTTCACCTTGTCTCCGGCCTTCACTTGGATGTCGCTGACCGATTGGTAACGGGTTTCGACGCCATTGGCATGTTCGATGACGATCGTGTTCCCGAGGAGGGCGTCTTCTTCCACCGCACTCACCGTTCCGCTCATGGCGGCGGTCACGTCAAAGGTTTCCCCGTTCTTTGCCACGATGTCGATGCCGGTATTGGGCTGGAAGCTGTTTTCATAGGAGACGAGCGCCGATTCCTGTTCCTCTTGGGATGCGTTCGCGTCATAGAAAGGCGTCTTGATTTCGACTTCGTCCGCGTTCGTGACGGGCCATTCGAAATTTTCCACAGGCATGTTGACTTCCATCGCATCCTTATCCGCAAGATTCATCTCCGGATTGGATTCATAGCCGATATTTTTCGGGTTTCCCTCGTCGCCTCTACTTTGGAACCATAGGAATGAGGCCAAGATGATTGCTGCCGCTCCAATGTAGACCGCGGGGTAAACCCACCGTTTTTTGAAGAAGCGTTGGATGCCGGTTTTCCGGATCAGTTTCTTTTCTTCCTCTTTCATTTCCATCACCTCAGCATCCATTTTGAACAGAAAACCCCGATTCTATACATGAATCCCTTATTTTTTGTAAAAAAACCGGGGTTTATGCAAGATTTTTTCCTTTGGTTCGGACCGGAAAGTTTTCCCGGCTTTTCGGGGTTTCGGTTTCGGGAAACAGGGGAGGGGCGGAAGGGATGTTCCGGGATCGTCCGGGGAAGGACCGCCCAATAATAAATGTCCGGCACATTCACATAGTCGTAAGGTTTACCGAGTTGGAAGGAAGGACCGCCACAATAAAAAATGGCCGGCATCCCGCCGGACCGTCCGAGTTCCTTCCCGACTTTTACAGTTGAAATTGAAAAATTGGGCTAAAAACATTGATTTTTTCATGTTTTTAGCCTATTTTTTATGTTTTTGGTATGTACATATGAAAGTATATATGGTATAATTATCTCTAATGAGGTGATTCCCATGTACCTTCAAATCTTCAAGAACCGCGGGAAGGAATATGTTCGGATCGTTGAATCCTTCCGGGATCCGGTAACCAAAAAAC
>Ga0207875_100266_pt1 | contig 32364 bp, 27 predicted proteins | sample CeladaPassage60A_FD_187476 | JGI IMG/M metagenome (GOLD analysis project Ga0207875, IMG submission 187476) | Cellulose-adapted microbial communities from the Joint BioEnergy Institute, USA - Passage3 60A (SPAdes) (version 2) | ecosystem: Engineered > Bioreactor > Continuous culture > Unclassified... | reverse complement strand
CTTCGTCTTGTTTCGCAGACTCGTCCGACTGTGACGGCCTCCGATTGGGTTCGTGTCCCTCAGGTCGAGTGTTTGCCTCCAGCTTCCTTCAGATTCCGCCTCACGGCGGACACCCTTGCCTTCAGCGAACGGCAGGCGCTCGCCAGCCCCCGTTCGGGACTTTCACCCTATAGCGTCGCCCATGCCGGGCGTACAAAAAAGAATATCCGGTGCAGGACCGGATATTCCCTTCAAAGATTCCGTTATTTTCCGATGAATTGTTGCGTCCAAATATTTCCGTTTTCGCTAAATCCGACGCCGATATGGGTGAAATTCGGGTTTAAGATATTTGCCCGGTGCCCTTCGCTGTTCATCCAGGCATTCACCACTTCTTCCGGCGTCCGCTGCCCTTTTGCGATGTTTTCTCCGGCGGTACGGTATTGGATGCCGAAGGCTTTCATCATGTCAAAGGGCGAACCGTAGGTCGGGCTGTTGTGGGAAAAATAATTGTTCCTCGCCATGTCGAGGGATTTTTCCCTGGCGACTTTGCTCAAAGCCAGGTCGACTTGCAGCGGGGCCAAACCGTGTTTCGCCCGTTCCTGGTTCGTCAAATTCACCACTTGTTGTTCATAGGCTTTCAGGCTGTAAGTGGAACCGGATGAATTTCCGCCGGTTTGCCCGTTCGGATTTTGAACGGCAGTGTTTTTATTTCCGCCGGCCGGGGCGTTCGTTTGCTTATTGTTTGCCGGCGTTTGCACCGTTTGCTTATTTCCTTGATTTTGGCCGGTTTGTTTATCGGCCTGTTTCTGCCCGGAGGCCGGCGTTTTTACGACCGTTTTTTGCTGGCCGGAGGACGGCTTCATCCATTCGGAAGGAATCAGCTGTTTGTAAAGATCCGGCATGTTTTTCAGGAGCCAGGACTTCATCTCCCCGGCGGTTGCCCCGCAATTGGCATAATCGTTCAATTTTACGGCTTTTATATCAGCGGTTTGGGCGCCGGCTTTCGGGATGAGCAAAGAGCCCGTGATAACCAGTGAAGCGGCGATGGTGATTACGGATTTTTTCACGCTTGTTCCCTCCTATTCTATGAATCTTGCTTGCAAGTCTATGATAACATGGGGTTGATGTAATATTTCAGCAAGATTCTGGAAATCGGAGATGATGGCGGCCCCTTGTCCGAAGGCGTCCCGCCCCGCCGCCGAAAAAGCCTGCCGAACCCGCGCCGTATCGCCTTTTGTCAAAATCATCCGCCCTTGCCAAATCTGTTTTTTCCCTTCCATTTCTGGAAACCGGTCCAAAAACTGCATGGCATTTTCCCTTGACAACCCTCTGAAAGCGCCCGCTTTTTTACAATCTTTATATCCCCTTTACAGATATTGCAAAGTTCTTTTCCGAAGCCATTTATTCCCGATTCATGGCCTTTTGTCCCAAGGCTCCAAAGTGCCCACAACCGTTATCGGTTGATTTCCTTTGATGGCTTCGATTACCCCGTCCGAGATTTCTTCATGGGTCAGCCATCTGGAAGATGTGCCGTCATAAACGAAACCCAACCTCACTTCTTTTACCTGGCAATTTTCCGGTGCGTCGGGATTCGGTTTTGTGATGTCCGATAAACGGCTGCTGCTGCCTTTGATATGGACCAGCGTCCAAGGATCGCTTTGAAGCCGGGAAATTTGCTCTTTTATGGTCGGAAGGGCTTTCGGGGCCGTGCCGTGGATCCAGGCCACCACCATGCCGATCGGACCATGTTGGGTGTGGGCAGCATGAATCTCCCGGATTAATGCCGCATTGTCCGTATAGTCCAGTTGTTTCGCCTCCAGCCCATAACCGTCGTATTGTTTTGCGATCCTTTCCAATCGGTGCCGGTTTCTTCCGAAAACAACCGTTCTTTCCGAGCGGGCGGCAATCCACCCGGTCGCTTTGGCGAGCATTCCCGTCCCGCCAAAAATCAGCACATGGCCGTAATTCATCAGGAATCCCTCCTGCCCATATCTTGGTTTCTTTCATGTTTCAGAGCGTATGAGGAATAAAGCATGACATCAAGATGAAGGCGACGGCAAAAAAAAAAGTAAAAACTGCCGAATTTGCGCAATATCCCAAAAATATGGGCGCAATCAACTACCCGATTTCACAGGTTTCCGGTCCGCCCCTTCCCTGAGGTTTCGCCCGGTGAGTTCTTCCCGCATCTTTTCGTGTTGTCTCTTGAACCCTTTATCTACGGCTAAATTTTACCACAATTATAATAGTTTGTAATTTTTATATAGATTTTGCCGCCAACCTGGCTCTTATTTTTGAAATTCACGGGCATCCCCGGTTCTCCGGCCCTTTTTTCGTCATTCTTCGTTCCTTCACTAACTTGCCGATTTTTTGTTGATTTTCATTTGGCGCAGAGGGGCTATTCAGGGTGCCTTTGGGCTATCCGCCGCAGGCCATGATCCGATGATCCTTTAATCCGTGTCCGATCGCCTCCGCGCCTTTTATGCAAAAAATACCCGCGCCGAAGGGCGCGGGCGGGAAGATGGACGGCCGATATTTCCTTTCCCGCAAGGGGCAAAACATGCCGTTCCGATTCGTGTTCGCCATTCCATTTTCGATTCTTTTGTTCACGTTTTCCAAAAAAGGTCCCGGATCGCCGGTCGGTCCCATCCCCCGGCCCCCCGGCACGGATTTCCGTGATTTTTCGAAAAGGTCCGAAGAAGGGGCTTCGGCTTTCGGACAAATTCGTGTCCCAATCCTTCGGACGCTCATTTTCTTTTAAACAGAACCCCGAGCGTTTTTGGCCCGCAATGGCACGAGATCGTGCAGGATGCCGTCGTGACGATGACTTCGTCAAAGGGCTGCAGCTCTTTCACCAAATCTTTCGTCCGCTCGATGATTTCTTCCGGACAACCGGCATGGGTGATAAAGATCCGGTCGGTGACGATGTCATCCCGGTCCTTCAACCGGTCGGTGACATATTTCTCGATCGCCCTCTCGATCTTCCCCCGGTATTTTTTTCCGACGGTCATCTCCCCGTTAATCACTTCGATGCACGGCTTGATGTTTAGCAGGGCGGCTCCCATCGCCACAAGGGACGAACATCTTCCGCCCATTTTTAAATAGTCCAGGGTATCGATGACGAAGCTGGCTTCGACCTTCGGAACAAGACGTTCCAGTTTTTCCACGATCTCCCGGGCGGAAAGCCCTTCTTCCGCCAGTTTGGCGGCCTCCAGGACGACGTGGCCGGAGCCGGTGGACAAGTTGGCCGAATCGACGACATAGACGTTCTCAAATTCCCGGGCGGCGATGACCGCGTTTTGGTGGGTGCTGGAAAATTTACTTCCCAAATTGATATGGATGACGCTTTCCGATTCCGCGGAGACTTTCCGGAAGAAATCGATGAACTCTTGGATCGGAGCGGCCGCGGTTTTCGGAAGTTTTCCCGTCCTTTCCGCGTACGCGAAGATTTCTTCCGGGCTGATTTCCAACGTATCCTTGTAGGATTTCCCGTCGAGGGTAATATAGAGCGGCACGGTCCGGATCCCGTATTTTTCGAGCAAGTCCCGGGATAAGTCGGAAGTGATGTCGGTCGTAATACTGATTCGCTTCAAACCTTTCTCCCCCTTTTCCTGCCGGCCGTACGGTGGTGATGTACAGTTCGCAGGCGGTCATTTCCCCGCAAGCGGGCGGCTACTACAATTGTATCATATCTTTTGCCGGTTTGTAAAAAATTCCCACGCGATCCAAGTTGCAAGATTGGCAGGAAAGGAGAAGTTAGAAGGAAAACCCGAGACTCGCCCTTGCCCGGACCGTTTTTTCCACCCGGAAACGGCTTTAGTCCCGTCCGGACGGAAAGGGAAGGAAGTCCAGGAATTTGTGTGAAAAGAAGCGGGCGCTAAAGCCGTTCCAGTTCCGAAAGGTGATGTTCCCTTGATTGGAGGCGGGATTTTACACAAGTGGGCGGACTTGGTCCGAAAACGGGATGGCGGCCTTCGCCGGGTCCGCTTTTTCGCGGGCGGGGTTTTAGGAATTTTCCGGCGGCCATAGGCGAGACAGGCCGGAAAGCAGATGAACGAGAAAAAGGATTCCCTCTTGCAAATCCGAAAGCCGGATGTTTTCGTTCGGGGCGTGGGCCCGGGAACCGTACCAACCGACCCCGACGCTGGCAATCGGGACGTGCAAATACCGGCAGAAAAGATGCATCGGGCCGGTTCCCCCGGCATTCGGCCAAACGGCGGCCTCCCGTCCGTAGGCTTCCGCGGCGGACCGGATCACATGCCGGATGAACGGATCCTTCAGATCGGACCGGTGCGCCCGTTGGCCGTTCAGCCATTCCACTTGAATGTCGGCGAAGCCTTTTGCGGCGAGATGTTTTCGGATGCAGGCGAAGACGTGCACCGGATCCTGTTCCGGAACCAGCCGACAGTCGATTTTCGCCTTCGCTTCTTTGGGCAATACCGTCTTTGCCCCTTCTCCGGTATAACCGCTCCAGATTCCGCATATGGTCATCGTCGGATGGAAAACCATCGCCTCCCGCGGGTCGGTCCCTTTTTTCCCGGTGATCAACGGCCGTTTCAACCCGTAGACGTCCCGCAGCACCTTTTCATCGAAGGGGAGCGTTTTGGCGGCCTCCCGTTCTTCCGGCGCCGGTTCCCGGATTCCGTCGGAAAACCCTTCCACCAGGATTTCATGCTCGGCATTTTTCATCGACGCGAGGGCGCGGACGAGACGCCACGCGGCATTGTCGATGATGGCCCCCGCCGAAGAATGGATATCCGCGTCCGCGGTCCTGCAGGTTAACTCGAAATAGGCGATCCCTTTGACGCCGCAAGCGATTTCCAATTGCCCTTTTTCATTTTTCCCCCCGAATTCCCAAATGCAGCCGTCCGCCCGGAAGAGATCCGCATATTTCTTCAAATACCGCTCCAAATTCGGGCTGCCGATCTCCTCCTCCCCCTCGACCAAAAATTTGATATGGCAGGGCAGACCGCCCTCCGAATCCTTCACGATTTGAACCGCCTGCAGCCGCGCGACAAAATCCGCCTTGTTATCCGCCGTTCCCCGCCCGAACAGCCTTCCGTCCCTCACTTCCGCGGAAAAGGGGAAGGTGTCCCATTCCGCCAGCGGTTCGGGAGGCTGGACATCATAATGATTGTAAAACAAGAGGGTTTTCGCAGGGTTTCCCTTCGTTCCCGCGGGGAAAAATCCGTAGACGGGCGGATTTGCGCCCGGCTCCTTCAAAATCTTCGCTCTTCCCCCCCGCCTTTGCGATCAATGCGGCGGCAAAACGGGCCGCCTCGCCGATCCCTTTCTTTTGGGCGGAAACGGAAGGACGGGAGACATAGTCTTTCAGCCGCGCCAAAACAGCCGGCATGGCGTCTTCCACCGCGGCCTTCCACCTTTCCGGCTTCGTCAAAACGATCCCCTCCTTCGTATATTTCCATTCTTATTTCTTCCGCAAAATAAAAATCCGTTTTTGGAACAAAAATGCCTGCCTTTCGTTTCCACAAAAAAAATCCGGAAGGTCTTCCGGATTTGTGAACGCGGGGCGCCCCGCGAAGTTTGGCACCTCTTTCTTCCCACGGCCGCCATTGCCCGAGGCATTTTCCCGTTTGATTTTCCATCTTGCCCTCAATAGATGTCCTTCTTCGTAAAGATCATGAACGAAACCGCCAAGGCCGCGGTTGCCCACAGGGCAAGGACCGCCAAAGAAAATGATAGGGTCATCCCTTCGACGGGAGGCATTCGGCCGTTCAAATAATTGGCCAGCTGCAGATTGATCATGAACAAATACTTGGCCGACGGCCAGGAGGAAACCATGTTCGATAAGGTGGCTCCCGAGGTCAGGAAAGCGACCATGATCCCGATGACAAGGGGGGTGCTTTTGAACAGAACCGAAAACATCAAGGTCATGCTGCCGACGGCGGTGCCGGCAAACCAGGCGAAACCGAATTGAAACAGCAAATATCGCCACAAGGGAAGCAAATGTACATTGGAAACGTCCAGATCTTCCCCGGCCGGGCGAAAACCGGTCAAAACCGGGTTTAGCCAGCCGCCGAAACCGAAAAAGAAGCCGGAAAGGAGGCAGGACAAGACCCCCATCAGCAAGAGGATGAAAGAAACGGAAAGCAGGAGGGCGATATATTTTCCCGCCAAGACTTTCCACCTTTTCACCGGCCGGGTCAACAGCAATTTTAGGGTTCCGCTTCCGGCTTCGGAAGCGACCAAATCCGATGCGACAACGACGACAAGGAGGGGAATGAACAAATGGATGGAATCATCGAGCAAAAGGCGCATGAATCCCGGCGCTCCCAGCGCGTGCGGATTGATGTCCCGTTCCAGATAATATTGCTGCTGGCGGATCAAAAGCCGCAAATTTTTTTTCGTTTTTGCCGGAAGCGACGGGGAGTTCAGCCGGTTTTGGGCGTCGACGATCTTCGTTTGCAAGGCCGTCCGCCAGTCATCGGAACCCAGCCGTTCATAGAGGGTATCCAATTCCTTTTTCTCCGCGTAGGAAAACAGGAGGGTGAGGGCGGCGATGATCCAGGCGATGGCGGTGAAACGCCTTTTCCGGATCATTTTTAACATTTCATTATGGACGAGTGGAATCAACGGCTCGTTCCTCCTGTCAGCTCCATGAACAAATCTTCAAGGGTCGGCAGTTTTGTTTCGATTTGAAAGACCTGGGCCCCGTTTTTTACCAGCTTTTCGTTGAAAAGGTGCGCTTTTTCCGGGCGATGGGAGGCGATCAGGAACCCGTCTTCCTCATAAAGATCCACCCCTTCTTCCTTCAGGATCCTTTTTCCCGTTTCCAACGGAGAGATCCGCCAGCGGACCTTTTCCTTCCGCGCAAGCAATTCTCCCACCGTGCCGCTATGGATGATTTTTCCGTCCGAAAGGATCGCCACCCGGTCGGCCACCAATTGGATTTCGTTCAATAAATGGGAGGAGATCAGCACCCCCATCCCCTCTTCCGCGGCCAAACGGCGGATGAATGTCCGCATCTCCTGCATGCCGAAAGGATCGAGGCCGTTGGCCGGTTCGTCCAAGATCAATATTTTCGGCCTTCCGAGGAGCGATTGGGCGATGCCCAGCCGTTGGCGCATGCCCAGCGAATAGGTGCTCACCCGGTCGTGGATGCGGTCCGCCAAACCCGTCATTTCCGCCACTTCCCATACTCGGTTTTTCGGGATGCCCGGGGTCATCCGTTGAAAATGTTCCAGGTTTTCCCATCCGGTCAAATAGGGATACATTTCCGGATATTCGATGAGGCAGCCGATCTGACGGACGGCCTTTAAAAAATCCCGCCGGATATCGAACCCGCAGACGGTGACCCTTCCCCCGCTCGGCCTGACCAGCCCCGTCAGCATGCGGATCGTCGTCGTCTTTCCCGCGCCGTTCGGGCCGAGAAAGCCGAAAACTTCCCCCGCGCGGACGGAAAAGGAAACGTCCTTCACCACTTCCCTTTTCCCGATCTTTTTTGTCAATCGGACGGCTTCCAGGATGACCGGACCGGGATTCATCCGCTTTCTTTCCTTTCCGCCAGCGGCACGAGGGAAGCGAGCCGTTGGGCGATCCTCCGGTAGCCCTCGGCATTCGGATGGAATTTGTCCACGTTTAAAAACCCATTGACATCGATTTCGAACAGATCGAAGACCGGGACGGCGACGACGCGCGGATATTTTTCGGCGGTTTCAAAAGCGGCAAAATTCCAGCGGCGGATGATTTCCGAATAGGTTTTCCCTTCCGCCAGGTCGGAGAAAGGGTTGTACAGGCCGATAAAAAAGACGTAGGCGTTGGGATTTCGTTTCCGGATCTCCCGGAAAATGGCGTCCAAATGGCGCAAAAATTTCTTTTCGACCGGACCGACGTCTTTCTTGGATTTGATCTGCAGCGCCTTTCCCTTCTGAAAAAGATCGTTTCCGCCGATCGTCATCAAGATGAGATCCGCGTCCGAGATTTGCCGCTGTACTTCCGAAAGCCGAAGCTGGCCGAGCAATTTTTTCGAGACCATCCCCCGGACGGCCAAGTTGCGCAGCAGGATCTTTTTGCCGGTCCGTTTTTTTATATGATCCGCGAGATAACCGACATAGCCTTTTCCCGTTTCATCCCCCGTACCCCTCGTCAGCGAATCCCCCAGCGCCACGATCCGGAAGGCGCCATCATCCCCCTTCGGCGACATGGCCGGTATGCCTTCCGCGGGCGGGGGCGGGGAATGTTTCGCCGCCTGATCGTGGAAGGCGATGAAAAATCCGGTGATCCACAACAAGGTGGACAAAAGGGAAAAAAGGCTCACCCATTTGACTGCGGCCCCTTTCACGCTTTCCCCTCCCATTCTCTAAGATTCTTTTCCCTGTTGATGGAAGCCGGCTGTCCGGCGGGCCGGAAGATGCCTGGAGCCGGATTATGGCCTTTTACCGAAGCCTTTTACCGGAAACCGGCACCCGGCCGTGAAATCCTCCCCGCAGACCGGATCTTTCGGCAAACGGCCCCTTCCAAACCGGATCGGACGGGATCCGGGCCGGGCCGCTTGCCTGCCGTTCGGGGAACGCTTCCCTTTCGGGAAATGTTCTTCGCCGTGCGTTCAACAGGAATCTATCTTTACTGTCTGCAACTTTATCCAATTTATGCAATGGATGGAGGACTTTGTTTGAAAGGGGCGGCCATCAATGGGAGGGAAAATGGGGATCCGGGGATGGCAAGGACGCAAATACCGCCGCGGGCGGGCGGCCGTCCCGCCGCCTTGGGGAGATGTACGGAATCTCTTCGGTGGAAAAGCCCGTTAAAAGGGGACGGATCAGATCCGCAGTCTTTCGTACAAATACGGGACGGAACGGAAGGCGTAGATCTTTTCCAGGATTTTTTTGTCCCGGAAGATGAGCAGGCAGGGCACGCTTTCAATCGCAAAGGCTTCGGCCAAATCCGGCAAATAGTTGATATTGGCCTTCCCGACGGAAAGTTCGGGCAGCAGTTCGCAGACGACGGCGAGCATCTTGCCCGCCAGCGCGCACGTCCCGCAAAAGGGGGTATATAAATAAAAGGCTCCCTTCTCTCCGCTTTCCAGTTTTTCCAAAAACGTCTCTTTCGTCCATTCTTCCATGTTTCCCATCCTTTAAACGCGTTTTCTTCCCGCTCCCCATTATACCATAGGCCGCTTCGTCCGTTCGTCCGCAAAGGCCGATCTGAAAGGCAGCCGGAATTTTCCGCGTTTTCAAGTTCCCTTGATGCAAAATCGGGAGAGGGAAATTCGCAAAACCTTCGGGAGGCATTTCCCTGCCTGCACCTGCTCATCGAGGTTCCGGCTCCCACGTGAGTAAGACGGTTTCCTGCGATTTCCATGCTCTCGCGTATTCATCGAGCATAGGCTTGAAATTCCGTAAAAACCTTCGAGAGGGCTGCGCATGCAAAAAGGAGGAAATGAAAAAACGCCGGGGGCAAGCCCGGCATCGGCGGCGAAGAAGAACAGGAACGGAAAGCAACAGGGGCACAAACAAGAAAATACCCGGATCATGGCTCGTCCCGGGACAAAGGCGGCCGGGATTTTCCGCCGCCTTCGGGAGCCGGACCGATTTCGGGTGACGGACGCTGATTTCCCGACCTGTTCATGCTGCCGGTTCGTTTTCAGACAATTTCGTGGATCGTGATTTCCGGGCGGCTTCCGAGCCGGATATTTACCCCCGTTTGCCCCAATCCTTCGCTGATGTAAAAAGGTCTCCCGTTTAGCACATGCAGTCCCTTAATCAAGTTCATGCGGACGAGTTTTCCCATTTTGACGAGATGGAAAGGCTTCGGCCAGTGGATCTGGCCCCCGTGGAAATGCCCGGACAACAAGTAATCGTAAGGGAATTTTTTCATATGGAGCACCACATTCGGATCGTGGGTCAACACCAGGTTGAACCCTTTCGGAAGACGGTGAAAGCTTTTATTTAAGTCGCTCCGGTTCGTGCTGAAATCATCGATGCCGATAATGTTCAACATGGCATTCCCCATCGGGACGGAAACATGTTCGTTTTGCAAGGTTACGCAGCCGTTCTCCTCCAGGGTGTTTTTCAAGGTTTCGAAGGATTCCCCGTTTAACCTGTAATCGTGATTTCCGAAGACCGCGTAAGCGCCGTATGCCGGCTTGACTTTTTGCAAAACCTGAAGGTATTCGGGCAGCTTCCGGATGGTCCGCTTCCGGTCGAGGAAATCGCCGGTAATGGCGATCAGATCCACCTTTTTGTTCGAAATGATCCGATACAACTCTTCCGGGCTGATGGACAGCTTTTCCAGATGCAGATCCGACAAATGGAGAATCCTAAATTTTTTCCAGGCCGTGCCCGGCTTGGAAATCCGTATCGTATTCACACTGACTTTTTTCGTATTTTTATAGGAATGGAACAAAAGGGTTCCGATGGCGCTAATCAGAATGGCGAAAAACATTTGCATCTCTCCCCCATTTAAACAGTATAATCCCCGGGGAAAAAGATTCCCAGTGGGAATGGCAGGAAATGATCCGGGGGAAAGGCCGGTTCCTTGTCCGTCCCTTGTTTCATCAGCCCCCTCGCGGGAAAGATAACGGACGGATTCCTCGTTTTTTCCGCTTTCTTCGGCAACCGCTGGCATCTGCGATTCTTCAAATCTGATATGACCGTTGTTAGGGGAGGCATCCATTCGGGAGTTTCGAACCGCCATTTTCCGACGTTGCAGTCCGCCTTTGCCGGTGTGAATTCCCCTGAGGGGCACGATTTTCGCCCGCCCCCCGTTTGAAAAAAGAAAAGGCGATGCAAACCTTGGGCAAACCGGTTTGCACCGCCTTTCCGAACATCAGGTCATGATCTTGCAGATGTCGTTGGAAAATTCCACCGGGTCTTCGACGGGAAGCCCTTCGATGAGCAGGGCCTGATTGTAGAGGAGGTTCGTGTAAAGTTTCAGTTTTTCCTTGTCTTGGGCATAGGCGTTTTTCAGCGTTTGATAAACCTGGTGGTCCGTGTTGATTTCCAGCACCTTTTGCGCCTTCACCTTTTGCCCGTTCGGCATGGCGCTGAGCACTTTTTCCATTTCGATGGTAATCTCGCCTTCCGTGGAGAAGCAGACGGGGTGGCTTTTCAACCGGGTCGAAGCCTTGACGGCTTTCACTTTGTCGCCGAGCACGTCCTTCATGAAGTCAAAGAGCGCCTTATCTTCCTTCGTTTCTTCTTTCTTTTGCTTGTCGTCCGTATCGATTCCCAAGTCGCCGCTCGTGACGGATTTGAATTCCTTGCCTTTGTATTTTTCGAGCATCTTGATGGCGAACTCATCGATGTCATCCGTCAGGTACAGAATTTCGTACCCTTTGTCGGCGACCAGTTCCGTTTGCGGCAGCTTCTCGATCCGTTCCACCGAATCCCCCGTCGCGTAATAAATATATTTTTGGTCCTCGGGCATCCGGGAGACGTATTCCTCCAAGGTAACCGGCTTTTTCTCCTTCGAGGAATAGAACAGGAGCAAATCCTGCAGTTCTTCCTTGTGTTCCCCGAAGTCGCTGTAGACGCCGTACTTCAGCTGCCTGCCGAAGTTTTTGAAAAAGGTCTCGTATTTTTCCCGCTCGTTTTTCAGCATGTTTAAAAGTTCCTTGCGGATTTTGTTTTTGATGTTTTTGGCGATCACTTTCAAGTTCCGGTCATGCTGTAGCATTTCGCGGGAAATGTTCAGGGACACGTCTTCCGAATCGACCATGCCTTTGACGAAACTGAAGTAGTCCGGAAGGAGGTCCGGGCATTTGTTCATGATCAGGACGCCGTTGGAATACAGCTCGAGCCCTTTTTCATATTCCGTCGTGTAATAATCAAAGGGCACCATTTCCGGAATATAGAGGATGGCTTGGTAACGGATCGTGCCGTCGACGCGGATGTGCATATATTTGAGCGGCTTGTCGAAACCGTAATGTTTTTCCGTGTAAAAATTCTCGTAATCTTCGTCTTTCAGCTCGTTTTTGTTCTTCCGCCAGATGGGGACCATGCTGTTTACCGTTTCTTCTTCCACCGTATCGGCGGTTTCCCCGGAGTCGCCGTCTTTTTTCTTCCGGGTGACCGCCAGTTTGATCGGATAACGGATGAAATCGGAATATTTTTTAATGATCTCCCGCAGGCGCCACTCTTCCAAAAATTCGTCGTAATTTTCGTCCTCGCTGTTTTCTTTCAAATGCAAAATGACTTCCGTCCCGACTTCTTTTTTCTCCCACGGTTCGATCGTGTATCCGTCGGCGCCTTCCGATTCCCATTTGTAGGCTTCTTCGCTTCCCAGGGCCTTGCTGATGACCGTCACCCGGTCGGCCACCATAAAGGCCGAATAAAAGCCGACGCCAAATTGGCCGATAATGTCATGCCCGTCTTTGATCTCGTGTTCCTGTTTGAAGGCCAGGGAACCGCTTTTGGCGATGGTCCCCAGGTTCGATTCCAGTTCTTCCCTGGTCATCCCGATCCCCGTATCGAGGACCGTCAATGTCCGTTTCTGCTTATCCGGGATAATCTTTATGTAATAATCGTCCTTATTAAAGGTCAGGGAGTCGTCGGTCAACGCTTTGTAATAAATCTTGTCGATGGCGTCGCTGGCGTTGGATATGAGTTCCCGCAAAAACACTTCCTTCTTGGAATAGACGGAATGGATCATCATTTCCAACAGCCGCTTCGATTCCGCTTTAAATTCGGTTTTCGCCATGGCCCGCATACTCCTTTCCGAAAGGATGAACCGATGGTGAAGAAACGGTTAGCACTCTTTTCCCCCGAGTGCTAATCGACATTATTTACATATCATATTTCCGTGGCGATGTCAACTTTACCGCAAAACGCCGCCCAATCCGGTGAGGCGAGGCATTCTCCGGGTCCCGATCCGGCCGGGCCGCCGGTTAAATCATCACCCGGACCGGCTGGCCGATCACCATTTCATCTTCCGTTACGAAGGCATCGTATGCGAGGATTTTCACCCCTTCCTTCGCCGCCTTGGAAAGGGCTTCGGCAAAGGGCGGATCCATCTCCCGGTTTGGCGAAAATGCCCGGCATCCCCCCATTTGCACGAGGAAAAACAGGACGGCGCCGTAGCCCTCCTTTGCCGCCTCCATCAATTCCAAGATATGTTTCGTTCCCCTCGCCGTCGGCGCGTCGGGGAATAAGGCCACCCCGTCCTTTTCCAAGGTCACGCCCTTTACTTCCATAAACCCTTTTTCCGTCTCCCCTTCGTAATAGAGGTCAAAGCGTGACTTGCCGAAGGCCTTTTCCCTTGCCAGCAGGCGGATCGGGCCAAGTTCGGCGATTCCGCCGCTCATTAGCGCATCGTAAACGACCGCGTTGGGCGCCTGGGAGTCGATATTGACCCAACGGTCTCCCTTCTTCACGGAAACGAGGGAATATTTCGTTTTCCGGCCGGGGTTCGACGAAATTTCCAATCCCACCTCCGCCCCTGCAACCAGCAATTCCTTCAGCCTGCCGGTGTTTTTGACATGGACCCTCTCCGTTTTTTCCCCGGCCTGCACCTCCGCAATGAACCGGTTTAGCCGCCGGATGAAGGTCCCCTTTATCGTTTGCTCATATTTCATGGTCCCGTTCCTTCCTTAAAGGTAATCCCTTCCCATTATACTACAGGGCGGCGATCTCAAGGATTTCCGGACCGAAAGGATTAACGGGGATTTTATGCGCAAAAAGAAAAAGGAAGTGTTTGGAAACCGCCAGAACCCTTCCCTTTTCCTTCCATTAGTCCGGCAACTGGGTTTCAAAAATTGGGCTCCTTTTCGTTGAGCGTCCGCGCATTTGAATAGGAAGGAGGCTGATTGCCCGATAATGTTTTTATTCGCTCTTTTTCTTCTGTCTTGTCCAGATATTCGAAGAAACCGAGGAGATTTCCCCAAGGGTCAGCAAAAGTTCCCCATTTTACAGGAACTTCTTCCCTCGAGTAGATTTTGAAGTTCTCGATGTGCAAATCCCGGACAAGCCTTTCTCTTTCAAACGCGATATCGGGTACGCCAAGGCGTAAAGGTCCGCTTCCTTCTCCCGGGTCTCCTTCCGCCACTTGCAGCCAGCAACCCGGGATAATCTCCCATTCGGCAATTCCCTCATGTGGGATAAAGTCCGGCGACTTGTTTAAAAAAGTCTGGTACCATCGTATTCCTTCATTTATATCTTTCACCCGCACTTGAATGGTCAATTCAAATATCAAATCTTGTATCCCCCTCCTTTACCGCCTTCCGGTAAACCGTTCTGTTCGTTTTCCGTACGCGCCTCCGATCGAATGGCCCCCAATGCTCAGATCTTCAATCGGAAACAAACGGCTTTCAGCAATTCATTGGATTTCATTTTTCAAGCATATCGTACCGGTGATTCGATAATTCCCTAAATATTCTTCGATTCCTGAACGGTTATTTCTCATACGCTTTCAAACAAATGGAATTTCATCCCGTAAGGATCGTCGATCAGGACGCTTTTTTCGCCGAACGTCTTTGCGATCCGGCAGCCATTTTTTAAGAGCTCTTCTTTTGCCCTTTGAAAATCTTCGACCGCCAATTCGAAGCAGACATTTCCATACTCTTTTTCATTGTTTTCGACATAGAAGTTCTGGCCTCCGAAGGAAAATTTCGTTTCGCTTCCGGGCGTTTCATCTATAACGGTCATGCCAATCGTGTTTTTATAAAAATGCACGGCTTCAGCGTAATTTCTGACTTGAATCGCAATATTATTCGTCAGATCGAAGGGAGAGGTTTTATTGATTTTTCGTTTTGGATGAAAATGTTGCGAGCCGGACGGAAGCAGGTCAAACAGGTGCCATACGACACAATAATCATCCCCGGGCCCGAAAGGGGCGTCGGCGATATGAAAAATATTTCCATCCGCATCTTTTTGAAAGCTGGAGACACCCGGATAATAGGTTCCATCTTTTGCAAAACCGAAATCTTCTTTGAAGGTCGTGCCCCTTGTTGAGATCATGGGAAATTGCCATCTCCGGCAGCCGCAAAAGCATTTTGCACCTCCGGGGGATCGGGCGTTGCCACCACAAAGGCGCATTTCTCAATGATATGATGATAAACGCCGTTAAATCCATCCGCCCACATGGTACAATGGGAACAAGATTTGCCCATATTGTGCACGACAATGAGTTCATGATGATTGCCAAACAGATCCGAAAGGGTAACGCGCCGATGATCCGAATGGAAAAATTGATCGTTTTTTACTTTTCTGGCCGGAAAAGATTTTCTTAATGCAGCCAGCCGTTCTTTCTTTTCGGCAATTTCTTTTTCCAAACGTTGGATTTCGGAGAGGATTGCCTCGCGATCCACGGACGGTTCCTCCTTTCTGCTGGTCCGCTTCGAAAATCCTGCTGGATCCGTTTCACAGAAAATATGAAAACTATGGAAAAGCAGGACAGGGTATCTCTCGATCCCAATCCGCTTTTTTGACATGACGGAATGGCCGGACCGGACGACAGGCTTGGAAGGATGATACGAATTCACGCCTCTTTCCCGGACATCATCGGATGGCAGCCATTTTGGAATGTCTTTCTTGCAAAACACCCGTCAAGCAATCGGCCGCGGTGCCTGAAGACTTTCCGGACCGGCAAATTCAGACCTGTGCCGCTGCCCACCTCCTACGTATTGTTTTCCTTTACTTTATCAAAAAAATCGGAATCATTTTTCTTCTTGTTTGCCCCCTTTACTTTTTCAAACAACAATCTGGGCAGATTGATCAATATCGGGGGATCATAGGGCAACGGCTCGCGCAGCTTGATCCTGACGACGGATTGGGACCCCTGTTTCACGGCCACGGGTCGTTCGGCTTTCCCGCGAAGGGCACGGTTTAACAAAAAATAGTCTTTTGGATTCAGGCTCCAGGAGATCGCTGCGGCCAAAGCATAATACGTGCCGTCCGGCACATGATAAAAGGCACATGTCGTTTCACCGGGCTTTAGCGCCGTGCCGGCAACGGGGCGCTCGTCCGGAATCGGCCTCGGAAATAAACCCACAAAGACGATCCCGTTAAACTTTTCCGGCGGTTCAAGTTGGCAGACGACGGAAGGATGGGGTGGTTGAAACGCCCGGTCCGTTTCTTGAAAATCGTAGGCATTCAAAAACCCGTACAAGTCTTGGATGCTGTTTTGATATTGTTTCGGCGGCAGACCGACATATTGTTTGAAAAGGGAACTGAAGGTTCCCATGCTCCGATACCCGACGGATAACGACGCCTTCAATATGGAAGAGGATGAATCGGCCAATATTTTTCTGCCCGCTTCAATCCGCAGCGCCGACAAATAATGGCGGGGCGACACGCCGGTGACTTCCTTAAAAATCCGGACAAAATGGTAGGGGCTGTACCCCACATATTTCGATAATTCTTCCGTGGTAATTTCTTCATCCAAATGGTCTTTCATATATTCAATGGCCTTGATAATGATCGCTTTCTTTTCCATCCGGGTCACCTTCCGAAGGAGATTTTTCTTTTAAATTTCTAGGCCATTGACGAAAATCCTTTCATATTCATTGCTTTAGGCATAAATTTTCCGTCTCCTGAGGAGGCCTGACGCCCGCCGGTCCCCGTCCTGGATTTTTCGCGCCGGCGTATCGCCCCTATTTTTGGCGCGCCGGGCGCTCACAACGCGCAGCGGCCGGTGCGCTCAACGTTTGTGCCCATGCCGGGCGCAGCAAACAAAAAAACCTGCCGGAAAGGCAGGTTTTCAAGTCCTCAATGATTCACGGTTTCTTCATGGCGATTGTAATCGTATTTCGACCGGTCCACGGGCTTGAAGTTTTTCGGCGTGTAGAAGCGGAGCAGGTCTCCATTGACCACCTTGTCGGAAAGGGAAAGTTTCTTTTCCACCAGTTTCAGGTATTCCTTCGCTTCGTCCATCCGATCTTCGGGCAGTTCCAGTCCCGTTTGGGTATCGTAAAATTTTCCGTGGATGTAGCTGATCGTCGGGCTGACAAAATCCCCGTTCCGGAACGGAACAACTTGATCATGGTCTTTCGACAGCAGGTCCGTTCCAAAATGGATGTAATCCTTCGAATCGATGCCGAGAAGGTGCAGGAGGGTCGGCAGCAAGTCGATCTGTCCGCCGTACGTATGGTTGACGCCTCCCTTGACCCCGGGGATGCGGATGATCAGCGGCACCCTTTGCAATTTGGCGTTTTCGAGGGCGTCGATCTCCTTCCCGAGAACCTTTTCCATCGCCTTTTTATGGTTTTCGGAAATGCCGTAGTGATCGCCGTACATGATGATCACCGAACGGTCATAGAGGCCGGATTCCTTCAGATAGTCGAAGAATTCCTTCAAGGCCTCGTCCGCGTATCTTGCCGTTTGGAAATAACGGTCGACGGATTTATCCCCCGTATGGTGCGGCGGGATCGTCGCGTCTTTTTCATCGATCAGGTAAGGATAATGGTTGGAAACGGTAATGAACTTCACATAAAACGGTTCCGGCAGCGACTCGAGATACGGGATCGACTGGGCGAAAAACGGTTTATCCATCAACCCGTATTCCGCGGTGTTTTCGGGATCTATTTGGTAATAATCCGCGTCGAAAAACTTTTCGTAGCCGAAGGATTTATAAATTTCGTCGCGGTTCCAGAAAGTCCCGTTATTGCCGTGGAACACGGCCGTCGTATATCCTCCCAGCTGGCTCAATATCGCCGGGGCGGCATGGTAGGTATTCAACCCTTTCGTCGTAAAGGCCGCCCCTTGCGGCAGGCCGAACAGGGAATTTTCGATCATGAATTCCGCATCCGCGGTTTTCCCTTGCGCGGTTTGATGGTAGAAATTATCGAAGTAGATCGTATTTTTATCCCGGATCAGGGAGTTCAGGAACGGGGTCACTTCTTCCCCGTTCAACCGGTAATTGATCAAAAATTGCTGGATCGATTCCAAATGGAAGTAAATCACGTTCATCCCTTTGGCGACGCCGAAATATTCCGGATTCGGCTTCGCGTAATGGGATCGCGTAAAGTTGAGCACTTCCGTCACGTCGCTGGAATCGGCCAAGGCCTTTTCCGCCGTGGAACGGGTGCTTTGCACCGCGTCATAGAGAACGTAATTGTACATCCCCAAATATTTGACGATGTAGTGCCGGTCAAAGCCCCTCGTCAAAAGCTGCGGCCGGTCGGCTTCCGCGAGACCGATATTGAAACTGATGACGCCCAGGGCAAAGATGAGCAATGCGGCGACTTTCCTGCGGGTGATCCTGGAAGCGTCCAGTTTTTTATAGCGGGAAGCAAAAACGGCAGCAAGCAGGATGAAGTCGCTGAAGAACAAAATGTCCGACGGATACATCAAGGATAGAACGCTGGTGCCCAAGTCCCCGAAATTCTGGGTTTGGAACATCGTCGGAAAGGTAATGAAATCGCTGAAGAAGCGGTAGTAAACCACGTTGGCGTACAAAAGAACGGAAAGGACCAGGTCGATGAAAAGGATCCCGGCGTACTTTTTCCGTCCGCTCAAAAATAAAGCGAATGACAAAAACAATAGGGACGATCCCAGCGGATTCAAAAACAGCAAAAATTTCTGGATGGCTTTTTCCGTCCCCAGCTCAAACTGGGTCAGCTGGATCACGTAGGTTTTTAACCAAAGGAGAACGACGGCCAAAAGGAAAAAACCTGTCGCTGTGGAAAGATTCCGTTTTGCTTTTCCTATCATCAACGATCACTCTCTTTCAATCTAGAAAGGGTCAGCGCTTTTCGGCCGAAGGTTTCGGGAACAAAGGACACCCTTCGTTCCAAAGAAACGATGGACCGAAAAAGAAAAGAACTGATCAGATACTTTACTATACTACTTTTTATATTTTTGTCAAGGGAAAAAATTCTTCAAAAAAATGGGAAAAAGGACTGGTTCATTGTAAAATGAAATGCAACAAAATAAATATACAAAAGCCACGGTAATTCCGTTATGATGAAGTCGACACAAACCCATCCATAACAGGAGGAATACCATGGCTCGCTCTCATCATAACACAACTCGTACCTTTTCGCATCTCACCGTTTTTGATCGTGGCCAGATCCAAGCGCTTCGCAATCAGGGAAAGCCACTGCAGGAAATCGCGGACATCATCGGCTGTCATAAGTCTACGATCTCCCGTGAGTTGAAGCGAGGAACCGCGACGCAGCGACGGTCTGATCTGACCGAGTATCAAACATACTTTGCCGATGTGGGCCAACGTGTCTATGAATCGAACCGTTCCCGTTGTGGTGCGAAGGATAAGCTGATCCAGACCACGGATTTCATTCCTTTCGCCGTGCAGAAGATCCGTGATGACACTTTTCTCCTGACGCCGTTTGCGGCTATGCCAAGACCCGGCACTTGTTCGATGGGGAATGGGTTTGTACCAAGCCCCTGTACCGCGATATCGACCTTGGTCTGCTTCTGATCAAGAACATTGATCTGCCTTTAAAAGTGTCCCGCAACACCAAGAAAAAGCGAACACGGCAACATAAGAAGCGGCTGGGCACAAGCATTGAACAGCGTCCCCGGCATATCGATGAACGTCTGGAATTCGGCCACCGGGAAATCGATACCGTCTTAGGCACCAACAAAAAAGGAGTTGCGCTGCTCACCAAGACGCGCAAAGAACACATCCTGAAGATCGATCGCAAGACGGCAGAATGCGTGAAGCAAGCCTTACAGGAATTGAAGCAACCGTATGGATCCGTATTCTCAACCGTGTTCAAAACGATCACATCAGACGATGGAGCTGAATTCAGTGAACTCAGCCAGGCTATCGAATCCGAGGTGTATTACACACATCCTTACACATCATGTGAACGAGGAACCAATGAACGCCACAACGGACTCATTCGTCGATTGATTCCAAAAGGCAAGTCCATTGAGGATATCGATCCATCGCTCATTATCTATGTAGAGAACTGGTGTAACACCCTCCCCAGGAAGATCCTGGAATATCGTTCACCAAACGATGCGTTTCATGAAGAGTTACGAAACATCGCTTGATCATAACCATATTTTGGATTACTGGGAGTTGTTGCATTTATTATTGCAATTTAAGGGGAAAAAGGACTCCTTTTTCCGGCCTTTCCCTTCCGTCATCCCGGATGCCGGCGGGCATTCGCGCAAAAAAAAATCGGGGAATTTCCGCTTTCCCGGATTCTTGATTTTTATTTGAATTGCTGAAAAGGCAACGTCTTTTTGGCCGGCAGCCTCCCTTCCCCTTCCGGTTTATCCGCTTCTTCTCCCCGATTTTTCATCAGGATGGGATACAGGATGAGCCCGGAAGCGAACAGGCCGATCCCCAGAACGAACGTCAGCCAGTCGTCCGTTCCCGACTTGATCACCCAAAGCGAATACAGGAGGGCGAAAAAGGTGATGATCCCGTCTTTCGTCCGGCTTATCCAGCGGCTTTGATAGGTTTCGCCGGTCACGACCAGCTTCAGCTGGTATAAGACGGTGACGAAATATGGCACCAAATAGGAAAGAGTGGCGACGATTGCGGCGAAATTATAGGCTTGGCCGACGGTTCCCGACACCGTGGAAAACAGAAAGACCTGCGTCAACAAATTGGTCCAAAACATCGAACGGCCCGGGCTTCCCTTGGCGTTCGTCCTTGCGAAAAAGGACGGGAACAAGCCGTTTTTTGCCGCCTGATAAGGCACTTCGGCGCTCACGACAATCCAGCCGATGATGGAGCCGGTTAACGAAATCAAGGCCAAGAGGGCCAAGATCATCCCACCCCCGCCGCCGATCGCCCGGTTCAAAGCGTCGACCAAAGGTTTTTGCGATTCCTGCAGCTGGGCGAGGGGAACGGCTTTCATCGTCAGCAATGTAATAAAAATATAGATGAAGACGGTTATCATCAGCCCGAGAAGGGTCGCCCGTTTCACATCCTTCTGCGATCTGGCCCGATTGGAAAGCATCACCGCCGATTCGATACCGTTAAATCCCCAGAGCATCAATACGGCCGCGGCGTTCATCTGTTTCAACAGGGGCACCGTCTCTCCGCCGGGCCGGACGAAAGAAAAATCATCCTTGGCGAAGGCCAGTTCCAAACTTCCCCCGAGCAGCAAAATAAATAATAGAAAGCCGGCCACCTTTGCCGTCGTCGCCAGGACGCTGATTTTTCCGCCGCTGCTGAAGTCCCGGCACAAGATCCAATGGATGGCCCATAAAACTGCCGTGCAGATGGTAAAGGTCAGCGCCCGCCCGGTCTCCAGCTGAAAATTCCCGACCGCAAACAGCACCTCACGGCTTTGCAAGACGGGGAAAAATGTGGAAAGGTATCCGGCGAAGGAAATGATAATGGATGCGTTCGCGCTCCAGTTCGCCGCCCAATATCCCCAGGTCATGCTGTAGCCGGCGACGGTTCCCGCCATCGGGGAAGAAAAAAGGGCCTGGGCGTAGCTTTGCGGTCCCGCTTTCAGTTCCGGCTTCCTTAATGCCAGGTTCCCGAAAACGAGGGCGATCATGAACACCCCGAATCCCGTCAGCATCCAAGCGAAGGTGGTCCCCATCGGGCTGGCGACATGGGATAAGGAAGCGGGCAGCATAAAAATGCCGCCGCCGATCATGTTCCCGACCACGATGGCCGTCAAAACGGAAAGTCCCCATTTTTTGTTTTCCATCTTCTGTCCTCCCAGCATTCCATCCGTGCTGTCCATGTGAAAGGGTGTTAACGAATCGGTCGTTCCTCCCTTCGCTTTCCCGTTGTTTTACAACCCGTCCCCGATGGATGCAGGATTGAAAATGAATCGGAATGGCGGGGCGTTTCCGGCTCCCCGCCATTCGCCGAACGGTAAAAAACATGTCGAATTTTTGACGTTCGACAGAACGAAATCTCCCATTCCATTTTGACGGAATGCGGGGTTCAGATAAAGGAACAGGATGTGAAAAAAAGATGAACAAATTGTGAAGAACTTTTTGACCGGGCCGCCGGCGATGACCCAGGAAAGGGATAAAGGGAAAGGACAAGCCGGTCTGGCAATTCCGCGATTACCCTTTTTTCGGGACTGGCGGAACCTTTCATGGCATGACCGTAAAGCGCGGATTGGATGAAACCGCCGCCCTGCGAAGCATCACCGACGAGGCGGCCAAGATCACGGGAATCGACGGCCGGGTCGGTTCATCGGAGCCGGGGAAGGATGCGGATCTCGCCAACTGGTCCCACCAATTCGATATTTTTTCAATGCTCTTATCCTCCCTGCATCTTTTGTGGCTCCGGTTGGCCGGCCCTCATTTTCCGGTTTGCGGACATCACCGTCCGTTCATAAAACTTTCCAGCTGCGCCCTTGTCGGCATTCCCCCTTGAGCGCCTGGCTTGGTTACGGAAAGGCTGGCGGCATGGACCGCATACCGGCAGGCTTCTCCCAAGGAAAGGCCTTCGCTCAGGAAATGGGCCAGCGCCCCGTTGAACGTATCCCCGGCGCCGGTCGTATCCGCCGCATCCACTTGCGGAGCCGGGATTTCGATCTTCCTCCCCTTTTCATGATAGACGGCTCCCTTTTTTCCGAGGGTGATGATGAGCTTTTCCAGGAATTCTTCTTTGAAGGTTGCGCTTTTCATCAGCGCTTCCGCCTCATGTTCATTCGGGGTAAGGTAGGTGATCATCTCCCACCAGCCGTCCGGGATCGGCTGGAACGGAGCGGGATTTAAAATCGTCCGGATCCCGAACCGTTCCGCCCAGAAGAGGACCCGTTCGACGGTGTCAAGCCGGGTCTCCAGCTGCATGAGGATGATGTCGCTTTTTTCCAGTGCGTCTTTCATCCGGTCGATATCTTCCGGAGCCAATTGGAAATTGGCCCCCGGAACGACGATGATGGAATTTTCCCCTTGGGCGAGAACGATGTGGGCGGTGCCGGTGGAAACGTGTGTAACCGGTTTCACACGGTCGACAAGAATGCCTTCCTTTTTCAAATAGGTCAAATATTCATGTCCGAAAGGATCGTCCCCGACGCAGCCGATCATCTGCACGGTTCCGCCCAGCCTGGCGGCGGCGACGGCCTGGTTGGCCCCCTTTCCCCCGAAGCTGGTTCGGAATTCGCTGCCGATGAGCGTTTCTCCGGGTTTCGGAAAACGGTCGACGGTGGAAATCAGATCGATATTCAAACTTCCGACAACGGTGATCATGGTCTACCTCCGCTCTCCTCGCGAATTTGAAATTTTTGCTTACGTCGATTCCCTGACGATCAGCTTCGCCTCAAAAACGTAATGGCTGGTCCGCAATTTTCCGCCGTTGATCAGCTCGAGAAGCAGTTCCCCCGCTTTTTTCCCCAGTTCGCTGATCGGCTGCTCCATGGTCGTCAATTCGGGGGTCACGGCCGTTCCCCATTCGATGCCGTCAAACCCGATGATTTTCAGCCGGCCAGGGATCGGAATGCCCAATTTGGAAGCGGCCTTCATGGCGCCGACCGCCATCACGTCGTTTCCGGCGAAGACCCCGTCGATTTCCGGGTGTTTTTCGAACAATTCCAGCGCATTCTCCATCGCCGTGTTCAGATCGTAGTTTCCGGGAACGATATACGGTTTCAAACCGTTTGCCCGGATTTCGTCCCTGTATCCCCGCAACCTCTCTTCCGCGGTGCGGACCTTCGCCGGGCCCCGGATATGGGCGATGTTTCTGCACCCCCGTTCGAGCAAATGCCGGACGGCCTTGCGTGCGCCGGCGTAGTTGTCGACGGAGACGGAAGGTATTTCCTCGCCGATCACCCGGTCCAGGCAAACGACCGGAAGCGGGAGCTCGCTGATGTGCTCCTTTTTCAAAGTGTTCGACACAACCAAAAACCCGTCCACGTATTTGGAGACCATCAAGTCGATGCTCTTCAGCTCGTTTTCAAGGATTTCATCGCTGTTGAACAATAGGATCGTATACCCGGCCCTTTTCATGACCATTTCCACGGAGCGGACCAGTTGGGGAAAAAAGGGGTTCGTGATGTCCGGAATGATAAAACCGACCGATTTGGAAGTTTTTTTGAACAGGCTCCGCGCCACCGCGTTCGGTTTGTAGTCGAGGCTCAGAATGGCCTCTTCGACTTTTTTCCGGGTGTCCTGGTGCACGTATCCCCGGTTGTTCAGCACCCGGGATACGGTGGCGACCGATACGCCCGCCAGCTTTGCCACATCACGGATCGTTGCCATCTTTCCTACCAGCCGTTTCATCAGGATTTGGGATTTTTCCGATAGGTAACCGGTTACACATTTCAAAAAATATATAACTTCTTTTCCACAAAGAAGTTTCAAAGATTCGCGATCTTTTCCTTCATTATAAAATGTAAGTGCTTTCATGTCAACGGAATTTGCGGGAAAATGGAGGAATTTTTCCGGCCATAAAAAAGAGGGGGCATCATGCCCCCTCCCCCGCAGCCGGTTCAAGCCCGCAGGTTTCCGGCAAAACCGTTCTCCTGCGTTGCGGGCTCGGAATAAGCACCTATTTTGCATCCGCTTTTTCCGCAACTTCTATGGCCTTATTGCCGGGATGAAGCCGGCCCCGTACTGCTTATTGGATTTCTCCCAAAAGCCGGTAGGCTTCCTCTTTCGATTGGACATTCAACAATCGGGACCGGAAGGTTTCATCCATTAATTTCCGCGACAACATTTGAAGAATTTTTAAGTGGGCGTTTCCGGCGGCCCGTTCGGGAACGGCCAACATGAAAATCAGTTTTGCGTCGTTTCCGTCGATGCTGTTCCAATTCACGCCATCCCGTTTCAGCCCGAAGGCGACCGCGGGGCGTTTTACCCCGGCCGATTTGCCGTGGGGGATGGCGATGGACATGCCCAAGCCCGTGGAGCCTTCCTTTTCCCGGTTGAAGATCGCCTTTTTAAACTCTTCCTTGGAAGATAGAATTCCTTCCTTGTCCAGCATTTCGATCATTTCGTCGATGATCTCGTCCCGGGTTGAGCCCTTCAAATCCGGTTCGATCAAATTCATATTCGTCAGATCGGCCAGTTTAAAGTTTTCCGGGGTTTCAGCGGAATCCGAAGGTTTTTGGGCTTCATCGGCGACGGATTTCTCCTTTTTTTCCCTTTTTGCAGCCTTTCCGTTCCCGTCCTCCACGTCCTTTTTCAAAAGATTAACCATGAACGCCGTAACGAAGGAACCGATGATGGCCGCCACAAAAAACATGAAAACATTGTCCACCGCGCCGAGGACGGCCACGATGGGACCGCCGTGGGCGACCCGGTCTCCCACGTTCCCGATCATGGCAATCACCGAACCGGCCATGGAGCCGACGATGATGCCCGGAATGACCCGCAGCGGATCCCGCGCTGCAAAGGGGATGGCGCCTTCCGTAATGCCGAACAATCCCATGGTGAAGGCCGCTTTTCCGGCTTCCCTTTCTTCCTGGCTGTATTTTCGTTTGTTGATGAAGGTCGCCAATCCCATGCCGATGGGCGGAATGCAGATGGCGACGGCAATCGGACCCATGATGCTGTAGTTTCCTTCCCCGATCATGGCCGCGCCGAACAGGAAGGCGACTTTATTGAGGGGACCGCCCATATCAAAGGCGATCATCGCGCCAAGGATCATGGCCAAGACGATGGAGCTTCCGCCTTCCATCGTTGCCAGCCAGTCCGTCAGGGATTCAAACAGCTTCGCGACCGGAGCGCCGATGACAAAAATCAGCAAGAGCCCGACGATCAGCGAAGAAATGATCGGGATGAAGATAATCGGCATGACAGGCTGGACGGCCTTCGGCACTTTGATCCGCTTGATCGCAAGGGCCACGTAACCGGCGAGAAATCCGGCGATGATCCCGCCGATGAACCCGGCTCCCGCTTCGCTTCCGTAGAAGCTGCCGTTTGCCGCGATGTAGCCGCCGATCATGCCGGGAACGAGACCCGGACGGTCCGCGATGCTTACGGCGATAAAGCCCGCCAAGATCGGGACCATGAACATAAAGGAAGCGGCACCCAATCTTTCGATGTGTTTCCAGAAGGAATCATCCGGAATGACGATCCCCTTCGGCGTTTGTTCCCCGCCGAGGGACAAGGACAGGGCAATCAGCAGCCCGCCGACAACAATGAAGGGAACCATGTAGGAAACGCCGCTCATCAAATGCCGATACACCGGATTTTCTTTCCGGACGCTTTTTTGGTCCGCATCCGCCACAGCGGTTTGGGGCCGATAGATGGGGACATCCCCTTCCAGTACCTGTTTGATCAATTCTTCCGGGCGTTTGATCCCGTCCTGGACGCCCGTGATCAGCACCCGTTTCCCGGCAAAACGTTCCTTCGGGACTTCCTTGTCCGCGGCGATGATAATTCCGTCGGCTTCGGCGATATCCTTTTCCGTCAAGGGGTTTTCAACACCGATGGAACCTTGGGTTTCGACTTTGATGTCTACGCCCAGCGCTTCACCGGCCTTTTGCAGGTTTTCTGCCGCCATATACGTGTGCGCGATGCCGACCGGACACGCCGTAACCGCAAGTATTTTTGCCTTACCCATCGTTTTCTTGTTCCTCCCTGAAGCGTTTTCTCTGATGCATGATTTTCTTTCCTCTTTATCATAATGCCGGTTTGTCCGAAAAATATTTTTAATTTTTACCGGAACTTGCGGTAAGAAACGTTTATTTACGGAAAGGACAGACCGTGTTGCCGCCCCCGGAGAAACATTTATTGACGGAAAAAAGTCCGTATTTTCGTCCCCCTGTTCGGATGTTCCGCGGGAAAAAAGGTTGTTCGGCGGAAAAAACAAGCCGTATTGCCTTCTCCCGTTCGGACATTTGCGGGAAGAAATGTTTATTGGCTTAAAAAACAAGTCCTGTTGCCTCCGTTCGTCCGGACATCCCACAAAAAAAACGATGGCGGCAAGGGCGGCGGGCCCGGTACGGATTTCCGGGAAAAGGCCGTGAAGCGCCGTGCTGCGGAGGAAAAAGCGGCCCTTTGCGGATCCTTGCGTTTGGTTTGTGCGGGGGAAGCGTTCGGCCTAAAAAATAAGGGCGTTCCCGCCCGTCCGGGAACGTCCGAACATGGTATCGCCGAAGGAGCCCATGGCTTTGACGCCTTTTTCTTTCAGAAGGGAAAGCGCCAATGCACTACGGGATGATTGATGATATGTTCAGCACTTTCCTTTCAATAGAAGAAAAAGCACCCGGCAGAAATCGCAACAGCCAGCGAATCTTTGCAAGAACTTTCCTTTCAATAGAAGAAAAAGCGTTCCCTTATTGCGGCACCGTACCGAGAGGACTTGCAAAGGCTTTTTCTTCCCCCAAGTCCTTCAGCACGCGCAGAAGATCTTGATAATTCCTCGCTTCCATGAAGGATTTGACGGCATCCGGGGTTTCGCTGATCAACGCGATTTCCTTCATGACGCCGCGGGCTTCGTCCTTTTCCCGGCTGCCGATGGCGAGCAGGAAGACGAGGGATACCTTCTCATTTCCCCATTCCATCGGTTCCCGCAATACCGCCAAAGCAACCGCGGAACGCAAAACCATCGAAGGGTCGCCGTGGGGAATCGCGAGGCCTCCGCCTATGGCCGTCGCCGATTTTCGCTCCCTTTGCATGGCGCTGGCGATGAACCCTTTTTCGACATAGCCTTTTCTGTATAGTTCCATGCACAGCATTTCCACCACTTCATAGCGGTGTTCTTTTTGCCATCCGAAAAAGACGGTATCTTCACGGATGAAATTGGCGAGCACGGGTTTCCCGGCGACAAAGGATTTTCCCTTGTCCCACCCGGCCAGAAGCCGTTTCAGCTTTTCCCCGTCCCTCGTTTCAAACAGGGGCGAAATGACGATGCAGGGAATCTCGGTTTTTTCAACGGGAACGGTGGAAAGGATCAAATCGATGGCATGGTCCTTTAAGAAATCCGGAAGTTCCGCTTTTCCCAAGCAGCCCAAAATCTCGATATCCGGAAACTGACGGGTGATTTTCGTTTCCAAGAGCCGGGACATCCCGATCCCCATGTGGCAGACGATGCATGCTTTTACCTTCTCTCTTTTGTTTTCCAGGCGCTCGGCGGAAGCCTGAAAATGCAAGACGATGTACCCCGCCTCATCCTCCGGCATATTCGCGATTTCGTCGATGCCTTCCATGGCCAGAATCACCATGCTGAACATATAGGGATACATCTTTTTGATATTTTCCAAGAGGGGATTGGTAATCGGCAGCCCGTATTTCATCCGGAACCGGACGGCGTGCATATGGACGGCGAGACCATGACACAAAGCCTCGTCATCGGAAAAAGGAAGGAAGGTCAACCGGTTCATTTTTTCGATCAGCCGCCGGACGATGCCGGCCGTTTCCTCGTCCCATCGGAATTTGTCCCGGGTCCCCTCGTCCCATTTTTTCCGGCTGCCGACAAGAAGCCAAGTAAAATAGATCTTTTCCTCTTCCGGAAAAGCCAACCGGAGATCGTTCGCAAGCCGCCGGCAAAACCATTCCGAACAATGATATTCCCTTTGCCGGACGGCGGTTTCCCTTTCCTTTTCGGGAACGGCCACAGGCGACTGTTGCCGGATTCTTTTGACCATGATCAAGGCGTGGATCTGCAAACTTTCCAAGGCATCGTCCGTAAAAGAAACGGAGAATCTCCGCTGCATGTCATCCAAGGCGTTTTTTACCGTCGTGACTTCATGGGGCAAAAACAGATCAAGGACATAGCTTTTATGGCAGGCGGCGTCCGGGAACAGTTCATTCAAGTGGGCCAGGGCCATCCTTTTGTCCAGCTCCGACCCTACGACCCTATTTCCCAGTTTCGGTTTGGAAACGAGCCGCAAACGGAACCGTTCCAGCCAGCCGGCGAGAGATTTCATATCTTTGTTTATGATATTTTTCGAAACAAAATACTTGTCCGCAAATCGGGAAAGCGGGATCGGATCCCGGCTGGTCAGCAGCTGGAAAGCGATCTCAAACAGCCGTTCTTCGCCGCTCGGCGAGCGTGTGGAAAAAAGCTCCCGGAAAAGCTCGGCTTTTTCCCCTTCCCCGATCGCCAAAGATATGCCGACCCCGGGTTTGCGGATGAGTTTTGCCCCGCTGGTCCTCCGGAGGAAATTTTCGATCTGGTCCAGATCATTCCTCACGGTTTTTTCCGAACAGCCGAGCCGCTCTGCCAATTCTTCGACGCGAAAAATTTCCTTTTTTCCGGTCAACAATATTTTTAACATTTCCTTCTGCCGGTCGTTCATCCCAGCCACCTGCCTTCCTGATGCGAAAAGATCCGGGCAAGAAGGAAAAAATCACCTCCCAGGATATGATAAAACATTTCCTTCTATCCGTCATGAAAAAGCTCCGGCATTTCATCCGGAATTTAATGGAGAAGAAACCGGCGGCGGATTTGCTCATTGACGCCCGCAACAGTATTACGGTATTTCGGAGGAATTTCAAAGGAAGGCGTCTTGCGACCGGCTGCGGAACCATGCGGAGCATTCAAAGGAAGGACGGGCGGACGTGACCGGTATTTAGGACGGCTTATATGACGCCGGCAACAGAAACCCGCTGGGATTTTGCCTGAAACAGGTTGTAAGGATTAAACGGGCGAACCCGGACGGTATTGGTTTCCGCCGCCCTATTTGGATGAAGTCCAAGAAACCGTGTAAAAAGAAGCGGACGGGAAAGGATCCTATTGCCAAGACCCGTGCCCGCGAAGCGGGACGCAAAAATTTCTCTAAGATTTGGACGTAACCCCTATTCGGAAAAGGGAAGAAAAAACCGTCCCTTCATGATCCGGGACGGCTCATTCGGTCGAGAAAATGCCGGAGGAAGCGTTCGGCGTCCACTTCCGTGCACACATCCACGTTCGGTTCCGGATGGCCCGGCCGCAAGTCGGCGACGGTCCTTCCCTTCGAGATCTCCCCCTCCGTGTCCACCTGCACGTACAGCCGTTCCGTTTTGACAAAGGACGGATCGATGACCGCGCCGACGGCCAAAGGGTCGTGGAGGGCGCAGCCGCCGATGGACGGATAAAACTTTAAATAGGCGTCCATGTAAAATTCCGTAATATGAGTTAAAAATCTGCCCAATGGCGTGCCGATTTTCCGCCATTCTTCCAAAACGCGCCGCGGAAGAAGGGTTTTCATCGTCACGTCGAGGCTGACCATGGTGACCGGCATCCCGGAACGAAAGACCAGCTCGGCGGCTTCCGGATCGGCGTAAATGTTCGCTTCCGCGACCGGCGTGTAATTCCCCGGATGGAAAACGGCGCCGCCCATCAGCGTGACATTTTTCACGAGGCGGGCGATGGAGGGATCTTTCATGACGGCCAGGGCGAGATTCGTCAATGGGCCGACGGGGATCAGGGTCACTTCATGGGGATGGGCGCGGACCATCCGGACGATGAAATCGGCCGCATGTTCGTCCGCCGGTTCGGCCTTCGGTTCGGGAAGAGGTGCGCAGGCAAGACCGTCCGATCCATGGAAAGAGGACGGGCCTTTGTCGTTCCGCCGGAAAACCGGCTCCCGCGCCCCCTTGGCGACGGGGATATCCGTCCGGTTCAAAAGCTCCAACACCTTCAACGTGTTTTTCGTCGTCTGTTCCACGATATGATTGCCGAAGCAGGTGGTGATCCCGAGCACTTCCAGCTCCGGCGAACGCAGGGCATAGACGAGCGCAAGGGCGTCGTCAATGCCGGTATCCACATCCAGGATGACTTTTTTCATTCGGTTCACCCGCAAATGTTTTTGTTCCGGTTTAAAGGGGTCCCATTGAAGCGGGACGTCCCTGTCCGCATGACACTTTCTGCGCAGGGATCGTTCCGTTTCCTCCCTATTTTGCCAAGGCATCGATGAAACGGTTGAAAAACCTTTCGTAGTCCGCTTTTACGCAAACGAGGACATTCGGTTCGGCGCCCCTTCCGATGCGCAAATCCGCGACCGTCGCTCCCAGGGAAAGGGTTCCCTTCGTTTCGATTTGGACTTGCATCGGCACTTTTTCCGCCAGGGAAGGATCCAAGGCGACGGCAACGGCCAAGGGATCGTGGAGGGGGCAGCCCCGTTCTTCCCAGTACCCTGCATAGGCGTCAAAACGGAATTCGAGCAGTTCTTTCGCGACCCGGGCAATTTTTTGGCTGCCCGCATCTTTCCGGTATTTTTCTTCGAGAAGTTTCAGATGCCTTTCCGTAAAAACGGCCTTCATCGTCACATCCAGCCCGACCATCGTCAGCGGAAATCCGGCGGAAAAAACCATATGGGCGGCCTCCGGATCGCCGGCGATATTCCCTTCCGAAACCAGGGTCACATTGCCGGGGACGCGGATGGCTCCGCCCATGATGACCACTTCTTTTACCTTTTCCGGAAGCCGGACGTCCTTGACCAGCGCCAGCGCCAAATTGGTCAGCGGGCCGAGGAAGAGGAGCGTCAATTCCTCCGGATATTCCTCCGCTTTTTGGACGATAAAATCCGCGGCGTGACCCGGCTGGACGGATCGGGCGGATTCCGGAAGCTCCACATTGCCCAGCCCGTTTTCCCCATGGAATCGGACGGACGGGCCTTGCCACGGGCGAAACAGCGGTTGTTCCGCCCCTTGGAAAACGGGAATATCCTTCGGCGCACCGGCCAGCTCCAAGATTTTTAACGTGTTTGCCGCCGCCCGTTCCGCGGAAACATTCCCGGAAACCGCCGTGATCCCTAGCAACTCCACATCCTGTTTCAACAAGTAGAGGATGCTTAACGCATCGTCAATCCCCGTATCCACATCCACGATCACTTTCTTTTTCCGCGCCAAATTCCGCACCTGCCAGTCTTTGTTATGAAGGAATGGTCTCTTCCGCTTTGTTTGGGATGGAAAAAGCGGAAACGGTGTCAGGTACATATCTGCTGATTCCCATCATTGGAAATAAAAAAAGCATGTTTATTTTACAAAAATGAAGGAGTAAAAAACAATTTGTTGCCAGCAAAAATTAAAGGTTCTTTGTCAAATGTTGGGGTGGGGGCCTGCGGCCTTACCCCACATGGACCCCGATTCTTTTATACTTGTATGTAAGCAGTATCCTAGCCCTTGCCCGTTCGAAGTTCCTGAATCCATACGCATTTCGCTTCATCACTTTCGTGTGGTTATTGATCCCTTCCAAAAAGCCATTCGTGTATCCAAAAATAAAACTGTTCAGGATTTCCATTTCCCAATTCCTCAAAGTCCGAACACAGCGTTGAAACGCTTCAATCCCTGACTCTTCGACACGTTGATAAAATTGATGCAATTCTTCCTTGGTTTGAAGAATGTCTTCCGCCCCATTATCTTTGGCCATCTCCAGCCAACGGCAAAAGGCCTCTTTCAGTTCATAGGCTTTCTTCAGCGTCTCCGACTTCTGGAGGTATCGGTTTAAATACCAGCGTTCCTTTGCGTTTAGTTCCTCCTTCTTTTTGTAAAAGATCCGCCTCATCCGCTTGCATTTCTTCCGGTCATAATCACTCCAGGCGGCCTGCTCGTTCCTTCTCACCTGATCCAGCGCCCAATACACATACCGGCAATCATGAAACCGGTCGGCGATGATCAAGGGGCGGTCCAGCGCCTCCCGCACGGCCAGCTTAAAGGAATGGCTCAT
>Ga0207875_100257_pt1 | contig 34164 bp, 31 predicted proteins | sample CeladaPassage60A_FD_187476 | JGI IMG/M metagenome (GOLD analysis project Ga0207875, IMG submission 187476) | Cellulose-adapted microbial communities from the Joint BioEnergy Institute, USA - Passage3 60A (SPAdes) (version 2) | ecosystem: Engineered > Bioreactor > Continuous culture > Unclassified... | reverse complement strand
AGTACTATGGCCTCTGCTGACTCCTGTACGTTCAACAGAACTTTTCAGTTCTGGTTACCATCGTCAGAAGGCGTTCCGTACAGGCCTCCCCGGATAAGGGTGGACACTTTCCACTCATGCACCTGCCAATATACCTCCACAGCCCTTGGCGGCTTGGGACTTCGTCTTGTTTCGCAGACTCGTCCGACTGTGACGGCCTCCGATTGGGTTCGTGTCCCTCAGGTCGAGTGTTTGCCTCCAGCTTCCTTCAGATTCCGCCTCACGGCGGACACCCTTGCCTTCAGCTAACGGTAGGCGCTCGCCAGCCCCCGTTCGGGACTTTCACCCTATAGCGTCGCACCCATGCCGGGCGTACAAAAAGGGCGCTCCAAAGCGTTCGCTTTTGGGCGCCCTTCTGCTTGCATCTGCGTTTTTTCCTGTCTGCCTGAGACGGTTCGGCACGGTGCTGCCTAAAACGGCATTTTTTAAGCCGGGGGAAAAGGACCGCCCTCTCCATCCATTCCATACGGAGCGAACGGGATCCTCCCGGTCATCCCAGCAGCGTCCGGTCTTCGGCCAACTGTTTGCCCCGGATCCGCCGGAATTCGCCGAGGAGCCTGTCGATCGTCCAATTTTTCTTCTCCTCTTCATTCAGTTCCAAGATGATCTTTCCCTGGTCCATCATGATGAGGCGATTGCCCAAATCCAGCGCCTGCTGCATATTGTGGGTGACCATAAGGGCCGTCAGCCGAAATTCTTCCACGATCTGTTTCGTCAAGTTCGTGATCAATTCCGCCCGGGACGGATCGAGTGCGGCGGTATGTTCATCCAACAGCAGGATCGCCGGTTCCGTAAAGGTGGCCATCAACAAGGAAATGGCCTGCCTTTCTCCCCCCGAGAGCAGACCGACCTTGGCGTTCAGCCGGTTTTCCAGCCCGAGATGGAGGCTCCCCAGCAGCTCCCGGAATTGCTTCCGCCTTTTTTCCGTCACTCCCGCTTTCAGCGTCCGCCTTCTGTTTCGCGACAAGGCGATCGCCAAGTTTTCTTCGATCGTTAGGGAAGGCGAGGTGCCGGCCATCGGATCCTGATACACCCGGCCGATGAAACGGGAACGCTTGAATTCCGGCAGCATCGTCACGTCTTTCCCGTCAATCAGCACCTTGCCGGAATCGGGGGTCAGCACGCCCGCGATCACGTTCATCAATGTGGATTTTCCGGCGCCGTTGCTGCCGATGACCGTCACAAAATCCCCCTTGTTCAGCTTCAAATTGACGTGATCCAAGGCGACCTTTTCATCCAAGGTGCCTTCGTTGAAAATCTTGACAACCTCTTTGACTTCAAGCATTTGCCTTTTCCTCCTGCCGGACGGAACGCTTTCCGTTTCTCTTGGCTTTTTTCCGCTTTTCCCGCCGCTTTTCGATCAAACCGGGGATGATTAACGCCAGCACGACGATCGCGGCGGTAATGAGCTTCATGTCGCTGGCATCCATCATATTTTGCTTCAATGCGAAGCCGACAATGATCCGGTACAGGATGGCGCCGATCACGACGGCCAGCGTGGCCCGGGCAATCGTTTTGGCGCCGACCACCGCTTCCCCGATGATGACCGACGCCAGGCCGACGACGATCATGCCGATTCCCATGCCCGCATCGGCGAATTCATTGTATTGGGCGAAAAGGGATCCGGAAAGGGCGACATAGGCATTGGAAATCCCCAATCCCAAAATGATCAGTCCGTCGGTATTCGCGGAAAAACTCCGGATCATCCGCTTATTGTCGCCGGTCGCCCGCATCGCCAGGCCGATTTCCGTTTTTAAAAACCAGTCCAACATCCATTTGAAGATGAACGTCACGACGAGGAAAAAGACCAGCAACGCCCACGGGAAGCCGGCGGCGTTCCCGAGGGATTCCACTTGGGACACGACCGTCTCCCGATTCAACAGCGGAATGTTCGGCTTCGACGTCACGTTCGGATCGGTGAAGCCCATAATGCGCAAATTGATGGAATAGAGGGCGGTCATCATCAATATTCCCGAGAGCAGATTGTTGATTTTCCCCTTCGTATGGAGGATCCCCGTCAAACACCCCGCCAGGAGCCCGGCGAACAAGGACGCCAAGGTCGCGGCTGCGGGAGGATAGCCGTTATAGATCATCGTCGCGCTGACCGCGGCACCGGTGACGAAACTGCCGTCCACCGTTAAATCGGGGAAATCGAGAATCCGGAAGGTCAAATAGACCCCCAACGCCATAATGGAAAAAATGAGGCCGAGTTCCACCCACTGCAAAACCATCTGTGACAACATCCGCTTCACTCCAATGCGAAAATGAAATGAATCGACGATAATTCCGGGAAAAAGAAAAAGGGGAAATCGGTTCGTCCAAACCACTCCGCTGATTCTTGAAGCAAACGCCGGGTCCCTCCCGGCAAGGTTTTTCGCGCCGGAAAGGGAAAACCCGCCGCATCGGCCGTTGAATTGGACCGTTCGGATTGATTTCCCCAGGAAAAACGGATAATTATCGAAAAATATTACTCTTATTTTCACAATGATGGATAAATGTTGTCAAGGGTTAAACATAAAAAATTATTCCCCGGAAAAATTTGGTTTCCGCTTCTCGGCAAAAGCCCTTAACGCTTCGATCCGGTCTTTCGTGGCCAGGACCTTTTCATAGGCCTCTTCCTCGATGGCCAGCCCCGTCTTCAAATCCACGTCCATGCCGAGCCGGATGGCCATTTTCGCCTGCTGGACGGCCAACGGGCCGTTTTGCAAAATCTCCCCCGCCAATCGGAAGCATACATCCATCAGTTCATCCGGTTCGGCGATTTTGTTGAGGATGCCGTACAGATAGGCTTCTTCGGCTGTGATCTTCCTTGCGGCGAAGATCAATTCCTTTGCCCGCGCCTCCCCGATCAGGCGCGGGAGCCGCTGCGTTCCGCCGGCTCCGGGTATGATGGCCAGGCTCGTTTCCGTCAATCCCATGACGGCCGTTTTGGCGGCGACGCGCAAATCGCAGGCCAGCATCAGCTCAAACCCGCCGCCGAAGGCGTACCCGTTGACGGCGGCAATGGTCGGTTTCGGCAATTCCGAAATCCGCTGAAAAAGGGTGCGGGTCTTGTTTACATTTCTTCGCACTTCATCGTCCGTCAAGTTCTTCCGTTCTTTTAAATCCGCTCCGGCGCTGAACGCCTTTTCGCCGGCTCCGGTAAAGATGACGATCCGGACATTCCGGTCGTACCGGAGCCGTTCCACCGTCCGTTCCAGTTCCTCGAGCATCCCGAAGTTCAACGCGTTTAACGTCTCCGGGCGGTTGAGGGTGACGACGGCGATTTGATTTTGAATGTCCAATCGTACGGCAGCCAATCCCGACTCCTCCCTTTTATTTTTTGAATATTTCGACTTTATCCGGCATAAGAATTCCCGAAGGCGCCCTTTCCTCAAGCTGCAGCTCCGTTGGCTTCGGATCTGCGCTTCATTATTCCCTGTGATGACCGGAATCGCCGCTTGCGGATTTTCCGTCCGCATCGGGTTTTGCAGGCGACGCAGCCCATTCCCCGGTGATTTCGTCATACAATCGGGCGATCGATCTTCCTCCTTTGCGGGCGTAGCAGCCCATTCCCCGGGAAATACCATCCTTTCCGATTCCCTAAAGCGAAGCGGATGCCGACGGAACCGGATCGACTGCGGGCTCCTTCCCCCAAAAACCAGAGAACCGCATGATCCCCACGGCGAAAGCGGTTTTCATCGCCCGCTGAAACGCGCTTTTCTTTTTTCCAGAAAGGCCCGGATCCCCTCCCTGTGGTCGGCCGTTCTGCCGGCCGCCTTTTGGGCCGCCGCTTCGTATTCCAGCATTTGCGGGAGCGGCGTTTCAAAGGTTTTTTGCAGGCAATGTTTCATGAGAGCGATCGCCCTTGTCGGCAAGGAAGCCACTTTTTCGGCAAAATCACGGATTTCTTTTTCCCAGCTGGCAGCCGGGATCACCCGGGAAGCCAGGCCCAGTTCCACGGCCTTCTCCGCGGAAACGGCCTCCCCCAGCAGGGACAGTTCCATGGCCTTGGCATAACCGATCATTCTCGGCAAAAAATACAAATTTCCGGCGTCGGGAATTAAGCCGATATGGACAAAGGCTTGATGGAAGGAGGCGCTCTCGTGGACGACCCTGAGGTCGCAGGCCAAGGCCAGACTGAAGCCGGCGCCGGCGGCCGCTCCGTTGACGGCGGCAATCACCGGGATTTCCAAAGATTGAATTTCCAGGATCAACGGATTGTAAGCCGTCCTTAAAATCTCCCCGTAATCCAGATCTTTCCCCATCTCCGTTAAATCCGCTCCGGAACAAAAGGCCCTCCCTTCTCCGGTGATCACCAGGCAGCGGAATTTTTCATCCCGTTTCGTCCTTTTGATGGCTTCCATCAATTCTGCCTGCATCGTCCCGTTCATCGCATTCATTTTTTCCGGCCGGTTTAACCGGATCCATGCCACCCTTTCTTCCCCTTTCCATTTGATCGTTTGATACACCCCTTGCCACTCCTTTCCTTTTTCGCATTTTTTGGCGGCGGGCAGATCGATCTCCGCCAGCCGGAGATTTTGACGGGGAACAGGTTCGCGCACGGCCGGCGAAAAAAAATTGGCCCACGCTTCGATAAACCGTTTTCAGCGGCGGAAAAGTCCGGTTGCGCTTTCGTTTCCGGCAAATCCATTTCCCCGGCGCCGAAAGGCGCCGAAAGATCTCCGCCGGGGCTTGCCAATCCCACAATCCCCGGGCGGCGGAACGTTCTCCGATCTCCGGTGCAAAACCAACCTCGTCCCCCTGACGGAGGGAAAGGTTCCCGCGCACTAGCCGGTCCCCTTTTCCGAAAGTTCCGCTCCTTGTTCCCTTTCGGGCCGCTTGGTTGACGGCCCGAGATGTCCCACTAAAACATTCGCCTTCCGTCCCGCCAATTCCTTCCCGATGAAACGGTCCGGTTTCCCTTTTCTGCCGCTCCGTCCGCCTAGATCCGGAAAAAATTTTGTTTGGCTCTTGCAATGCGGATAAAAAACGAATAATATTAAATATGTGTTTAAAAAACGTTCGTATTTGGGTGATCGATATGTTCAATCTTGAGAAAAATCGCACAAACAGGAAAACGGAAATTATGGCCGGCTTGACCACTTTTTTAACGATGGCCTACATCGTCATCGTCAATCCGTCGATTTTGCAAGCGGCGGGCGTGCCTTTCGAACAAGTCTTTTCCGCGACGATCATCGCAGCAGTCATCGGCACCCTGTGGATGGCATTGTTCGCCAATTATCCGATCGCGGTGGCTCCGGGGATGGGATTGAACGCTTTCTTTATCTCCGTCGTTCTCGGGTCCGGGGGAAAATTCGGCTACGAAGAAGTGTTCGCCAGCGTGTTCGTTGCGGGGATCCTCTTCATCATCCTGTCCGTAACCTCCGTCCGCACGAAGATGATTGAGGCGATTCCCGACAATCTGAAACATGGGATTTCCGCGGGGATCGGACTGTTTATCGCCTTTATCGGGCTGCGGCAGTCGGGGATCATCACCGCGAATGACGCGACCCTTGTCGGACTGGGGGACCTGACCTCCCCGGTCGTGCTTTTGACGATCTTCGGCCTGCTCCTTTCCATCTTTTTGATGGCGCTGAAGGTAAATGGCGCCCTCTTTATCGGCATGGCCGCAACGGCCTTCGTCGCCTTTTTGACCGGAGAAATTTCCTTCGAAGGCAAAATTTTTTCCCTGCCGTCGCTTCCGGAAGGGATGATCATCGTCAATCCCATCGAAGCGCTGACGGACGTGTTTCAGCATTCCTTATACGGGGTCGTTTTCGCCTTCCTGCTGGTCACGGTCTTTGACACGACGGGGACGATCATCGGCGTTGCCGAGCAGGCGGGCCTGATGAAAGGAAAGACGCTGCCCCGGGCGAAACAGGCCCTTCTGTCCGATTCCGTCGCCACGACGGTCGGCGCCATGTTCGGAACGAGCCCGACAACGGCCTATATCGAATCGATGTCCGGCGTGGCCGCGGGAGGACGGACCGGGCTCACTTCGCTGACGGTCGCCTGCCTTTTCATCGTGGCATCCCTGTTCGGACCGGTCGTATCCGCCCTGTCCAGCCTGCCCGCCATCACTTCGCCGGCGCTGATTATCGTCGGGAGCCTCATGATGGGCCATGTGGCAAAAATTAAGTGGGATGAACTGGATGAAGCCTTTCCCGCCTTCTTAATCCTGTTGAGCATGCCGCTCACATCGAGCATTGCCACCGGCATCGCCCTGGGCTTCATCGCCTACCCGGTCCTAAAACTGGCGACGGGAAAATGGCGCGAGATCCATCCCCTCGTCATCCTGTTTGCCGTATTATTTATGATCCATCTCGCCTTTTTCGGACATTAAAAAGGAAAGACGCTTCGCGGACAGCTTTACAAAGGAAGACGCCATGCAGACCGGAGAAAAATTTCCGGCAAATTACTTCCTGCAGCTTTTTAAAGCGGCTCCCATTTCCATCCGAAAAAACGAAAACGCGAGGAAACAGGAAAACCCCGCGTTTTCTTAATTTTTCCTTTTCTCGTTTTGCCGGCCGCTTCAGGAAAGGCGCTTCAGACCGGCACCGAATATGAGTCCGGATCGGAGAATCCGTTCATACGGTCTAACGTTTTCCGTCCGGTTTCATCAAACAAAAAGGATGGCATAGGCCCTGCGCCCCATTCCAAAAAATCATCGGATGGATAAATGTTTAAGCAGGGATATCGGGCCCCGAGGTTCCATTGTGGCAGAAATTTCGATCTCCGCGGGACTTTTCCTTCCAAATTCCATGAGAGTCCCCATATCCATTTGCAATCGGCATGAACACGAAAAGGCCCCTGACGCTGCCTGAATTGAACCGGATCCATGTTTTGAAAAACGGCAGCATCCCTTCGTTCCGGGAATCGATCTACTCTGTCCGAAAATAAGGCAGCCGGCCGAAGAAAGGATCTTTCATTATTTCATAAGCCTTATGCTCAAGCATTTTCACAATATCAATATAACGATATATCGCAATGATCGGCGCCGTAATTCATCCGATAACTGTAAAGATGGACAATAATGAGAGGATATCCGGACAGGATGATTCATCCCTTTTTCTTTTCCCCGCAATAAATTATGGCCGAAACCCGGTGCAACAAAATTCAATAAAAGGCCACCGGACAATTGTTTATCCATTTTCCTCCTCCCTTGATAACAAGTTTAATGGCGCATTCCTCCGGCTATAACAGGAAAAAGCGAAAGCGCATACAAGATTCGGTGTTTATTTTAATGTCCTCTCCTGCTGCCGGGCACGTTTTTTGTTCCTGATCCTATACGGCAGCCCTTGCTTGCATGCCAGCCTTCGTATCATGGGTTTTGATTTGAATCCGGGAGCGTCTCGTTAGTTCCTTTCAAATGGATAACTGGAAGAACTGATTTTGCAATACCGAAAAAATAAACGTTCATGATCATCCTTCGTCCGCCGCTTGCCTTTGATGCCCGCTCCCGCGTGCTGCGCCGGCGAGGCCGCCCGTCATGCCGGCCGCCCCTTTCCAACCGCATCTTTCGCCCATCTTGGCCGCCCGCCGATTCGGCCGGATTAACACTTCGCATACGCGAAAACCGGATTCTGCCGAGTCTTCGGCCACAAGCGGCATGGTCGCCCGCGCTTTCGGCGGCGCGCATTCCTATTTTTCATATAATAAGGAGATCTTATCAATTAATATTAAATTTATTTTATTTAATTATCGTTAATGAAAAGTTATAGTAGAGGTGGTTGAGAAACAGAAACCAGAAGAAGGGGGAGGGTACCATGGCCTTTGCTTTTCGCGCCATCGATCATGTCCAGCTTGCCGCTCCAAAGGGAAGCGAAGACGCCGCGAGGAAATTTTTCCGAGACCTTCTGGGTTTCAAAGAGGCGGAAAAACCTGAAACGCTAAAGAAAAGGGGCGGGGTATGGTTTGCCTTTGGAAATTGCCGCGTCCATATCGGGATCGAAGAACCGTTTTCACCGGCCAAAAAGGCGCATCCCGCCTTTGAAGTGGAAAATCTGGAGGAACTGAAGCGGCGTCTGACCGAAAACGGGGTTCATGTCATTGAAGATGATAAACTTCCCGGGGCGAAAAGATTTTACGCCGATGATCCGTTCGGAAACCGTCTCGAATTTTTAGAATGGGTACGAGAATAGGCGATGGGAAGATCCGGGAAACGGGGCTGCCGGATTCATCCGGTTAATTTTGAATCATCTCTTCCAGTTCATCCGCCGAATCGATCTTAAAAATGGTATGGGTGTCTTTCGTATTCATGATCACGGCCGTACCGTCTTTATTAAACCATAGAAAGTAACTTTCATTTTCCAAATCCACCTTATACTGCGGATCTGTCACGTCAACGATTCCGCTTTGTTTTTTGGCATTATGAAACGTTTTTTCAATCTGTTCGATTTCTTCCGGATCCGCGATCGTTTTTAATGCGTTCTCTTTTGCTTTGGAAAAACTTATCATTTCATGCACCCGAATTTCTGTTGGTCCGTCGGAAGATGAAGAGGAAGAACAAGCTGTCAGACTAAAACACGCGCATAGAAACAGGGCCATAATCATTTTTATTTTCACAATATCCCTCCTTTCCGAGCATTTATCAGCACCCTATTCAGAATATATGAATGCCCGTTGATGGTTTGCCTTCATCGTTGCCCGACAACTGCCTCTTCGAAGAGAATATGCCCTTTTTCCTTATTTTAAAAATATTATAACATTTAAAATTTTCATGATTAAGTTATAAAAAAGAAATAATTTTGGCAAACACCCGAATTTTAAACGCAAGCGGTCGGTTTAATCGGACCATTCCGCCTGATGCTTCTCCTTCTTGAACGCCCGCGTCGGGGCAATGCCCCGAGATACCGATAAAAACCAAATCGTGAAGAGAAGAAAAGACCGGCCGGAAACCATACCGGAAAAAACTTAAGCCATCCCGCGGCACGGGCTTCGCCGGCAAACCGTCCGGCGCCCATTCCGGTCAACAAGGCGGTCTCCTCCTGGGGTCATGTGGGAACAAAAAGCCCCTCCGTTCGGACCCGGCGCGCAAACCAATGAGCAGCCCCCGCCCACGGCCCGGAACACAAAAAAGGGGGGGAAATCTTTTCCTCCTCCCCGCACGGTTAAGAAACGTTTATGCCCCATCCGTTTTTCAGACCGTCTTCGCCGTTTCATTGATGTGAAAAAAAGTTTTCAAGGCGTGATAAATATCCCCTTTCTCTTTCATAATATAATACCGGAATTTCTCGTTCTTGATATGCTTATAGGCGGTCATCAGGGTGGAATAGCGATGATATTGATTCACTTCCCCGTAACCGAACAGATTGGCCACATCCATGATCTGCCCCGCCAATTTGACGCAGCGGGCGTTGTCGCTCGATAAATTGTCCCCGTCGGATATGTGGAAAGGGTAAATATTGTACCGGGACGGGGGATATTTTTCATCGATCAGCTCCAATGCTTTCCGGTATGCGGAAGAACAAATCGTCCCCCCGCTTTCCCCCTTTGCAAAAAATTCCTCTTCGCTGACGACTTTCGCTTCCGTATGATGGGCGATAAAAACGATCTCCACCGATTCGTACTTGCATCTTAAGAAGCGGGTCAACCAGAAGAAAAAACTTCTGGCCATGTATTTTTCCCAGGTGCCCATCGAGCCGCTCGTATCCATCATGGCGAGGACAACGGCCTTGGATTCCCGCTTGACCTTTTCATTCCAAGTTTTAAACCGCAAGTCCTCCGGAACGATCGGATAGAAGGAAGGGTTGCCGGAAAGGGCATTCCGTTTGAAGGCGGCAAACATCGTCTTTTTCTTGTCGATGTTCCCCATCAGCCCGGTTTTACGGATGTCGTTATATTCCAAGTCCGTAACTTCCAGCTGCGGATCCTCCTTCTTTTGCATGTTGGGCAGTTCCAATTCCTTGAAAAATTCCGATTCGATCTCTTCCAAGGAGATTTCCGTTTCGTAATAATCTTCCCCGGGCAATTCCCCCGCCCCGGGACCGATGCCGCCTTTCTGCCCGTAATCCCCCCGGGCGATGATATCCCCCACCCGGCTGTCCCCGTCGCCCTTGCCGACCTGTTTCGTCTTTTCCTCATTGTAGCGGATTTTATATTCTTCCAGGGAACGGATCGGAATTTTGATCACTTCTTTTCCGTTCGCTAAAATGATGCTTTCTTCCGTCAATAAATCCGGCAGGCTGTTGCGAATGGCCTCTTTCACCTTTTCCTTATGGCGCTGCTGATCGTCATGGCCTTTACGATGGAGGGACCAATCTTCCTTGGAGACGATGAACTGATGTTTATCCTTCCCGCTCAACTTTTTCCCTCCCATTTGGAAATTTTCCGTGCCGGGCATCCCAAACCTCTAAATCCAAATATTTCCCGGCTTTCCGGAAGGAGCGCCGGACACCGGCGTCAGCGACCGAAAAAGTTTAACCGCCATGTTATTATTAATAATTATTCAAATGGGTTTAAAAAATCGACAATTTTTTAAAAAAGCGGCGGTCTTAAGCGCCTGCAGGGACGGATCCTTCACGGGAGAAGCACGTGCCGTTTCCCGCCGGCCAATTTCATCTTTCAACCGGCGGATAAAAAAAGCCGCCTTAAAGTCATTGTGGAATGACCGTTTAAGACAGCTCGCCGAAAAAATTTTTCTTTACCAAAAGTACGGATATCCGCCATACCCCCCTCCGTAAAAGGGCGGATAAAACGGATAGGGCCTCGGTCCGATCAGGGCGCTGCCCAAGAAGCCGCCGAGCAAACCTCCAAAAAACGGGCCGCCGAAGAAAAAGGGGCTCCGTCCTCCGAAGAAAAAGGGCCGCCGGCCGAAGCCGAAAAATTGGCGTTCCGGATACATTTTTCCATACCTCCCGTGATAACGATTTAACCCTCAATATTTTTTATGCATCCGTCACGGCTTTGGCATGGGCATATGAAGGATATCCGATGAACGCGATAAGGATTGTTTAAAAACTATATGATTTTAACAGAACCACAAAAAATGACCCTTGGGAACATAAGTTGTTCCAAGGGACAAGCGGTACGGCCTCTTGGACGTTTCATCATGGGGTTACGATTACTCCTCCCCTATTTTGATGGGTTCAAGCCTCGTCGCTTCATCCCGGGTGAAGGGCCGGGAACGGATGAGAAAGCGGACGCCCAATGGGATTTCGAGGGAAAAGGAGGCACCCCTTCCCTCCGACACATCCACGGTCAGCTGGGTATGTTTCCAGTACTCGAACTGCGGCCCGGAAATGTAGAAGGGGCACCCGTGAATTTCCCCCAGTTTCACGTCGCTTGTGCCGATGCGGAAGGTTCCCCGCTTGTAGCACATCGGCGCCGAACCGTCACAGCAGCCGCCGCTTTGGAAAAACATCAGTTCCCCGTGCTTTTCCCGCAGCCGGTCAATCACCTTTTTCGCCTCATCCGTCACCAACACCCTTTTGACCCTGTCCATGATCATCCCCCCATCGCAACATACTGTGGCGGCGGTCCGACAGCGGCCGAAGGCGGCACAAGGCCGCCTTCCCTCATCAGAATAGTCCGACCGGTTCCTTGCTGTAAGAAATCAGCATATTTTTCGTTTGCTGATAGTGTTCCAGCATCATCTTGTGGTTTTCGCGGCCGATGCCGGATTGTTTGTATCCGCCGAATGCCGCGTGCGCCGGATAGAGGTGGTAGCAGTTGACCCAGATGCGCCCGGCCTGGATCTTCCGCGCGATCTGGTACGCCTCGTGAACGTCCCGCGTCCAGAGGCCGGCGCCCAGTCCGTACAGCGTATCGTTGGCGATTTCGATCAGTTCCTTTTCGTCCTTGAAGGTGGTGACGGAGACCACGGGACCGAAAATTTCCTCTTGGAAAACGCGCATCTTGTTGTGGCCCTTCAGAACGGTGGGCTGAATGTAGTATCCGTCCGGGTACTGCGGATTGTGGTAGGGCCCGCCGCCCGTCAGCACTTCGGCCCCTTCCTTTTTGCCGATGTCGATGTAGCTGAGGATTTTCTCATACTGATCTTTGGAAGCCTGGGCGCCCATCATCGTTTCGGGATGGAGGGGATCGCCCATCTTGATCTTCCGGACGCGCTCCAACGCCCTTTCGATGAATTCATCATAGATCGATTCCTGGATCAGGGCGCGGGAAGGACAGGTGCAGACTTCCCCTTGATTCAAGGCGAACAGCGTAAATCCTTCCAGGGCCTTTTCCAGGAAGGCGTCATCTTTCCGCATCACGCTTTCGGTGAAAATGTTGGGCGATTTTCCACCCAGTTCGAGGGTCACGGGCGTAATGTTCTCGGAAGCGAACTGCATGATCAGCCGGCCCGTCGTGGTTTCACCCGTAAAGGCAACTTTTCCTACCCTGGGCGAGGTCGCCAGGGGCTGCCCCGCTTCGGGACCAAAGCCGTTGACGATGTTCAATACTCCCGGAGGAAGCAGGTCCCCCACCAATTCGGCAAACAGCATGATGGTGGCCGGTGTCTGTTCCGCCGGTTTCAGGACGACGCAGTTTCCTGCCGCAAGGGCTGGGGCCAGTTTCCAGGCAGCCATCAGGAGGGGGAAATTCCAAGGAATGATCTGCCCCACCACGCCGATGGGCTCTTTGATGTGCATCGACAAGGTTTGGGCGTCAATCTCGGACACCGATCCTTCTTCGCCGCGAATCACTCCGGCAAAATAGCGGAAATGATCGATCGCCAGGGGCAGGTCGGCAGCCAGCGTTTCGCGGATCGGCTTCCCGTTGTCCCAAGTCTCTGAGAGGGCCAGTTTTTCCAGGTTTTCTTCCAGCCGGTCGGCGATTTTCAGCAAGATGCGGCTGCGCTCCGCGACGGAGGTATTTCCCCATTTTTCCTTGGCCTGATGAGCCTTATCCAGGGCGAGTTCAATGTCTTCCTTTTGGGAACGGGCCACCTTGGTAAACACCCGCCCGTTCACCGGAGACGGATTCTCGAAATATTCCCCGTTTACCGGGGGCACCCACTCGCCGCCGATGAAATTGTCATATTTCTCCTTGTACTGAACGGGGCTTTCCGGCGTGTTCGGCGCCGGATAAGATGCCGACACTTGTTGGGTCATAAGGTCATTCCTCCTTCTTACGATATGGATTTTTTGCTGATTCAACCCGAATGCGCTTCCCATCTCCCGTGCGATGATGAAGAAGCCTTTTCCGTCCCGGTCCCGGCGCCCGACGGAACCAAGCGGAACAAGATGATATCGCTTTCAATATCCTCCGGCCTTTCCCCGCTTCCCTGCTACGTCATTTCCCCTCACCCCGCATGGTTCTTCTCAGGTTTTCCGTCTTTCGCCTTCCGCCTTTTTGTTAATGCAAAGTTCATGCCAAATCTCTTCAAAAGGCCGTGGCGCAGTCAGGCCGCGGCCTTCAACCCGGTTGAAGCCGCCCGATTTTGTTCCATTGAACACCCTTTTGGAACAGTGATTGTTCCATCGGCACAAAGGATGGAACAATCGGATGATTTTGTAAATTCAATTCATTTGGTATAATTTGATATAAATAAATAATATAGAACAGATAGTAAATATAGACTAATTTGAAAAATAGATCCGGAAAGGAGGAATGACCGTGGAGATCCTGGAATCGCCCCAGGTGCTGTCCGCTTCCCATCAACGCAGCAGGCAATTCGGCGTCGACCCGGACCATGTGGTAAACGATATCTTGAGCGGCGGTGAACTGCGCGACCGCCAGTCCCGGCTGCGCCCGCTGCTTTCCGCTGCGGAAACGGTGCTGAAACCGCTCTGGAAGTTCCTGGAGAAACGGTCTTTCATGGTGCTGCTCTCCGACGCGGACGGCTACATCCTGTCCTCCTGGGGAAAGTCGCCGTTCACGGAACGGGCCAAAATGGTGCAGCTCAGCACCGGCGCCAACTGGCACGAACGGGTGAAGGGAACGAACGCGATCGGGACGGCGCTGATGGAACGGAAACCGGTCAGTATCGTCGGCAGCCAACACTTCTGCTACGAAAACCATTTTCTCACCTGTTACGCGGCGCCCCTTTACACGTCAACCGGCGAACTGATCGGCGTCCTGGACATCAGCGGTGAGGTTCATGCGCACCATCCCCATACCCTGGGCATGGTGACGGCGGCGGCGATGGCTTGCCAATCCCGCCTGCTTTTGGAGGAATCGCGGCGGGAACTGACCCTTGCCCTCCATGCAGCCGATGCGATCATGCAAACCTGCGCGCAGCCGCTTCTGTCGGTGGACGGCGAAGGAAAGATCAAGCGCATGAACCAGGCGGCCGAGGCCCTGTTTCACGTCCAGGCCAGCCGGTGCGTCGGCCAGCCCCTCGAGATGCTTTTCGGCAAGCACGGTGCCGCAAGGATCCTTTCCCTGAAAAACGGCGACATCACCGAACTCCGGTTGGAGGCATCCGCCCGTTCCGGCGTCCCGGACACGTGGATCGTTCGCGCCGTGAAGGACGAGCGCAAACATCCGTTCTGCACCATCCTCTCCCCCATGCCGGCACCATCCGGGCCTTCCGCCGGTGACGGCCGGACGAGCGACGCCGACAACAAGGATGAAGCTCGTTCCGCGCCTCAGAGGATCATCGCCTCCTGCCCCAAGGTCAAGCAAGTTTTCGCCTTGCTCCGCCATATCGCCAAATCGAATGCCACCGTTTTAATCCGGGGAGAAACGGGCACGGGAAAAGAGATCGCCGCAAGGGAACTGCACCGGCAAAGCGGACGGAAAGGACCGTTTGTGGTGGTGAATTGCGGCGCCATCCCGGAATCCCTCATCGAATCGGAACTCTTCGGATACGAAAAAGGCGCCTTTACCGGCGCCCAGCAGAAGGGACAAATGGGCAAATTTGAAGCGGCCAATCAGGGCACCCTGTTTCTCGACGAGATCGGCGAACTTCCCTTGGCTTCCCAGGCCGTTCTGCTCCGGGTGCTGGAAGAAAAGCGGGTCACGCGCATCGGTTCCCACGTATCGAAACCGGTGGATGTGCGGATTGTGGCCGCCACAAACCGGGATCTGTATCAAGAGGTTGTGCAAAAGCGTTTTCGCGCCGATCTGTACTTCAGGCTGAATGAAATGGAGATCGTTCTTCCTCCGTTGCGGGAACGGACCGATCTGGACGAACTCATCCGCCACTTTTTGCATGAGATCACGGCCGAACTGAATATTCCGCCCCTGTCCATCGCCCCGGAGGCCATGCATCTGTTGAGACAGTATCAATGGCCGGGAAACATCCGGCAATTGCGGCACGTCATCCGCCAGGCCGTCTTCCGGGCCCATTTTGTCAAGGGAAAGGATGCCGTCGCCCCGGGCGATCTCCAGCTGCCCGATGACGAGTTGATTGAAAGCGATTCCATCCGGGAGAACCCCCTTCCGGAAAACCCGGGCCGGACATCCGCGGATGAAGAATCGCGGATCGCCCTCGCCCTCCGCGAAGCCGGGGGCAACGTTTCGCAGGCAGCCCGGCTCCTCAAGATGGGCCGCACCACCCTGTACCGGAAATTGAAACAGTACCCCCGGCTGGCCGTCATCCGCAAGGAAATAAACGAATAATCGCCCGGAGCCCTCGCAAAAGGAATTGAGCGGTAAACAAGGGCAAAGAAAAAAGAATAACCGCTCCGATGAGAAGGCCCGTGCCGCGTCGGCACGGGCTTTTTGCCGATTTCAACAGATTTCGTCCGAATTTTCGCTGCTGCCGGTGCAAGGGGAAGATCGTCCCCTCCTTTTTTGTCTTCCCCTTCATTGATCTTTTGCCCGTTTTGCCGGCCCTTTGTCCGTCGAGGAAATCTCTCCCTTTTCGGTCAGAGAATATTCTGCGGCCGGGAACCATCGGGAAATACCCGCGGGGGGCGGGTTTTTCGCCCGGGCCGGTCATCCGTCCGGCGGTTGGCGAATGGGGCATTGTCAAAGGCATAAACGGGAACCGGGAAAACAGAACGGGGCCGGTGCAGTGGCCATTCAGCCGGATTGACGCCACAGCACGGATTTCCCCGGAGAAGTCGCTTTGGTTGCCCGGCATCGGATAAATGGAGTAAGATAGTTCTAACACCGAATGAACGAACGGCAAGTCGAAGGAGGAGCCAAGTGATGGAAATCGGCATTTACACATTCGGAGAACGGACGGTGGACCCGGAAACCGGCCGATTGATCAGCCCGGAGGAACGGCTGCGGCGCCTGATGGAAGAAATTGAACTGGCCGATCAAGTCGGGCTGGATGTATTCGGCATCGGCGAACATCATCGGCCCGACTACACCGTTTCGGCCCCGGCGGTAGTGCTTGCCGCCGCCGGCGCCCGCACGAAACGCATCCGGTTGACCAGCGCGGTCAACGTCCTGAGCTCCGACGATCCGGTCCGGGTATTCCAGCAGTTTGCCACCCTGGACCTGCTCACCCAAGGCCGCGCCGAAATCATGGTCGGCCGCGGTTCCTTTATCGAATCCTTTCCCCTTTTCGGTTATGACCTGAAGGATTATGACGAACTGTTTGAAGAAAAGCTCGATCTGTTGCTCAAGCTGCGGGAATCCGAAAAGGTCACATGGTCGGGGAAGCATCGGCCGCCGCTCAACAATCGCGGCGTCTATCCCCGGCCCCTGCAAAACCCGCTTCCCGTGTGGGTGGCTGTAGGCGGAACTCCGGAATCGGCCATCCGGGCGGGCATGCTCGGCCTGCCGATGGCGCTGGGCATCATCGGCGGCCTGCCCGAGCGTTTTGCGCCCTTCGCCCGATTGCATCGTGAGGCTGCGCAAAAGGCCGGCCATAAACCGCCGCGCCTCAGCATCAATTCCCATGGTTTTCTCGCCGATTCGTCCCGGGAAGCGGCCGACACCGCCTATCCCGCGTTCAAAACGATGATGGACCGGCTGGGGCGGGAACGGGGCTGGCCGCCCATGACCCGGGAGCAGTTCGAGTTTTCCCTTTCCTTGCGGGGCGCCAATTTTGTCGGCAGCCCCGAGCAAGTGATCGAAAAAATCTTGTTCCAGCATGAGATTTTCGGCCACGACCGCTTCCTTTTGCAGTTGACCGTCGGCACGCTGCCGCACAAAAAAGTGCTGCACGCCATCGAACTGCTGGGGACGAAAGTGGCGCCGGCCGTCAAGCGGGAAATTGCCCGGGCAAACCGCAAATCATAACCGGTTTCCGCAAAAAGGAGCGGATTGAGCGGAAAAGGTTCCGAGCGGGCTTCGGGATGCCCGGTCAATTTAAGCGGTGGACCATTTCGTACTTGTTTCCGTACGGATCTTCAAAATAAACCGCATAGTATGTCGGGCTGATCGGAAACAGCCGGGGGCCGCTGTTGATGACGCCCCCATACCGGACCACAAGCTCCGCAATCCGGTCCACTTCCTCCCGGTCATTGGCCCAAAACCCGATCAGATTTTCGTTCGGCTCATGGCCGGGATCTTCCGTAATGGCAAAGTACGGAACACTCGGAAGTTCTCCCTCCGCGGCAAACACTTTCCATTTTTCCGAATGGAAAGTGCGGGTAAAACCCAACGCGGGGAGCAGGTTTTCATAAAAGATGCGGACTTGTTCCCAGGATTTCACTCGCAAATCGATATGGCTGAATCGATTCATCGCCCCGCCTCCAAATGATTTTTGATTTGCTTCAGCTTCTCCGCCCAGAAACGTCGCATCAATTCCCTGACATAGACATCTTCCAGCATTTCCTGATGGATGGCGACGGTCGTTTTGCCCGAAGCAACGGACAGCAATAACAATTGCAGCCGGGAGGGTTTTTCCCATTCCGGGAGCTTCCATCTCATGCGGAGCTTTTGATTCGGCAAAACTACCGTAAGTTTTCGGTGATGCCCTCCGCAGATTGGAATTCGTATCCCTTTTGCAGCCGGAACCCGGAGACGTCCCCGAGCCATAAGGGCAAGCCCTGCGGCGAAGTCAGGAAGCCCCAAACCTCTTCCTTTTCCAGCGCGACCGTCTTTCGGACGCCGATTTGAACGCCCCCGTCTTTGGTGACGCCGACGGGAATCCGGCCCAGAAGCTGACCGTACATGACAGCCAGCCATTCCGCCCATTCGTCCGTCACCTGAAAATATTCGCCGATATGCGCCTTGATCTCCTCGCGGGACCAGGAGGGATCCACCGCCTGCTGCAAGGCCGCGATCCACGCTTCCCAGGTGATTCCCGTCGCATCCCGGACCGCCCGCCGAAAAACGGAACCTGGCATCTTCATTCCTCCCCATCGATCAGCGGATAAAGAAAACACGACCGCATCATTTTGGCGGCATCCTGACGGGCGAGGAGGATGCGCGGCACCGTGCCTTCCCACCCATGCAAAAGCGCCGGATGAAGCCGTTCAGTTGCCCGAAAAACGGAACGCCGCAGGGTTTGTCCCTGCGGCTGTCCGGATCATGACGGGGCTCTCCCCCCTCCTAACCGGAACAGCCGAACGGGGCAAGCCTTTTCCTCCGAGCGGACAAAGGGAACGGATAGGCATCATCTCCGCCACCCGCGGTTCTGCCTGGCGGATTAAGACTGGTGCAACCCCAAGGGACAAAGGAGCCCGACGGGAATCTACCGCCGGGAAAAAACATTTGCCGCCATTGATTTCTGCAAAAAACCCCTATAGGAATCCTCATCCGCTGAGTGAAAAGCATATGCCGGCATTGATTTCCGACAAAGGAGCCCTGACGGGAATCCTCATCCCCTCATAAACCGGATCAGGATCATTGGAAATGAACCCGTTGCCTCACGTTTCGGAATGGCTGCCGCCGATTCGGCGGCTTACTGCCATAGTTTCAGGATATCCGCACCGTTTCCACACCTCCCCCCTCTAACCGGATTCGGCAGATCTTGAACCCCTTCCGCAGAAAGGTTCATGGGATGGTTGTCTACATTCTGACAGAAAATTTCGAATAGGACATCTCTTTTTTGCCCGCTTGTTTCCCAATTCCGCGAACTTGACCCCGGCACCTGTCCTCCGGTTTTCAAAAAGGGGGAAAGAACGCGGGCTGCCACGGATGGCCATGATTTGCTTATATATTCGTTGATCCGGCCCAAAAATGTTTTCATCAACTGAACGGCGGCAGACAAGCGAAAGGCTGAAAAAAGCGGACGGGCCGGGCAGAACGGATGAAGGCATCGCCTCGGCTGCAACAGGCGGGACAAAATCGAAGGATCGGTCGTTTTCGTTTGCAGGCATTCACGTTTTCGGGCAGCGCAGGCATAAAATTTGATTTGCGCATCTGATGCCATTATAATGGTGGGCAAGATGACCGAAACCCGTAAAAGTCATTCCTCCCATACGGTCCATCCCAAAAAATCCGCACGTTTAACAGGCGTTTTTCAGCCGTTGCGAACGTGTTCATTTCGCAGATGATGATTTTTTGGAACCCGCCTCCGGATATGATTCCATTCAAAAAACTTCAGAAAGAAGGGGAAATGTCTATGTCCATTGCGGTTACTGGCGCTACCGGCCAACTCGGGGGACTTGTGATCCGGCATTTGCTCAAAAAAGTTCCCGCCAGTGAAATCATTGCCGTCGTCCGTGACGTTGAAAAAGCCTCCGCCCTTGCCGGGCAAGGCGTGGAAGTCCGTCAAGGCGATTACAATCATCCGGAATCCCTTCAAAAGGCTTTTGCCGGCGTCTCCAAGCTGCTCTTTATCTCGAGCCCGGACGCGGACGACACGCTCCGCATCGTCCAACATGCCAATGTCGTAAAAGCGGCCAGGGATGCGGGGGTAAAACATATCGCCTACACCGGGTATGCCTTCGCCGAAGAGGCAAAACTGCCCCTTGCGCACGTCCATTTGGCGACGGAACATGCCATTCGCACGACCAATATCCCCTATACTTTCCTGCGCAACGCCTTGTATACGGAACTTTTTGTGAATGAGGGGCTGCGCGCCTCCGCAGAATCCGGAACCCTCATTACGAATGCGGGAAGCGGCATCGTCAACTCAGCAACCCGCCATGATCTTGCCTTGGCCGCCGCCACCGTCCTGACAGAGGAAGGACATGAAAACAAGACGTACAACCTGGTTTCCAATCAGCCTTGGACCTTCGACGATCTGGCCCGAATCCTCTCCGAGGTATCCGGCAAAAAGGTCGTGCATCAGTCCGTTTCATTTGAAGAAGAGAAAACGATCCTCATCAAAGCCGGCGTCCCGGAACCGTTTGCCGAACTTACGGCGGTGATCTACGACGCGGTTGCCAAAGGCGAAACGTCCAAAACGTCGGATGACCTGCAAAAACTGATCGGAACCCTGACCCCTTTGAAAGAAACGGTAAAACAAGCCTTGAATATTTAATGCCCATTGACATCAAGCGAAAAAAAAACAGGCCGCCAGAAGCAAATGCGCGGCCTGTTTTTATGTTGTTCCCGAAAAGACAAACAGCCTAAGACCTGCACCCATATAGGGATTCAGGCTGCCTCATTTCCTTGGCAAACGTCGGCGGTTTGGAAAACAAATCTGTCGGTGCGCGGCCTCCCTGCGGATTTGGAAAATGGGCACAAGGAAACGGTCCGGTAATGGCCGAAGAAGATTTCCATTCCATCATTTTAATAATCTTGCACGTTTTCCTTTTGCTCCCGCTCCGCCCTATTTTTCGGATTTTTACTTGGACGATAACGCCGGAATGCCCGATAACGTTATTGCTTTCGCGAGCGGCCGGGGCCGTCCGCCCCGGATCGGCATCCTCCCGCCGTCTTCGCCGGGGGAAAAACTTTTGAAGGCAGTCCCGCATCGCAAACCCTCGCCATCCCCCCGGTTGCCCCTCCGATCCCGCTATCCTCCTCCGATGCCGGCCCCCTTTATCCGTCGGGATCGGAAAGACAGCAATCGACAAGAAATTCCGATCCCCGCTTTATGGTATGATCGGATCGGGAAAGTCCCGGCAACTCCCGCGGCGATAGGGCTTGGCGCCCGGGGCCCCGCTTCTTCGCTTCCGCCCACGTCCCGGAACTCTGACGGAAAAGGAGGGAAATGGAACAGGAACGGATCTCCGGCGCGGGCGGCGCGGCGGAAACCGGGAATGAGCGGCGGCTCGGATCGCCGGCCATCATGAACTAAGGAACAAGACGACGGAACTCCCCGACGCACCGCATTTCGTTTCCCGCTCTAAAAAAGACGGTCCCTGGCGGACTTTCCCTCGATGTTACCGGGGAGATTGTCTATTGTCCCAAACTTGGCCCGATCCCGCGATCCGGGACGGATTGACTGCCGCTTCCTTTGACCGAAGGAGATTTCGTCCTCGTAGACTTCGACTACGAGAGACGGTTGACTGCCGTTTCATTTGACCCGCCCCCACGGACGGGTTTCAGCGATTCGTTTTTTTGCCGATATCAACATTTTGTTTTTGATAGGATAGACGCGGGGAATTTTGCGAGGAGGTAGGAATTGAAAATGGCTGCAAACGACAAGGTGATTCTCAAAGAAGTCACAATTCGGGCTCCGCTGGATTTGGTTTGGTATGCGTGGACCATTTCCGAGCGAGTGGCCGAATGGTTCGCGCCGGAAGCCGTGGTGGAGGCGAAAGAAGGCGGGCCATTTGAATTGTATTTCATCCCGGGGAACAGGCATTCCATGAACACGAGGGGCTGCAAGATTACCAAACTCGCGGAACAAAAGGAATTGCATTTCACGTGGAAAGGGCCGGACAATTTTGCCCATCTCATGAACAACGAAGACGAGCTGACCCGGGTGAAAGTGAGCTTTGAAGCGCTCGGCCCGGATACGTCCAAAGTCATCGTGGAACATTCCGGATTCAAAAACGAAGAAGAATGGGAAGAAGCCTATCAATGGCACCAGGCCGCCTGGTCGCAAGTGTTGGACAGCCTCCGGTCGGCCCTTGAAAAAGGCGAAGGAAACTTGTGTTGCCAACCGGTTTCATAAACTGCCTGTTTTCGTACGGGCAACCAATAATGAACGGGAAGCCGGACGGACCGGAAACCTCAAGCGGCCGGCTGGTGCCGGGTTTCCCGGATCGGATCACCGTGAGCAATCCGTCCCTTTTCCGGCTGGCCATGCGCCCAACCCCCGCTGAACTTCTGCCCGGTGTCAAGCATATACTAAGCGATCGCACTTCCAACCTGCGCCCAAACCTTGGCAAATTTTCATCCGGCTTATTGTCCGCATCTTCCGACGTGATGACGAAATCGGAACAGCCGGACTTTCCTTTTCCCCGAAGGGATGGAAGCGGGGAAAATCGGACGCAGGGAGCAGACGGCCGTCAACCGGGCGGACCTGCTCCCATGTGCCCATTTCTCATCCATGCCCTTTCCTTCGTCCGGAAAACCATGGGGTCTGGCATCCGCCGCCAAAGCCCCCGGCAAGGCTCAGCGCGATAGCAAAAGGATGGTAACAGTCGGCCGCTTCATGCTCTTTATCTCTTGCACCTGATATACGTCCCTCTAAAAGATTCTCATTTACGCGTCATTTTTCCCTTTTAACAGTCCGATCCCCAACGTCACTAATCCGGCCCCAAGCAGCACCGCTCCGACATAAGCCAAATAGATGAAAGCATTCGGCTTTGCCGCATCCGGTGAAAGAACCGAGAAGAAAAAAGCGGCCGGAAGGAAGATGGCGGACGTCGGTATACTGGAGCGGACAAACTGTTTCCACCCGTCCGATAAGCTTGTTTCATCGACATACCTCAAGGTAATCAATGATAAGACCAATAAAACCCCCGCATGGGCATGGCCGGCTCGAAATAAATCCTGCCGAAGCGGATTCTCCGCATATCCGGACCCCGGGTCGGTTAACAGCCGCAGTAAGCTCACGCCGCCATAAAGGACGGTCGGCAAAATAATCAGCAAAAGGCCTGCCATACGGCGCGACTCTTTACTCATCGCTGATCTCACCCAAAACTTAAAAATATTTCTCCGATCGGACAAACTTCGAGCATGCCGTTGCAAGTTTTCTTCGGAAAACTTAATTCTCCGATCGAATATACGGTCAATTCCACAGCCGTTCCGTGAAGATCCACGGTAAAAAGCCAAATCGCCTTCGGATTTATTCCACTGCTTGCGATGTTTCATCCCATAATTGCGGCCAGTCAGTAGAACATTTCCGCCGGGAACCTTCAATTCTGACATTCCATCCGAGTATTCGACGATTTAAAAGATGTCAGAATTCAACCGGAATCTCTTTTGTCCTGCATGATGGGTCGCAGAGAAACGCCCGTTTGTTGGCCGGCAGCTTCTGAAAAGCCGCCGTTAGAAGCACCGCCGCAAAAATGACCAATCACGTTTTACCCTGATTGATGGTTCGACGGACGGAGCATTTCCGCCATGAGCTTGGCGAACTCAGCGCTGGCGAAGGCGTAATCCCCCGAAGATATGAAGCTGCGGACGCGCAGCCCCAAGGAAATCAGCACAAATAACTCAGCCGTTTTGCCGGCATCCACGGACCGAGGAATGAATCCCGCCTTCTGGCCGGCGGCAATCCATTGTTTCGATACTTGCAGCGCCCCTTCGTAAAATTGCCGCATGACTTCTTGCACTTCGGGCTGATGGCATTTCCCCAGCAAATACATGAACACCTGGTTGCCTACGCTTCCCGGATTTTCCAAATCCGGCAAACTGGCGACAATTTCCTTCATGGGCCGTTCAAAGGTTTTCGGTTCGTATGCCGTCGCCGCGAAAAAACGTCGGCTCGTTTCTTCCAGCCACTCCTGCAACACCCACCCCAGCAACTCATCCTTGCTTTTCACATAATGGTAGATCCCTCCTTTTGACAATCCCGATCGCTCCATAATGTCATTTAACGTCATGCCGGCACATCCTTTTTCCTGAATCAGCGCCTTGGCCGTATCCAGCAGCAGCCGTCGGGTCCGTTCCCGTTTCAGTTCCCGTTTCATCGTGTTGAAATCCTCCTCTCGTTCCATCCGTTTGCAACAAGATAATTGTCTATATTATAAAAACCAACCGTCGGTTTGTAAATGGGGTTCAACATCTTTGTTATCCTCAAGGGCAACATTATGAAAACACCTTAAAAAATGTTGAAGACGGACGAATGGCCTTGTCGAACCTTTTGAAAGTCTTCGGTTTCCGGACCGGCATCATCAAAAAGAAGACGCTTGCCATGCGGAAGCCGGCACGGCGCCTTTCCAATCCAATTGAAATATGATATAATTTTGCCAAAATACTCCTTGTAATTAGGGCTCGATGCGGCCATTCCTAATTATAAGGAGTTTTTTCTATACGAAAAGAAATCAACTTACCCTTTCCCAATTCATGAAAATTGGTTTAAGCTGAAAATAAAAGGAAAAAGAGGATGAAAGATTTGGTTACGATCAATGAAATAGCCAAATTAGCCAATGTTTCCCGGACCACCGTTTCCCGGGTCTTAAACAATTCCGGTTATGTCAGCGATGAAGCGAGAGCAAGAGTCCTGAAGGTGATTGAAGAAACCGGCTACGTCCCCAGCCATCAGGCAAAATCATTAAGGACAAAGCAAACAAAAATTGTCGGCGTAATTTTGCCGAAAATCAGCACAGGAACTTCCAGCCGCGTCGTTATGGGGATGGATGAAGTTTTTTCGGAAAGAGGCTATCAAATTTTATTGGCGAATACAAATTTGCAAAGGGAAAAGGAAATCGAATTTCTGAATTTGCTGAAAAGCAGGCGTGTCGACGGAATTATTTTGTTGGCCACAAATATTGATGAGAAGTTGGTGAAAGAAATCGAAAATATCGATATTCCTTTTGTTGCAGTCGGCCAAGAAATCCCTCATTGTTCCTATGTTGTTCATGATGACTATAACGCGGCCAAAACGATCACAAATAAATTGATCGAAAAAGGGCGGAAACATATTGCATTTATCGGGGTGTATGAATCGGATTATGCGGTCGGCGTGTTAAGAAAACGAGGCTATATTGATGCACTAAAGGAACATGATCTGGCCATCGAACCTTCCCTCATCGCCGTTTGTGATTTTAAGCTTGAATCCGGGTACAAAGCCATGGAAGAAATAATGATGAATGCTCCTGTTTTTCCTGATGGCGTGTTTGCCGCTACCCATCGCTTGGCGATCGGCGCCATGCAATATTTAAAAGAAAAAAACGTGAAAATTCCTGATGAGATCAGCGTGGCAAGCATCGGCGATTCGGATTTGTCGAAAATCTACTCTCCTGCATTAACAACGATCGATTATGAATATGAAGAAGCCGGAAGAAAGGCGGCAGAAATCCTTCTCCGGCAAATTGAAGAAAAAAATAAAGAACAACAAAAAATTACATTAGGATATAGACTAATTGAAAGGGATAGTATATAATCAAAATTGCGGAATCGATTCCACAACAATATGGAATCGATTCCACATATTCAATGTTTTTTATGGAATCGATTCCATATTTGCTTAAGTTATCAAAATGAAAAAATTCCAAAAAGTTAATGCAGGAGTGTGAAAAAGATGTCGGATAACAAACAAATTGCCAAGGAGATTCTTGAAGCGGTCGGCGGCAACGACAATATTATTTCCGCCGCCCATTGCGCCACCCGTTTAAGATTAATGATTAAAGACAAAGAAAAAATCGATCAGGAAAAAGTAGAGAATATTTCCAAGGTTAAAGGAGCATTTTTTAATTCTGGCCAATACCAAATCATTTTAGGGACCGGGACCGTTAATCGCATTTATGAGGAAGTAATCAAATTGGGTGTCAGCGGCAGAACGAAATCAGAACAAAGCAGTGAAGCGGCAAAAAGCGGCAACGCGTTTCAGCGCGCCGTTCGCACCTTTGGCGATGTGTTCGTGCCAATTATCCCGGCGCTCGTTGCAACCGGATTGTTTATGGGACTCCGCGGTTTGGTTATGCAAGAACAAATATTGGCTTTATTCGGGTTATCCCCTGATAATATATCGGATAATTTTATTTTGTTCACACAAGTTCTGACGGATACCGCCTTTGTCTTTTTGCCGGCACTGGTTGCCTGGTCAACATTCCGCGTGTTCGGCGGTACTCCCTTGATCGGTCTTGTTTTGGGTCTTATGTTGGTCAGCCCGTCCCTTCCTAACGCATGAAGCGTTGCAGGCGGCGATGTCGAACCTATCCGATTTTTCGGTTTTATTCCGGTGGTAAGTTATCAAGGATCCATCCTCCCCGCTTTTATCGCCGGTATTATCGGAGCGAAATTGGAACAAAACATCCGCAAACGCGTTCCGGAAGTGTTAGATTTAATTTTAACCCCGTTTTTAACGCTATTAATTATGATCACTTTAGCACTGTTTGTGATCGGACCGGTATTTCATATTGCCGAAGAATACATCTTGGATGCAACGGTCTTCCTGTTATCCCTTCCGTTCGGCCTTAGCGGATTGATTATCGGGACAATCAATCAAGTGATTGTTGTAACGGGCGTACATCATATCTTTAATATGCTGGAAATTCAATTATTGGAACAATTTAAAAACAATCCGTATAATGCCATCATTACCTGTTCCATTGCGGCACAAGGCGGCGCCGCGTTGGCAGTGGGATTGAAAACGAAGGCAGCCAAATTGAAAGCACTGTCGTTGTCTTCTTCCTTATCGGCATTTTTAGGAATCACCGAACCGGCAATTTTCGGTGTCAATCTCCGCTATGGCAAACCTTTTTTAATGGGCCTGATCGGCGGTGGAGTGGGAGGATTTTTGGCCTCGATACTCGGCTTGAAAGCGACGGGCATGGCCATTACTGTCATTCCGGGAACATTGCTTTATTTAAACGGACAAATTATTCCGTATATTTTCATCAACTTAGTGGCTATCGGAACGGCCTTCCTATTAACTTGGCTTTTTGGGTTTTCCGATAAAATGCTCGCGGATAACAAGCGGTAAATTTCATACGAATTGAATAAGAAGGGCAAAGATTTCGACTTAGATATTTGTCCAACTTCAAACCCTCTTCGCTTCCGTTCTTTGCGGCATCGTGCCGATTTTGTTCAACATTCAAAATACGAAAAGCTTGATCTTTCAGGAAAACATCGTATAAATTCCTTCCGGATGCAATCTTTAACATGTTATCGGAAAATGACCAAGGCCATATTTGTTCGGCCGGCAAGCAATACTTGGCTGCTTTTTAAAAGAAAAAACGGAATGACTTCCGTACTTCTCATTTCTGACAAACATTACCAACAAGAACAGGAGTACGACAAATGACGAAGGAAAGGCAATTGCTCGAGATGATCAATCGAATCAAAAGCAATGACGGGCCGTATACCCATTCTGATCCCTACCGACCGGCGTATCATTTATCCCCTCCATTCGGTTTGATGAACGATCCGAACGGCCTCTTATACTTTAAGGGGAGATTTCACGTTTTTTTCCAATGGAATCCTTTCGGGACGGATCATCGTACGAAAGTTTGGGGACATTTCTCCTCTACAGATTTATTGCATTGGGAAGGGCATCCCCCCGCTTTGGTCCCAGGTGAATGGTATGACAGGAACGGCTGTTATTCCGGTTCTGCCATCGAACATGATGGCAAGATGTACCTTTTTTACACGGGAAATGTGAAAAAATTAAACGGGGAACGCGAATCGTATCAATGTTTGGCCATTTCCGAGGACGGCATCCATTTTGAAAAAAAGGGGCCCATTCTCCATGTGCCAAAAGGATATACTTCCCATTTTCGCGACCCAAAAGTATGGCGGCACAATGATCATTGGTACATGGTTCTTGGCGCGCAAAGCGATGCTTTCCAGGGAAGAGCGGTTTTATTTTCCTCAACGGATTTCTGTCATTGGCAAATGTTAGGCCCTATTGCAGGCAGTCATTGGAATCATTCGGGGGATCTCGGCTATATGTGGGAATGTCCCGATTTTTTCCATCTCCAAGGGAAGGACATCCTTTTGTTTTGCCCGCAAGGACTGGAACCTAAAGGCATGAATTACAATAATCTTTATCAATCCGGATATTTGGCGGGCAGGTGGATTCCAGGCACAAATCATTATGAGCACGGTGAATTTAGGGAACTGGACCGCGGCTTTGATTTTTATGCGCCGCAAACGTTCGTTGACCCCAAAATGAGAAGAATTTTAATCGCATGGATGGGAATGGGTGACGAAAACGAACGGTATCATCCGACCGTTGAAAAAGGGTGGATTCATGCCCTGACCCTCCCCAGAGAACTGAAAGTCATCGGCGATCATTTATATCAAACCCCGATCGATGAGATACAAAATTTACGGCGCGGCGAGCCGATTCGGTTGCATATCGATATGAACAGGGATCATAGCGAATACTCGGCCACGATAAGTCCCCATGCTGAAATAATTGTTCATGTGCATTCATTAACAAGCGGGCCGTTGGAAATAACCATCCGAAACAATATTCAATTCAGCTATGACACAGATCATGGAATTTTCACCTTAAGGCGGAAAAAATTTAACGGAAATCAATACGAAAGCAGACAATGCATGATCGGTAAACTGAGCAAATTGCAGATTTTTCTTGATTCCTCTTCCGTCGAGGTCTTTATCAATGACGGGCAAGAAGTTTTCACGGCTCGCTTTTTTGCGGATCCGGAAGATCATTCCTTCCTGATTGCATCGGATTCTCAAGCGACGGTAGATTTGCAAATCTATTCATTGCTCGCTTCCTATCCCATTTTTCGATAAGCGCGATAATCATGAATTCAACAGATATAAGCCGGGGGCACGGAACTTCCGAATACTTGACTCATTTTCCGGCTTTTCGGGCAGGTCTTTCATTCGGCGGCCTGCCTTTTTTCTTCCTGCCTTGTCTCGAAGGGGGAAGATCCCAGCAATCATGAAAAGGACGGGCAATGTCCAAAAGGAGATTGCCCGCACCCATGTGCCGATGATAAGGAACGATCCCTTTGTTTTTTTCCATCGCTTTTAATCGAGGCGACGGCTGAGGACGGCCTTCCTTCCGGTTTGCAAGGGAGACCGATGATATTTTCAAGAAATTAAGCTTTGTTCTGGGCACCATTTTTCGTGATCATCCGGATCATCTGAGCGATCGGGATGATGCCAAAAATAATAATGAATAAGGATGAACCGTTAAATCATTTTTATTGGTCAAAACGGCAAAAAGAAGAACGGCCAGATAACGGACGAAAAAAACATGCCATTTGTACGGACCGGATTTCTTGTGAACCGGGAAAGACCGATGCATAACAGTCCAAAAATTCCGATCCGCAACCAGAACAATTCCTCTCCCCCTAATATTCATTCGGAAACCGCAGATCAGCCTAAAACCATTAGGATTCAAGAATAAACGAAAAACAATAACAATTCTGAACGAACAATCCGGCAGCAAGCCATGAAGGTGACGTATGGAAAAACGGTTGGTTCAGAATTCATGCCAATAATCTCGATGTTTTTTATAACCTTATTCATGGAATTTTTTCCAATTTTGTTTACTATTATTATTAGAATGATAGAAAACCGGGTAAAGGAGGTTTGAAAAATGTTCGACTTGATCCCGCGAAAACATTATGAAGACACCTTTAAAAAAATGTTGAAGGCGATGAACGAATTTTTTGACGAACCTTTTGACAGCCTCTTGGGAAATGAGCCCCACAGTTTCCGGACCGACATCATCGAAAAAGACGACGCCTATTATGTGGAAGCGGAATTGCCCGGATTTACGAAAGATGACATTCAAGTGGAAATCGAAAACAATTATTTGACCATCCGCGCCAAAAGGGAAGAAAAGAACGAGGCAAAGGACGAGAACCGGCGCTTCATCCGCCAAGAACGGCGATACGGCGAATACGTCCGCCGGTTTTATGTGGACAACATCAACGAGCAGGACATTAAAGCCAAGTTGGAAAACGGGGTTTTGAAATTGGAAATTCCGAAATATCAACCGGAAAAATCGAAAAAGAAACAAATTCCCATCGAATGAGAAATGCCGTCCCCATTTCAAAAAAATAAACCTGGGCCCCATGGCAGGGCTCAGGTTTTTCCTTTGTTTTACGAAAACCTTTCTCATCGGCTTTTTCGAAACCGGCGGCCGGGGAAACGGACCCGGCCGGATCCCGCGGTCGCGGAGGATGGCCCGGAGCTTGCCGACCGGCGCAAGGAGGCCGTTGACAAAAAGATCCTCCATGCCGCAGCAAAAAAGGCCTCTCCCCGTCCGGTCCGGCAATTCCTTCTGAATCGGATCCGCAACCTGGATGCGGGATCGGCAAAACGCAGTACATTCCTTCCGGAACGGAGACGGATTCAAGATCTAGCGTCACTTTTGGATTTCCCGACCTGGTATCGATTGTCAAAGAAGACCGTTTTGCGGGTCATTTTTTGATTTTCGCGAGCCGGTATTCATGATTCACGACGACCGCCACTTCTTCGTCCGGGCTTGTATTTTTTATGCGGTACACCCAGCCAAAATTGAAGTGGAATCTTTTCTCATCTTTCTTCTTCGGGATGATTTCAATTTTTCTTAGTTCCTCTTTGCTTAAAATTTCATTTTTTTCATTGACGGTAACGCTTTCGGCGACCTTCCCGATGGGTTCCTGCAACCGCTCGCGGTCCACCGTGGAATCCTGGATCACATACGTCTTCCCCTGATAGCTTATTTCTTTCAAATTTTCCTTGTTTAATTGGTATTTCGGCAACGTCCGGTCAATCGCCATATTTTTTTCGGCCGTTTGTTTTAAATCGTTCAACGTTGAACATGCCCCCAGGAAGAGGAGGGCCATGAACAAAAGAAGAAATGGGGAAAAATTTTTTTTCAAACCATCGTCCTCCTTTCCGAATCCTGATGATAGGCCCAAGGGCAGGCGGACCGGCTCGGTTCTGGCCGTGGTCCGCAAGGCAAGCCTACAGACGGCCCGATGCACCGCCGTCGTTCGGCTCGACGGACGAAAGCGGGATGATCGGACGGGGCCACCAGCTCGATTTTTATCCGGTCGGGATCTTCAAAACAGACGGCGTAATGGCCTTCCACTGTGTACGGATGATTGCCCAATCGAGATGTTTTGCCTTCAAAACAGACGGCGTAATGGCCTTCCCCTCCGGCATAAGGGTGTCTGTCAAGGTAGAGAATGTTTATCCCTTTTTCCTGCAATTTTTCCGTTATTTCATCCACCTGCTCTTTCGATCTGGCATGAAAAGCCAGATTCAAGCCCGACCCTGCAGCGGTGGCGTTCCTTCACTTGAACGAAAACGATGTACGTATGGCCATATTTCCATCTGATGCCGGACTCCCGCTTCTGATACGGTGCATAACCGAGTTCCGTCAATAACCAATTCCAAAATTCGGCTGATTTCGCCAGATCGGAGACATAGATTTCAATATGATGGAGCAATTCCTCCGTTCCTCCTTGGACACTTTCGTTTATCTTTATATTAAAAGATCAGACGGAGGAAGAAAACAGGAAAATGACCGTTCGCTCCATTCCTTGCCGTGAATCGCGGTGTTTTCAAACAGTTTCTTGTCCGGAATCTACGAATCGGGTACTTGGGAGTGATTTCCTTAAACACGGATCCGGCCGGCGGGAATTTTTGGGGAGCCCAAATCTTCTGGGGAGACATCGGCCTGAGTTGATCGGACAGCGCGGACGGACGTCCGTTCGATCCGGGCGGCGTCCCTCGACATCGGTCTAAGTTGGTCGGGCAGCGCCGCAAACTCGTGCGCCCGTCCTGAAAAACGGCGGTACCGGCATTTTACGCCGATGCCGGGAGCATGTTCATCGCCGGATTCCCGCGATCGGCGCCGGAACTTCGGAGAAACCGGCGATCCTATTCTTTATGCATGATTTCCTTATAATATTCCCCGTTTCCGGCGAAAGGGAGCCTAGCCGAATTTCAGCCCTCTTAGACTCCCATTGGGGAAAAGGTTGAGGACCCGTAAAAACAAGGGCTCGGCGAAGTGCGCCCAGCCCGTCTCAAGGTCATTGCAGCTTATATGATCCTCTGAAATATTTTTCGGATTGAATTCCTTGATTCCTGCTTCAGCGCAGCGATTTCAATGCTTCCGCGATCGGCGTATCCCCAGCCATCAAATCGAAGGCCTTTCTGTACGTGTTCGGTTCGTCGAGGGTTTGAACGATCGTCCTTGCCACATCTTCGCGGGGAATGCTCCCGCCCTTCAAGTTTTCCGCCGCGGTAACCAACCCGGTGCCTGTTTCATCGCGGAGATAACCGGGCCGGATAATGGTATAATTCAAACCGCTGTTCATCAGCATCCGATCGGCATAATGTTTGGCGACATAATAGGGCTTCAGGTCTTCCGGCCAGTTTTCCCGGTTGTGGGCTTGGAAGGTGCTTACGATGACAAAACGTTTAATTCCGATTTTTTCCGCGGCTTCCATCGCTTTAACCGCCCCGTCCAGATCGACAAGCAACGTTTTATCCGGGCCCGTGTGTCCGCCCGAACCGGCGGAAAATACGATCGCATCGCAGCCTCTGGCCGCCTCGGCGATTTCATCGACCGTCCCTTCCAGATCGGCGAGTACCGCTTCAATTCCCTTGTTCCGCAATGCCTCCCATTGCTCCGGTTTCCGGACCATCGCACGCACGGTGTGCCGTTCGTGCCCTTGGAGCATGCCCGCCACTTGCCGGCCGACCTTTCCGTTGGCGCCTATGAGCAACACTTTCATCCGAATCCTTCCTTTCTCCTATTGGAATTTTAAAGTGAACCGCCAATCCTTTGTCCCGCATCATGTCAAAGCCGGAAAATGCGGAAGCACAAACTCGCCCAATTCTTCGAGCACTTCCTCTACGGGACGGTGCCCATATTTTAAATTGATAATGACATGGTTCACGCCCGCATCCTGCAAAGCGGCAAGAAATTCGATTACGAAATTCCGCCCCGTGCGGAAGCCGAGATGAATCGGTTCCGGCGCATGATCGGGATCTTCCGTCAAATCAATATACAGCGATTGGGTAAAGGGCTTGAATTCCCCGGTCAACGAACGCCAATTTTCGATCAATGCCTTTTGGAATTTCAGCCCGCGCGGATAGTAGATCCACCCGTCGCTGTGTTCTGCAATCCATTCCGGCGACTGCCCGCTGTGGCCGGTCACCATCATCGGGATCTCCGACAATTTCGGTTTCGGCAGCAAATCTCCGCTTGTCATGTGCACCCGTGCGGTGTCGATCGTCGGAAAACGCTCCCGCCACACTCTTCTGATGACCGCCACCGATTCCCGGAACAGCTCGCCCCGGTCATCCGGATTCACGGCGAAGGCCGGAAACTCGATCGGGCGGTCGCCCGTTGCGACACCGAGAATCAGCCGTTCCCCGGATAACCGGTCAATCGAAGCCGCCGCCTTCGCGACATGGAGGGGATGGCGCAGCGTCAAAATAATGCTCCCCGTCCCCAAGGCGATTTTTTTGGTGTTGGCGGCAAGATACCCCAAAAACGCAAAGGGGTCATAGATTTGCCCCACATCGCCGAAATTGGGGCCGCGGAGCGGCACATCCCGCACAAACAATGCGGCGAAATTCAGTTCTTCCGCCCGTTTGGCCAACTTCATTTGCTTTTCGATATCCATCTCCGGGATATCGAGTTAAGTCCATATAATTGTGTAAAAAGGGAAATAGAAAAAGAGCCATGTTGCTCCCCCTTTGGTAGAATAAACAGTGGACAAAAAACACCAAACATAAGGAGGAATGCAACCATGGCTCAATATCATATTACCCTAAATGATGAACTTTTGCACGGGTTATTCACCAGAGATGAGGGATTAGCTAAGCGATTGGAACAAGTCCTGAATCAAATCCTCGAGGCCCAAGTAGAAGAACAGCTGGGGGCTCGCCGTTATGAACGAACGGAAGAATGAAAAGGCTATCGAAACGGTTCGTATCCACGCCAGCTGACGACCCGGGTAGGACGGTTGACCTTGCGCGTTCCACGGACAAGAGATGGGGAGTTCTCTACGGAACTGTTCCAACGGTATCAACGGAGCGAACAAGCTCTGGTACTGGCACTCATGGAAATGGTGGTAAACGGGGTGTCTACCTGAAAAATCACTCAAATCACGGAGGAATTATGCGGCACTTCGTTTTCCAAATCCACGGTCTCCTCACTGTGCAAGGGACTGGATCCGATGATCCAAGACTGGAATTATCGTTCCCTTCATGAACACGTGTATCCGTTTGTGCTAGTAGATGCTATTTATACGAAAGTCCGGGAGGATGGACGAGTGCGCTCCAGAGCCGTGTTGATCGCTACAGGAGTGAATGAGGAAGGATATCGGGAAATTCTTGGCCTGCAAATCGGAAACAGTGAATCGGAGTCCAGCTGGAGCGAGTTCTTCGGATGGCTGAAAGACC